>Ga0187889_10005036_pt1 | contig 10562 bp, 9 predicted proteins | sample June2016WEW_7_10_2_FD_132992 | JGI IMG/M metagenome (GOLD analysis project Ga0187889, IMG submission 132992) | Peatland microbial communities from SPRUCE experiment site at the Marcell Experimental Forest, Minnesota, USA - June2016WEW_7_100 | ecosystem: Environmental > Terrestrial > Soil >... | reverse complement strand
GGGAACGGCCCTGGGCCAGTGGCCTGAGTTTCACGTGAACGCCGCATCGGTTGGGTCGCAGGCGTATCTCATCACCGGCGGCTCGCTGCTGGGCTACTCCGCCTTCGTCTACCTCATTGAGCACGTGCCGGTGGCCAAGGTCTCTTCCTATGCCTATGTGAATCCGGTCGTCGCGGTGCTGCTGGGAATCTTCCTGCTTCACGAGCGGCCGGAGGCTGCTGAGTTCGCGGGCATGGCCGGCATCGTGGTGGCCGTGTTTCTGCTCACCACCGCGCAGGTGCAGGCCAAACCGCGCCCCATCGAGGAACTGGAGCAGATGCCGGCGGAGTAGGACTGATCGAACTCTCGTTACTACTTGAGCAACAAACCCGAAACCGCCGAAGCGATTCCGACGAGTGAGAAGACCATTCCCACATACCAATATATGCGGGCGTGGGTGAGCAGCGTGACCGAGGTGATCACCAGGCCAATCTCCAGCAGTGCCTCGCCCAGGTCGAAGCGGACGGCCTTGGCTTCGGCCTGCTCAACTTTGGTCTGCAGCGCCTCGGCCTGATCCTGCTCTTCTTTCAGGCTGTCGGTCCATTTGGCCTGGTGGTCTGCATAGCCCTTGGCCAGCTTTTTCGCGGCATCCTTGTCGGCGATGGTCACCACGCTGAGCAGATCCGAGGCCAGAGCCGTATCGTTGGCGCGAATCTTGTGCGCCTGGTAGTAGTTCCACTGGTCGGTGGCCCTGTCCTGGTTGAGGATGGCCTCGGTGTGGGTGCGATGGCCCAGCACGGTGGTCACGGCCACCAGCACGGCCAGCACGGTCATGGTTAAGGCAACCGGGCGCAGCGAGGATTCGTGCTCGGCGTGCTCGGCGTTTTCCTGCAACTCCTGGGCTTCGTTGGCTTCCATGGGGACCTCGCGGGAAATCGTGATGCTCGATCTTAAATTACCTGCGCTTCCAGCGCACGCCTTCTTTCGTATCTTCGATGACGATGCCCTTCTCGTCCAGCTCCTTGCGAATCTGGTCGGCGCGGGCAAAGTTGCGCTGCTTCTTGGCCAGCGTACGCTCGGCCACCAGGGCATCGATGGCTTCGGTGTCCAGCGCCTGTTGCTCCATCAGATACAGCACCACCTGGTCAATCCGTCCGGTCTCTTCGGCCCACTTGAGGGCGCGTCGTGTGTATTCGGCGTCGCGGTCCTCGATCACGTCAAAGACCGCGTCGAAGCTAGCCAAAACCGCCAGAATCGCATCCCGGTCCGCCAAAAAAAACTGCCCCTGGTCGATGGAGGTGTTCGCTGCGCGGATCAGGTCGAAGATGGGCGCGCGGGCTTCGGCGGTGTTCAGGTCGTTGGAAAGCGCGGCGAGGTAATCGGCCCGCGCTTTGGCAGCCGCATCTTGAAGTTGAGGATTTTTGCCGGGTGCAAAGCCCCCTTGGGTGACCCGCTGGTGAAAGATTCTCAGGCGGTCGATGGCGTTGGTGGCTTCCTGCAGGCTGTCGAAGGTGAAGTTGAGCTGATGGCGGTAGGGCACAGAGATCAGCGCCAGGCGAATGGCCGAAGCCTTGTAGCCCTTCAAAAGCAAATCGCGGAGGGTAAAAAAGTTGCCCTCGCTCTTTGACATTTTGCGCCCGTCCACCAGCAAAAAACGCACGTGCATCCAGTGCCGTGCAAAGGTCTTTTGGGTCACGCTCTCGCTCTGCGCAATCTCATTTTCGTGGTGCGGAAACATCAGGTCTTCGCCACCGGCGTGCAGATCGAAGCTCTCGCCCAGGTACTCCATGGCCATGGCCGAGCACTCGATGTGCCAGCCGGGGCGGCCGCGGCCAATGGCCGTATCCCACGAGGTTTCGCCGGGCTTGGCTGCCTTCCACAGGGCAAAGTCGCGCGCGGAGTCCTTCTCATACTCGTCCAGATCGACGCGTGCGCCGTCCTCTATCCCGCTCAAATCCTTCTTGCTCAGCTTGCCGTACTCGGGAAAAGAGGCCAGCCGGAAGTACCAGCTTCCATCTTCCGTCTTGTACGCGGCTCCGGCCGCGGCCAGCTTCTCTATCAGCTCCACCATCTTCGGAATATGCTCAGTGGCGCGCACAAGCTCTTCGGGCCGCTCCACGCGCAGCGACTCTAGGTCCTCAAGGAATGCCTGCTCGAACGGCGCGGAGTACTCGTGAATCGAGATGCCGGCCTTGGCCGCGTTTTGAATAATCCGGTCGTCCACGTCTGTGATGTTCATAACGTGGTTCACTTTCACGCCGCTGAGCTTCAGGAACCGCCGCAGCACGTCTATCTGCAAGAAAGTACGGAAGTTGCCGATGTGGCCGTAGTCATAGACCGTAGGCCCGCAGGCGTACATGCGCAGGGCCTTGCCGTCCATGGGCAGGAGCTCGTCGATTTGTCCTGACAGGGTATTGAAGAGGCGGAGGGTCATTGATCGGACTGCTTGCTCATAAAAGCCGATGAAATTCGTGGTTTGCGGCCCTTACGATTGTAGCAAGCCAGCGAGTCGGGTGGCTGCTGGCTAGTAGTAAATCGGCCGGTCCGGCTCCCTAGTACGGGTGAGCCAGAATTGGGGTAGGCTTGGAACATGAAGATAGTTAGCTATACGCCGGAAACCCTCCCGAAACTGACCGAGGAGCAGATTGCGAATCTGAAGGCGCTCGCTGCGCGTCCAGACAGCGAGATTGATCTCAGCGATATTCCCGAGATGACCGATGAGCAGTGGAAGAACGCCGAGCGCGGGCGTTTCTATCGCCCAGTAAAGCGATAGATTACTGCACACGTAAATGCCGATGTGCTGGAGTGGCTGAAGGCGCAGGGAAAGGGCTATCAGTCGCGGATCAATGCGATTCTGCGGCGGGAGATGCTGGCGGCGGCCAGGGCAGCGGGGGCAAAATAACTTGCAGTGACCCGGTTGCGTGGCTTTTGATAATTATGAAATTCCACATTCAAACGCGAGAAGTGGGGCACCCGGCCTCTGGCTATCTTGACCAATGCATTCACCCTCCCAGCGCCAGCGACGGGTCGGCAGAGAGGTCTGGCTTGGCGAAGTCTTTGGCTTCAAGCCGTGGCCAGGCGGCGGCGGCGATCATGGCGGCATTGTCCGTGGAAAGCGCCAGCGTGGGGAATGCCACGTGAAGATTGCGGCGGGCGGCTTCGGCCTGGAAGCGGGCGCGGAGTGAACGGTTGGCGGCCACCCCTCCCGTAACCAGAATGCGGCGGGCGCTCAGGGATTCGGCTGCGGCGAAGGTCTTCTTCATCAGGTCGCCGATGACGGCGTGCTGAAAGCTGGCGATCAGGTCCAGGGTCTGCGGATCGCATTGGGCCAGCGCGTCTTCAACCGTGGGGCGCGCGGGCGCGTCGGGGCCGGTGAAGAGGGCGTCGCGGCGCGATTCGGCCTCCGGGCGCAGGTTGTGGAGTTCCACGTAGCGCAGGACCGCTGTCTTGATCCCCGAAAACGAAAAAAGGAAACGCGGGTCGAGGTTGGCGATGGGAGCGGTGCGGGCCGCCTTGGTGCGCGGGGCCTTACCGCCGAGGTGGACCTTTGGTTTGATCTGCGAGAAGGAAAACGGCACGGCATGCGGGTTGCCGTGCTGGGCGAGCGCGTCGATCCAGGGGCCTCCGGGATAGCCGAGGCCGAGCAGCTTGGCAACCTTGTCAAAAGCTTCGCCGGCGGCGTCGTCGAGGGTGCGGTCGACGAGGGTGTAATGCCAGGCGGATGGATTGGGGCGGGCGAGATAGAGGTGGGTGTGGCCGCCGGAGACGACCAAAGCTAAGGCTGGCTCGGGGTCAGTAGAGGGCGGATTTAGCTGTGCGGTATCCCAGGTCTCAGAAGCGAGACCTGGGGCACCCGCCCCGTCATCTTTTTGGCCATCGATGGCGTGGGACTCAGAGGGTGCCCCGCCACGCCCCTTCAAAACTGGCTGCCCGTCCGGCAAGGACTGCGGTTGGGCCTCTCTTTCATTCAACAGAACGGCGTGGATGTGGCCTTCGAGATGGTTGACGGCGATGAGAGGCAGGCCGTTGGCGAAGGCCAGGGCTTTGGCGTAGGTGATGCCGACCAGCAGAGCTCCGGCGAGGCCGGGACCGGAGGTGACGGCGATGGCGTCCAGGTCGGCCAGGGTGACGCCGGCCTGGGCGAGGGCGGCGCGGACGACAGGAACGATGGCGCGGAGATGCTCGCGGCTGGCCAGCTCGGGAACCACTCCGCCGTAACGGGCGTGGGTGGCGATCTGAGAGGCGACCACCGAGGAGAGCGTGCGTGCTCCCCGCTCGACGACAGCGGCGGCGGTCTCGTCGCAGGAGGATTCGATGCCGAGGATGAGACCGCGCGTGCTCATCTATGTAGTTTAGCGGGCCACCTGCTGTGGGGCAGACGCCGCTTGCGCGTCCAGCGGCGAATTGGCGAGTGAACAGGACGTGCTGGGGCGGATGGGGCGAGAATGGAAGCAGCTATGTTGCCCACTACTAGAAAATTCGATGCGGCTTTACGGGTGGTGGGGGAGCTGCGGGCGGCGGGGTATGAGACCTACCTGGCGGGGGGATGCGTGCGCGACCTGCTGCTGGGACGCGAACCGAAGGATTATGACGTGGCCACGTCTGCGACGCCGGACGCAGTGCTGGGACTCTTCAAGCGAACCTTTGCCGTGGGGGCGCACTTTGGAGTGGTGCTGGTGGCCGACGGCGATGAGGACGGCTACGTGACGACCGAGGTGGCGACTTTCCGGTCGGATGGGTCTTATTCCGATGGGCGGCATCCCGATGGGGTGCGGTATACGAGGAGCGCCGAGGAGGATGTGCGGCGCAGGGATTTCACCATCAATGGGCTGCTGCTTGATCCGCTGCTATTCCAAAACGCAGGTCCTTCGACTCCGGTCGCTGCGGCGACCTGCGCTCAGGATGACAGATCGATCACAATCCAAGAAAAACTGCACCCGGCGGTGATTGATTATGTGGGCGGGCTGGCGGATCTGGATGCGGGGGTGGTGCGGGCGATCGGGAGGCCGGAAGCGCGCTTTGAGGAAGACCACCTGCGGATGCTCAGGGGGGTGAGGTTCGCGGCGCGATTCGGGTTTGAGCTGGAGGCGGGAACGGCTGCGGCGATGGGGCGGCTGACGGGCAGGATTTCCGCGGTGAGCCGGGAGCGGGTGCGGGATGAGTTGACCAGGATGCTGACCGAGGGACGAGCACGGAGGGCGTTTGAGCTCCTGGACGAGACTGGATTACTGGCCGAAGTGTTGCCCGAAGTTGCGCGGATGAAGGGCGTGGAACAGCCGGCGCAATTTCATCCTGAGGGCGATGTGTGGACGCATACTCTAATGCTTCTGGCACAACTGGAGGCGGGATGCGCCGTGAACTTGGCGTGGGGGGCTCTGCTGCACGATGTGGGCAAGCCGCCGACGTTCCGGAGGGCTCCGGATCGGATTCGTTTTGACGGGCACGTCGAGGTGGGCATGGCGATGGGGACGGAGATCTGCAGGCGCTTCCGGTTTTCGAATGACGAAACGCAGCAGATTTTGGCGCTGATTGAGAACCATATGCGGTTTGCGGATGCGGAGCGGATGAAGGCTTCGACGCTGAAGCGGTTTTTCCGGCTCCCCGGGTTCGAGCAGCATCTGGAGCTGCACCGGATGGATTGCCTGGCGGGGAGCGGGAATCTGGAGCACTGGGACTATGTGCGAGAGCGGTACCTCGCGATGCCGGAGGAGACGGTGCGGCCGCGGCCTCTGATTACCGGGCGGGAGCTGATCGCGGCGGGGTATGCGCCGGGAGCCGGGTTCAAGGAGATGCTCAGGGCAGTCGAGGATGCGCAGTTGGAGGGGACGATTGGGACGGCGGAGGAGGCGTTGCGTCTGGTGAAAGAGCGGTTTCCCAGAGAGTGATGCGGCACACTCGCAGTGTGCCGCATCCCATTTGCTGAAGTCGATCTTCGTCTCAGCGGCTACGCACTTATCTTCCAGCAGCCGATCGGGCCCGGTCGATGGACTCGATGCACCCGGCCAGGCGGGTTCTCCACTCGTCGAGAGTCTTCCCGGCAATGGTGTTGCGCACTTGCGAATGCCTCTCATCGGCATACTCCGAATGCATGGCGTAGGGTTCCGAGCCGGTTTGCAGCTGGCTCAGCGCGGCCTCCGCCTGAGTGACGGCGGGGCCGCTGAATCCGGCCTTCTTCGCTTCCGCGATGCGGGCGCGCAGCGTGGCGATATAGCGATAATCGTCGATGCCCGCGGCAGCCACTTCGTATCCGGGCGAGTCCAGGGGACCATCCGGACCGGCCACCGTGTAACCCGAATGCCATGTGGCCTGGAAGGGCTGGAAGGGCTGCAGTTCCCATCCGAAGTGCCATTGCGCGAAGCCGGTGCTGTTGGCAGCGGCGACCTCAAAGCCCCAGTCGTAGCGGTCGTTCACAATGCCGTTGTAGAAGCGGAGCACGGGCTTGCCGCTGTGCGCGCGCTCTACCATCTTTGCCGACTGGTCCCAGGGATGCGTGGAGAACAGGTCTAAATCATCGAGCAGCGGCAGATAATCCACTCCCGAATCCTTATCCCCTTCCGGGTCGATATAGAGCTTGGCGCGTGGAATCGCGGCGCGAATCATCTTGTCGTAGCGGATGGTCTCGGCAAGATTGCGGTTCCACTGATTGATGTTGCGCTCGCGCGGCTCGTCGGCCGTCTGCAGCATGATGGGAATGCCCTGCGCGTCGAAGAAATCCTTGATCTGGCGGACGGCGTCGATAAAACGGCGATTGAAGCGATCGGAAAACTCCTCGTCCCGCTGGCTGTCCGGCAGCATGGGCGTCATCTCCTCGGGCTCCTGAAAATCGCCGTAGCGCGTCTCCTTCATCAGCTTGCGGGAGATCTCAATGGGCAGAAAGACGAGCGCCGGACGCGCAGGACCATAGAGCCCGTATTCCTTCACCACGCGGCACTCTTCCTTGACGAGGCTGAAGTCCAGAGTGACGTGATCGCCTTCAACGCCGGTGATGGCCGGCGGGGTGAAGTGGAAGGCGGTCATGCCGTGGGCCTTCATGTCCGCGGCCTCGGCGCGCAAGAGTCGGCGGTAATAATCCATCTTCGCGGGCATGAAGTAACGCAGGGCGTAACCCATGTTGTAATCGCTGTTGCGCCAAAGGCTGTAGGAAGCGCCGAGCTGCTTCGCGTTGGCGAGTTGGAAGGGAAGAACTTCGATGCTGATGGGAACGGAGACAGCGCCGCCATTCTGCGCGAGCAAGCGCACGGTTCCGGTGTAGACGCCGGGTCTGGCGCCGGCCGGCGGGGTGATGGTGAACCACCAGGTCTGGTTGAGGTTCAAGTACGCCGGCGCGCGTGAGGTGGGAAAGAGGCAGTAGCGATCCAGGCTGGCCGGCCAGCCGTCCCAGAGATACTTCACCGCTCGCACCTCGACGGCCGAATGAGGCAACACAGCGCCGGAGGGATTCCGCAATGCACTCACAGAGGCGCTTACCCAGCCAAGCGAGCGCAGCGGCGTAAGAGTAATGGTGGAGTGAACGCGCTGGCCCTGTGCGGCGATGGCGTGCAAGGCGGATGGATTGCGCTCGGATGCTTCCGGTGCGTCATAGGGCCGCACAGTCTTCTGCCAGTCACGGCTCCACAGCAGGAATCCTCGCCGCTGGTCGGCGGGCTCCGGAGGCTGGTTCGCCGTTGCCGGCTGCGGGAGCTTGAGATTCGCCTCGAAGGCCTCTCGCCGTGCGGACTCGACGCGCTCGATGGCCGCATTGAAATCGGTAGCGGGCGCGATGAGGAGACCAAAGGCAGCCAGCGTCCTGGACCATGTGAACTCCGCCTTGCCGCCGCGCACGGTGAAGCGAAAATCGAAATGCGAATAGAGGTTGCGCCCGAACTTCGCCCAGGTGTCCTCGCCGGGCTCGTACCAGTCGTCGATGCCGCGAAAATATTCAGCGGCAGTATAGAAAGTGGCCGGGTCAGCGCGGCGCTCCGCCACCACAGCGCCATTGACGGCAAGCGCGAAGGCCCGCGCCGCAACTGCCTTCGATGTATAGTTCCCGCCCCAGAATCGGGCGCGATACTCGCCGTCGGGCAGATCCACTTGCAACGTGGCTTTCCGCGAACCGAGATCGGCCCAGACCATGCTGCTCAGCATGGGGTCGGGCTTGGGCTGATTGAATTGCGCGCTGTTCGCTTTATCCATGGCGGTGGTCCAGCCGTAGCCGCGCCATTTCGCATACGCAGTGCGTTCGTCGATGGGCCGCGAACCATCCAGCAGCGGCGCTCCCTGCGGCGAGAAATTCAGAAGCAGTTCGCTGCGCGGCCTGGAAGGACTGCCGCTCCCGGCAATATAGAGGTTATAGAGCCACAGGTCGCGCTCAAACTTCTCCGCGCTGCGAATCTCCAATTGGAGCGAGCGCACCCGGCTCAGATCGAGCGGCGTACCGTCGTCGGTGCGAATGTCGGCGAGCGGAATCTCAAAGCGATTGCGGGCCCTGAACATCCACAGACGATTGGCCGTGAAGGTTGCGCCGGCCGCGTCGCGAATGGTCAGCGTGAATGGGATCATGAACTCAGAGGCGTTGCACAGATGGAATACGAGTTTGCCGTGGCCGGACCAGTCGGAGGCCAATCCGGATTCCGCATTCAACTCCACGGTCGATGAGGCGTTGCCGGGCGCCAGCACCAGATGAACTGCACCATTCTGGATAGGGGGCAGTTTCTCCGGGACGGCTTCGATCGCCGCGCCGTCTTCCGTGGTTCGAGACCATTCCGCGGAAGCGCCGGTAACGTGCAGGACCGAAACACTGGCCGGACCGTCGATTCGGTAGACGAAATCCGCCGCCTGAGAAGAAGCAAAGGCCGGCAAAGCCAGCGAGACCAAGCCGATCATCAAAGCTCTGGCAAAAGAGACCATGCGAAAACCTCCGGCAAAATAGAACATAATCATAGCAAGCCGGGTGCGGGCTCACACTGCGCGAAGATCATCTGAGGCCCCAAAACGGCAACGTGAGGTTAACCTCTTCGTCCTGCTATACTGAGACGTGAAGTTGTGTTGACAGGAGCATCGTAAAGCAATAAAAGGAATGCTAACGAAATGATTCATACCATTTCAAATTGCATGGGGCAATACACAGTTGACCCTCGCTCCGCTGAGATGGATGGCAATCTCACCATCGCCGGAAGGCAGAGCGTCCTAAACTTTTGTAAAGAATCACGCTGGAGTTCAATCGCACAATGAAGCACACATTTTTGATTCTGATCATGGCGGCAAGCACAGCTGCCGCAATTGCCCAAACCACAACCAACCCGGCGCCAACAACGGCTCCCGCCGCCACACCGGCAGCAACATCAGCTCCTGCCGCACCGGCGGCCACCGCAACTCCTGCAGCCAAGCCGGCAGCAACAGCCGCAACTGGCGCCGCACCGGCGGACGCCAAGCCGGCCCCCAAGCACCCGGTCGACGAGGATGATGAAGGCAACCCGATCTACCATCCGGAGGCCCCCGAAAAATTGGCCAACATCCACTGCGGCATCAACACCCCTTGCGTTATCAAGCTGCCCCATGGAATTCCTCCGGCCACAGCCCGCCTGCACGACTCCTTTAGCTTGCGCTACCAGGACATCAAAATTGGCGACGGCGTCGAGGCACTGCCCGGCAAAAAGTACACGCTCCACTACACCGGCTGGAATGCGGCCAGTGGAATCAAGTTCGATTCGACCTACGACCATCACGGTAATCTCAAGGACAAGGACGGCAAGCCGGTGATGGGTGAAAACGGCAAATACAAGCAGGACCCAGAGCCGATGCCTTTCACCTTCACCGAGAGCGAGGGCAAGGTGATTCCGGGCCTGGACCTGGGAGTGATAGGCATGAAGGTGGGCGGAAAACGCCGCATTTTCATTCCGTACCAAATGGCCTATGGCGTGCTTGGGCGTCGCGGGCCGAATGCTGCCCATCCGGGGGTTACTCCCAAGTCCGATATCATCTTTGACGTCGAACTGCTGGATGTGACAGATCCGTACGCCCATCCGAAACGGGCGCCCCAGCCCGACGCGTCGAAGCCGGGAACGCCCGCTACTCCGGCAGCTCCCAAGGCTTCTGCTCCGGCTGCGACGCCAACAACGGCAACGCCTGCCGCTTCGACTGCTCCGGCGCAGTCGCAACCGAAGTAGCGCGCGGCTTATCGGGAAGCTTCAGGCCACGCCGGAGGGCAACTCCGGCGTGGCCTCGATCGTTTGGCGGGCAGTTCTGCCGATGGTTGGCGCACATCTCCATGGCAGGCTCATGACCAGTCGAAGAGGGATCTCAGATGACAACCAATTCAAAGACGCCATCCCCGGAAAGTCAAAATTCTCCCTGGTTCCAAATTGGCCTGATCCTGTTTCTTGTCGTGTTGGCGGTCGCCGTTTTTCTGCTTGGCCAAAGCATGGTGAGTCACCGCTTCTTTCGCGGCGGACGTATCGACCGCTACGGCCACATGAAACAATAGCGGGCACTCAAAAAGAGTCCTGGCCGCTGCGCCGAAGAATGCCAGGCTGCGCATTCCCTGACGGGTAGATCTCAAGCGATAGGCTTCTTCGCCCTTGAAACCTGGGAGCCGCTAATAACTG
>Ga0187889_10005029_pt1 | contig 10572 bp, 6 predicted proteins | sample June2016WEW_7_10_2_FD_132992 | JGI IMG/M metagenome (GOLD analysis project Ga0187889, IMG submission 132992) | Peatland microbial communities from SPRUCE experiment site at the Marcell Experimental Forest, Minnesota, USA - June2016WEW_7_100 | ecosystem: Environmental > Terrestrial > Soil >... | reverse complement strand
GCTGTGGGTAGGCTGGTTCGGCTTCAACGCCGGCAGCGCTCTGGCCGCCAGTTCGTTGGCCACCAGCGCCTTTGTCAACACGCAATTCGCCGCCGCCGCCGCCGCCATCGGATGGGTGGTTGCCGAATGGTTGCAAAACGGCAAGCCCACCGCCCTGGGCGCAATCTCTGGCGCGGTCGCCGGACTGGCCACCATCACCCAGGCCTCCGGCTTTGTTCAGCCCATGAGCGCGCTCTTGATCGGCCTCATCGCCGGCGTTGTCTGCTCCTTCATGGTCTTCAACGTCAAAAAGTTCTTCGGCTACGACGACTCCCTCGACGCCTTTGGCGTTCACGGCGTCGGTGGAACCATGGGCGCGCTGCTCACCGGCCTGCTCGCCTCCGGCGCCATCAACGCCGTCTTCGGCAAAAATGCCGCTGGTATCCCCCTCGCCACAGGCGCCATCGACGGCAACTGGCATCAGTTCCTTAACCAATCTGTCGGCGCGGGTATTGGTTGGATGCTCGCCATCGTCGGCACTCTGCTGCTGCTCGTGCTGGTCGACAAGACCATGGGCATGCGCGTCTCCGCCGCCGACGAATCCCAGGGTCTCGACCTCTCTCAGCACAACGAGGAAGGCTACGACCTGAATTCGTAAGTCGATCGATTTGCAGTTGTTTTCTTGATCTACCCCGATTCCGTTGAATCGGCGCAAATCGACAATAATCCGGCGGGAGCGGTTCACAAAAGCCCTCCCGCCTGTTACGCTTTCAGACGAGGAATCTGCACATGGTCAAGATAGAAGCTATTATCCAGCCGTCCAAGCTGGATACGGTCAAGGAAGCGCTGCTCGAGGAAGGTATCGAAGGCATGACCATCCTGGAGGCGCGCGGTCACGGTCGCCAAAAGGGACACACTGAGTTCTATCGCGGCAACGAGTACACCATCGACCTGCTGCACAAGATCAAGATTGAACTGGTCGTCAAAGACAGCCTCAAAGACAAGGCCGTCACTGCCATCCTCGGCGCTGCCCGCACCGGTCACATCGGCGACGGCAAGATCTTCATCAGCCGCATCGATGACGCCATCCGCATCCGCAACGACGAGCGCGGCGAAACCGCCCTCTGACCTTACTCACACACCGGGTGCCCCAGCTCTCGATTCTGAGGGCTTCTGTTTCTTTCCTCGCGCTATCAGTGGCTCCTTTCATGCCTGATCCGGAGGATGTGAAGGGGGCGAAGTACTTGTGTGACGGACGCGCTGACTGAGGCTATGGCGGGCAGGCCGGTGGCGACGCCGTTCACGCCTCCGTACGGGTGCTCGTTGAAGTATCCGGAATAAGGCAGTGAACAGGGATTAGGGAACAGAAGAGCAACTGGATTGAGGGTCGCGGGTTCCCTGTTCTCAGAATCGAGACCGGAGAACCCGGGATCCGTCTCCGGATAGGTTTCGAAGCACCCGTCTAATGAGTCTTCGAGTGCTGCTGGTTCCAGTCGTGGTACTCTTTCTGCTCCTCCGGGGGCCGCTGATTAATTTCCTTGTGGGCGCGGTGGGTTTCGGCCTCCCACTTGTTGTAAATGGCTTTCTCGTCCTGCGCCGGCTGACTGTTATTCTGCGCCGGCTGAATGTACTGGCAGCCGGTGGTCAAAATAGAAGTCGCCAATGCGGCGACCAACAAGCACAAGCAGAATTTCCTCAAGAAGGGCATTGATCTTCCTTTCGTCCCGAGACTTAAAGGGATTTTTGTAGTTAACCGGAATCTCCTTTTTCGGCGCCGGTTTCATGAAACTCTATCGCTCCTGGGGCAGATTGCATGGTCAAAAAAGAACGTTTGCGCCCCAAAAGCCGGCGTTTGCAGAAGAAAAGCCGGGCGATTCGCTGCCGTCCTTGCCTCGCCTGCCTCATCGAGAGCCCTCCAAGTCGATTGCACCGACACCTATTCATCCTCCTTTGCCCTGCGTGATTTGGTTTGCCGTCTTTGCCGTCGGCCGGTCAGCTTGCCGGTGCCCCATCCTCGCCGCGTCTTTGTTCTTGCGGCATCGGGGTCCCCAACGAGCGATCTTTGCTCGTTGGGGTGATCTAGAGTGGGATACAACACCTTTCACGCCGCATTCCTTCTCACCCGTAGATTCTTCAGCGCATACTCAATGAACCGCGGCTCAAAATGCGGCGCCTCTCCCATGAACCGGCACGTCGCCACCACCTGGTCCACGATAAACTTCGGCTGGTAAGCCGCCAGCTCAAGCCCCTGCTCCTTCCTCAGCCTTTGCACCATCGCGTTGAACGCATCGCTCGGCAGCGTCATGCCCTGCCGCGCGCACTCCTTATCAAAAATCTGCCGGTAATTTTCCACGCTGGGCGTTCCCACCTCGATCTTGTAGGGCAGCCGCCGCAGAAAAGCGGGGTCCATCAGCGCCTCCGGCTCCATATTGGTGGAAAAAATCACCAGCTCCTCGAAGGGAACGCTGAAGCTCTTGCCCGTATGCAGCTTCAGGTAATCGATGCGGCTCTCCAGCGGCACAATCCAGCGGTTGAGCAGGCTGGTGGGGCTCGTCATTTGGCGGCCAAAGTCGTCGACCACAAAACAGCCCCCCAGGGCCTTCAGATGCAGCGGAGCCTCGTAGAAGTGGCCCGTCGAGTCATATTTCAGATCGAGCATCTCCAGCGTCAGCTCGCCGCCCGTGGACACGAATGGCCTGCGGCAGGGAATCCAGCGCAGGTCATACTCTTCCGTCCGGACAAACGAAGTGTCATCTTCGTCGCTTAACTTCATGTGGTTCACCGCGACGTGTATGCTAGGGTCGTGGAAGCGGATAATCTGCCCCTCGACAATAATCGCGTATGGCATGTAAATCACGTCTCTGAAGACGGTGCTCAGCGCATGAGCAAACGATGTCTTGCCATTGCCGGGAGGACCATAGAGCAACAACGCCCGGCCTGAATTCACTGCCGGGCCGCTTTGTTCAATGATGCTGTCGTCGAAGATTAGCTCGCCCAGAGCCGCGCGGATGCGCTCGAAGCTCACCCGTTCGTTGGTCAGTTTCTGCACGCTCACCTGGTAGGTGAACTCCTCCAGCGTCACCGGTGCTGGCCCCGCATAACTCACTCGCTCCAGCGCGTCCAGCGTCCACCGCTTGCCCTCGTCGGTAAGTGTGTAGCCCATATCGATTGGGCTATCGGAGGCTACCATTCGATCGGAGGCGCGCATTCCCAGAGTGCGCAGCAATCTCCGGTCCACCGCCATCGTTACCAGCTCGGTCACAATGTGGTAAGGCAGACGTATGGCATCCACATACTGCCGGCAAGTCTCCAGTCGGCCCGTGTAGATCAGCCGCATCAACAAACTCAGCAGATCGATCTCGTCGATTCCGGTGGCCGCCATATCCGTTGGCTCGGTAGGGATGCGTTTCAGAAAGCCGTCTAGCGCCTGCTGACTGATGGCTCCTATCGCCACCAGGTTATCGCCCAGGCGGCCGCCAAATATGGCATGACGCGCGATCGCCGCGGCCACCTCTTCGACCGTGACCAGATTTGCCCCTATCAGCAGATCACCTAATCGCATGCGTGTGCCCATGATGCCCTCCGAAACCTAAACGCAGGTTCCCCATGCCAGCCAAGTAAGTCCACTTCGCAATATTGCCGGTATCCGACATTCTACTCTTTCATCCATGCCGGCGATATACAACATTTAATCAGGCTAAACATGACGATAGTGTATGTGTTATGAGTAGAAGACCGAAGTTTTCTGATTGGCCCTTCCTTGACATTGATATGGTCCAGTGTGTTCGAATGAGCAGATAACTATGTGATCTAGGATAGGGTACGCGTAATTCTAAGCTGCAAACGGGGGGTCCCATGCAGAAGAAGAACAGGCCCGTCAGTAAACTTCTCGAAGCGGCTCCCTCCAGCGACGCTATGGCGCAGCTAGCCGCATTAATCGAAAGCACAAATGATCTTATCTGGTCGGTGGACCTCGAATACCGGTTGATTACGTTCAATCGGGCATTGCAGCAGAACATCCTGAACTACTATGGCGTCCGGCTTGAGGTGGGGATGCGCTTCCACGAGGTTCTTCCCCCGGAGCGGGCGGCGCGTTGGCCTGCTTTCTATGAACGTGTGCTTGCTGAAGGCCCATTTCGAGTCGAGTATTCCCGGGCCGATGGCGGCTTCATGGAGCTGGCTTTCAATCCTATCGTCGTTGATGGAGAAACTACGGGCATATCGATCTTCGGAAAGGAGATCACAGAGCAAAAGAAATCCCAAATTGCGCTTAAGGAAACGGAAGCGAATCTTTCGGCCCTGATTGAAAGCACCCAGGACCTGATCTGGTCGGTGGACCTCGATAATCATGTGATTCAATTCAATCGGGCATTCGAGAAGGCCTTTTTGGTCAGTTTTGGCATTCAGGTTGTGCGGGGAATGAGCCGTGAGGGCTTGCTCCCGCCAGAAAGAGCGGCAGTTTTCCCTCCACTTTATAAACGGGCGATTTCTGAAGGACCTTTTCGAGTCGACTACGTCCTGCGTGATGGCAGAACCCTCGATCTTTCCTTCAATCCGATCATTGTCGATGGGAAAGCGGCAGGCGTTTCGGTCTTCGGCAAGGACATTACGGAGCGGAAGAAAGTGCTGGATGAGTTGCGCGAGAGAGAGGCGCGGCTTAAGGAAGCCGAGAGACTAGGGCACTTTGGGAGTTTTCGCTGGGACGTTGACTCCGACACGACCACGTGGTCTGAAGGGCTCTATTACATTACAGGCACAGATCCCGCCACTCCGCCCCCGCGTTATGCGGAGCGCGTAAAGTACTACACTCCGGAGAGCTGGGCGCGCACCGATGCGGCGGTGAAACGCGCCTTGGCGACGGGGGAGCCCTACGACCTGGATGTCCAGCTCGTCCGCTCCGACGGCGCCCTGCGCTGGGCGCGCGCTCGGGGCACAGCCGAACGCAATGAAGCAGGCCGGGTTTACAAGCTGTTCGGCACTCTGCAGGACATCACGGAACAGAAGCTGATAGAGTTGCAACTCCGCGAAAGCGAGGAGCGGTACCGTGCAACCTTTGAGCAGGCTGATGTTGGTATAGTACATGCCGCATTCGATGGCCGCTTATTAAGATGCAATAAACGCTATGCCGATATCCTTGGATATTCCGTCGAAGAAATCACTAGCCTGAACTTTCTGCAGGTTACCGCCCCGGAGGATCGAGCCGCAGCCATGGCCAGGCTCCAGCAAATGGCGAACGGTACTTTCCTCCCCTCCACATGGGAAAAGCGTAATGTTCGCAAGGATGGAAGCTTCACCTGGGTCAAGATAACAGATTCCCTACTATGCGATGCCGATGGACATCCACTTCATGTGATCGCCGTGGTCGAGGAAATCAATGACCGCAAGGCAGCGGAGGAGCGCCTGACCGCGGCCCAGGAAATGCAGCAGGCGAGCGAAGAACGCTACAGAACCATATTTGAGACCAGTCCCGATGCAGTCATTCTTACCGGGAAGAGCGATGGTAAGATCATCGACGCCAATCAGGCATTCTTAGATTCGTCTGGGTACGAGCGCAGTGAAGTCATCGGGCGCACAACGAAGGAACTCAACATATGGGTGAATGAATCCGACTGGCAAAGATATATCGACGAGATGACCCGGAGCAACATGTGCCGGAATTTTGAAGTCCTCTCTAGGAGAAAGAATGGGGAGCTTTTTTGGATGCGGGTGTCTTCATCCTTAATTGAGATTGGAGGGATCCAATGCCGGCTTGCCATCGCACAAGATATCTCTGAAGCTAAGTTAGCCGAGGAGCGCCTGGCCCTTGCTGCGAATACGCTGCGATTAAGCGAAGAACGTTACCGCATGGCCTTCCAGACCCATATTGACGCCATCAATATCACACGTCTTGACGATGGAACAATAGTTGACTGCAATCAGTCTTTCCTTGACATTGTGGGATTTAAGCGCGAAGAAATACTTAGCCGAACATCTCTGGAACTGAGGGTTTGGGCGAATGTGAGCGACCGGCAGGCTATGGTGAAAATATTGCAACGGGACTCAAGTTTCCGCGGTTTCGAATTCCAGTTCCGAAAGAAAAGCGGGGAGGTGTTCTGGGGTGAGATGTCGGCTTCTGTTATGGAGATTGACGGTATTCCCTGCGTTCTATCCATTACGCGGGATCTTTCCGCCGCCAAGGCCGCGGAGGAGTCGCTTCGCAAAGCTGAGCAGAAGTACCGAGAGATCTTCGAGGATGCGCCGGAGGGCATCTTTCAGATAGAGCCGGGAGGGAGGCTCATCACTGTGAACCCGGCAGGGGTGAAATTGCTGGGATACGAATCTTTCGAAGAGATGCGCTCCATATTTGGAGACTCGAGGCCCATCATCTGGAATGACAGCAATGAATGGCTTCGCGGCACAGCGCTTATTGAAGAGCAGGGGATAGTGCGCGGCTTGCAGTGCCAGTTCAAGCGCAAGGATGGAACGCTCATATGGGTCTCTCTTACTGAAAGGGCAATACGCGGGCAGGACGGACAGACACTTTTCTACCAGGGGTTCTTCGAGGACATAACCGAGCGGAAACGGCTAGAGTCCTCCCTAAAAACAGAACTTCGCGAGAACAAGTTGCTGAGCGAAATCAACACCGCTCTGTTGCGTGCCAAGACTGAAGAAGACCTCCTTGCGGAGTACTGCCGCATCATCGTCGAAACCGGTGGCTATCGGATGGCCTGGGTAGGATTCGCCGACAATACTCCCAACATGCCTATTGTTCCGGTTGCACACTATGGATATGAGGATGGTTATTTAAAAGTTGTCAATATTACTTGGGCTGATACAGAACGCGGACGAGGGCCGGCTGGCAGGGCAGTCAGGTTAGGAACAGTTCAGATCTCAGAGGATATAGCCGCCGATCCTATGACGACGCCCTGGCATGAGGAGGCAATCAAACGCGGCTACCGGTCTATGATTTCTTTGCCCTTCCAGTACTCGGAAGGGAGCATGGCCTGCCTTTCAGTCTACGGAGATACCAGCAACGTCTGGACAGAATCGGAACGGAAATTGATGCAGCAAATCGCGCAAGACCTTGGCTTTGGCATCACTACTCTGCGGACCGGGATTTTAGAAACACAGCACTTAGAAGATCTAAAGGTCAGTCTGGAGGAGACGATCCAGGTGATCGCAGATACCGTCGATCAGCGAGATCCCTATACGGCCGGGCATCAGCGGCGGGTTGCGGACTTATGTATAGGTATTGCAAAAAAAATTGGGCTGCCTGAGAATCGTGCTCACGGTCTTCGACTAGCCGCTATCATTCACGATTTGGGGAAGATCGCCATCCCGGCTGAGTTGCTTTCCAAGCCGGGGCGCTTGAGCACGGCTGAGTTTAACCTGATCAAGGAGCATCCACGGCTCGGTTACGAGATCATAAAACATGTTACTTTCCCCTGGCCCATTGGCGATATTATCCTTCAGCATCATGAGCGGCTTGATGGTTCCGGCTATCCGCAAGGCCTGAAGGCAGATGAAATTCTGCTGGAATCAAAGATTCTGGCGGTTGCCGACGAGGTTGAAGCCATGAGTTCGCATCGGCCCTATAGACCATCCATGGGGATTGATGAGTCCATCGATAATATCCTTGCCGGGCGTGGCATGTACTTCGACCTTGAAGTGGCAGATGCATGCGCTCAACTCTTTCGCGAAGACGGATACAAGTTCCCGGATTGATGGTTCATCAGGAATCCAGGAGTGCTGCGTTATCCTGAATGAAAGCATAAAGAGATTCTTGCAGTGAAGTGCGTAAGATATTGATAACGCTGAACATAAGAAAGAGTGGATGACAGCGCAGTGATTCCCTGGCATAAAATATTTGGCCATATATCGAGTTTTTTTTGACAAAGATTGGCATATAGCATACTGTCACGTAGTTGCACCTTTTCCCAGATCAACACGGAAGCCTCTCGGAAACGAGGGGCTTTCGTGCGTTAGGGCGATATGCCGATCAGCGACGCACTCTTAGTACAATAGGTGATTGAACCAGAAAGGTCAGAGGACAATGAAAACAAGGATCGTCTACTCCGTAACGTTTGCAGCCGCGCTTTTCGCCGGAATGGCCAGTTTCGCTCAGATTCCAGGAATGACTTCGCCCAGACACTACCCCTGGTCTGACAAGAGTCTTTCGCCTGATCAGCGTGCCGACATGGTCATCAAAGAGATGACGCTGGATGAAAAAATCCAGCTTCTGCACGGGCTCGGCTGGATGGCGCTGTTCGCCCCGCAAGAATCGGGACCGGCAACCCGGGCAATCACAACTATGGGCTTCATACCAGGAGTTCCCCGTCTCGGCATTCCTGATTTGCAGATGACGGACTCAGTGGAAGGTGTCTCCGGCGCGGGCATAAAGGGCCGGTATGCCACCGCTTTACCATCAGCCGAGGCAATGGCGGCTGCCTGGGACCCGGCGCTCTCCTTTGAAATCGGTACTATGCTCGGTCATGAGATGCGCGCCATGGGCTTCAACATGTCTCTCGGTTCGGGAATCAATTTGATCCGCGAGCCACGCAACGGCCGGGTCTTCGAATACAAGGGCGAAGACCCTCTGCTTGCGGGCACATTGGCGGGCCAGGAGTTGAAAGCGGAGAAAGCCCTCCACCTCATTACCGACGTTAAACACTTTGCGGTGAATGACCAGGACGCCGGCCGCATTGTCGCTAACTCGATCATCAGTAAGCGCGCCATGCGTGAGAGCGATCTTCTGGCGTTTGAGATCGCCTTGAAGAACTCCGGAGCGGGCGCGGTCATGTGTTCCTACAACCGGATCAACGGGACCTATGCCTGTGAAAACTCCTACACCCTCACCGGCGTGCTCAAAAAGGAATTTGGCTTCAAAGGATTTGTAATCTCTGACTGGGGCGCTACACAGAGTACGGTGAAGGCGGCTATGGCAGGTCTCGACGTCGAGATGCCGGGGAACGACTCCTTCGGTGAGCCGCTGAAGAAGGCGGTGCAGAGCGGTGATGTTCCCATGGAACGATTGAACGACATGGTGCACCGCATCCTCCGCACAGAGTTCGATTCGGGCATTGTGGACGATCCGCCGCAGCCTGAATCACCGGATGTGATGCGTGGTTTCGAGGTTGCGCAGAAAACCGAGGAGGAAGGTGCGGTTCTGCTCAGAAACGAGAATCGTACCCTGCCGCTGAGCGCCTCCTCCATCAAGTCCATCGCAGTAATCGGAGGGCACGCCGATGTTGGCGTGATTTCAGGCGGAGGATCTTCGCAGGTGTCACCCGCGGGAAGCAACGCGGTTCCACCGCCGCCGGAGCTGATGAGGAATCCGCTCTTGAGCTTCATGTTGATCCAGGTGTACCACCGTTCTGCCCCGCTTAAGGGAATTGAGGCAAAGGCGCCGCGGGCTGTAGTGCAATTCGATGCCGGCACGAATCCGGCAACGGCCGCCGAACTCGCCAGCAAGTCGCAGGTGGCAATTGTCTTCGCCGTCCAGCATGCCTCGGAAGGCAGGGACCTGAAGAATCTTTCGCTCCCCGACAACCAGGATGCGCTGATTGAGGCGGTGGCCGCGGCCAATCCGCGCACCATCGTAGTGCTGGAGACGGGGGGCGCTGTAACCATGCCGTGGATTGATAAGGTCGCAGCCGTGATCGAAGCCTGGTATCCGGGCATCCGCGGATCAGAAGCAATAGCCAATCTCCTCTTTGGCGAAGTAAACCCATCTGGAAAACTTCCGCTGACATTTCCCAGGAACGAAGCCGATCTGCCTCATCCGGCTCACGTCGACCCGCCTAAGGCCGATGCAGATCACCCGGTGCCGAGGCTTGCTGGCGCCCCGGGCTTTATCGGAATGGCCATGGGCATTGCTCCGGACTTCGACGTTCATTACGACGAAGGTCTCAAGGTCGGCTACAAGTGGTACGATGCCGAAAACAAACCGGTGCTCTTCCCGTTTGGCTATGGGCTCTCCTACACAACTTTCGCCTACTCGAATCTTTCCGTTGCGCCTGGAGATTCCACAACGGTGTCTTTCACCGTGAAGAACACCGGTAAGCGCGCCGGCGCCGAAACTGCGCAGGTCTACGCATCTCTGCCGGATTCGGCTCAAGAGCCGCCCAAGCGCCTGATTGGCTGGACAAGGGTCGAACTTAAACCCGGCGAGTCAAAGCAGGTCTCAGTGCAAATAAGCCGCGAGCGCTTGACGATCTTCGACGAGGCTACAGATTCCTGGAAGCTCGTCCCTGGAAAGTACGTGATTCGAGTTGGATCATCATCGCGGGATCTCCCATTGGAGCAGTCCACAACTTTCTAACCGAACTCTCGCCTGTCAGGACGGCCTGGGGGAACAATTCGAGTTCAACAATCATTCTGAAAGAAGGTAACTTGAAAACCGAGGAGATCAGGCCGGCACCATTGTTCTTGGAAGTGGAGCTTGAATACGACCCGGTGGAGATTGGCGGCCGCCGCGTCAATAGTGAAGTGCGGATTGTGCTGACGAAGTAATCTTCAGGCTGGATCAGGGCTTGGTTTTCGGCTCGGTTGCAGGAAGCACAATCTCCACATCGTCGCGCTTTTCGTCGACGCCGAGTTTGATCACCAACGCCG
>Ga0187889_10005026_pt1 | contig 10578 bp, 7 predicted proteins | sample June2016WEW_7_10_2_FD_132992 | JGI IMG/M metagenome (GOLD analysis project Ga0187889, IMG submission 132992) | Peatland microbial communities from SPRUCE experiment site at the Marcell Experimental Forest, Minnesota, USA - June2016WEW_7_100 | ecosystem: Environmental > Terrestrial > Soil >... | reverse complement strand
TCGGCGGCCAGCGCCGCCGCCACGGCAACCGCGGAAGCGGCCTTGTAGTAGGTGTAAAGGGGTCCGAGAAAAAGCCCCACCTGCTGGCCAGTGACCACGACCGCCGCCCGCCCCGCGGCCAATACCTCCAGCGACCTGCGGCGGGCCGAGCTGGCCGGCAGGAGCGCCTGCTGTTCGGCCAGGACCGCCAGCAGCTCGGCGGGCAGCCCGCACTGGGCGGCCGCGCGCGTACGCGCAATCCGCGCTTCGCGCTCGCGAAACGCGGGCGCGAAAAAGGCCTGGGCGGCAGGTTCACCGGCGAGGTAGGAAGAAACGAAGGGACGTCCCACTGCCGGCCCAGTATACGAGACCCGACCTCGGCACGCCGGTCAAGCTGCGCGCATTTCGCCATCAACAGTAGACGCTGCCTCGGCAACGACCACGACCGCCATTGGCGCCTGGCAATGTCTGGGCACCAGCGTCGCCGCTTGCGACCCAGGCCAGCCGCCCCCCGACCACCCGGGGCCAGAGCCCCGTGACCCGAACCGTGGTACTATTCCCGCTGTGACTGTTACCTATCCTGTGGTCCTAGAGCGCGAGGAAGATGGGAGATATTCCGTCTACGTTCCGGATCTGCCGGGATGCGCGTCGATGGGTGACAGCTACGAGGAAGCGCTGGGCAACATCCGCGAAGCTGTAGTCTGCCATCTGGAAGGGCTGCGCGCAGACGGCCTGCCGGTGCCACCTCCCCGCACCCACTTTACGATGGTCGACGTCGATGCCGCTTGAGCCAACTGCCCCAGGTCAGCGGCGTTTGGCTGGTGCGGGCTATGGAAAGAGCAGGGGTTGAGCAACTGCGCCAGATGGGCAGTCACGTAACTCTCCGCCACCGCAGCGACCTGGCTCGGCGCGCCACGGTGCCGGTGCATCCCAGCAGAGGCGTAGCACCGGGCACTCTACGTTCCCTTCCCCAGGGGGCGAGCTTCGAGGTGGACGAGCTACGCCGACTGCTGTAGGGGAACACGGGCTCCGGACACGCTTCCAGAAGCTCGGTGCACGGGCCAGGCGCCCGCGCTAGCACTAGAGCACCATGTCCCTCGCGCCTTCCGGATCGGCCCCCCGCCCCATCGCCCGTACCCGCACCCCCGATCGGCGGACCCTGCCCGACCGGGGCGACCGGGATAACCCGCGCGCCGGGGGTAACTCGGGTAGCCGAGGCAGTCGGAGAAAAGCGGACGCGATTCGGGCTATCCTCGTCTTGCCCGTCTTCTCCGTCTTGCCCGTCTTCTCCGTCTTGCCCGGCTTTTCCGTCTTGCCCCTCTTGCCCATCTTGCTCCTCTGGCTCGTCCTTGTGCCGATTACCATGCTCGCCTCACCCACTCTCGCCCAGGCCGCCGGCTCCCCGCCCGCCGCTGACTTGCCCACGCAACCCGATAGCGCCCAGATCCGCCTGGGGCTGCGCAAGCTCGGGGTGGTGGGCAACGTGCTCTACATCGCGGCCCATCCCGACGACGAGAACAACAACCTGCTCGCTTACCTGAGCAACGAGAAGCTGCTGCGCACGGCTTACCTCTCGCTGACGCGCGGTGACGGCGGACAAAACCTGATCGGGGCGGAACAGGGCACCGATCTGGGGGTGATTCGCACCCAGGAGCTCTTGGCCGCCCGGCGTATCGACGGCGCCGAGCAGCTCTTCACCCGGGCCCGCGACTTCGGCTATTCCAAGCATGCCGAGGAGACTCTGCGCATCTGGGACCGCGATGCGGCGCTGGCAGATGTCGTCCATGCCATCCGCACCTTCCGCCCCGACGTGATAATCACGCGCTTTTCCCCCGAGCAAACCGATACGCACGGGCACCATACCGCATCGGCCCAGCTCGCCCTGGCCGCCTTCCATGCTGCCGCGGATGCCAGCTTTCATCCCGAGCAGCTGGGCCAGGGGACTAAGCCGTGGCAGGCGCGGCGGATCTATTGGAACCGCTCGGCCTGGGGCATCAAGCCGGGGGAAGACATGGGGGACTGGAGCAAGCTGGAGGTCGACCGCTTCAACCCCTTGCTCGGCCTGTCCTACGGGGAGATGGCGGCCCGCAGCCGCAGCATGCACAAGAGTCAGGGCTTCGGGGCGGCCTGGTCGCGCGGGCCGGTGGTGGAGTACTTCCGCCTGCTGGCCGCCCAGACGGTTACGCCTTCAGGGGCATCGGGGACTGCGGGGCCCTCCGGTCCCCTCGACGGCCTGGATCTGACCTGGCACCGCCTGCCAGGCACCGCGCGGCTCCAGCGTCTCATCGAGCGCGCCGAGCGCACCTTCGACGCGACTGCGCCGCACCGGACGATACCCCTGCTGGTCCAGATCGATCGGGCCCTGGCGGGGGTACCCGACCCCTGGCGCGAGCAAAAGCAGGCCGAGGTCCGCAACCTTATCCTCGCCTGCGCCGGCCTCTTCGCCGAAGCGACGACGAGCGAGCCGAGCGTCACCCCCGGGGCTGAGCTCGATCTCACGGTGACCGCGCTCAATCGCTCGCCCGCAGCCATGCGCTTGCATGAGGTGCGCTTGGTGGGCGCCACCCTGACCGATGGCACCTCCACCCTCACGGTGGCACAGCCGCTGGGCTCGCTCCAGGTGAAGCACCGGATACGCACCTTGGCGGACTTGCCCTTCACCACTCCCTACTGGCTGGCCCTTCCGCCCCGGCCGGGCCTGTTCCAGGTCGCGGATCTGCAATCCGTCAATGAAGCGACGGCGGCGCCACCCTTGCGAGTCGAGCTGGTGCTCGAGGTGGACGGTCTGGTGCTGGAGCGCCGGCTTCCCCTCGTGCAGCGCTGGACCGATCCCGTCGCGGGCGAGCGCTTGCGCGCGGTGGAAGTCGTGCCCGCGCTCACCGTCACCCCCGAGACAGCCACCCTGCTCTTGCCCAACCATGCCCCCCGCTCCTTGCGGGTGCAGGTGGCGGGGCAAGGCGCGGCCAGCGGCAGCGTGACCGTTACCGGTCCTGCCGGATGGTCGATCACGCCCGCCCGCCAGCCCTTCTCCCTTGCCGGCCCGGCCAGCGAAGTCGCGCTCAGCTTTCGCGTGGCTCCACCCCCCACCGCCAGCGCCGAAGCGGTGCTGCAGGTGATGGCGCAGTTTGACGGAGACGGAGGCAAGAGGCGGTATGCCGCCTTCGTCGCCCACCTGGAGCACGATCACATTCCCCGGCAGACGGTGCTGCACAGCTCGGAGGTGCGGGCGGTAGCTTTCCCGTTCGAGCGCCACCTGACTACCTTGGGGTATCTGCCCGGGCCGGGAGACGAGGTGGCGGCGAGTCTCCGCCAGATGGGCTACGACGTCAGAGTCATCACCCCCGAGGGCTTGACCCCGGGAGCGCTGCACGACCTGCCCGCGATAGTGACGGGTGTGCGTGCCTTCAATGCCGACGAGCGCGCACGCGCCGCCCTGCCCGCGCTGCTGGCCTACGTCGAGCAAGGCGGTACCCTGGTCGTGCAATACAATACCAACAATCGGCTCGCTCCCCTGGCGCTGACCCTGGGCCCCTATCCCTTCACCATCGGCAGCGAACGGGTAACCGACGAAAACGCGGCGGTGCAGCTGTCCCTGCCCGCTCATCCCCTGCTCACCTGGCCCAACCCCATCGACGCACGTGACTTCGCGGGCTGGGTGCAAGAGCGGGGGCTGTACTTCGCCCGCAACTGGGATGGCCATTATCAGACCCTGCTCAGCATGAGCGATCCGGGCGAGGCCCCTCTCGCGGGCGGCATCCTGTTCACCCGCTACGGCAAGGGAGTGTTCATCTACACCGGGCTCGCCTTCTTTCGCCAGCTGCCCGCCGGCGTGCCGGGAGCATTCCGCCTGCTGGCCAACCTGCTCGCCGCGGGCCAGGAACCGCAAGGGCTGGCGGGCTCGGTGCCACCCACGGTGGAGCAACATGCGCCCTGACTCCGAGCGAGGGAGCGCGGCCGCCCCGCCCGGCCTGAGCTGGACCGCGCTCTATGCCATCGTCATACTCGCGCTGGTCTTGCAGATTGCCGCGTTTGCCGTGCTCACGGCTATATACAAGTGACTCGCCGGCCATGAGCACCCTGGACTGGCTGATCCTGTGTGGCACCCTGGCCGTCATCGTGGGCTACGGGGTGACGAAGACCAGGGGCAGGCAAGACCTGTCGGGATACCTACGAGGGGGCGATCACCGCTGGCTTGCCGTCGGGCTCTCGGTCATGGCCACCCAGGCCAGCGCCGTGACCTTCCTGTCGCTGCCCGGACAGGCCTTCGACGATGGCATGCGCTTCATCCAACTCTACTTCGGCCTGCCCCTAGCCATGGTGGTGTTGTCGGTACTCTTCGTGCCGCGCTACTTTGCCGCGCGAGTTTTCACTGCCTACCAGTTCCTGGAAAACCGCTTCGACCTCAAGACCCGCCAGCTCACCGCCTTCCTCTTCCTGCTCCAGCGGGGGCTGTCAGCCGGCATCACGATCTACGCTCCCGCCATCGTGCTCTCGAGCCAGCTCGGCTGGCCCTTGCGATCCACGTGCCTCGCCATTGGCTCGGTCGTGATCCTGTATACCGTGATGGGAGGCAATCGAGCCGTGGTCCGCACGCAAAAGCAACAGATGCTGGTCATGCTGGCTGGCCTGCTGGTCGCCCTCATCGTGATCCTGGTCCGCCTGTCGCCCCAGCTCTCGCTGGCCCACGCCCTGCAGGTGGCCGGCACCCTGGGCAAGCTCAACCTGGTGGATGTCTCCACCGATCTGGGCGCCCGCTACACCCTGTGGTCCGGCCTCATCGGGGGGTTCTTCCTCGCGCTGGCGTACTTCGGCACGGACCAATCCCAGGTCCAGCGCTATCTCTCGGCGCGATCGGTGGCCGAATGCCGGATCGGGCTCTTGTGCAACGGGCTCCTCAAGCTGCCCATGCAGCTCATCGTGCTCTTCGTCGGGGTGATGGTGTTCGTATTCTACCAGCTCCACCCACCGCCACTCTTCTTCAACCGGGCCGAGCTGGCCCAGGCCGAGTCCGCGGGGGCCGGCAGTGCTCTCGCCGCCTTGCAAACGGAGCACGACCTGGCCTTTGTCCGCCGGCGCGCGCAGATCGAGCGACTCGACAAGGCGCTCACCGCCGGGGACACCGCCACCATCGCAGCCGCTCGGCAGGAGCTGAGGCGCGCCCACCGGGAGGTCACGGCCATCCGGGAAAAGGCCCGCTCGGCCATCGCCAAGGCCGTACCCAGGGCCAACCCCAAGGACGCCGACTACGTCTTCCTCGCCTTCGTAACGCAAAACCTTCCGCGGGGGGTGGTGGGCCTGCTCTTGGCGGTGATCCTGTGCGCCGCCATGTCGGCGGTGGCCGGCGAGCTGTCGGCGCTGAGCTCCACCACCCTGATCGATTTCTACCAGCGCAGCGTAAGGCCTCACGCCAGCGACGCCCACTACGTGTGGGCAGCTCGCCTGTTCACCGTGGTCTGGGGCGCGTTGGCCCTGGCCTTCGCCATCCTGGCCGCGCTCCTCGACAACCTGATCCAGGCGGTCAACATCCTGGGCTCCCTATTTTACGGCACCGTGCTCGGCATCTTCGTCACCGGTTTCTTGCTGCGCCGAGTACAGGGAACAGCGGTGTTCGTGGCCGCCATCATCTCCGAGCTCCTGGTGCTGGCGCTCTTCAAGTGGAGCCAGGTCAGCTTTCTCTGGTTCAACCTGGTAGGCTGCCTGGCGGTGGCCGCCATCGCTACCGCCCTGACCGCTCTGCGTGCAACTCGGCCGGCGCGTGCTAAGCAAGAGCCGAGCGGCAACTAAGCGCCGCGCCTGCAAGGAGGCCTCCATGCGCAATCATCCAGTCCATCGTCTGGTCCATCGTCTAGCTCTGGCCCTGCTGGTATCGGCCGCGGGGCTCTTTTCCTCGTCGGCCGGTGCCCAGCCCGACCTGCCCAAGCCCAGCCCGAGCGCCAAGGTCGCGCAGGTCATCGGGCTCACCGAGATCACGGTGGAATACAGCAGCCCGGCGGTGAAGGGGCGCAAGATCTGGGGCGAGCTGGTCCCCTACGACAAGATGTGGCGGACAGGTGCCAACCAGGCCACCAAGATCACCTTCAGCCGCGACACCACCTTCGGCGACCAGGTCATCCCGGCCGGGAGCTACGCCCTCTTCACCATACCCGGCAAAGGCGCGTGGACCGTGATCCTGAACAAGAAAGCCGATCAGCCCGGGACAGCGACCGAATACAAGGCCACCCTCGACCAAGTGCGCATCCAGGTCGTGCCCAAGACCGCACCGATGCGCGAGCGCCTGGCCTTCCTTTTCTCGGATTTCACGGACGACAAGGGGCTCTTGGACCTGGAGTGGGAGAAGCTGCGCCTGGCCATTCCCCTCAAGGTCGGCACCGAGGCGCAGGCTCTGGCCAACATCGACAAGGCGGTCGACAATACCTGGCGGACCTACGCCAATTCCGCTCGCTACCTGGCCGAGACCAAGAAGGACTACGACACCGCTCTGCGCTATGCAGATCAATCGCTGGCGCTGAAAGAAGACTGGCTCAATCTCTGGATCAAGGCCACCATCGTGGCCGCCAAGGGCAATCGGAAAGAGGCCATCGCCCTGGGCGAGAAGTCGTACCAGCTGGGCAAGAAGGCTGAGGTCTTCTTCATGGAGCCCGAGATCAAGAAGACGCTAGCCGAGTGGAAGAAGAAGGGGTGACCCGCTGAGCCAGAAGAGGCCTGGCCCCTACCTGCGAGTGCAGTCGGCTCGGTAGTCGGCTCGGTAGTGGGATCGTCGGCCGGGCACGACCTGGCGGCCTCGCGCCCCTGGCTTCCGCCCGGCACCTGAGCTAACTTTACCCGCAAACGCGGCGCGCTTCGCAACCACCGCCCGACTGTTGCGGTAGGCCGCGCAGACCCAATACCGCGGAGGATGCGTTGGCCAAGCTTATTCCTGTTCTGGTGGCACTGCTCGCGTGGGAGGGCGCGGGGTTTTGCCAAGCTCCGCCAGAAGCATCGACGCCAGCAGGCCAGACCATCGTGATGGTGGATGCAGTGGCGTTCATCACCGCTGGCGTACCCAAGACGGTAAATGAGCGCGAGCGCTTCTTCGCCGACTTGCGCAAGAAACTAGCTGACCATGGCTGGACCACGACGGTACGCCCGGCCGAGCCCGAGTGCGGGACGGGCAAGGAATGTCTGGCCCACGTGCAAGCGGCCACGGGCGCGGACTACGTCGTGGGCGTCAGCGGAGAGGGCAACCTGCTGCGCGGCTATACCCTCCATCTGCAGCTCTATTCCGCGATCACCCACCACGTGCAGCAGGCGGCGGCGTTCTGCGACCTCTGCGCCACCGATCGGATCGCCGGCATTGCCGCCGAGTTTGCCGTGGGATTGCTGACCGACACCATCCGGGAGGAGCAGGCGCTTCGGCTGGAGAGCCGCCACGTGAGCACACCCGCTATCCTCTCGCCCGCCCCGCCCCCACTCCAGCCCGCGCAACCCCCGGCTTTGGCGCCAGCCTTGGCCGGCGCCAACCCGGCGCCCGATGACATCACGCCCGCCGAGGCTCGAGCTTCTCCCCACCGTGCCCAATCCGACGGTCTGGCGTGGCTGTCCTGGGGTCTCATGGGCGCAGGGGCCGCCAGCGCGGCCTACGGCGGCTGGGCGCTCTACCAGAACGGCCGCTACGCGGGCACCACGCAGGTCGATGCCAGCCTGACCTTGGTCCGCGATCGTTACGCCTCGGGCGCGGTGGGCGCCACGGCCCTGGCGGTGGGAGCTGGCCTGGCCTTGGTCGGGGTGCTCCTGCGCATCAGCGATCCGCCCTCTCGCGCCGAGAGCCCGCCCGCCAGGCCGGTTGCCCTCTCCGCCTCGGCCCTGCCATGACCGCACCCGAGCCGGGCGAAGCATCGTCGACCGATCCGGGCGCGGGCTTCCCTCGCCTCCTGGGCGCGTATGTGTTGCTCGGGCGCCTCAGCGAAGGTGGCATGGGCCGGGTCTACCTCGCCCTCTCCCGCCAGGACGGCAATGAACAGCTCTGTGTCATCAAACGCTTCGGCAATCCTGGTGCGCACCTCACGGCCCGGCAGACCAGAGAGAATCGGCAGCGCTTCCGTCGCGAGGCAAAAATCGCCATGGCCATCCTTCATCCTTCCGTGGCACGAGCCTTTCGCTACGTGGACGATGGCGCGCAGCCCTACATCGTACAGGAATTCGTCTATGGCCTGACTCTGGAGCACCTCGGCGCCGCCATGGCCAAGCAAGACGAGCATTTCTCGCCCGCCCTCGCCGCTTATGTGGTCGGGCAGATGGCCCGCGCTCTCGACTACCTGCACGAGTTTCGCCATGTCGGGCTAGTGCATCGCGATCTTTCCCCCTCTAACGTTATGATCTCGCACCTCGGCGAGGTCAAGGTGATCGACTTCGGCATCGCCAAGGCCACGCTGGTGGACGCGACCCTCACCAAACCCCACGTCCTCATCGGCAAACCCGGCTGGATCGCTCCCGAGGTCATCGCGGGCCAGAAGCCAGATCGGCGAGCGGATCTCTTCGCCCTGGGCCTTTTGCTCTGGTACCTCTTGGCCGGTCGCCGTCCGGATGAGCGGGAGTCCGCCGTCCCCCATCTTCCCGCGCCCTCGACCTTCAACTTGAGCTTGCCGCCGGGCATGGACGACCTGGTCATGAAGGCCATCGACCAGAATCCCGATCGGCGCTTCCAGACCGCTCGCGCCTTCCTCGAGTCGGTCGTTCCCTTCATGCCCGCTAGCGACCGGGGACCAGCCGATCTGGCCGAGCTGATCAGGCGCTTTCACCCCACCTTGGCCAGGCAATTCTTCGCCCAGGCCCTCCGGAGCGGGCGCCGGCTGCTCGAGCGCGCGCAAGAACCCAGAGCCCCGCGCTGGCACCGCCTGGCCTGGCTGGGGCTGCCGGTGCTAGCCGTTCTGGCCCTGAGCCGGATAACCCAACGCCTGCCGCCCCATGGCCCCCCAGCTCGGCCAGCGCAGCTAGCGCCTCCCCGAGTGTCACGGTCGGCGCCACCCGAGGTAGCCACGGCAGTACCTGGAGCATGGCCGGCGGCTGCCCCCAGGCCAGGCTCCGCGCTTGCATTGCCCGCGGCCCCCCTCATAGCCAACCCCACCCCGGCCGTGCCGCACTCCCGGGCGTCGGCTGCCCCCGCTGCGCCCGCCTTCCCGCCCCCCTCCGAGGTGAAGCCACCACCACCCCGTCGCCTCACGCCACCGCCCGATTCTACCCTGGCCCCCTCTCTGCTCGCCTCCGCCATTCAGGCCTTCGCGCGCGGCGAAGCAGACCGCGCCCTGCGACTGGCGCGCGCTTCGGCCAAGCGACGTCCGTCGCCCGAGGCATTCTTGTTGACCGGTCGCATCCTCTTCCAGACCGAACCCGAGCAGGCCCGTGCTGCCCTGCAAAACGCCCTGCGTCTCTCACCCGACGATCCCGATGCCGATCGCCTGCTAGCCGTCCTGAACGCGAGAATGCCTTGAGCCGCCAGCGGACGCTACCCGCAAGTCGCCCTCGCCGCTGACTAGAACTGCGTGATGAACTTCCAGGCGATCGGGGGCACAAAGGCCTTCAGGCCATCATCGCCGGTGTTGCTCCCGTCATCCACGCTCGCCGGGGTGTGCGCGCCATCGAACGTACACACCTTGACAGGATAACCCGCCTTGCACCCCGGGAAATCGTAGCAGAGGTAGGTCTTGCTGCCCGGCGTCGTCGTCGGGATGGCCGCCGAGGTGTCGCATCCGTTGTCGGTAGCGTGGGTAAGATCGCAGTACTTGCCTCCTTCCGTCGTCGAGGTGCCATTGGTCCACGGACAAAGTGTATCGCTCATGCCGGTCGTCCCCATGTAGGCGATGGGCGCCGCATTCGAATCGGTTGGCTCATTGGGAGGAAGATTGTAGTTGGCCGCTTCCATGGTGACCACCGCGCGCAACTTCGTCTGACGGGTGATCGAGAGGGCATAGCTCATCATCGCTCCGAAGCTGAAGCCCGTGGCAAAGACCCGGCTCTGGTCGATGCACAGGTCCGTTTCGAATAGGGCGAGCATGTCGTCGAAGAGGGCGCTGTCTCGCGTGAAATCCCATGGTCCTTGGGCGCCGATCCCCTCGGGCGCAACGAAGATGGCGGTATCGTTGGCCGCGGTCATTTCGCGGTGGAGCCCGAAAAAGGCATAGTCGGTTGCGTTGAAGTTGGGACCGTTATTAGCGGGATACACGCCAGTCGCATTATCGACGTCTGAACCATAAGCCTGGTGCCAGGAAAAGATCAGGCGATAGGGGTGCGTCGCATCGTAATCCGCCGGAATATCGATGACGTACTGGCGCTGGCCGCCGCCGTTGGCGCTGTTAATGGTGAGCTGCAAGGAGGTCGTGAGGCCGTTGGGCACCGGTTGCCCGCCGGCGATCAGGGTTGCCTTCCCTTGCGTTCCGCAGCCCGCGCTCGGCACCGCGGCAGGGAGGGCGTCGCTGCCTCCCCCATCCAGCTCGGGTGCCGGCGAGCCTCCTGAGCCGATTCCGCTAGCGCCGCCGCTGGCGGTTGCTCCGCCCTTCGCCGGCCCGCCAGCTCCGCCGGAGGCGCCGGCTGCCCCGCCGGAGCCCGTCACCCCGCCGGATAGGC
>Ga0187889_10005025_pt1 | contig 10582 bp, 11 predicted proteins | sample June2016WEW_7_10_2_FD_132992 | JGI IMG/M metagenome (GOLD analysis project Ga0187889, IMG submission 132992) | Peatland microbial communities from SPRUCE experiment site at the Marcell Experimental Forest, Minnesota, USA - June2016WEW_7_100 | ecosystem: Environmental > Terrestrial > Soil >... | reverse complement strand
TGTCGGCATTGCGAGACAGGAGCGAGAGCCTGCGACCGACCTCGGCGAGCACCTGGTCGCCGGCATCGTGACCGAACGAGTCGATCCTGCCGATCAGCCCATGTCGCTCGGCGAAGGGGGTGAAATCATCGGGCGCCACGACCCCGCGCTCTGGATGGCGCCAGCGCACCAGCGCCTCGACGCCGATCAACGCCTGGTCCTCCAGGGAGAAGAGTGGCTGGTAGAGGAGGAACAGTTCCTCGTCCTCGATAGCGTGGCTCAGCTCGGTCTCGAGGAGGCTCGCCCCGGTGGGGATGCGCTGGGCGGAGTCGAAGACCCGATAACGGTCCCGCCCTGTTTCCTTGGCCTCGTACATCGCCCCGTCGGCGTCGCGGACCAGCTGCTCGGGCTCGGCCAGGGGATCGCGGGTGACGACGATCCCGACGCTGCAGGTGATGGAGAGGTCGCGCCCATCCTCGAGGTAGGGGACGCGGATCCCCCGGACGATGCGATCGGCGATGAGACCGACGTCGTCGTCGTCATCGCGCAGAGCCCCGCACAGCACGACGAACTCGTCGCCACCGAGTCGGGCAACGGTGTCGGCATTGCGAGACAGGAGCGAGAGCCTGCGACCGACCTCGGCGAGCACCTGGTCGCCGGCATCGTGACCGAACGAGTCGTTGACCGCTTTGAAGTGGTCCAGGTCGACATACAGGACCGCAAGCCGAGATGGCTGCCGTTCCAGGGTAGCAAGAGCCTGAGACAGCCGGTCCATCAGGGCGGCCCGGTTCACCAGACCGGTCACCGGGTCGTGCAGGACCTGGTAGGCCAGGGCGTTCTCTGCCGTGATTTGCGCCGTGACATCTCGAGAAATGCCGAACGTCCCGATAATCCGGCCGTGCTCATCACGAAGCGGCATCTTCGTGGACGAGACCCAGTTGTGCGGGCGGTCGTGGAAGGTCTCCCGCTCCAACTTCCCCACGACCGGCTCGCCGGTGGCGATGATCTGCTGCTCGTCCGCAAAAGCAGAAACGGCGTGTTCCTCGCTGAACAAGTCGAAGTCAGTCTTCCCGATCACCTCTTCCGCGGTACCGTCCGGAATGACCCTGGCGAGGAAGCCTGCGCTAACCAAGAGGAACCGGCTTTGCAGGTCCTTGAAGTACGCGCACTCCTCTGTGGTGGACAGCAGGTTGTCCATGCAGGTGAGCTTGAGATCGCGCAGCTGTTCGCTCTCCTGCGACCACTTTGAATCCAGCTTCCTCTTGACCATCGCAACTCCTAGTCAGAAATCGATGATCACTGTTGACCGATTCACCAAGAATGCCTTGAGCAAGGCTACTGGTTCGCCCGCGGATGAGTCGGGGTTCTCGCTCCAAACAAGCTGACAGGTTCTTGCACCGCCGTGACTTCATCCAACCGTCAGTACCTGCAGAGGAATCCGAAGTGTGCATGAAGGCAGAAACAGAAGTCATGAAGTCGTTGAAGGGAAATCCGCTAGCCGGCACTCGTGCGTCATCGCGTCCACGTCGCTGGTTGCAAGTCGGAGACTGCATCCGACGGCTTTCCGACACGAACCTCCACCTCGCTCTCGCTACGGTGAGCGACGCTTGGCCAATCACGGGAGAAACAACCTAACGTCTCATTTGCGTGGTTGCCGCGACGAGCAGGCAGGGGCCAGCGACTACGGATAACGACGACTCGGGGGCCGCCCACCGATCGCATCTCGGTGGCGACGTGCTGCTATCGGTGAGTGTCGTTAGTTGTTGTCAACATCGGGCTTGAGGTCGATCCATAACTCGTGCTTTACCAGCGTGGCGAGCAACCAGACGATCCATCGCGTGATGATGATCAGGCTCAGTGACCGTGGGTGGCACGAGAACCCGACAACCTGCCCTCGAATGGCTTCTCGGGACTAGACAGGAACCGCATGACCTGACACGAAGGGCATGACGTCCCGGTACAACCCGTAACTCGACGGTCTTGAGGATGTCGTGGATCTCACTGCCACGCCGTTCTGACTTTAGAAGTACGCTTGTTGGAGAAAGGTTGGTAGCAGCATGAGATTTCTTTACTTATATATTGGTGGTTTGTTTTACCTTTGTGCCGTCGTCCTGTTTGTGTTCGCTCTGAACGCCTCCCTGGAGACCAACGGCGTGTTCCTTACGGAGATGTTCCCCACGTGGTTGGCGAGCGCTCTCATCGCCTTGGCACTGGCGCTGGCGTGCTTTGGCGTCCCGTGGTTCGACGCTCAGCTCAAGACTGGCCGAGGCCGGCCCGCAGCACCACGCGCCTGAGCGACTGTCCTCGACGCGGGCGCACGTTCACCAGCTCCGCCGAGCTCGACGTCGATGCGTAGACGATCGGACGCCGGCAACTCCAGGAGGGCCTGCTCGTCACCGAGCGCCCCCCACGTCGAAACATGAGGCGTCCGCTTCCCACGCCGGTAGTCGGACGCGGACGCCTTGGAACATGCGGCCGCCGCCATGATCTCGGCAAGGGGCACAGTCCGGAGCCTCGGAGGATCTCCCGTCTGAACAGCTCCGGGTCGTAGACCGTGCACTCCACCCCGAACTTTCCCCGGAGCAGGTTCTCGCTGTTCCAAGGAGGGAAACATGACGACCAGCGACGGACGGGCGCGTGCTCGGGTATGTGCGCGCGAGCACCACAGACCGAGCTGAACGGGGTCAGGGTTTGAACATGCTGCGGCGGAAGATGATCGTCCGGTCCCCGTCGGCCTTGCCACCTGCAGTAACGTCGGGGAATCAAGGAATACTGCCGCGCTCCGGGAACAAAGACGTTAAGAATGCCGCCGTGCCGTGACCACGTCCACCTCGCCCGCAGACCCATCACTGTTGCACGTGGAGGCGCGCAGTTGCGTCTCGAGTGGAAAGGTACCAGGGCACAATCCCTCGCATGAAATACCACGTAGGGCCACCGGAGGAGACGCTCCCTGCACATCGCATTCGTGGATGTCGTGCCTGCTAGATCAGCCGCCATTGTTACTAAGCAACTCCTTTCAACTCGCCTCTAACTCACGATAATGCTAATTTATCGACGGTCACAAAGGGGCAACTGGAGGGACCGTGACGTTGCTCCATACCAGCAAGCGTGCCGTCGAATTGGTCGAGATCGCCGCCGACGCGCGGGACTACGTTGCTGCGAGCCGGGCCGAGAACACGACCCGTGTCTACCGCACGGGCTGGGCGCAGTTCAGCGCCTGGTGCGACGAGCACGGGGTGACAGCTCTGCCCGCAGGACCCGAGACTGTGGCCTGCTACGTGGCCGATCTCGCCAAGGCTGCCAAGCCCGCCACGATCGACCTTCGCCTGGCAGCGATCTCTGCCGCCCACCGGGCCGCAGGACACGACAGCCCGACCAAGGAGGAGGCGGTCCGCCTGGTGCGCCGTGGTGTACGCAGGACCCTAGGGACCGCCCAGCGCCAGGTGCGTCCCGTTACGGTTCCCGATCTGCGCGCGATGGTCGAGGGACTCGGTACCGACCCGGCGGGGTGTCGGGAGCGAGCGCTCATCCTGCTCGGCTTCGCGGGTGCGCTCCGGCGCAGCGAGCTGGTCGGCCTCGACTTGGCGGACATCAGAGAAGGAACCGACGGGCTCACCGTCCGCCTCCGGCACTCGAAGACGGACCAGGAGGGCGCCGGACGTACCGTCGGCATCCCATACGGGTCGAACCCCATTACCTGCCCTGTTCGTGCCTGGTGCGCGTGGCTCGAGGTCTCAGCCATCAACGAAGGACATGCCTTCCGCCCGATCGATCGCCATGGCCATATCGGCGCGACACGTCTCAACCCTCCGGCGGTGGCGCTCGTGCTGAAGCGCCACGCCGCCCAAGCCGGCCTCGACCCCGGCGAGGTGGCCGGTCACTCGCTGCGCGCCGGCCTTGCGACCTCGGCTGCTGCTGCCGGGGTCCCCGGCGCGTCATCGCCGAGCAGACGGGCCACAAGGGCACGGCGATGCTTCGCCGTTACATCCGCGAGGGCTCCCTGTTCCGTGAGAACGGCACCAGCGCGGTTGGGCTGTAGGAAGATGGAGGCGGCGGGTGGGCGCGCCGGCCACGGTAAAGCCTGTTCATGGGTTACTGGCTGTATCGGGCGGCGGAGGATCAGCCTCGGAAAGCTAGACGCTCGCACGGGACTGCAAACGGCTTCAAGGACGCGCCGTGATCCGGAAGAGATGCCAAGCCACGGGCCGAGTCGATGCACCATCTACCAAAGCACACTTGTCACTGACGGGCGTGACGGTTCTGGCGGTATTCTGCCATTTATCTAAAGGCCAAGTGCTGCCGATAATCCATTGGTGGAGACCGTCGTGTCGACGATCGCAGCAGAACGCGCTCGAGCCTTCGAGAGGGACGGGGATCGTCGCGGCCTAGGGGCGGCAGCTGCCTTCGGCTTCAGCGTACTATCGGTCCTGTTCGCGGCCTACGTCGTTGTTGCTCTTGTTCCCAATCCAGGTGGCGGATGGTGGACATTCGTCAACAGGTGGCCGTTGGACGGTTTCGAGATCATTGCCAGCGGGTTGTGCTTCGCGCGCGCAATCGCCGACCGGCAGGATCGGTGGGTAGCCCTGGTCCTTGGAAGCGGCCTGCTTGCATGGTCTCTCGGCGACATAGTGTGGACCTTGGAGACCCAAGGCGGTAGCAATCCACCGACGCCGTCGTGGGCCGATCTCTGTCGCCTCCTTTTCTACCCGCTCGCCTATATGGGTTTGATTGTCCTGACGCGCAGGGCAATCAAGGATCAGCCCCTCAGCAGCTTGTTAGAGGGCGTCGTGGCAGGTCTTGGCGCCGCCGCCCTCACTGTGGCCTTCGGCTTCGACGCGATCGTGCACAAGTTAGGCGGCCCGCCTGCAAAGCTGGCTACCAGTCTCGCCTATCCGGTCGCCGATCTGGGACTTCTCGCACTCGTGATCGGGGGCTGGGCGATCGTAGGCTGGCGAAACCGTCGCTGGCTGTTTCTCGTCCTGGCATGCGTGCTGAACGTAGTAGGCGACGTCGCCCACCTCTTTCAGTCCTCGGCCGCTACCTATCGGGTGGGAACCCTGCTCATCGCCTCCTGGCCCGCCGCCATTCTCTTCATCTCACTGGCCATATGGCAGCCGGGAGTGCTTTCAAGGGAGCGACAAAGTGAGTCACGGTCTCAGTTTGCCGTACCGGCGGTGGCCGTAGCGAGCAGTCTCGTTGTGCTCCTTTGGGCCTCGGTGGGCCACGTTGACCGCATCGCGTTGGTGCTAGCTACGGCAACGGTGCTGACTGCGGGACTGAGATCGGTGCTCGGGTTGCGCGAGCTGAGCATCCTTACCGAGTCGCACAGGCTGCAAGCCCTGACCGACGACTTGACGGGACTGGGCAACCGTCGCCAATTGATGGCTGTGCTCGACGACTTCTTCTCCTCGGCACCCACGGCGGTGGCCAAGGAGCACCTTGCCCTGTTGTTGATAGATCTCGACCACTTCAAGGAGGTCAACGACAGCTTCGGGCATCCGGTCGGCGATCAGATCCTCCTCATGTTGGGGCCGCGTCTTAGAGCGGCGCTGCGGGAGTCGGACGTGCTGGTACGACTGGGCGGCGACGAATTCGGTGTCGTCCTGGGCGATGCTGACGCTCGCGACGCCAGGACAGTCGCGGAGCGGTTGACCGCTCAGCTTGAGCAACCGTTCATCCTCGACATTGCGAGCTTGCACGTCACGCTGAGCATCGGCATCGCGCTGGCGCCGACACACGCTCGCGAGAGCACCGAGCTGCTCCGTTGTGCGGACGTTGCGATGTATCGGGCCAAGGCAGCTCGTTGTTCGTACCGAATGTACGAAACTCTCCCAGATGGAGGGCAGAACCGCCTCCGACTCATTGAGCAGCTGAGGGATGCCATCACCGCAAAGGCCTTCCAGTTGTATTTCCAACCTCAATACGAGCTGCGAACGGGCAAGAGCCTTGGTGTGGAGGCGCTGATCCGTTGGCCGCACCCCGAGTACGGGGTCCTCTCACCCACGGAGTTCATCCCGCTCGCCGAAGAAGCAGGTCTCATGCGGCCGCTGACCGACTTGGTCTTGGAGGCCGCTCTCACCCAGTGTGCGGCCTGGCGAGAAGGGGGACGCCGCCTCTACGTCTCGGTGAACCTCTCTGCCACCAATCTTCTCGATGAAGGTTTACCCGATCGGATCCGCTTCTTGCTCTCTCGATACCATCTCGGGGCCGATTGTCTGGTCGTCGAGGTCACCGAAACGAACATGATGGCTGATCGCGAGAAATCCCAAGAGGTGATCCAACGGCTGGACCGTTTCGGCCTCGTTGTCTCCGTCGACGACTTCGGGACAGGTTTCTCTTCCTTGGCCTATTTGAGCGATCTGGCGGTAAGCGAGCTGAAGATAGACATCGCGTTGACCAAACGACTTGCCTCCGCTGATGATCGCAAAGGCAGAGCCGTCATCCGCGCCACGATCGATCTCGGTCACTCGTTGGGCATGCGCGTAGTCGCTGAGGGCGTAGAGGACGCGGAGACCTACGCTCTGTTGGCATCGCTCGGGTGCGATCTTGCACAGGGAAACTACATGTGCAAGCCACTCCCAGCGGAGAAGCTCAGTTTCGGGCCAGTGCACGACGGCGCCAAATTCAACTTGCTCGCACCAGTGATCCCGCTGATCAGGGCTCGTACCGGAGCGCATTGAGCGTTGCTTACCAAGTCGCGGTTCGGCAGCCACGGCTGCATCCCAATCGCTGAGGATCTCGCCGGAAGACGTCGCCGACACTGTCTCGACGATGTTGGCGACCTACGTCGGGACACGAGCCGAGCCGGCATCTGCGTCATCGACGGGACGGGCGCACGAATCTCGGTCGAAAGAGGAGCCCTCGTCGTCTCCGCCGGCATGGCCTCCCACCCACGAGCGCCGAGTGCACTAGGACCGTCGCGGCGCATCCCCGCCGCTCGATCACAACAGCGATTCGAGCCGAGCGGTCGATTTCACACAGAATCTCGTCCCGAAGGGGTCCCAGGGGCTGATCGTGTCCCGTACGGCCCGCTATTCGGGGTGCTCAAGGTCTCGGGCATCATCGAGGGAGCAGCCTTTCGCCCCGTGGACTGCCATGGCCACATGGGGACAACACGACTCAGCGCCCAGGCAGTGGCGCTCGTGTTGAAGCGCCACGCCGCCCGAACCGGGCTTGACCCGGCGAGGTGGCCGGACACTCGCTGCGGGCCGGCCTTGCGACCTCGGCTGCTGCTGCCGGGGTCCCCGAGCGCGTCATCGCCGAGCAAACGGGCCACAAGGGAACCGCGATGCTTCGCCGCTACATCCGCGAAGGCTCGCTCTTTCGTGAGAACGCCGCCAGCGCGGTTGGGCTGTAGGAAGACACTCAGCCTGGAAGCTCGCGCGAGCCTGCGAGACGTCCAGGATGCGGCTGGGCACGCGGACCCGAGGACGACGCGTACCTCGCTCCCGGCACCTACTACGGAGTGATCAAGGCCACGACCACCAGTAGCTGTGTAGCCAGTTCGACAATTGCCGTACCGGCCGCGACCTGGACACAAACCGGCTTCCCACACGGCTGATATTGCTGCGCTGCACATCGGTTTCCGTTGGGTGGCCTCATTGCCTCCTGATCGCGTGTCGGTGCCACCCCGGAACTGGGACGAGCCGAGCCTCCGGTCACATTGAGTGATTTCTGTCTTGCCGGTGCTCATCGCTCCGTACTCAGTTTCCCCGATCGGCACACCTGGACGACCTCTTCCCACTCGTTCTGGCGCGCGTCTGGGCTAACCGCCGAGAATCAGATTGCGGAATCCATATTCGGCCAGGTGGTCAGTTCGGTCGTTCAGTCTGTCAGTCTGGCCGAGCCATCCAAACAGCAACGAGACACCGACCGCTTCACAGCCAAGAAGGTCAGGGTCGACCTCGCCTGGAACTTCGACTTCAAAGGCCACCCTGTCCCCCTTGCGGGCGGTCTCGGAGATGATCCCGCACGGCGCTCGTCGTTCAAGATGTAGCAGACAACCGACTGTCTCCATGTCGAGGAAGATTCCGCACAGGTCGGAATGCTCCCTCGACACACGCCGGCGACAAGACGAGTACCGGCGCGTATCCCCACGAGCCGAATCCTGCGTTCGGCGGCCCGTTGAGCTGCCGAGGGAACGGCGAGCTGAGTCCTCTCCGGTGCCGGTTGGCACGACAGAGACGTCCTCCCCGCGTGCTCCAAGCAGTCTCCAAGGCTCTTCACAGCATCAGCGCCTTAGCTTGACAGCGCGCCCGTCTGGCAGCGTCTGCTCTGAACCAGGGTTGGCCGACGTGGCTTCGCGGGCGCACCAACCGGAGCGAGGACTGAGGCCATTCCCAATGAAGGGCGAGCAAGCCGACCACCGGAGTTTCATGCTGGACACCATCGCCCTCGGTCCGCGGCCTTATGCCGTCGAGGTCCCAGCGCCACCCACGATGGAACCGTCTGACAGTTACGACCCGATCGTCCACCTAGATTGGCAAACCCGTGCCGCCTGTCGGGGTATGGGATCCGATCTCCTCTTTCTGACGAGCGGCAACGCGCTCGGTCCTGCTACGCGGATCTGCGCACGGTGTCCTGTCTTAGAAGAGTGCCGCACTACCGCGCTTGACGACCCGTCACTCTACGGAGTCTGGGCCCGCACGTTCGTAGGGGAGCGTCGTCATCTGCGAAGTGAAGAAGGACTCGCGTGGGAATGAACCGGCACGAGCCATGAGACGACGGCACCCGGCCATTCTTGGCGGCTCGCCAGACCTCGCGTGTCTCTCGCGCTGACGGCCGACCTGGCGGGGCGATCGCCGCCAGCTCGATATGGCGGCCTGGGCTCTCGCCCTCTTGATGCTGCACTTCAAGCCTCGAAGGAGGTTGCCGTGCCAAGCACCCTCAAGCACCCGATAAACGCAGCCAACCTTGACCGGCTGCTCGACGAGTTCGAGAACGACCTAGTTGCGGCAGGCGGATTCGCCGTGTCGAGTCCCTGACCGCGATGATCGGCCGGCGAATACTCCATGTCAGCGATTCGCTGCAGATAGGGGGCGCCGAGCGGACGCTCATCGGACTCGCCGCTGGGCTCGTCGATCGGGGTGCCCGAGTGACGGTGGCGTGTTCGGTCGGCGGGCCGCTCGAGGTGGAGGCGCACCGGGCCGGTGTCGAGGTCAGGGTGCTGGGTAGCAGTCTGGTCAAGCGGCGCCTCGATGCCGACTTCACCTGCGCGCTCACCCGGCTGATCATGAACGAGCCTCCCGATTTGGTGCACACGCACATGCACGCGAGCAGTGTCGCTGCGACGCTCGCCCTACAACAGTCCCGCATCCCGCTGGTGGTGCATGAACACAGCGAGGCAGGCTGGCGTGACTTCGAGACGCGGTGCGCCGCCGCCGAGGCCTATCGCCGCAGCGACGCCGTGATCGCGGTCTCGTCGGCGATCCGGCGCCGGCTCGTCGATGTCGACGGAGTTCCGTCCGCGAAAATCCACGTGATCCACAATGCATTGCCCCGGCTACCGAGCCTTGCGGCCGCCGGTGGTGGCCTGCCTCGACCACATGGGCCGCTGGTCGGAGTCGTCGCCCGGCTGCAGCCAGAGAAGGGCGTTGCGATCTTCCTCCGAGCGGTGGCGCGGCTCGCGCAGAGCGTGCCCGATGCGGGCTTTGTCGTAGTTGGCGACGGCCCGCAGCGTGGCATGTTGGAGAGGCTCGCCGCCGAGCTCGGAGTGGCGGTGACGTTCCTGGGATTCCGCCCGGACGGGCCCACCTTGATCGGCGAACTGGACCTACTCGTCATCCCGTCTCTTAGCGAGGGCACTCCGCTGGTCCTGCTCGAGGGGGCCGCCGCTGGCGTTCCGGTTGTCGCCACCACTGTCGGCGGTATCCCTGAGCAGGTCAGTGATGGGATCGAGGCCTTGTTGGTGCCGCCCGGCGACGACAGGGCGCTGGCGGATGCCTGCCGACGCATCTTGGCTGACCGGCCGTTCGGGGCCCGGCTTGTCGCCGCTGCCACCGATCGGTTGCACCAAGCCGATCCCGAGGCCGCGGTCAACGCCGTAGCGGCCCTCTACGCTCATGTACTTCGGGAACAGCCGGTGCTGGCGGAGACACCATGAGCACCTGCGCCGGGGAGAGCACAGCAGCGAGCGACCCTGGTGGGCTCGTCATCCGTGCGGCCCGGGCAGACGATATCGACCGGGTGCTGGACCGACTGACGCACTATGACCAGCCACGGGCGGTCTTTGAGCCTTGGTATGAGCACGAACCGGCGTACCGACCGGAACTGTCGTGGCTGGCGGAGAAGAACGGCCGGCTGGTGGCGCACCTACGGATCTACCCGCGCCAGCCGCGCCTCGGGGCGGCAGCACGATGAGGCTTGCCCTACGAGAGGTCATCGGTTGACCGTCCTGTCAGCCCGTTCCGGTGTGGAGCACGCGACCGCTCGGCGAGTTCGCACTGTTGTTAGAGCTTTGTTCGCCTCGACGGGGCTGGTCCTGGTACTCGACGCCATTTCGGCCCGCGTCTATGCAGGTGGTTCGGACAGGGCGACCGCGATCCTCGAGGGTCAGGCCGTGGGCAGCGGCAACGTGCTGCTACACGGCTGGATCCTGACCCAC
>Ga0187889_10005022_pt1 | contig 10587 bp, 14 predicted proteins | sample June2016WEW_7_10_2_FD_132992 | JGI IMG/M metagenome (GOLD analysis project Ga0187889, IMG submission 132992) | Peatland microbial communities from SPRUCE experiment site at the Marcell Experimental Forest, Minnesota, USA - June2016WEW_7_100 | ecosystem: Environmental > Terrestrial > Soil >... | reverse complement strand
GCCCCGAATCGTTGTTCATGTGATCGATCGCCGTCGCCAGAGCGAACGGTCCAGCCGCAATCCGGCGCCCTTCCGAGCTTGACAGCGCTCCGTCGGCGATGCTGCCTTGCAGTCAGGTCGCGGGGAACCGCAAGGATTACTCCGGGGACCACACCTAGGCTCAATTCTGTGTCCAGCGTGCCGCCAGCCGATCAGACGGTCCGGGAGCGAATCGCGCAGGTGATGCGCGATTTCGCTCCGGAGTGGCCCGAGGAGAAGGTGCCACGGCCTTTCGGCGGTTCACGATCACTGACTTTTGTCGAGCTGCCGATGCCGCGGCTTGTGCAGTGGGTCCTTGCGGAGTGTCTCGGGTCGAAAGATGGAGGCCGTTGCGAAAAGACAGCTTGGGTTTATTGGTTCACCTTCCAGGGTCGGCCCTTCAACCTTGCGTTGACGAAATTTGGATTGCGCCTGGCGGGGTCGGCTGATTCTGAGGCTGAGTTCATTGATCTTGGCGATCAGGTTGTCAAGAGGCTCGATGCGGCGGCGCGCCTCGCAGAGCGACTCGTCTTTCAATCTTTCGCTGAAACGCAGATCGCCGCCGGCAGCGTGACCATCTTGAATGACAGCCGGCGTCTTCGCGAAATGTACGAGTACTTTCGTGAGACTGCTGAACGCGGACTCTCAGATGAAGAGGTCCGCGATCTCGAACAAGGCGATGGATTCGTCAGACTGTTCGTCAGAGATGAGCACCGATTCCGGTATTCGGTAGCGCTTGTCGGGGCATACTTCAGTTGGCTTGAACACGTTCTGGTCTTGTATTGGCCATTTTGCGGCTATGGCCCGGGCACGGACGATCTTCAGCGGTTCATCGGAGATCATTGGAGCGATAAGTTCAAGCGACTATTCGATGTGGCGCACGACCCCGAGGCGAAGCGCCATTACGACGCCCTGAGAGAAGTCGCTGAGGAGTATCGCAACACGTTTGCACACGGAGGGTTTGGACGAAACCGACGCGGGATTCTCGTTCACGTGCCGGGAGGAGCGCCGATCGAGGCGGGCTTATCCGAAATTCGGAATCGACCACATTTTGAATTCGCCCCAGTACCCGAAGAGACGCTCAGCGAGATTGCGCGCGTGCTCGATGCCGCAGACGAGTGGATGAGGTCGGGACCAGCGTCATTCGGCGTGAAATGGGTCGAGGCGGGCTTTGATGTGCCGTTCGATTCCAAAAGCGTGTCTGAAAACGTGACCGCCATGGACAATGGCGCTGACGCGTTCCGCGAAATTATGGAACGGTGGTCGTACTTCGCAAACCAGGCTGCCAACATGGATTGGTAGGGAGTCAGCTCTCCTCCTCAAGGTCATCCATCTCGTCAGCGTTGTCGAGTAGCCTGAATTCAGCTGCATAGTCGGCGAAGGCATCGTCATCGAGGTCGCCTTCGCCAAGCTCGGGCGTCGGTCTCGTCGAGTGTGAGCCGAGCGGCTCCGATGTCAGGACCACGCCTGCCACGAAATCGAGAGTGTGACCGGCAAATTCACGGTCGTCGATCCATACTCCGATTTCGCGATGTTCTCGCGACTTGTCAGTCCAATTGGCTGATCCCACCCAGGCGCGGAGCGCACGTAGGCCGCGTTGTTCGTAGCCGAAGCCGTCCTCTCCGATCCAGGCCTCGCAACATACGGCGACCTTCGCGTGTAGGAGTGGCGGCCGATCTTGCCCGTAATACCCAGCGACTCGGACGGGACCAAGCTCAAGGTCCTCAAGCGGGAAGTCCTGTGGCCCGAGGATCGCTGGTTTGCCGTCAACCCGTCGGGATACCAAGTCGAATGCCGGCAAGTAACTGCTGGTTAGTGGCTGACCCCTGTCGTTGAGCGTGGCGATAGCCCGATAGGTCTGACCTCTCCATTCGGTGTTGCCCTTATCGACGACGATGCACGACGATTCCTGCTTGCAGAGCGCCTCCGCGATGACGCTCGAGGTGAAGACGTACACGCATCCCACAACAACGGGCCTTCGAACCGATTGGCTATGAGCGACGAGACCAGCAGCAAGATCGTCGATGACGCTGCTGCCAAAAGTGACACGCGATGCGCTTGCGCCCCAACTATTGGTGGTGCCGGACTCGAACAGCTCGCTCCAGCGATTAGTCACGTCACTGCTCGCGCCTTGGCGAAGGGGAGGATTGCGGTCCCTTTCTCAGATGGCTCTTCGTCAATCAGCAGCACAACCGCCACAGGTCCCTCCTCCCAGACACAGTAGGGGAGGAGCCCCTCGGTTACCTGGTCTCGGACAGGACGGGTCTCGGGCACGGAACCCGAAGGTCGAAACGGGCCGATCGGCGTCAGATACATCCCATGCGAATCCCATGAACGGTCCCAAGATTGCCCGGACCGTCATCGCAGCCCACAGACGGTTGCGGTCACATAAGCCCTGGTAGAGCCGCAAATCTGGACCACACCGAACTACAGCAGTCCACCCGTCAGACAGGCCGAATAGGTCTCATAACCCCGCGACGAGGCCACGTGGCCAAAGCTCATGTTGATCTGTTGTGCAGTGAGCGCTAATCCAACGTTGTGCCGAGCGCTGTCGCTGTTCGCCCGATGGGGTCGCGAACCGTTCCGCGGTAAGCGGTTCGATCGCAGTTGAATTCACATTCTTTTGCAGTCATGCTGTCTCCCTGTGTCGACAGAGTTGTCCGGTCATCTGGGAGAGCTGTTCGATAGGTTCCTCGAGCTTCTCGACTATGCGCCGGAGCATGACCCGGACCTCCCCTACAACCTGGGCTTCTGGCTGAAGACGTTCCTTGGTGCTGAACTCTGGCGGATCGAGGTTGATCACGGCCGCCCCGTAATACCGGATTCAGTCCTTGATCACCGTCTCAACGAATTCGGTCACCAGCTTGTGCCATGGGAGACGTTCCGATCAGCCGTTCGGGCTGAACTGGAGCGCCTCAACCAGCGGGGCCGCGGCGTCGACGAGATATTTCTCGTCAGGGCGCTCCGGAACGAATTCGACGCGATCATGGAGAGGAACTCGTATACGGGGAAGATCAACCAGGATCTTGAAGAGCGTCGAGCCGACTTGAACGATCCCGTATTGATTGAACGACTTCGGTCGCTCCACCTCTCCGAATCGGAAGAGGCGTTCCAACGGCAGATTGACAGCATGCGCGATCGGCTCCAGCCGGTGTCTCCGGAGGAGACCGAACGCCGGCAGGCCGCGTACGCGGAGTGGATCGTCGTCCGCGACGAGCTGCTCGGCGACGACGTGCTTGAGACATTCATGATGCGACGGGCAAACGCGGGATAGCGAAACAAGGGTGCCCCTTATCGATCCTCGCTGCCGGGGCGTGGATCAGACAGGAGGGCGATCTCGAGTCCGTCGTGGGCAACGAGTGAACCACCCCGAGATTGGTAACTGCCTCCACCAGATCCAGCGCGGTTCAAAACCCCAGCTTGACCTCGCTGTGTGCCCGGCTGAACCGCTGGACGCCCACACCACGCCAGCGTACGTTTGAGCTGAACCGTGACGATGCTCGGCGAAGCAAGAGCGGGTTGACCAATGAGCGAACTAATCGGAGCGATGCTAATCATTGTCCTCGTTGTCCTGCCGGTCGCTGGACTTTGGAAAAGGCACAGCGAGCGAGGCTCGATCTGGTCATGGCGACAGCCATCCGAACAGTGGAAGCAAAGCGGTCGCCGATGACGGACGTTGCTCGGATCAACGATCTGATCGATCAGCTTCATGCCGCGCTCGACGACATGAGCACCGCATCACGCCACGGTGATCGCGATACCTACCTCGAAGCTCGGGAAGTGTGGCAGGGGATCGAGGGCGAGCTATACGGGCTTCTGCCACCTGCGACTACACCCCTCGGAATGAGCAAGTAGCTATCGCTGTGGGCTTCCTCGCGAACCGTCGAATTGCGGCTTGGACAGAAGGTCTCAAGCGCTGGGCCGTCGCCGAGTCAAAGCGCCTGGGGCCAGACGATCCTGAAAGCGACTTTTGCCTCGGAGTAATCCAAGCCGTCATGACTGCTCAGCGATATGGTCCACCCCTTTCGGACGCCGAACTTACCAAGCTGCCGCTTCAACACATGCAGGGATACGTTTGTGCTCGCGGGCTTATCAACAATGTCTTGCAGTTTGGCGATGCGCCGACCGGCGACTATCGGACGCTTCTAGAGCAACCGTTCTCGGAGCCCTTGAGGTGACAGAACAGGTGATTGCGGAGCCTCATCGCTCATTCTTCATTGTGTGGACATTCAGAGACAATCGGCCCGACGCTATCGAATACGAGTTCACGCCGCTTGGCGGAGGACCGCCCGTTACTGTCGAGGCGGCAGTGGACGAGGCCGTCTCGGTCGAAGCATTGAGCACGGTGCGACACCGCGCGCGCTGGGGAATCACCTTCGGCGGGTGGAGCGATGACCCCTGGGGGCTGTGGTGGAAAAAACCACAGGCGTAGAACAACTATGCATGAGCTGCCGCAGTCAAGCTCACACAGGCGGGCTAATGGACTGATCAGGTCCACGCGAGCAAAGCAACCCATGGGTAGCGTGACCGTCGTGCCGAACACCTTGGCTACTCGGCAATGAACTCCTCTGCCGCCCAGTGCGCTTTTTGCGGACGATCAGGCGTGAAGATGTCGAACGAGCACGTCTTTCCAAAATGGTTGTCGAAAGCCGGCTTGTCGGTCGTGGATGAATACGTCATGAACCGAATGGGCAAGGTGACTCGGTCGAAGATCATGCAACTCAAGACGCGTCGCGTGTGTGAAGATTGCAATACTGGATGGATGTGCCGAATCGAAAATAGCACCATACCCATTATGACACCGCTGCTTGAAGGGACCGTTAATCGAATCACCGAGATTGACCGTTGGATTATCTCTCGTTGGTTCATGAAAACCATTTTGACGGCGCAGTTGGCATTGACAGCTCGCGACCGGACGGGGCCACTTCATCCAACCGACTACGAGACTTTCTTTGCTTTCGCTCAACCGTTCCATAACCAGTTCACTCTCATTGCCGGTTATACCGGGAAGGTTCTACCGATCACTTTCGCGATCTACTCGCCAAATGAAGCGACCAATCAAGGCGTCAGAGCCCTCCTCCACTTTCACCGAGTAATACTCATGACGTTTCTCATGAGGATGGATGGTGGTCTCGCTGTGATGCAGCTGCCAGGTGGCAATTTCATTGACGCCGTCCACATGCTGTGGCCGACTCAACGAGAACTTGGGCCATTCAACACAGGCGATCCCACGATGGCGCTGCCGTGGCCACCACCGGTATTGGTGAACGAACCTACTGTGGAGACCCTCCTTGAGGTCCTCCAGCATCCGTCGAAGCCAGGAACGGTGTAGTTACCAGGCCCTATTCGACGCAATCTCTCTACACCCCCACGCCCAGCTAGTGGGGACATTAAGAACTTGTCGCTGAGGCCCACGTCCCGGCGGTTGGTGACACCCTGACGCCGTCAGATTCGGCCGTCCCTTGGCAACATCGCGAGATCGTCTCGCGGAGCTTCACCGAACATGCGTCAGACTGTTCTCGTGGCGACCATCGGCGACGGTCAGGCTCCTCAGAGCGCCTCCTCGCCGCTCGCTGCGCTGCGCTATTCCCGAGCAGGTCACGACCTCGTCCGATTCGTCAGTGATCCACTCGACGACACCATCGCCAACATCGTGGCCAGTGCATGGGAACAGGACGATGATCAACGGACAGCGCTCCGATCCGTACTGACGACAGACGACTGTTACACGCTGATCACCTTCTCGAAGCGACGGACAGTCGCCGCTCTGCGATCGGGAGCATTGCTGACGGGGCTGGAGGCAATCTGGGCACTCACGCTCATCGACCGGGCCAAGGTCGACTACCGAGATCTGAGCGTCGACTTCCCGCTGTTCGCCGTTCGGGAGCTCGGCGGAGATCTCACCGACGTCATCACGCTCGCGGTGGCCGCGAGCGAACCTGGCACTTCCAGTTGCTTCTCAGCGAAGGCCGAGCGGTCGCGAACGCTGACGGCGAAGGATTGCGCTCTGTTCCCAGTTCGTTCGCACTACGGCCTGGGCTTCATGAATCGCTGGAACGCCGACTACCAGCCTGACACGAACCTCGCCGAACTCTCCATTCTTCTGGCAGACGCAATCGAGGCGGAGGGGCAGTATTCCATCGACGATTTGCATATTTCCCAGCTCCCTGAGGAGTGGTTCTACCAAGAGAGACGCACCGGGCACATTCCCACCGAAGGCTGTGTCGGCCTCGGAGCGCACCTCAACGGGGCGCCTCGATACAGTCATGGCCTCATCGTCTTCGCCGCCCAGGTTCGCGATGAGTCGGTCGTTTCGAAGCTGTCTTCCCTGGCGGCCGCAGCGAGCAGCACGGTTCGTCCTCGAGTCGCAGCGATCCATGATCGCCGAATCGTGCTGATTGTTGGAGGCTCTACGACTCGGGGCGAGCCCACGATCGAATCGACAGATTCCTTGTCTCGCTACGCGGGCCTCGCTTCGAGGTTGCTCGAGTCGGACTCCGTTTAGTTCGAGAACGACGGACAGCCGGATGGTCGCCTGCGAAGGCGTCTCAATAGCCCGTCGGCCGATTCACTCCACCCATCACCGAGGTGCCGTTCGGGGACTTCCGAGAATCACCACCCCTGACCCCAGGTCACAACCAGTCGGAGATCCTCGACGTCGGCTCTCCGACACCAACGTAATCCCTGTTCAGCGGCCCATTCCCGGCATTTACCCTCGCCGACGCCGGTCGAAATATCCGACCCGATTGACTCAGCCGAGCATTCCGGCCTGCTGCCAGCCGAGATCATCCCTCCGCTATAGTGAATCACTATGACGAGTCCTGATTCAGCAGGCGGAGCCCTCCAGACGACGATGGGCGCACGCATCGAGCGTGCGCTCGCGCGCGCGGATCTGAGTCAGCGCGCGCTCGCAATTCAAACTGGGATCTCCCAACCCACCCTGTCGCGAATCATCTCCGGCGAGCGTGCGGCGAAAATGCCCGAGGTGCTGGCGATCGCGTGGGCAACCGGAACGATGGTTGCTGAATTGACGGGAGCCGGCACTGTTGCCGAGCGGGCACAGAGCGCGGCGCGCGCCACGAACGGGGCCGGGATGGACGCGATGCGCCAAGAGCTCCTCTACTACCTCGAGCTCGATGCCTACCTGGACGATCAAGCAATTCCCGCGTCAGCGTGACTCCGGAGGCCGATGGCAAGACTCTTGCCTCGCGATTCCGTAAGGAGAACAATCTCGGCGACCAGCCGCTCGGGGACCTAGTCGCCCTGATTGAACAGACCACCGGAATCGACGTCGCAGTTCTCGACGTAGAACCGGACGAGCATGGCATGACCATGCGCGATCCGGACCGGAACGCAGTGTTCATTGCGATTGCTAGCACCAAGAATCCGATGCGGCAGCGGAGCACTCTCGCGCATGAGCTGGCCCACGTTCTGTTTGAGGATTGGATCGATTCCACCCGAGCTGGGTGGGACGAACGCACGCCTGAGGAAATCCGTGCCGACGTATTCGCTCGTCACTTGCTCGTCCCGGTCGGCGGAATCAAGGAGTTCGTCGATAATCGCTCGTTGGTTGACGAATCGACTTTGTCAGCCGTCGTTCAGCGATTCCTTGTGTCTCCGCCCATCGCGGCAATTGCGATGCATCAGGCAGACTGCATTACCGAGGCCAAGAAGACCGAGTGGTTAGCGCTCACGACACCAGCCCTCGCAGCTCGATTCGGATGGTCAGATCAATACCGCGCGCTCCAGACCGACGCTGGTCAGCGGCGAGCGCCACAACGCCTACTGACCCGAGCGATCGAGGGCTATATGGAGCATGTGGTGTCGGCGCAGACGCTCGCAACCCTACGAAGGACCGATGTTGCAACCATCGAGGCCGAACTTCTGGACGCGGGCCTCGAACTATCAGATCTCAAGATCGCGTGGGCCGATCCCGCTGACCTTCCGGACGTCACGGTTGACTTCAAGGACCTAGAGGAGGCCGGCGAGGACCTCACGGGATGAGCGACCGGCCAATCATCGATGCTGGACCGGCTCTGAATTTCCTATCGATCAACAAGGAGCGCCTGCTAATCAGTGTCGTCGGAGGTCTGAGCGCGCCCGAGATCGTCGAGAATGAGGTGCTCCGCAAGGCACGCTCTGACGCACGGTTCACGCAGGCCGAGGCGGTGTGGAAGAAGCTGGTGCCGGGGTGGTTGGAGATACTCCCTGACGATGTGACTCCTGAGCTTGCCGCTGTCGTTCAACGCATCGGCGGCATGCCGATCGTCGACCGGACAAAGCAAGCGCAGGATTTGGGCGAAACGATGGTCGTCGCTCACGCCGTCGTCTTCGCCGAAGCGGGCGCCGATGTCACGGTAATCATCGACGACGGAGACGGCGCCCGCATCGCAACACGCGAGTCACGTCGATTGATGCGTCGACGACTTCAGGGCCACCACGTCGGGTCTCTGACACTCGTCAGCACCTTGACGGTCCTTGAGCGGGCAGCCGGTGGCGAGTACCTCCTCGATAGGGCCGCGATGCGCGCCACGTACGAGAAGCTGCGCGAGCGGGATGACGGCCTGCCACCGATCGAGAACACGGCGCTTCTTTCATCCGAGCTCTGGCGACGCGTCGAGCCGCTCGACGACCCACGCGCCTGAGCTCTCGGCTGGCCGTCACCGCGTGGCCCGTGGATCGAGGCCACCGAGTGGCACGAATCCGAAGTCGGAGGATCAGGTCGTGAACGAGAATTTCCGGACCCTGGCACTCTTTGTGCATCAGGCGACTGCCTCTTTGGTCAACCATCGAGCGTCCAAAGCCCCTTAAGAAGTGCGTTCGTGTAGCCATTTGTGTAGCCAAGCGCTCAGATTCAACTGGACGCGAACAGACGTCGACGGACACAAGCACCTGGTCAGAGCCGCTCTGTGGACCCTGATGGACATCCGGATACCTATTTGATTTCCCTGGCAGTCAAGAGGTTCGCGGGTTCGAATCCCGTCGCCTCCACCGAATGTCCGGATCAGTTTTCGGCACCTAAAGGCTCCCACACAGGTAAGTCCGGTCTGATTCACGACCGCCCAAGAACGGTACCTCGAGGGCACCTCACCACCCTGGAGTTGACCCGTTCTCGAGGAGCGCGTTAGTTCTGGGGGGGCGTCACCGAGGAGAGGGAGGTGTACACGACGAGATTCGACAGGTAGTGATGAGTCGAAGCATCGAACTCGCCGGTGCAGGTCACAAGCTGCAAGGTGGCTCGACCTGGTGACGCTTCGTAGATACTTCGCGCGGGAAAGCTGCTCTTCGGATAGACGTCAACGGCGTCAACAACGAAATGCGCGACGACGCCGTCGGCCAACGTGACGTTGACCATCTCTCCCGGCCGAAGTGCTCCGAGGTGGAAGAACACCGCTGGCCCAGTGACCGAGTCCACGTGGCCGAGGATCACCGCCGCACCAAGCTGTCCGGGCGTCGGACCGAGGCGATACCAACCGGGCTCCTGCCATTCGCTCGGAACTTGCACCGTGCCGTCGGGATTCAGCCCAAGCGACGTGAGCGGGGCCAAAAGGCCGATCGCCGGGATGTCGAGCACGACCGGCACCGACCGCGCCAAGCCAACTTCGAGGACGCTCCTCTTGTTTGCCGCCGGCTCCCTCGCCCGCGACGGCGATGCCGCGGTCGACCGCCGGATCGACCCGAGATCGTGGGTTGGCGAAGGCGCATGCTCCTGAGCTGCTAGGCCGAAGCCGAGCGAGATCGATCCGCCCGTGAAGAGCAATAACGAAAGGGCAAACCACCGGCGCACGTTGTTTCGACCGTTCTCTAGGTTCGTGAGTCGATAACGGCGATGCGTTGGATCACCCTGCGGTGGGCGCCCTCGTTTCGGTCCCAGGTCGTTTCAATTTCGAGCAGCGGGCGATTCGCCACATCACAACGCATCATTTCGGGACAACTGGCCCCTGTCAGAACCCCTCCTAGGTTCTTGAACCGTCCGTGAGCGAAGTGCGCATTAGGCGCCGACGGCGTAACCCGATGATCGCCGCGCCGGCTCCGCCGAGGAGCGCAATCGCGCCGATCCACAGGAGATTTTCATCTTTCGTACCTGAGGTGCCTCCGCCTCCCGTCGCGGGGAACCCCGATGGGACGACTTCGGTGGTCGTCGTTGTCGTCGGAACTGTCGTCGTGGTTGGCGCCGCCGTTGTCGTGATCGACTTGACGGTTGTCGTGGTCGACTTGACGGTTGTCGTGGTTGGCGCCGCGGTTGTCGTGGTTGGCGCCGCGGTTGTCGTGGTTGGCGCCGCGGTTGTCGTGGTCGCGGACACGAGACATGTCGGAACAGTGATTGTGTTGGCGTCCATGGTGACCGCCCCGTTTCGCGCGAGTTCACGTCCGGTGACTGTCGCGCCAGTGTCGAGTGTGATCGACGTCAACGCAAGGGTGGTGCCGACGAGATTCGTGTTCGTCCCGAGCGTTTCCGAGCTCCCAACGACCCAAAAGACGTTGCAGGCTTGGGCGCCATTTTCGAGCACGACACTGCTCGACGACGCGGTGATGAACGTCGATGCGGCATCGAAGATGAAGACAGTG
>Ga0187889_10005019_pt1 | contig 10594 bp, 13 predicted proteins | sample June2016WEW_7_10_2_FD_132992 | JGI IMG/M metagenome (GOLD analysis project Ga0187889, IMG submission 132992) | Peatland microbial communities from SPRUCE experiment site at the Marcell Experimental Forest, Minnesota, USA - June2016WEW_7_100 | ecosystem: Environmental > Terrestrial > Soil >... | reverse complement strand
TTGGCGGCGTGGCTGAGCCACCCTGGATCAAGCGGAACCTTGAAGAGGCAGTTGACCTGACGGGCGAAGGTCCCGAGGACTTTCGGCACCTTGATGACTCTCCTGTTAGGAACTACTGATAACCGTTTTAAGTTGTGAGCTCTGAGTCTTGAGTAGTTGCTTTACTCATAACTCAGAACCTGGGACTCAATGCTTGTAGCATGTCTGTGCTATGTCTTTGAAACCTGCAGTTTCCTTAACATCTCAGCGGGAGGCATTTCCGGCGCAGGGATCCCCGAACTGAGCCCGGGCGATACAAATCCCGCCCCTGCCGAAGAATTGCAACCCATTCTCATCGCTCCTCGTCATCCCTTGAACCGCTCTGAAGAGCAGTTACTCCAGTGGCGGGCGACTCTTCCGATAGGCTATTCATGAAGAGTCGGTGACAATGCGCCGAGAACCATTTGCGATTAGAGTGAATCCCGTCGGTCGCTTCTGTTCAGCTTTACGCGCATCTACATATCATGGGGTATGACCCGCGCTGAAGGCTGAGGATTTCCTTTTGACGGGGTCGTCGGTACAACGCACTCGGAGCTTTCTCTGCCCAGTGTTTCACGCGGCGCAAGTATGCTACTACGACGCTCAGCTTCCGGACTTGTGCGGCTAGTCACAGACAGAATGGTTTAAGCCGGCTAGTGTTGAAGTACTCACCTGCTTCTTTCACTGTCTCAGGCACAGCAGGTGTGATCCATTCCGCGACGGCCGTCCGGCCGCAAAAGAGGAGGATGCCATGCCCCTCGATTCTCTGGAACTCCGTGCTTCTCTCCAAAGAGTGCTTAGCGGTCTCATTTTGATTTTGGTTCCGCTCACTGTGTTCGGCTTCTATGTAGCGTTGCAGGGAGACAGCCAAATTCGCCAGATGGCCGGCGAAAACATCCGTTCCATTACACGCACCTCGGCTGAGTTCACCTCCGAATTCATCGTAGGGAGCGTGAAGGACGTGAGCGTGATCGCCAATAACCCGAGTCTCGTTCAGGCAGTCATTTCCGCGAACCACCAATACGAGCATCTTTCAGAGGACGCCATTGGCAGCAAACTCGGAGCCATCGAGCTGAAATGGAACAGCTCGGAGAGCGATGCCTTGGCGAGAAACGTCCTCACCTCCGATTTAGCCCGCCAACTCCGTCGCATGCGGGATCTAAATCCGAGTTTGCTGAAAGTCACCGTTGCGGATACCGTTGGCGCCACCGTCGCCGCAACGGATAAGCCCACGCACTACTATCAGACGGATCGCGCGTACTGGGAGGTGTTGTATTCCCAAGGACAGGGTGCAATCGACGTGGCCGATCTGCGCTACGACGAACAGAATCGGCTGTACTACCTCAGCATCGCCTACCCCATCCTACAGGAAAGCACAGGCAGGTTCATCGGCGCGGTCACTGCTCTGGTCGATGTCTCGCCCCTGTTTGCTCAACTGAACCGGGAGCAGATCGGCCGTACCGGGCGACTGTTGCTGGTGCGCGACGATGGAACCGTGATTGAAGGACCCGGCGTAGCCCCCTCCTTGAAGATGCGCTCCGAGGAATACACCGCGATCCGCGACTCGCTCGGGAACCTGCGGGGTCGCGAAACCGGATACCTTTTCGCCAGGCTTTCCAAGGGCGAGTCCTATCTCATCGGGTTTGCCGATACCGGATTGAAGGAGGCCTACCCCAACCTTCCTTGGATCGTCGTGGCCAGTCAGGAAGATCGTGAGATTACCCGCCCCATCCGAAATCTGACTGCTTTCGCGTTGTTTGTCATGATTCTGTCGCTATTGATGCTTACTCTGCTCGCCGCGTACGTATTCCTGCATCGCATTCAGAAACTGGAGGATATTGAAACGTCGCAAGAGGACAAGCCGAGTCCGACAGCTGGATGAAGACGCGGGGACTCCGGGGCGGTGCCACTCACAAACCGGGGGAGTGCCTATGCATCGACTCGGTACGCGGAAGAGATACCGAAGTACAGTCTGGCAACCTTCAGAACATGACACAGGCCTCGTTGACCTTCTCCAGTACTCGTTCCAGCAGCGTCAGTTGCCGCTGCAGTTCCGCCTTCGGCGTGCCGTCCGACTGCCGCGCGATTTCATTTTTAAGGCTGCGCTTCTTGCCAGCGAGGAGTTCTGCTGTTTGTTCGAGTTCACCGGAGTCGAAGCGCAAATCGCGGGCCATCACCTTGTTCAGCAATTCGTTGTACTGCCGGGGGTCTTGCTCTAACAAGACGTTCGCCAGCAGCTTTAGCTCGTCTGTTTCCAAGTGGAATTGCATGGCCCTCTCTTCAAATAGAGAAACTGCCTCGGAAACTCTATATATAAATTGGATGCCGGTAACTCTCGAACTGTCAGTGACAAAAATCACAGAACGACACAACTCCCCCAAGTCAACGAACACGGAGGTGAGGACTTCGTTGGGCGGCCCACACCAGCAGTGAACGGCGTGCTTCATTTCTGCCGAAGCGCGTTTGTGTTGAACCGCACCGAAGCCGAACTGCTGCCTAAACCTGCCAGGCATCCTTATGGGTAAACTCAACCTTCATGGCCAACCCGTAGCGGATTATGTCCACCAGAGTACGAATTCGGGAGAGTACTGCGAAATCACTCACCGCGTGATTAGGATGGCTTCCTCCTGAAGCTATGGCTTGGGGTCGGTATAGTGAAGCTCGGCCCAATCAGGAGAAAGGAGCACGAAAAAACGACTTACCAAACTTCCTGCCGAAGCGTTTCGCCACAGATGGCTTTGGTCCATTCCGGTAGGTTTCAGAGTCTTAGAATTTGAACCACAGGTAGACACCTACGGCCAATGAAAAGAGTATGAGTGCGACCAGTTTGAGATTATATCGTCGCGCCTTTTCCTTAGCCGTGTCGATTTGCTGGAGTGCTCTTTCGCGGGTTTTGTTGATGAGTTCGTCAGTGGGGTGTTCCACACCTGTGTTGCGTAGCCACTGAGCGTATCTCTCTCGCTTTTGCGGGGACATCGTTGTGCCGTTTTTCAATCTACCTCCGTTGTCATCCCGGACACTCTACGCACAGCCCGGAGCATGAACCTGTCATCATTCCCGCATGAAGGAATCACCTTCAACCTGTCAGCCATTCACAGGTAGCCAACCTTCCAGCCTATGTTGCTGTCCCTCATTTCCTGAGCCGTGTTGGTGTACGCACGCACGACGGTCCACGGGCGTGGATCACCTTTGCAGAGGAGAACCATGCCCGGTTTCGGTTTCAAGGCAGCGTTGAGCCACGTCAACGTGTGCGTGGTGTCAGTTCTTAATTCGACTTGGATGATGTGCTCCATTACGCGCTCACCCATCTGATACCGAGAGCACGGGCTAATTCAATTACGGGGACGGCTTCCGGTTCCGGTCGGATGACGGGCACGCCTGATGCGAAGGCGTGGCAGGCCTTGTGGTGAGCCATGTGCTTCAACATGTCCGTTGCTGATTGAAGGGGCTTCTCACAAAGCTTGTTCATACTGATCGCGTCCCCGCAGTCGCTGCATGTCATAAAAGTGCCGCCCACAATGTTTCTGGTAGTGGTGTACATAGCTTCAAGGTTACGCTTCATTGATGGACGGTGCTGAGGGCATTCGTACAGCACCTAAAGAGGGCCACCATTAACCAAAAGGTGATGCTGATCACATTGATACCGGAAGACATTCTGTACTCTTTTATTATGTACCGCATTGGTAGAGACAAGAACGGGGTGCTCCTCCTCTGTCTTGCCTGCACTCACACAGAGCGCGTCCAAGACTTTAACGGAGACATGGGAAACCAGCGAACGCTGGCCGCTCACGCAATGCTGAAGCACGTCCATGCCGCGCACAGCCGTGAAACTCACGTTCGTGCAATGGCGATGGTAATGGAACGTCAGAACGCGCCCCGACAGCCCTCCCGCACTTAGTAGAAGAGAACGGTCTAGAAGAGAACCTGCCTTTGGGCCATTCTTCAGAAAGGACACCTTACATGCGAAGCGTATTCGTGGAGAAGTGGCGGTCACTGGTGAAGTTCGTCCTATTGGTTAGTGTCGTGGTGTTCGTTATGATTCGCTGGGCCTGAACAAGAGCCATTCGATACCTGCCGGGCGTGTTCGGCTGCTCTACTTCGAATAGAAGAAGGTCTCACCGCGCTGAAGCGCCTCGATCGCATAGGGTATCTTGCTTATTTCCGTCTTTGAAATCGCACTCCGCAAACCAGCCTTGTGCACCAATTCCATGATCTCAGGTGAAAGGTTCAGAGTGAAGAGCAGGATCGGGATGTCTGTACCGGATTTGGCTACGCGTTCAGGAGATGCCGTTGGATTTCGGGGAAGATAGGGCTCAGAAAGCGAACCTCGCGGTCACCCCCTTGCTCTCCGGCAAGCGCCCAGAAGCAAAACTCGGGGTGAACCTCGAAAGCCCACTGCTGGCACTCTGGCGTCATTGCGTCATCTACTTGCTTGATTTTGACCCTATGTGGAATGCCTGTAGGCTCAGCTCTCAATCCGTCTTCTGTCGACTTACTGCGCTCGCCTCGGCATGGTTCTTTGCACACAAAGCCGCACGACAAGGCGACCCCGCAGGGACCCGTGCAGCAAATATGGATTAAAGAATGGATAAAAACCGGGACTGGAGAGATGGGCAACGGCTCCAAACCGTTGAAAATAAATGGTAGGCACGAGGAGACTCGAACTCCTGACCTCTACCGTGTCAATTCAGTCCTTCCAACAGCTTACATCACCGCTAGGGCCGCCCCAACCCTTGGAAACACGTGTAAGGCGAAGCTTCGATGGATTGAAGAATGGATTGAACAGTTCACAAACCTGGCCTAACGGAAGTGACGAACAGGGTTCCGGCCGGTCTCTAGCCGGAAGTAACGGCGTTCCACCAGTTGCTAGGACATAGGGATTGTTAATGGCGCCGAAGGCGGCGGCGCTCACAAAGTCTGATCTCCTCCATTCAATCTAGCTGGCCCCTTAATCCCGTGTCTCACTTTTGGGGTGCACTCCATTACATCCCCCCAGAAGTTTCCCCACTCCCTCCCAGGGGTTCCAGATCTGGGGACACTTTGGTGGTGACCGGCGGGAGCGGGGCGCCTACGGTCTCCTCGCTAAGATCATTGTCCCGCGCCGTCGTGGGGAATCGTGGGGCGTTCTTTCAGCGTCGCCTGAATCTGCCGGCGCTGCTCAGCGCTCAGGGCCGTGAACCGGAATCCGTACTCTGTTCCAGTGCACGAACAACTTTTGCCGGGATCACCGTGCGTTGGGGGGTGGCCAGGCGGATCATGTGGGCCTCGGTTTTGACGATTCCGTCGTCGGCATTTGTGGCGGCGATTGCATTCTGGCTGGTGCGATTTATTCATCCGGGAGCGTAACAGTTTTCGGGCAACTTTCTCGGTCTCCTATCGCTCCAAACACTGTCATGGAATTCTAATGGCTGCACGATTAGAAGGATCACTCCCGGCATAACGGAGGAGGCTAGCTCCCCGGACCTCAGGGGCCGGTGACATAGCGCCACCGGCCCTCTTAAGTCTTTATGTTATTTCCAAGGAGCGACAATACCGCGGGTCAATCGCGGTCATCATCCTCCGCTTTTCCCTTCGCCTGCTGGTTGGCGACGCCGGGGTAAGGCTTATCGTCTCCCATGATCCCCTTCCACAGAATCCGATTGAACAAATCGGAGTTGATCATGTCAGGGTGTTTGAAGTTAAAGCCTTTGGTCGCTTGCGCCCACCAAGTGCCGTCGTGGAGCGATTTGATCGCGACCGTTACCGGGCGTTTCCCAGGATTCTTGCACTCGGGGACCAGCGTCGGGTCTACCGGAGGCTGGCACAAGATACCCGGGATGGGCGCGACATAGGGCTGCAGGTTGGGTTCTTTGATGAACACGTCGGACATCGGAACGGCGTTCGCATCGTTGAGACCGAGGTAGTTGACGCCGAGGATATCCTCGATGGTTCGGACCACGTTGGTAGAGTTGTAATTGGTGTGGATCACGGCTCCGCTGTTTGTGTAGGGCGACGCGATGAACACCGTAGAACGATGTGCATCCACGTGATCCGGCCCATTCTGCGCATCATCTTCCACCACAAATATCGCTGTGTCTTTCCAGTACGGAGAGTTTGACACGGCCTCGACCAGACGGCCCACCGCGTAGTCGTTGCTCGCGAACTGCGCCAATGGATTTTCCAGATCTGCGGCGTTCGACGAGAAGTTGCCGAAATGATCTTCCATGAAGTCGACCATCTCGAAGTTGGGCAGATTGCCGTTTTTCACATACTCATTGAACTCGCGATTCCACTCTTCGAAGCGGTACTGATCAGGAGTGTTCAGGTCCCAACCACGATAGTAGACATCGGTTTTGTCGAGCAGGGAGTGACGCACGGGTACCGCCTGCACCACCTTCTGCGCGAAGGCGTCGCGCACGATGGGGATGTAGAACGGGGCGCCCGCGTAAGGATCGACATAATAGTTTTCGTCTGCGTAGAGGCCGTAGTGGCGAACCGTCAGCCCGGCGCGCATCACGGTGTCCCATATGTAGCCGCCGAGCGCGTCGGAATCCAGGTCGTCCGCGCCTTGCGATGCGGTGATGTCCTTCGTCCCGGGCTCAATCGATGAGCCGCCGGTCGGATCGAACAGCGTGGTAATGCGTACCGTGCTAGGACTGGGCGTTCCACTGGTTGTGTCGGGCAGTGCAATCCCGATATTACGCGGATTGCCGTTCCAGTCGAAGGGAATGTTGTAGTTCGCGTTGCCATAGCCGACGAGCACGTTTTTGGTTGTGGCATCGTTGGCATGGCCCTGCGTGTCCCAGTTCCATCCGTCGCCACTTACATCGCCGGCATCGTAGAAATTGTCGAGCAGAGCGAATCTGGTCGCCAGCAGGTGATGGTTGGGAGAGATGGGCTGCGGAAACTGCACCCGGGCCGGATCGCCGTTGCCCTGCTTCAGATCGCCGAGTATCTGATCGTATGTACGGTTCTCCTTCTGGATGTAGATCACGTGTTTAATGTGGTTATGCAGGAACGCCATCATCGGATCGCGGCCACGGTTCACGAAGCCGTTGTTGGCATCCACGAGAGCCGACAGATAGCTTAGGGTATCTGCGTCCGGCACGGGAATGGTCAGAAACCCCGCCTTCAGCAGGGCCAAGATGTATTCATTGCGTGACGTCGGATTCGGTGGCGGACACAGAAGGCTCGAGTACTCCGGCGGTATGCCCTCCCCGGGGCAGTCCGACCGGTACTCCAGATTCGGGCCGGCGTTGGATTTCATGTTCACCACGAACAGCTTTTTCCCGTCGGCGCTGACCGTCACCGAGCTTGGGTACCAGCCGGTAGGGATACGACCGAGCAGTTGTTGCGAAGCGACATCGATAACAGCCACGGCATTCTCTCCGCCAAGCGTGGCATAGAGACTGCGGCCATTGGGACTGAGCGCCACGGAGTTGGGGCTGGAACCCTTGTAGGGGTAGCCTGGCCGAGCGACTGAAATTCGGCTTTTGAGCGCATCTGTCGTGGTGTCGATTACCTCAATCTCATCCAGATCGCCATTGGCCACGTAAAGGCGAAGCTGATCTGCGGACAGTGCCATGCGATTCGGTTCGCCGCCAACCTTGATCACCTTGAACGATCCTGAAGGGCTCACCGACAGCACCTGGCCATCGCGCTGGCTGCTCACATAGGTCTTAACCGGAGCGCCCTTGGAATCCGATAGCACTACCGGCCAGTAAGGCATTTCTCCGATTGCCGTCGTTTGTCCGGGGGCGAAGAAAACTACTTCTTTGGATACGGTGCGCGTTGACGTATTGATGATTGACAGCGAATCGTTCTGGTAATTGGCCACGTACAGTGTCGAGCCGTCCGGGCTGATTGCCAATCCAGCTGCCAGAGCACTGAACGGCATGAACATGTACTGCGCAATGGGGTTGCTGTTGATCGGCGTCGTGCTGAACAATCCGCCCGTCGGATACTGCTGTACCGGAACGTCGGCGGGCGTGTTATGCCCCAGGAGCACGAACGGAGCATCAGGCACGTAGGTACCATCGGCACTAGCCCCGGTGGTCGTCGACTTAAATATCTCCACGCGGTCGTCAATGCCTCCGGCAACGTAGAAGCGCGTGCCCGACGGATCCCACTGCAAGCCGTGATAGGTGTTGGGGATGTTGATCAGTTGTTTCTGCTTTGGCCGCACGCCACGGACATCGAAAACGAATACCCACTCCGCATTCGGAGTGGTGGTGGATGACGGAATTCCTGTAAGAGGGTCGAGGGCAGCCCAGAGGATCGCAGTACCGTCCGGACCCTGAGTGTAGAAGTCGGTGTTGTAACCCGTAGTGAGGATCAGCAAAGCGGTGCCGTCCGGACTGAGCGCAGTGTTCACTGCGCCATTTGCATTGGCGGAGCCGTCAGGGCGTAGGCCAGTGGGTAGGTTTTGGAAAATTGAGCCGGGCGCGGCAGTAGGAGTAATGTAGAAACCGTTGGGTAGAAGGTTGCCACCAACCGACGCTGCGTTCCGTATCTGACCACCCGCGAGTGCGGGTAGCATCAGGCAGAGTAGCAGGGCCGGCACAGCGCAAAAGCAAAAGCTCATCTTTCGTCGCATGTTCCCTCCTCAAGAGTTGTTTTCTTGGCCTCGCGTGATTCAGAAAAGCTTGAATCCTAATTTGGTGGGGTCTAGAAAATGGAGGCCATTCTACACCGAATCCCGGCTCTGTGTGGGGTTTTAGAAGGTAAGCCGCGCGGAAAACTGCAGCACGCGGGGAAGTCCGTTGGGACTAATTTCCTGCAATGCTCCGAAATTACCCGGTCCGGAATTGGGGACTAGATAGCACGTCTGATTCAGAGATGAGCCGTCGCCGCAGTTGGACCCTATGGGATTGTATTGCAGCTGATTGATGCCATCGCCATTCTGCACGTAGTAATTGGCATGGTTGAACAGGTTGAATGCCTGAGCCTGAAATTGCAATTCCTTGCCTTCCTTGATCTCAAAGCTGCGGGCCAATCCAACATCAATTCTCTCCAGCCACGGGCCGTAGAAGGAATTCAATCCGATCCCGGGTGTGGGCCCAGCGCCATTGATGCCGGCCGCGGTGTTTGCGGTGTCTTGATTGAAGGCGGTGTCGTTGAGGTCTCCATCGGCGCCGTCGCAATTGCTGAATGACAGGGTCGAACTGGTGCACGCCGGGCTCAACAAACCCGCAAAAGGACGGCCCGAGGAGAACTCCATGACACTGCTCAACGTCCATCCTGAGAGCAGAACACGCCCTTTGTCGGACCCCGTGAGCTTTTCCAGTTCCGGCCGGTACACCGCGGCAAAACTAATTCGATGCCGCTGGTCTAACAGCAAAGGAGCATGCGTATTGCTGAAGTCGAACTGATTATTGAAGTCCATCCCTCTAGCATCACGCTCTTGGCGAAGGTGTAAGAAAATTGCAAAGCAAGACCTTGTGACATGCGCGACTATGCCTTGGCGGGCGAAAAGGATAAGGCGTTCGAGTGGCTGGCAAAAGCCTATCAGGAGCACGACAGTGGGCTTGTACTTCTCAAAGTTGAACCAGAGTTCGACAACATCCGCTCGGACCCCCGCTACGCCGACCTGCTGCGCCGGATCGGACTGCCGCAGTGAGAATCAGTATTTGATTGGTCAAAAGGTATACCCTCGTCACCAACGCGCCTCGCCTGAACTCGGCTGCACAATATCAACAACGTCAACAACTTGAGTTGGCGGCGGTACAGAGCCTTCGTCACCAATCCGTGATCTGTTTACCAGTTTGCAAACGAGGCTTCGGGAAACGCTCCACTTCTTGGAGACTGCGGTCAGAGTCATTCCGCCAACTCGGTCGCGAACGATGGCTGGTCGGTCTAGGTTCATCGGTGCGCGTCCGATCCGCACCCCATCAAGTTTCGCTCTCCGCATTCCGGCTAAAACCCTTTCCCGAATGAGATCGGATTCGAGTTCGGCAATCATGCCAATCAGCGTTAGGAGGAGACGTCCTATAGGTCCGCTCGTGTCAATGTTTTCGCGCCGGGAAATGAAGACGACGCCCAAGCTGTCGAACTCGTCCATGACTTGCAGGAAGTGCTTGACGCTTCTGGCAACTCGGTCGAATGCAGCGACTAGCACGACAGAAAATTTCTTACGCCGCGCATCCGCGATGAGCGCGTCGAGACCGGGACGCCGTGCTCTGCGCCCCGATACGCCCCAGTCCGAATACTCCTGCACGACTTCGAAGCCGCGCTTCGCCGCAAGCTCGCGCAGATCGTAAAGCTGTGACTCGACGTGCTGGTCGGCGGTACTCACGCGTACATAAATCGCTGCTTTCAATGGGTGCTCTCCTGAAATTGAATTGGGTGCCTATTCTTCAAAACTCTTAGTTCACGGCACTTGCTGTATTCTGCCCACTGGACATATTATAGAGGCTTTCCAGCCAAACAGTCAAGGATATTATGTCCCTTGGACAGAATGCGATATAATGGTGACATGGGCTGGACGAGAATGCGGATCGCCGTGTGCGACGTTTGTGGACATCGGTGGATACCAGAGACCGAGAACCCGCCGAACTGCCCGTCGAAGAAGTGCCGCTCAACCCTGTGGGACAAGGGC
>Ga0187889_10005016_pt1 | contig 10600 bp, 8 predicted proteins | sample June2016WEW_7_10_2_FD_132992 | JGI IMG/M metagenome (GOLD analysis project Ga0187889, IMG submission 132992) | Peatland microbial communities from SPRUCE experiment site at the Marcell Experimental Forest, Minnesota, USA - June2016WEW_7_100 | ecosystem: Environmental > Terrestrial > Soil >... | reverse complement strand
TGACAGCAGCAGGAACGCGCACAGGAAGGCAATCAATTCGCCACCGCGCTTTTTCACAAAGACGAACACGCAAACCAGGGTGCAGGAGAACGCCAGAATCGCCGGCAGCCGCAGCGCGATCTCTTTGTTATGGAAAAGGTTGGAAACAACCCGCTCGACGGCATGGAATCCCGGTGGTTGGCCATCCACGGCCCGCGCAAGTGCCGCCCATACGGTGCGCATGCTTGGCTGCGAACTCATGGCCAACGTGATCAGTTCGTCGTACCATAACGGCTTCGTCGCAGCAGCCGCCAATCCTCGCACGATAACGTAGATTACCAGGGCAACCATCAGGCCCAGAATCAGCCTCCTGGATGACGCAGTGAGCTCCCGCCCCGCTGCGCTATCCGCCCTCGGCGGCGCGTCGAAGAGCGCTTCGATGGTGTTTCGGGCTGCCTGAAATCTGCTCATCTACGATCCTCCGCGTACTCCCGTGAAAATCTTGATTCTTCCCTCCGGCTCCGCCTTCATGCGCCTGCCCCCACCGGGGTAGGCGAAATGCGAAGCGGCATTTTCTGAGGAGCGAGGGCTGCTCCCATATACTGCCACTCTTGCGCGCTGCTTGTCCTGATGCCAGGCCCTTTATTGGCGCGGAGGGGGTCCGCTGCCGGTGACGAGGTACACTCTCTGGAAGTCGTTGAGTGCCACGGTTTGCAGCGACCATCCCTCGCGGACCAATCGCGGTGTCAGCCAGTCTCTACCCGGTTCCCTCTCCTCCACGTAGATCAGGAATTCCTTGTGCGAAGCTGCAAATTCCCTAAAATTGCTGACCCAAAGCGGCAGGTAGGATTGGAGCAATTGAATCGCTTTGTCTCCGGTATCCGACCAATTCTTATCGTTTGGTACAGGATCCTGCGTCGGATAGATCAATCGGTCTGCAGTATGCGGGGAAGCATAGTGCGCAAGCTCCACAAACAAGACGCCATAGGGAACGACAACGGGCAGTTCACGATGTCCTGCGCCCTCGATGAACTTCTCTGTTGCTACGCCACCCGAATTCACATTGTTGATATGACTCCCGGGAAATCGCCAGAAATGAAGTTCCTGGACCCCTACAGCGGAAATAACAAACAGGGCGAAGAGCGCAACGATCTCTGGTCTGGCACGTGAGAGCAGGCACCCCACGGCCAGGCAGATTCCAATAATCGTCGCCAGTACATAGCGATCCACCATTCCCCCATGCATGACCTTGGTCACGAGGAAAGTGATCAGAGGCAAGGCCAGCAGCGTCAAGATTAGCGCCGGTTCAACCCGATCAGCCTTGTGAATCTCCACCTCCGCGAACTTCACCCACCGGGGCAATAGGTGCAAGCCGGCCACTCCCGCAAACAATACTGCTGCAATCCCACCGCCGTAGACCGAATTGGTCGACAAAAACGCTCCGTAGGTTCTTGGGAGGGAGGAAAACGCATAATGGGCCCAATAGTGGGGGCCATAAACTGTCTTCAGGTACGAGAGTAAGGGCCAAAAGAGCACCAGCGGTAAAGTCCCGAAAGCGAGAGCGATCCATACGGGCCATCGGAATCGACGTGTGCTCAGGAGCACAACCGACTCGGCAACGGCAAACGGCACCATGGCGAAAATGGCGTAGTAGTGGAGCGCTTGAGCCGCTGCCAGGCTAAACCCAAGCATCGCTGTCCAAAATAGCGATGGCAGGCGCTGGTAGCAAACCAGGGCAAACGCGATGCACGCCACGACCATGCTGTACGGCCTAGCCTCCACTGCATAGGTCTGAAACAAGGTCGTCATAAGCAGAAAGAGTGCGCACAGAAACGCGACGATCTCCCCGCCGCGTCTTTTCACATAAATGAACACGCAGGTTAGCGTGCACGGGAAGGCCAGGAGGGAAGGCAACCGCAGCGCGATCTCTTGCTTTCGGGCGAGGCCCAGGGCAAACTTTTCGATGATGTAGAAGAGCGGCGGCTGGCCATCGAATGGCCGGTGAAGGGCTTCCAGGATGGCTTTCCAGCTTCCCAGGGAACTGATCGTCAAAGTGAGCAACTCGTCGTACCAAAAGGCCCTCCCTGCGGCGGCAACCAGGCTTCTAACAACCACATAAAGCAGCAGAAAGCCCATGAGTCCGTAGATCAGTTTTTTCGGCCGTTCCTTGGAAATAATTCTCTCCATCATTTCAGCGTTATCTCCTGACGCGGGAAGAAGGATACTTCGATAAAGCTTCTAGCTGCTTGCCCCTCTGCAACCCAGCCGTAGGAACCCTCAGCGAGGAGGGCTCTCCTTCATTTTGACCAGGTATACCCGGCGATCCCCTTCCGTTGCCAGCAACTGCATCGAGGAAGCTTCGCGGCTCAAGCGGTCCTGCCATGCGTCTCCGTCTTCCGAGTACAAAAGGAATTCTGGATGCGCGAGTGCAAATTCCGAGTAATCCACTGACTGATGTGGAAAGAATTCGGGAAGACTTGGCCGAGCCTTAGCGAACAGGTCCGTTCCTCCAGAACCCAGGTCTTTGTCTTTATCCATCAGGTGAACCAACCTGTTGGCGAGGCCGGGCGGCGAATAGTAGGCGAGCGGGGCGTATGTCAGGGCCTGACCGACCGCGACAGGAAGATCCCCGTGCCCCGCCCTTTCGACAAGTTTCGCGACCCCTCCACCGGCATAGTCCGGAGCGAAGGGATCACGCCCCGAGTGGCGCCAGAACACCATTTCGTGCACGGCCACGCTGGTTATGACAAACAGACCGAAGGCCGCAATGGCCTTCGGTCGGGCGCTGGAAAGAGCGCACGCCAGTCCCAGAGCAACCCCGATTGTCGCTGCCATCGCATAGCGGCTGAAGAGTGGACCATGCATCAATCCAATGAGCGCAAAAGCAATGAAAGGCAATGCAATCAGGCTCAGGAGTAATGTCCCCTCGGCCAGGTCGGCGTCATTGCCGTCAGCCCGGCGGGAAGCTTCACTGCGCGGCCAAAGGCGCGACCAGACTATTGCCGCAGCGGCAACCGCGGCCAGCGCCACACCCGACGCACCGTCGCAGAAAAAGTACGATCCATAATACCCTGGGAGAGCGGAAAACACAGGACGCCAAAAAACCACGTCGGCATAATTTGCTTTGATCTTCCAGAGCAGGGGCCAAAAAACAATCAGCGGCAGTGCTCCCGCAACCAAAGCGGCCCAGACCGGCCAACGGAATCGGCGTGTCTTGAGCAGCATCACTGCCTCTGCCAATCCAAACGGAATTATCTCAAGGACAGCGTAATAATGAAGCGACTCAGCGAGGAACAGACTGATACCCAGCAGCGCGGCCCAGCGCAGGGATGGCAAACGCTGGTAACAAACCAGCGCAAACACGAAGCACGCAACGACCATGCTATAAGCGCGCCCCTCAATCGAATACGTCTGGAACAGGTTAGTTGCTAAAAGTAGTAAGGCACAGAGGCAGGCGATCGCTTCCCCGCTGCGTTTCTTCACGTACACAAAGACACAAATCAGGGTGCAAGGAAAAGCAAGGATGGAAGGCAATCGAAGGGCAATTTGTTTGTTACTTACGAGCCCCAGAGCGGCGCGCTCCACCAGGTAGAAACCGGGAGGCGCGCTATCAAAGCCACGCGCCACGGCGTTCCACATTTCGCGCAGAGTCGGCTGACCAGCTATAGCCAGGGATAGCAATTCGTCAAACCAAAACGGTTTCGCTGCCGCACCTGCCACTCCGCGAACAATAACGTAGAAAACGAGGAGTCCCAAGAGCCCATAGATCAGCCTTTTCGATGACCACTGAGTATTGTCTTGCGATCCCATGAGAGTGTCCCATATCGATGACTTATCGGAGAACATCGCGATTTCCCCTTCTCTTTGTTGGCAGGACCGCCATTAGGGATGCGCCCGGAGCTTTCCTAAGTTTTCGATCTGTGAGGCGCCAGGAACAACAGGTCACACGAACTGCACCGGAACGGCCGCACGCCCCAGACCAGGCACACCAACCTCACGTAGAGCCCTCGCCTTCGCTCACGATGCACTTCCTTGCTGCCACATCTTGGACAGACTCTCTTGCGGGCAATCGGCGGCAGTGGCATCTCAATCCCTCGCGATTTGCAAAACGGCCATCAAAGACGTGCCCAGAAACTTCTGCGGAATCACTTCGCAACTGGCCAGCAAGCCCAGCGCCTTATTCATACCCGGCGTGCGCGAATCGAGCCCCGCTGTGATGATCTTGTCCCGATCGTGGCTCCCCAGGAGCCACAGCTTACGAAGCATCAGCGTGGGTACGAGTGGCAGCCCCCAGTAGGTCCACTCCCCTACCTTGAACTGGCTCCGCCCCGCACACTCTCGCAACATCTGGATCGAGTAGCGCCGCACGTGGCCGACGGCCACATCATAGGACGAATAAGCCCACTGCCCGGCGGGAACGTTGATCACCAGTTTTCCCCCTGGCGCGAGGTAAAATGCCAGCGCGCGCAAGAAGCGGTCTTCCTCGGTAATGTGTTCCAGAATGTCAAACAGAAAAATCACGTCAAACTGCTCTTTTAATTGCGAATCCATCTGAAAAATGTCGTAGCAACAGACGCGGCTGCGCCGGCTCAGATTCTGTTGCAACGCATATTCATTCAAATCGAAGCCGGTTACTTCATGCCCATAGGCATCTTCGATTTGTCTTTGGAGCAGGCCGTGGCCGCATCCAATCTCAGCCATGTGTTGCGCATCACGAAGCTCTCCGCCCGCCAATCGCTGTAGCACTGCAAACCGCCGCCGGACCCAGAAATGATCGATCGAAGCTATTTCGAACCACCGGTCCCCCATGTTGACTTCGGCTGGCGGCGATAAATACTCGATCTTCCGCCCCGCTGGCGTGTCCGCCGTTGTGATTGTCGCGCTCATTGCCCTTTGTCTCGCCGCTGCCCTCGAGGTTTCATTCTTGACCTTGCACAGCCTCGCCGCCGTGACCGTTCATTCAATCTTTCTTTATCCCCACGGTGCGCCCCACAATGTATTCCGGCCGCCCCTTGGTCTCCTCGTAAATCCGGCCGACGTACTCTCCAATCACGCCCAGAAAGAACAGCACAACGCCCGTAAAAAACGTCATCGCAACAATCAACGCCGTGAACCCCTGCGGTGACTTTTGCAGGAAAATCCTGATGTAGATCGAGTAGAGCACATACAGACTGGAAAGAAACATCACAAACGCGCCGAACAGCGCCGCTGCCCGGATCGGCACGATGGAAAACGCAAAGATCCCGTCGAACGCAAGTTTCACCAGCCCCATCAGGCTGTACTTGCTCTTCCCCGAATGCCGTTCGGCGCGCTCGACCTCAATCCCCGCCTGGCGGAACCCCACCCAGCTCCGCATTCCTCTCAGGTACCGGTGATGCTCCGGCATCTTCTTTACCTGATCCACCACCCGCCGCGACATCAACCCGAAATCCCCGGAATCCAACGGCAAACGGATATCGGAGAGCGTCGCCATCATGCGGTAAAACACAAAATAGCAGATGCGCAGCGCCAGCGGCTCTTTCCGCCTCACCCTCTGCGCGTACACAACGTCGCATCCCTGCTGAAATTTCTCCACGAACTTCGGGATTATTTCCGGAACATCCTGCAGGTCTCCATCCATCACCACGACCGCATCGCCGGTCGCGTAATCCAAGCCCGCCGTGATGGCCGCCTGGTGCCCGAAATTCCGCGATAGCGACACCACCACAATACGCGTATCCTCGTTCGCCGCCTCCGCCAGCATCTCGAAGGTCCGGTCGGTGCTCCCGTCGTCCACGAACACGATTTCGTGCGGCCCTCCCGCCATGCGGTCCAGAACCGCGCGCAACCGCTGCAGAAGCTCCAGCAGGACGCTCTCTTCATTGTGGATGGGAATAGCTACGGAAAGGCGAAATCCAGTGGCCATTCTGACTCTTTATCCTCTTCTTAGGCTGAGTCCCTTCACCATACCCTCAATCGCAAATCCCAGCAAGGAGCAGCCGCTCGATTGCAACCCCTGGCCGTGTACAGTAAGATTTCCACGTCGCGATTACACTCGATTGTGCGCATCCCCGCCCTTGGATTGCCCCGAAAGGTCAGGTTTGGCTGAGTTTTATGGCAAGGCCCATCGTCAGCGTTTTGATCGACACGTACAACCACGAGCGCTTCATTGAGCAGGCCATTCTCAGCGCCCTGGAACAGGACTTTCCCGCCTCAGACCGCGAAATCCTGGTGGTGGACGACGGCTCGCAGGATCGCACCGCGGAGATCGTCGCCAAATTTGCCCCGCGGGTCCGCCTGATCCGCAAAGCCAACGGAGGCCAGGCTTCCGCCTTCAATGCAGGTATTCCCGAATGCCAGGGTGAAATCGTGTCGTTCCTGGATGGCGACGACTGGTGGGCCCCCGGCAAGTTGCAGCACGTGGTCGCGGCGTTCTCGGAGAATCCGGAAGTGGGAATGGTCGGCCACGGCACGACGCACGTCTTCATGGACGGTTCTCAGTTTACGGTGGTCATCGCAGTTGCGCCCCGGTTTTCCCTTGCCTCCCTCGACGGCGCGAGAATTTTTCGTTCCCGCAGGAGCTTCCTGGGCACACGCATGTCCGTGCGTGCCTCAGTACTGGCTAAAATCCTGCCTGTGCCGGAGATGATTCGGGTGGAAGCGGACGAATTTGTCTTCACCATGGCCGCGGCGCTCTCCGAAGTCCTCATCCTTCCCGAGTCTCTTTTCTTCTATCGTATCCACGCCCAGAATCATTTCTCGCTTCACGGGTTCAACCCCGCCAGCGTGCGCCGCAAGCAACAAAGCCTGGACTGCCTGGCCGAGCAGCTGAATATTCGCCTTCGCGCGATCAACGTGCCCGAGGAAATCGTGCGGCTCGTTGTGGGTGCCGTCTCAGTCGAAGCCGATGAGTTGCGGCTGTCGCTCGGCGATGGCTATCCGTGGGAGACGGTGAAAACCGAGCTCGCCCTTTACGGCATTCTCCATGGCGATGCGCCGTGGTCTCATCGCGCTTTCAAATACGCCACTTTAGTGCCGGCTCTTCTCGTGCCTCCCCGCTGGTACTACGGTGCGCGCCGCTGGCTTGGCTCCAGCGAACTCTATCGCCGCGCCCGGCGCATCTTTTTTCCTCCGCCGCAGCCCGGCCATCTCCGCCGCTTTTGAATCGCCGACTCATGAGGCTGGCCTCTTCCTGGAGCTTGCAGTGATCCCTTCGCAAAACCATCCTTCTCCTCCGCTGTGTACCGGCGTGCGTGACGCCACGCGGAAAATCGCCTGCCAATCGCGTATTCCCGTGCCTTCCGATCCTGCTACCATGTTTGCTACTCGCATTTGCCTGTGCAAGCCTGTCCAGCGATGAAGATTTTGATTGCGATCGGCGTGAAGCGGCAGAAGGAAGCAGGCGCTGCCGGCGTTGTGTTCAGTCACGCCGAGCAACTTCAGAAACTCGGCCACCGGGTGGACACCTGGTTCTTCGACGATCTGCTTCCTTCTCCGCGCTGGCCGGCGCGTTTTCAGGAATTGGAGTTTGCTTTCGCTGTTTCGCGTCGCATCCGGCAAAATCCCCAGGCATACGACGTCGTGAATCTTCACGCGCCTTGGGGCGGCGTTTACGGTCTTTCGCGAAAACTTTTCTCTTCCGCGGCCTTTCCACCCTACGTTTTCACGATGCAGGGCAGCGAAGAGCGCTACGCCCGGGCCATGCGTCTTGAACAGAAGAAGGGCCGCGCCAGCCACTTCGCCTGGAAAAATCGCCTGTGGCACCGCCTCTATCACCAAACGATGTACGATCTTGCAATCAAAACCGCCGATTTTGGAAATGTAGCGAACCGCGAAGGCTGGATTCTCTCTGAGTTGAAATATGGGCATCCGCCGGGGCACATCTGGTACATTCCCAATGGCGCCAATCCGGAATTCTTTCAGCCACGCCGGTTCGTGGATTCGGATGGGCTTCGGCTCCTCTACGTTGGCACCTGGCTCGATCGCAAGGGCGTCTTCTATCTCGTCGAGTCCTTCGCGCAGCTTGCGCCTGGCCTGCCGCAACTCTCCTTGACCGTCGCTGGCTGCACGTTATCGGAAGATCAGATCAGGGAGAATTTCCCCGAGACCCTTCGTCAGCGAGTTCACGTACTGCCCTTTGTGACTCGCGAGGCGATGCCGAACCTTTACGCAACGCATGACATTTTTGTGCTCCCTTCGTTGGTGGAGGGCATGCCGCTCACGCTTCTCGAAGCCATGGCGAGCGCCATGCCCGTCGTCACTACCAACACTTGTGGCATGGCGGACGTCGTTGAGAACGGAGTGAACGGCATTCTCGTTCCGCCGGCCGATTCCTTGCAACTTGTGGCGGGCGTGGAGCGCTTGTGCAAGTCGATGGAGTTGCGCAAAACTTTGGGGTGCGCTGCTCAGGATACTGCCCGGCGGTATACGTGGGCTGCGGTCACTCGGCAACTCGAGCACGTCTTATGTACTGCGGTTGAGTCCAAGAACGCGGCGGCTCTGACATGAGAACTTTTTGCTATGGCGCGGGGGCTGATGGTCCTGATCGGTTCATCAATCGGGTTTTCCGGCAAGGTTCCAGTGCCGCTCCCTGGTCCATCCTTGACGAAGTCGATTCCCTGGTATTTGTTTCGCGGAGAAAGTGAATTGAATAAGGCCAAGGACAGCATGCGTCGCGACTGGGATGAGCGGGCCCGGCGCGATGCATTTCTCTATATTGCGAGCTGGCGCAAGGATTGGGATGAGGCCTCTTTCTTTGAGTCCGGGGAACAGGATTATCTCCGGCTCGTTCATCCCGTTTTGAAGAAACTTCAGCTTGACTCGTCCTGCAAGACCATGGCCGAGCTCGGTTGCGGTGCCGGCCGGATGACGCGGAGTTTCGCCCAACACTTTCAGTCTGTCTCCGCCGTAGACATCTCCGCGGAAATGCAATCGCGCGCGAAAGGATACCTTCGATCGTTCTCGAATATCCGCTGGGTTCTTTCGAACGGAGAAACGCTCTCCGGCATCGAGAGTGCCTCGGTGGACTTCGTCTTCAGTTACCTTGTGCTCCAGCATATGCCCACCAAGGAAGTAGTGCTCAGCTCCATCCGGGAAATGATGCGCATCCTTCGCCCCGGGGGAGCCTTTCTTTTTCAGTTCAACGGTTCTCATCAGCCCACCATGAATTGGAAAGGGAGGGCCATTTCCGGAATTCTCGATGGCGTCGCCTCCATAGGGCTCCATAGCGCGAGTCGGCTCATTGCCAGCGTCTTCGGAATCGACCCCGAAATGGTAGGTAAGACCTGGCGCGGCGTTGCTCTTTCCGCTGCAGAAATAGCGGGGGCCGTTCGCTCTGGCCAGGGCTCGCCCGACGATTTCTTGGACGCAGACACGCCGCTGGCCTGGTGCTATGGTCGCAAGCTGCCGGAGGCCCGCGCGTGATCACACTCGGTCTCAACTACTCCCAGATGCACGATTCCTCCGCCTGCATTGTCCGCGACGGGGAACTTCTATTCGCGGTGGCGGAGGAGCGCATCAGCCGGATCAAGCATGATGCCAGGTTTCCTCAGTTGGCGATTCAAGCTTGCCTCGATTTTGCCAAGATTCACCCGGGAGACATCGACGAAGTCTGCCTCGGATGGCAGCCCGTCGGGCAGTTGTACCGGCATGACATCAGCCTTTATGCCACCGGACGCTGGCCGCTCACGTATCTTAACTTCCTCAATTCGACGCGCTATTTCCTCAGTCTGTGGCACCAGGGCAGTGGCGCGCGGCGCTTTGCGCGTCACTTTGGCCCGACGAAAGCGCAATTTCGTTTCGTGGATCACCATTTCGCCCACGCCATCAGCGCCTATTCCTACTCCGGCTTGGAGGATGCCGCCATCGTTGTCATGGACGGCCGCGGCGCCTGGGAAGCTACCTCCATCTGGCGCGGCAGCAAAGGACGCATCGAGCACCTCCAAACCATCAACTGGCCCGATTCCCTCGGCCTCTTCTACGCCCGCTTCACCGAGTTTCTCGGCTTCACTCCCAACGCCGACGAGTGGAAGGTCATGGGCCTCGCTCCCTACGGTGGACCCAGCGTGAATCTCCGCGCGTTCCTTGAGCCCGAAGCGTCCCCCTACAAAGTCCACACGGATCTGCTGATGGGCGATGGCAGCGGCTCTTTTTCGGGCTGGCCGGCCGCTCTGGGCTCTCCGCGTCTCCCCGAAAGCGATATCGACGACCGTCACAAAAATATCGCCTTCGCGGTTCAGGATTTGTGCGAAGCCGCGATGATGAGCGTCGTCCGCCTCGCTCTTGAAAAAGCGCGCAGCCGCAATCTTTGCCTTGCCGGGGGCGTGGCCCTCAATTCCAAAGCCAACGGCAAAATCCTCGCTTCCGGCGTCATCCAGAATCTTTTCGTTCAGCCCGCCGCTTCCGATGACGGCGTAGCCCTCGGCGCAGCTTTCGCTCCCTATCTCGACGGCGGCCAGCGCCTACCGTTTAAGCCCATGCGCCACGCGTATCTCGGCTCCTCGTTCGATGACAATGCCATCGAAGCCGCTCTCAAAACCTACAAAATTCGCTTCACGCGGCTCTCCGATCCCGCTGCCACCGCGGCGGAACTCCTTTCCCAGGGCAAGATCCTCGGCTGGTTCCAGGGTCGCACGGAGTTCGG
>Ga0187889_10005010_pt1 | contig 10608 bp, 9 predicted proteins | sample June2016WEW_7_10_2_FD_132992 | JGI IMG/M metagenome (GOLD analysis project Ga0187889, IMG submission 132992) | Peatland microbial communities from SPRUCE experiment site at the Marcell Experimental Forest, Minnesota, USA - June2016WEW_7_100 | ecosystem: Environmental > Terrestrial > Soil >... | reverse complement strand
TTACCAAAACTGGGGGCGCATGCTGAGAAAGCCGAATCATTTTCCTCGGGTAATGGATAGTACCGCCCTTAAATGGAAAATTATGTCCCCCTAAAAAATCTCTGCTTACGCGGGAATGACGAAAAGAAGGTGATCTTTTTGAAAGTTTTTGAAAAAAAAGGCTTGCCCGCAGATTCTGGGTCTGACGGGGCAAGCCTTTGGGGAGAGGATGTTAAGCTGCCAATTTCAAGGGGCGTTCAGCAGTGGGGGCCAGGTCTCTACAGTAATGGGCCGGACAGCTCTGCTTTAGGTGGCTCTCGTATTCTCCACGGAAGTAGCGCAGGCTGGTGAGGACTGTGTCCACGGCCGCTCTTCCGAATTCGCAACGGGCTTTGGCCTGGATTTGGCTGGCGAAGCTCTCCAGGGTCTCGAGATCTCCAATCTCACCCATGCCCTTGGTCAGCCGGTTCAAAATCGACAGAATGTTCTTAAAGGCTTTTCCGCAGGGAGAGCAACGGTCGCAGGCTTCCGAAACCAGTTGATTCATGGAGTAACGGGTCATCTCCACGATGCAAACTTTCTCATCCATCAGCACGATGTGCCCGGAACCGACCTTCCATCCAATCTTGGCCAGGGAGTCGAAATCCATGGGGGTGGTCTGGAATCGAGCCGGGAAGATTCCTCCGGCGGGGCCTCCAACCTGAAAAGCCTTCAGTTCTCCATCCAGGCTGCTGCAATCGCCGTCGGCTATCTTCAACAAATCGGCCAGGGTCGAGCCGATGGGCGCTTCCACCAAGCAGGGGTGTTTGGTTTTTCCGGTCAGGGCGAAAACCTTCGTACCTCCGGCATTCTGGGTCCCCAGAGAAGCGAAGGCCTCAGCCCCTTTGTCCAAGATCGAGGGAATGTTCAGGTAGGTTTCTACATTGTTCGCATAGAAAGGTTTCGGCCATACATCTACGTTCTGAAAATTTTCATATTTGGCGGTTCCCTCGAAATCGAAGAGGGCCCGTCCGCATTCGCCGCATACGAATGGATTATGCTCCTTGGGCTGGGAATCCTCTCCTGCGGTCTCCCGGATCTCGATGTCGAAGCTAAAGGAAGTGCCCAGGATGTCGCGGCCGAGATAACGCCGGGCCTGAGCCGCCTTGATGGCTCGATCCATGCGTCGGAAGGCTAAGGGCTTATAAGCGGTGGGAATATAAACGATCCCCTTCCCCACACCGCCCAGGGCATAGGCGGTAATCTCCATCCCCTCGATCAGGGCAAAGGGGTCTCCTTCCAGTAGAGTCCGCTCCATCCAGGCCTCCGAGGGTCCCCCCAACCGGGTGGCAACCACATAGTGGGGAAGGTGCTGCACCCGCCCGTAATTCTCCCAATCCAGGCCGGTTTTCCGGGCCTGGGAGCTCCGGTCCCGCAGCTCCGCCCGTTTCACCTGCTCTACGACCTTCTCGGGAGTCATGGCGGTAACCGCCTTTTGCAGCGCAGTGAACCCGCCGTTTTGGATGTAGGCGTCGATGTCTTCAGGGTTTACCGATCCGCATCGCTTCATGACTTCTCTCTTTTGGCGGGAGAGGAAGTCCTGATATTTGGCGGCTTCCATTAAACGGATTGCCGGACCCTCATGGAGATAACAATCCGCAGTGTATCCGTTTATTTTTTCCATCTTGCTCATTTTGTCCTCCTCTTATCGTGCCGGAGGCCGAAGGCCCGGCTTGCCGGCTCAAAGGGTAATGTTCATCAAGCAGCTTTCTTCTCTTCGGCGGCCACTTCGGGTGCCGCTGCCGGAGCCTTTTCCTCCGCCTCGTATTTGGCGACAATTTCCACGGCCATTCCAGGAGTTAGATTCCCGTAGGTTTCCTCATCGATGGCCATCACCGGAGAGATCCCGCAGGCTCCCAGGCAGGCGACCTCTTCCATGCTGAAGAGGAAGTCATCCGTGGTTTCCTTGCCGTGGGGCAGCCGGAGCTGCTTCCGGATAGATTCGATAATGGAGGGAGCTCCCTTGAAATGACACGCCGTGCCCCGGCAAACCCGGACCGTGTGTTTCCCCTGGGGGGAAAGATGAAAGCGGTTATAAAAGGTCAGAACTCCAAAGATTTCACTCCTGGCAGCCCCAAGGGCATCGGCTACCATCTCGAATGTGTTCTGGGGAACATATCCGTAAATCGCCTGGACCTTCTGAAGAACGATCAGCAAGTGTCCTCTCTGTCCTTCATGCTCTTTCAAAATTTCCTGGACCTGGGCAAGCTTTTTATCCTCTTCACCGGCAGGAAAAGCAATCACTTGGGCCATATTCTGGTTCCTCCTCTGTTGTTGTTTTTGGTTGAGCATTCTAATGGCATCCCCCACCGCCGTGCGAATTTCCGCCGGGTCGATGGGTTTCATGGCTAAGAAAAAGATCCCCTGGAGGCGGACCCGCTTGGACATCTCCAGGGAGGAGTCATCGTTCAGGGCTATAACGGGCAGACCCGGATTGCTCTTTTTGATCAGCGGGAGGAGGTCAAAAGAGGCAATCCCCTCAAGGGAACTGTCCAGGATCAGGATGTCGGCCTTTTCCTCCTTTATCTTTCTGAGGAGTTCACTGAACATGCCGGTCCGGGATACGGTCCAGCCGAGGCCGTTTATCTGATGGTAGAGGTATTCTCCAAGTGGTTCATCGTTGGTGGATATTAAGACATTTCCCTCTTCCATTTTTCCTCCGTTCAGAGATCTACAAGGTTCGAAAGTCCTTGCCCTGTAAACAGCAACCTCTGTGCCAAGAACCAAAAAAATCCGACTATATTTATAAGTTTATGTTTTCATTTAATATTTATATAAATTTTGGGAAGGAGGGCGGATGAGAAAGGGAAGATTATGCATAAGGAAAATATGCACAAAAATCAAAATGATGAATAATTTTTGGATGTTAATTTTTGATGCGGCGTATTTCTTTTTTATGCACTTCTCGTTTCTCGTTACGGTTACTCGTTCATGTCTCATTCCACCCAACGGTGAACGAGCAACAAGCAACGAGGAACGAGTTAATCTTCTCGTTCCGATGATTTGATGTTGTGTTTGCGCATGAGGGCCTGGAAGTTAGGGCGGAGCATACCTACATCTTTGGCCGAGCGAGTGACGTTCCACTCGTTGCGGGCGAGAGCTGCCAGGACGAAGAGCCTCTCAATATCCTCCACAGCCTTGTCGCGGAGATGCCTCTTCGTCTCTCTGAGCTCATCGCTCGTCTTGGGGACCTCGAAGCAAATTCCTTCCGGATTTTCCTGGAGGGGGAGGGGAAAGTGTTTGGGCAGGATGACCTCTTCATCGGTCATAACCGCCACGCGCTCCATTGTGTTTTCGAGCTCCCTGACATTTCCCGGCCAGGGATGCCGGACCAGCAGCTCGACAGCAGCGGGGGAGAGGGCTTTCGATTTCTTACTCAGCTCGCGGCAATATTTTTCCAAGAAATGCTGGGCTAAGAGAGGAATGTCTTCCGGCCGTTCCCGGAGGGGCGGGAGATGGATGGGGACAATGTTAAGCCGGTAGAAGAGGTCTTCTCTGAAGGTCCCTTCCTTGATTTTCTCCTGGAGGTCCTTGTTCGTGGCCGCCAGAATCCGAACATCCACTTTCTTCAACTTGGTGCCGCCCACAGGAGTGAATTCCCTCTCCTGGATGACCCGCAGCAACTTGCTCTGGGTGGTCAGACTGATGTTCCCGATTTCATCCAGAAAGAGAGTTCCTCCATCGGCCACCTCAAAAAGGCCGGGCTTGGTGACAATGGCTCCCGTAAAGGACCCTTTGATATGACCGAAGAGCTCGCTCTCCAGAAGGTTCTCGGAGAGGACGGCACAATCCACGGGAACGAAGGGGCGGTCTTTGCGCAGACTGTTAAAATGAACGGCTCGGGCAATGAGCTCTTTACCGGTTCCGCTCTCCCCGGTAATGAGCACGGTACTGTGGGTGGGGGCGACCTTGGCGATCAGCCGGTAGATCTCCTGCATCTTCTTACTGCTGCCGATGATGTTCTCAAAACGGTATTTGGCCTGAAGCTCATTTCGCAGGTAGAGGTTTTCCAATATCAAATTCCGTGCGTCGAGCGCTTTCTTGACCACCATCGTCACTTGGTCGGGGGTAAAGGGCTTGGGAAGATAATCGACAGCCCCCGCTTTCATGGCCTCTACCGCAGACTCGATAGTGGAATAACCGGTGATCATGATCACCGAAATATGGGGATAGTCCCGTTTCATGGCCCGGAGGAGTTCGATTCCATCCATTCCGGGCATTTTCAAATCCACGATAGCCAGGTCAAAGAGTTCTCCCGCGAGCAATTCTAAGGCTTCCTTACCGCTAAGCCGGGTTTGAACTTCATAACCCTCCTCGGTTAGAACCCGCTCGCAACTCAGGAGGATGATCTCCTCATCATCTACCACTAAAATTTTTCCAGAGGGCATAGTTTTAACTACAGTTCGGAGTGATTTAGTTCGGAGTTAAAAATCGTTCCTCGTTACTGGTTGGGCGTTGCTCGGTGCTTGTTTCTTGGGTGGCGGAACCAGAAGAACGAGTAACCAGTAACGAGCAACCAGCACCGAGCAACGTCTTTACACCGGCGTCACTTCCTCTGAAGCTTCGACGGGCAACTGGATGGTGAAAGTCGTTCCCCGGTCTATTTCGCTCTGCACTTCGATTCGCCCCCGATGGCGGTCGATGATCCCATAGCTTACCGCCAGGCCCAACCCAGTCCCTTTCTTGTCGGCCTTGGTGGTGAAAAAAGGGTCAAAGATTCTATTGAGATTCTCCTCAGGGATGCCGCAGCCGGTATCGGAAAAATTTACCCGGACGAAAGAATCTCCGGGGACAGGGCTGCTGGAAATGGTTAGCGATCCCCCCGTGGCCATGGCGTCGGCGGCATTCAAAAGAATATTCATGAAGACCTGCTGGATTTGGTTGGCGTCCAGCAAGATGATCGGGACCTGGGGGTCTAAATTTTTGACGATGCGTATATTTTGGAAAACCGACTGGCGTTCCACCAGCGAGAGAGTATGGAGGATGAGTTCATTGATGTTGCAGGGTCTCTTCTGGGGCTTACTCTCCCGGGCAAAATCCAGAAGGCCCCGCACGATGGTGGAAACGCGGGTAGTCTCTCTTACGATCAGTTCCAGTTCCTTTTGGAGCTCGGGGTTGTCCTTCAGCTTGCGCATCAGGAGGTGAGAGAAAGTAAGGATGCCGGTCAGGGGGCTGTTGATTTCGTGAGCCACTCCCGAAGCCAGTCGCCCGAGAGAGGCTAATTTCTCCGACTGCATGAGCGAGGCCTGTATTTTCCTGAGCTGCTGGCTGCGTTCCTCCACCTTTTCTTCCAGAACCCGGCCATAATCCTCCAGCTCCTGGCGGGCCTGCTTGAGACGGACCAGCATGTGGTTGAAGGACTCCGCTAGTTGGCCGATCTCATCTTTCGAGGTAATGGGAAGTTCCAGAGACAAATCTCCTTCGGCAATCTTCCGGGTCGCTCCGACCATCTCGCGGAGGGGCCGAATGATCCCCGTGGTGATGAAGAAAGAGAGAAGGAGAACCAGGAAGACTCCCAGGACCCCGATGCCGAAGAAGCTGTATACCACCTTGTTGCGCAGGTCCACGTAGGGGGCTTCGAGCGTTCCCACGTAAAGAATACCCACGATCTTGCCGGTGATGTCACGGATGGGTTCATAACCGGTGATATACCAGTCATGGACGACGAAAGCCCGGTCGAGCCAGACCTGTCCTTTCTCGATCACTGCCTGGTAGACTTCTTCCGAGATGCGCGTTCCAATGGCCCTTTCCCCCTTCTCATCCCGGACGTTGGTGGAAATGCGCAGATCCCCCTGAAAGATGGTGGCTGTACCCAGCTCCTTGCCTTTATAGCGCCCCTCGCCATAAAGCAGGTCCCGAACCTTGTCTACGGTCTGGTAATTGCGGTTGAGAAGCATTCCCCCGTAAAGGACTCCGACCAGACTCCCAGAGTCATTCCATACGGGAACGGCAGCCTTGAGCATCATCCCTGAAGTCTCCCGGTCCGTGGGAATCTCCCTCGCTTTGGGAGTGGGAACAAATAGGGTAAAAGCCCGTTCCGCCAGATCACTCCCTTCCTTCTGCAATTCCTCCCGGCGAACCATCATGGTAGAGGCTACTTGTTCCCCCTTTAGGGCTCGCTGTACGAGCGGATCGGCGGCCTGGTCGTCCCCGGTATTGAAAGGGTGGCGGGTCCGGAAGAGGACCTTGCCCTGGGCATTGGTCAGGGTGAGGATGTCCAACCCAAACTCTTTCCGGCGTTTGATCAGAAACTCTTCCAATTTCTTCAAACGGTCCGGCTCCAGATAGTCGGGAATACTTCTGCCCGAGGCAGTCAGCTGGAGGACGTCTCGAATTCGAGTAAGCGATTGGTTGTAAACCAGCTCGGCGGTGCTCAGGTCGTATCTCACCTTGTTGCGGGCTTGGGAGACGATGGTATCGGCCACGAGCTCCGTGCCGATCAAAGATGAGAGGAGGCCGCCCGCGATGACCACGAAAAGGAAGCTGAAGACCAGCTTGGTCCGCAAAGATAAACGGGTCACCAATGGGATCCGGGAGAAGATTTGGACAAAATAAGTACGATCCATAATTCCTTAAAATCAGTGATGGATTCCGGCTCAATTATAGATGGGCCTGGGGGATAAGTCAATGAAACAACTCAAAAAGCAAAGTGCTGCCGTGCTGGGTAATGCTGTGTTGCAGTGCTGAGAGACCCTCGTTGATTTGCCCGGCAGAACCGCGGCACTTTCGCACAGCAGCACTCCCCCCTTTGGAGGGGAAGAAGATTGACTTTTCGGCCAAAGTGTTAAAGAATTTAATAATGAAGGGGAAATACCCATGAAGTTAGAGATTAAACTTTTCGCCAATTTTAGAGAATTTCTTCCCCCGGGGACCGAAAAATATACTTGCTGGCTGGAATTGGAGGAGGGGACTACGATCGGTCAGGTGCTGGAGAAGTTAAAAATTCCCGATGACATTCCGATGATAACTTTGGTCAACGGCCTTCACCGGACCTTCGAAGACCGACTTCAACCTGGAGATGTCCTGAGTGTTTTTCCCCCCGTGGCCGGCGGATGAATCGAATGCGGAATTCAGAGTGGGGAATTAAAAAAATGATGAAAGTTCCTGGTTCCGCATTGGAGGGGTAGATTCAGATTGACGGGAGCGCCTTTTTTATATATATTCAATAAAATTGAAATTTTTCCATTATCAAAGGAGACTTCTTGAACACCCTATTTCTTTGGAGTTTGGGACAGCTTTTTCCAGGCGGAACGACCGGTGGCTTTCGGGGAAGCGTAGTGGACCTGATTCTCTATTCTGGTCCAGTAGTTAAAATTGTCCTCGTCATCCTCCTTTTCTTTTCCATTCTTTCCTGGGCCATCATCTTCTCCAAGCTGCGGCTGGTCAGGCTGGCGGACAGTGAGTCTAAATCCTTCTTGCGCATCTTCTGGGAAGGGAAACAGTTCGCCTCCATCTTTGCAGAATCGAAAAAATTCCACCACAGTCCCACGGCCGAGATTTTCCGTTCCGCCTATATGGAACTGACCAAACTCGGCCAGGCGAAAAGCAACCCGGACAGCTCCCGCAAGAGCAGTGACCCCGCAGCCCTGAGCCTGGAGATGACCGGGGTGGATAACATCAGCCGGGCCATGCGCCAGGCTTTAACCTCAGAATTGACTAAGCTGGAACGGGCCTTGGGTTTTTTAGCGACCACGGGTTCAACAACTCCCTTCATTGGTCTCTTTGGCACGGTATGGGGCATCATGGATGCCTTCCGGGGAATCGGCATGCGGGGGTCAGCCACTCTGGCCGTGGTGGCCCCGGGGATCTCCGAGGCCCTGATCGCCACGGCTGCCGGATTGGCCGCTGCCATCCCGGCGGTCGTGGCTTACAACTATTACATCAACCGGATTAAGGTCCTAAGTGCTCAGATGGAAAATTTTTCCTCGGAATTGCTGAACATCATCGAGCGTCATTTTATAAAAGCATGATTCCCGGTATTCTTCTTAAGAGGGACGAGTCTTAATATGCAGGGTCCCAGAAGTGAAAGCCGCCCCATGGCGGACATCAATGTGACTCCCCTGGTGGACGTGATTCTTGTCCTGCTCATCATCTTTATGGTGACTGCACCGATGATGCAGCAGGGCGTTGATGTGGACCTTCCCCAGACAACTTCTCAACCCATCGAGGGTCAGGAACAGCGCCTGATGGTTACCATTAACGCCAAGCGGGAGGTTTTCGTCAATCAGGAGAAAGTGGACCCGGCCCTGCTTCGCCGGCATTTGGAGCGATCGACCGCTGCCGCGGTTAACCGTGAGGTCTTTCTGCGGGCCGACCGGAGTGTCCCTTACGGGTTCGTGGTCAGGATCATGGCCGAGATCAAGAATGCCGGGATTGAGAAGCTGGGAATGGTCACGGAGCCATTAGAATCACGGAGATGAAGACTTCTCCCAGCATCCATATCCTGACTCACCTTTCGCAAGATCCGGGCATAAGCGGCATGGTCCTTCTCTCTCTGATCCTCCACCTGGCGGCCATCTCTGCGATGTTCCTCCTTCCCAACTTGTCGTCCTCACGGACTTATTATTCTCCGGTCTATTCCGTCCGTCTGGTGAACGTCCTGCCGAGCCTTCCTCCGGCTGGAAAAGCGGATTCCAAAATGGAAACATTGCCCTCTTCGTCTCCCCCACCCACGTCAAAGGCTAAGGAAAAAGAGAAGCCTATCTCCATCGCGCCCAAGGAGGATCCGGAGAAAAAGATCGCCGAGGCCATTGAGCGCATCCGTCAGCGCAAGGAGGATAAAAGGGTCGATACCGTCATCGATCGAATTCGGCAGCAGAAAGAGGAAAAAAGTGTCGATTCAGCCATCGATCGGATCCGTGGCGAGAAAGAGGCGGCCCAAGTCAGTTCGGCGATCGACCGGATCCGGAAAGGGGTAACCATCGGAAGTGCCGGAGCGGTGGAGACCGGTGAGCCGGGAACCGGGGGAGCATCTTCCGGATTCATGTCCATTAAACATAAGATGTATTATAACCTAATCTGGCAGCGAATCCGGAATGCCTGGGTCCTGCCCGAAGACGTCCTTCGGGGTAAAAAAGACCTGGAAACAATCATCGCGATCCGGATTGCCAGAGATGGCCAGATTGTAGATATCCAATTCGAGAAGAAATCCGGGAACCCGTACCTGGATGATTCGGCTCTGCGAGCGATCAAGAAAGCCAATCCCCTTCCGCCCCTGCCGCCGGGTTTCGAAGAGGATAAATTTGATGTGGGCGTCCGATTTACTCCTTCGGACCTCTGAGGTAAATCCATGAAAAAAAATTATCTGATCCTCCTTGTTCTTCTTCTGGCCCCATTCCTTCTGAGCCAAATCCTCTGGGCCAAAATTTATATTGACATCCGCTCTCCATCCTTCCGCAAGTTCCCCATTGCCCTGTCTCCCTTCAAGGCCTTGACTCCTCCTTCCCAGGATATGAAACTGGGAGAGCGAGGCAGGGAAATTTTGAGGGAGGATTTAGATATTTCCGGGTTCTTCTCCCTGCTGACCCCTGAAACCTCTCCGGAAAAAACGGGGGGAATTCCTTCGCCACCCGGGGAGGGAACCGCTCCGGAGTCCCCGGACTTCCAGCCCTGGGCCAATCTCGGAGCCGAGGCCCTGGTCACGGGAGTCATTACCTACCAAGACGGGTCCTTAACGCTGGAAGCGCGCCTGTATGACGTAGTGAAAAAAGAGCTGATCGTGGGCAAGCGGTATATTGGCGAGATGACCGATTTATCGCGCATGGTCCATCGTTTTGCCGATGAGATCATTTTTGCTCTCACCGGGGAGCAGGGGTTCTTCCAGACCAAGATCATTTTTGTTTCCACGGCAGCGGGAAACAAAGAGCTCTTTCTGATGGATTGGGATGGCCGGAACGTAACCCAACTCACTCATCATAAATCCATCATTCTCTCCCCTCGAGTATCCCCGGACGGGACCAAGGTTGTTTTCACTTCCTATAAAATGGGCAACCCCGACCTGTTCATCAAAGATTTGCGCACCGGAGAGGAACGAAGGATTTCCAGCTATCCCGGTTTGAACATGTCTCCGGCCTGGTCTCCCGACGGAAAACGGCTGGCCCTGACGCTGAGCAAGGATGGAAACCCGGAGATCTATACCATGAATCCCGATGGCTCAGGCCTGGTGCGCCTGACGCATAATCCCGCCATTGATGTTTCTCCCACCTGGTCTCCCGATGGACAGAAGATCGCCTTCGTCTCCAGTCGAGGAGGGAATCCCCAGATTTATTTCATGGAAGCCAACGGACAGAACGTTCAACGTTTAACCTTTGAAGGAAACTACAACACCCATCCCTCCTGGTCCCCCCGGGGAGATCGCATCGCCTTTGATGCCACCCTGGGAGGAGGACGAAATATTTGCACCATTCGTCCCGATGGGTCGGATTTGCGGGTTCTGAGTGCCAACCTAGGGAAGTGCGAGATGCCCTCGTGGTCGCCGGACGGGCGGAATCTGATCTTCAGTTCCGACCGGGATGGGGAGCCCCATATTTTTCTCATGGATGCCGAGGGAACCCGAATAAAAAAGTTGACATTTCAAAGGGGAAGTGATAG
>Ga0187889_10005009_pt1 | contig 10609 bp, 10 predicted proteins | sample June2016WEW_7_10_2_FD_132992 | JGI IMG/M metagenome (GOLD analysis project Ga0187889, IMG submission 132992) | Peatland microbial communities from SPRUCE experiment site at the Marcell Experimental Forest, Minnesota, USA - June2016WEW_7_100 | ecosystem: Environmental > Terrestrial > Soil >... | reverse complement strand
TGGGGGTTGCAGGCGATCTCTGCGTTGCTCGTCGTCAACGATGTCCCCGCATCGCCTCCTCCTCGCGCCTTGATCTCGCCTCGCAAGCCCCATGCGCGCGGCCTATTGTACTTTCACCACGGGCTGCTAGCCGACCCCATACCTGGAATTGTTAAATAATAGGATTTAATGCTTCCGCACAATAACCAATCCGCCTTTGCCAAAACGCACGGTTGGAGTGTTGACGGCTTCAAAAAGCTTTTCAACTGGCGCCCAATAAGGAACATACCAGGCGCGATCGACATCCATAATCAGGACGCGAGCCCTTTGTTTATCGTATGCGCCGATTATCGAGATATGTGGATACGGGCCGCCCTTTGCTCCTGTAAGAATGTCCTGAATGAAGTGAATCATGACAATGTCGTCTGCGCTCTTTTCATTTTCTTCCAGAATCATCTTGAGAACATTCAGTTCATTTTTTTCAAATTGCCTTAGTGCCACTTGATAGTTATTAAGGCCCGCGATCCCGAGCGCTTCCTTGGTCACACTCTGCAATTCCGCAATTGTCAAACCATGTTTGCCATTATGTCCCTTCTCGCCGACCAACTCTTCCCATGGCAGGCTCTTTACTTTTTTAATTATCTCCTGTTGTTTAAGGTTCTGAAATGATTCGACCGCATCCCTGTTATTGGCGGATAGAAGCGCATTCACAACGGCGACAACGCTGGCGGCGGAACAGGAGTAATCATTGAACTGGCCGACATAATGCGAGTTAATAAACCAGAAATCGGGCGCCGCGTTTTTCTGCAAATAGGCGTGATCTTTGTGCAGCGGAACAGTTCCTTCCGCATATTTCGGAGCTTCGCCTGCCAGAAGATTCATTGCAGCGCCACAGACCACGAGAAGACAAAGAAATTTATGCATATTAGTACTCCATTTTACTGCATATGAAAAAACGGCAGATTGTCAATCACGGTCACTTTAGTAGATCAAAAAAGGGATTTTGTTGAATCTCTTATATCTTCTTGAGAATTCCCCGTTTGCTTTTCAACTCTGTGGAATCCGCAGCTCTTTTTGTTGTTGCAGGCGAACCAAAATGAGCTGGGCAACTTCCTCAACCGTCAAATTCGAGGTATCCACTGACATGTCTGCCTGCGCATAAGCGGACGCCCGCTGTTCCATCAATGTACGGATCCGCTCGACCCGGTCACCCCGAAGCATCGGCCGATCTTCCCCGGAACCGGCCCGCGTCAGGATGGTCTGGATATCTGCGGTGAGATTGACAATGACGCCGCTAGCCTTGAGCTTTTCCAGGTTCTGCGGATTGACGATTGTTCCGCCTCCGGTTGCGATCACGCACTGCCTTCGTCTGGCGATCTTCTCCACCATCCGGGATTCGAGCGCTCGAAATGCCGCCTCGCCTCTTGAGGAAAAGATTTGCGGAATCGGCATGCCTTCTTCCGCCTCGATCGCGGCGTCCATGTCCAGAAAATCGTAGCCAATGATCGCGGCCAGCCGTTTCCCAACTGAAGATTTGCCTGTAGCCATGAATCCACACAAAATCACGTTTGATTTTTCTTCCCCAGCCACTGTCCACCTCGCTTGGCTTATCTTAATCGTCAATCGTCAATCGTCAATCCTCAATTAACCCGTGGTATGTTAGTAGCGATCTAGACATAGGAGGAGAGCCATGGAACCGTGGCGATCTGCAATCACCACATCGGATGAAAAAAACATATTCATTCGCGGCTATGACATTGCTTCATTGATGAAGCGGGCGTCTTTTACGGATACGATTTATCTTTTGCATCAGGGCCGTTTGCCGACACAGGCAGAGCGCCGGCTTCTGGACGCAATTCTGGTCGGCGTATCGGATCACGGTCCGGCTGCGCCTTCTGCAGCCGCAGCCAGGATGGTTGCCTCCGGAAACCGGCAATCCCTCGAGGCGTGTGTCGCGGCAGGCGTTCTTGCCATGGGGGACGCGCACGGCGGCGCGGCCTACGAATGCATGCAGATGATCGCCGAGGGGATTGAACTTGCGCGTCATGATTCCATATCCATTCAGGATGCCGCACAGCGTCTGGTCGCGCTGGCAAAATCAAAAAAGAAACGAATCCCGGGAATAGGACATCGAGTCCATACCGAGGATCCGCGAACACGGGTCCTCTTTGAAATGGCGCGCGAATGCAATCTGGCCGGCAAGGGGATTGAATTCATACAGGCGTTGGAAAAATCCGTTCGGGAACAAATCCGGCCATTGCCCGTCAATATCGATGGAGCGCTTTCGGCCGTTCTGCACGATTTGGGATTCGCGCCGCAAGTGGGCAAGCTGATCTTCATTATCGGACGGGTGGCAGGCGTGACCGCTCAAATCGTTGAGGAGTACGTGCGCGAAAAACCGATGCGGATCCACATTCCGGTAGAATACGACGGCCCGACTCCGCGCAAGTTGTAATTAGTTTTGTAATCATGTGCGGACGGGTCTCCAGACTCGTCCGCTGCAGATAATCCCCAAAAGCCGGACGGCTCTGGAGAGCCGTCCGCACATGAAAGAGGCGAAAAAAACGCCGATGAAAATCCTGGAAGGGGTCCGGGTATTGGATTTGACGATGGTCCTGGCGGGGCCGTTCACCACGCTTCATCTTGCGCTTTTGGGCGCAGACGTGATCAAGATCGAGCCTCCCGGGGCAGGCGATCTGGCGCGCAAGCTGGGGAATGTGCCCGAATTGAACGACAAGTTGATGGGAACAAGCTTCCTTGCCCAGAACGCAAACAAAAGATCTCTCACCCTGAATCTCAAAAAGGGAGAAGCACAGGAGATCTTCAAGAAGCTCGTGCGCCGCGCCGACGTTGTTGTGGAGAACTTCCGGCCGGGGGTGATGGATCGCTTCGGCCTTTCCTTTCCAGTGTTGCGGGACATAAATCCAAAGCTTATCTACTGCGCGATCTCCGGATTCGGCCAGACCGGCCCCGATGCGCAAAAACCGGCATACGACCAGATCATCCAGGGCTTGAGCGGAGTGATGGCAATTAACGGCGATGAAACCCTGAATCCGCTGCGCTGTGGGTTCCCTGTATGCGACACGGTAGGCGGGCTGAACGCCGCTTTTGCGATTATGGCTGCGCTGTTCTATCGCGAGAGAACAGGTCAAGGACAATTTTTGGATATTGCATTACTCGATTCCATCATGCCGCTCATGGGCTGGGTTGCAGCCAATCTCCTGATCGGAAAACAACAGCCCGTGCTGATGGGAAACGACAACTTTACGGCAGCACCCTCCGGCACTTTCGCCACAAAAGACGGCTACATCAATATCGCCGCGAACAGGCAAGAACAATGGAAATCTCTCGCCGACATTCTCGGGCTTCCGGAACTGAAAGAGGATCTTCGATTCCAGAAGCGGGATGCCCGCAAAAGAAACCGCAAGGCGCTCACGCCGCTGATCGAATCAAAGCTGAGAGAAAAGGAGACGGCCTATTGGATTAAGATCCTGAATGCCCGCGGCATTCCTGCCGGCACAATTCTGGGACTCGAGGATGCTCTGCGCCAGGAACAGATCGTTCATCGCGGAACTTTGCAAACAATTCCGGCCGAAGGGATAGGAAATCTGCAGCTGTTCAATTTAACGGCGAAATTTGAGAGGGCGACGGCGCGCGTCGAATCTCCTCCGCCAAAGCTGTCGGAACACACAAATGAAATACTGAGGGGGCTGGGATACTCCGAAGAACAAATCGATGCTCTCAGACGTTCCGGCGCCATTTGATTCGAGATTCGAAATTCGAGATTTGAGATTGAAAGGCAGCCGCTGATAAGCTTTGCTTACAATTTCGAATTTCGAATGTCGAATCTCGAATTACAGTCGTTCGATGATTGCGTTGGTCATCATTTCTGTGGACGCGGCCCCCTGGGCGAAAACGCCGGCCCCTCCTGTCAACCGGAGCATATCGTAAGTGCGTACTTTTCCCTCGGCGACCACGGCCGCAATGGCGGATCGAATCTTTTCCGCTTTTTCGGATTCCTCCAGATAATCCAGCATGAGGCACGCGCTCAAGATCATTGCTATGGGGTTTACGATGGATGGCTTGAGATTTTCATACTTGGGCGCAGATCCGTGGGTCGGCTCGAATATAGCGCAGGTCTCGCCGATATTGGCGCTGTTGGCGAATCCCAATCCGCCCACGAGTCCGGAAAAGGCATCACTGACGATATCTCCGAACATGTTGCTTGTTGCGATGACCCCGTAGTCCTCGGGATTCTTGTTCAGCCACATCAACTGCGCATCGATGTTCGTTTCCCAAAACTGGACTTCCGGAAACTGGGGAGCGATTTTTTTCGCTTCCTCCCGCATCATTCCGGATGTCTCCCGCAGAATATTCGGCTTTTCACAAAGAGTCACGCTTCTATACCCCCAGCGCCGCGCATATCGAAAAGCCTCGGTGATTATTCTCCGTCAGGCGTTGCGCTTTATTATTCTGCATGAGATTGCCAGGTCTTCCCCGGGCACGGACTGAAATGGCGCCATCTTGGAATGAGCGGCGAGCGCGGACCGGACACTTTCCGGAGGGTTTGTCCACTCAACACCGCTGTAAAGACCTTCCGTATTTTGTCGGAATACCACGACATTGATTTCGGGTTCGGCGATCCCGTTTCCGGAACGACGGATGTAATTGAGAGGATTTCCTTTGAGCGTCCTGCAGGGGCGGATGCAGATGTCGAGATTGAAATGTTGGCGCAATCCGACGATGGGGCTGTAATAAACAAAGCCCTTCTCTTTGAGCTCCGGACAGAGTTCCCGGTCGGCCTGATCCTTGGGCTTGGAAGTAATCGCTCCAAACAGGCCGATCCGATATTTTTCCAAAAGGTCCAACGTTCGCTTGGGCAACGCATTCCCCTCTCGGCGCCAGAACTCCCATCCGATATCTGCGGGGAAATAATCGGCTTGGAAGCCGGCTGCATCGAGAACTCGGAGTGCTTCAGGGAGAAGGGTTTTACCTATCCCGTCTCCGGGCATGATGACAATCTTGTGTCGATCCATGGGAGTGAATATATCCCGGAAGTTGCCAAAATGCGCGAAATTCTCGGCGGGAATGTGCTATAAGGGCCTGTCAATGAATTTTGGCGCGGCGCCCTTCGGGCTGCGGTCCGCAGGCCCGCGCGCTTTGTTGCTCGCACCTCACGCAATACTGGAATGCTTGTCGCTCGCGCCTCGCCAGCGGGCCTGGGGGCCGGCAGCAAAGTGTAAACGTTATTCATTGACGGGCCCTAAGTGCCGCGTCTCCAGGACTGTTCCTGAAACAAAATAGTGTCGGGACCGGCTGGCGCTGTAAACCAATGGATCTGGCCTTAATTCAGGAGCCGCAAACTTGATAAGACAACTGCAAAAAGTGCGCTGGCTTATTTTAAGCCTGTTGCTTGTGGCGACGACGATTAACTATCTGGACCGTGCGATACTGGCAGTGCTCCTGCCGGAGATTCGCAAGCAGATCCATATTGATTCAATCGCGTATGGAAACATCACCTTCTGGTTCCAGATCGCTTACGCGGTGGGATCGCTGATCGCCGGCAAACTTCTCGATAAGTACGGCACGCGGATCGGATACGGCATGGCTGCGGCGCTCTGGTCCGTTGCCGCAACATTGAATGCTTTTGCTGCAAACGCCCTCCACTTCGGATTGCTCCGGAGCATGTTGGGTCTGGGTGAATCCGCCAATTTCCCGGCCAGCAACAAGGCAGCCGCGGAGCTTTTCCCGCCCAGTCAGCGGGCCACCGTGATGGGGGTTGTGAATTTCGGCACGAATTTTGCCCAGATTATCGGCCCTCCGATTTTCATCTGGATTGCGCTGAAAGTGGGATGGCAGGCGTGCTTTGCCATCATCGGCGGCATCGGGTTTTTATGGTTGCCGGCGTGGTTCCTTGGATATCGCCTTCCGAAGCAATCCGATTCTCGCGTTGAGGAAACAAAAACAAGGCTTTCGATGAGAGCAGTACTGCGTTATCGGCAAGCCTGGGGATATGCCTTGGCCAAGTTTATGACTGACCCGGTGTGGTGGTTTTACCTGTTCTGGATACCTATTTATCTCAGCGATGTGCGACATCTTGCGGCGGCCCAACGGGCGACCGCCCTGACTGTCATCTACGCCATCTCCGGTGTTGGAGGACTTATTGGGGGAACCTCTTCGAGTTATCTGATCAAGCGCGGGTGGACTGTCAGCAAGGCCCGCAAAATTCCTATGCTCGTCTGTGCCATCATTATGCCTTTCTCTGCTTTGGGTGTGATTGCATCCAGTGCAACCGCGGCAGTCCTGCTGTTCGGGATAGGCTTGGGCGCCCATCAGGCCTGGATGGCAAGTCTCTTCACCACTCCGTCGGATGTGTTCCCTAAACAGGCTGTTGGAGTGGCAAATGGCTTGGGCGTATGCCTTGGCGCATTGGGAGGAGCTCTGTTTTCAGGCCTGATCCCCGGCCATATAATCCCCCTTGTAGGATATGTCCCGGTCCTCCTGACGATGAGCTTTTTCTATCTGATTGGCTTGGCAATTCTTCATAAGCTCATGGGCAATCTGGAACCGATCGCGCTGGAAGAAATTTCTGATTCCAGATTCCAGATTCCTGATTCCGGATCGGTTTGAAATCAGGGACCAGGAATTAGGAATTATACAGAAGGTCCTAAATAAATGTGCATGTCGCTTGAGGCCCGAAGGGCCGCCAATGAATAGCCCCGGCCGTCAGGCCGGGGTAAAGGATATGATGAAATTAAGCGCCGAAGGTGCGGCACGTGAAGCGCCAATGGTGTCGCGCCTTCAGCGCTCTATCGCTTCGTAAACCGATCCCGGCCTGACGGCCGGGCCTATTTCCTTTCGGCCCTTCGGGCCTTGCTACCCTATGAGCATTCATTTGTGACGCTCTGTATAGGAATCAGGAATCAGTGAGAAGCTAAGGACTGGGCTGCACCGCCTCTTCGCACCTTAACCATCTCGGCAATGATCGAAAGCGCAATTTCTTCGGGTGATTCTGCATTGATGTCCAGGCCTATCGGTGCGTAGACCCGTTTCAACAGTTCTTCCGGAATACCTTCCTCATCCCTGAATCGTATGAAGCAGGCTTTAACCCGCCTTTTGCTTCCGATCATTCCAATATACTTCGCGGGGCTGTGAATGACTTGCCGGAGGCAGGGTTCGTCAAACTGATGCCCCCGAGTAATAAGCACAATATAAGTTTGAGGCGTGATCTCGATTCCACTCAAGGTTTCCGCCATATCGCCGACCAGCACCTCGTCGACATCAGGAAAGCGTTCCCGGTTTGCGTACACGACACGGTCATCGATGACGGTGATATGGAAACCGAGGATTTTGGCAAACTTGACCAGCGGAATGGCCAGATGTCCTGCTCCGACGATAATCGCTTTTCGAATTGCAGGAATTACGTCAAAGAAGACCTCGGCCCTGCGTTCAGTTCCCGGCAAATTCAATGTCACCTGCCGGCATTCTTCTTTTTTCAGCCGGACTTCCGCTTCCTGGAGGACCGCTTCCTGCAAGTCGCGGTTTCGAATATTGCCGGCCCGGACAACACCCTCGCGGATAAGGCATTTTTCCCCCGGCGCCACATCGGCGCAATGCTCCGAAGTGAGTACTGTGGCCACGACTGCGGCAACACCCTCTTCATGGACCCGCAACAATTCGTCAGTCAAATTCAAGCATGTCCCCGTCTCCGGGTCCTTCCACCAGGGATCAACAAAAACATTTAAAATACCGCCGCAGACGGCGGGGCTGTCGGATTCGATATCATCGATAAGCTCGACCTTGACCATTGCAGGTTTGCGCGAACGAATCACCTGAACCGCCTCACGCCGGACCTCCGCTTCTCCACAGCCTCCCCCGACTGTTCCCAAAATCTCTCCGGAAGAGGTAATTACCATCTTGGCCCCGACTTCTCTGGGGGTTGAGCCGAGTGTGGAGACAATCGTAGCAATTGCCAGAGTATCATCTTGCTCTAAGAACTGCTTTACTTCGCGATACATCGTCTTTTCCTTTAGTACATCGCCGGCGATCAACAGCAGCAAGAATATAATCAATACCTTATTGGATGCCATTGAGCCAGAGAAAAAGAGTAGCCGCTTTTTCGAAAAGCGGCGAATGCTTTAATGCCCGGCAATTGTGACAAAACGCCACCGATTTCCAGATTCCAATCTGGGAAATCCGTGGAATCCGAAGCGTCTCAAGTTCTGCAGAAGCATACCCTGCGCGCAAAATCCGGTATTCGCATAATTCGTTGACTGCCGGGCGGTGCTGTGTCAGCATAAAACGTTTGTGCAGAATGGTTTTGGTTGCGTCTAGATAAGAGTGATCACGCAGGGAGAATATCGGCATACTGCGATTTAACGCTATCTTCCAGCCCCGCTCGCCGGCTTGTTTTGCGATTTCTTCGATTTCAGCGAGCGACCCGTGTGACTTTATCTGGAAAGGAATTGCGATGAGACGTTTTTTCGGCATTCCAGCGATGATGTTGATTTTCCTGGGGGCTGCCCGGGCGCAGGGGCCAGGTGCTTCCGTGCGCTCAGAAGCCTCCTCCATGGCCGGTCAGGCTGCAGCAAGCGGGCAGGCAAATGATTTCGGCAATGCGCAGAATCCCCTGCTGGGAGGCGTTCCCACCGGAAAGCCAACCGGCTCGGTTATCCCGCTTTCCTTGTCCGAAGCGATCAAAAAAGGATTGAACTACAATCTTGGGAATTTGCTGAGCGCAGAATCGACTCGCGCCGCCAGCGGAGCGCGCCTGCTTGCATTGAGCCAGTTATTGCCGCATGTTACTACCGGAGTCACGGAGGCGCAGGAACAGGTGAATCTGGCGGCTTTTGGCTTTCCGGGCATTCCCGGTGTGCCGATGGTGGCCGGTCCTTTCAATGTTTTCGATGTGCGCGCCTATGTGACTCAAACCGTTTTGGATTTTCCGGCACTGAACCGGTATCGTGCCGAAAAGGAAAATCAAAAAACCGCGCAGTTTTCGAGTGAAAACACGCGGGATCTCGTCGTGTACGTCTGTGCAAATCTGTATCTGCAGGCGGTTGCAAGCAGCAGCAGGATTGACGCCACTCGGGCCCAGGTGAATACGGCTGAAGTGCTTTACAATCTCGCTTTAGATCAAAAATCGGCCGGCGTCGTGCCCGGGATTGAAGTGCTGCGTGCCCAGGTGGAACTTCAGGCGCAGCAGCAAAAGCTTATCGTTGCTGAAAACCAGTTTGCGAAGGACAAGTTGGCGCTGGCTCGCGCGATAGGACTCCCTCTCGGCCAGGAGTTTACGCTTACGGATGGCATGTCGTATACCCCAATGCCGCCGATGTCTCTGGATGAATCGGTTCAACGCGCGTACAAAGAACGGCCCGACTATCAGAGTGCACAAGCCAGAATGCGTGCGGCGGAATTAGAGCGGAAGTCCGCGAAAGCTGAGCGTCTCCCTACAGTGGATTTCAGCGCGGATTATGGCGCTCTTGGGCAACGGCCGTGGCAAAACCACGGAACCTTTACTGTGACCAGCATGGTGCGCTTTCCAATTTTTCAAGGTGGACGCGTCCAAGGACTTGTTTTGGAGGCGGACGCGGCACTGCGTCAGCGCCAAGCGGAACTTGAAGATCTGCGCGGCCGTATTTATTACGACGTTCGGAATGCATTCCTCGACCTGAAGGCTGCGGCGGACCGGATGCAGGTCGCGCAAAGTGCGATCAAGCTGGCCAATGAACAAGTGCAGGAATCGCAGGACCGGTTTCGTGCAGGTGTCACCAATAACGTGGAAGTGGTTCAGGCTCAGGAATCGCTCGCAACTGCCAGCGAGAATTATGTCGCCAGCCTTCAGGCACACAACGCCGCCAAGCTGGCTCTGGCCAGAGCAATTGGCATTTCCGAAACCGCATACGAAGAGTTCCTGAGAGGAAAATAAATAATGAATCGAGAATTGATTGGACAGGAAAACCAGGATTTGAAGTCGGCGGATAACAAAGATGCGCGTGTTTCCGGGAAACCTGTGGCAAACAACCGTCGCCGGAACTCGGCCAAATTGTTTATGATTTTGGTTCCAGTCATTCTTCTCATCGCCGGGTACTTTGTGTACCAGAGCTACTTTGCCTATCGCGAATCGACGGACGATGCCCAGATCGACGGCCATATCAATCCTGTTGCAGCCAAGGTTGCGGGCCATGTGGTGTCGATCGACGTGGAGGACAACCAGTATGTCAAAGCCGGAACGGTGATCGTGCAGATCGATCCGACCGACTACAAGGTCGCCTTGGAAAGAGCCCAGGCAGACTTGGCTGCCGCGCAATCAGGGGCGCAGGCCGCCCATACGCAGGTTCCGATTACTTCCACGACCACGTCCAGTCAGACCAGCCTGGCAGGAGCCGGAGTGGAGCTGGCGGAACAGGCAAAAGCTGCGGCAATGAGGGATGTCGATACGGCGAGGGCAAAGCTCGAATCGAGCCAGGCCCGGGTTCGTGAGATGCAGGCGAATTACACGAAGGCCATGCAGGACCTGGAGCGGATGAAGCTTTTGATCGGGAAGGATGAAATTTCCAAACAGCAGTACGATACGGCCGTTGCAATTGCGGACGCGGCACGGGCGGCGCGCGATTCCGCTCAGGCGGGA
>Ga0187889_10005006_pt1 | contig 10611 bp, 7 predicted proteins | sample June2016WEW_7_10_2_FD_132992 | JGI IMG/M metagenome (GOLD analysis project Ga0187889, IMG submission 132992) | Peatland microbial communities from SPRUCE experiment site at the Marcell Experimental Forest, Minnesota, USA - June2016WEW_7_100 | ecosystem: Environmental > Terrestrial > Soil >... | reverse complement strand
CGGAGCGCGCCCGGCAAAGAGCTGGGAGGGGAAGATTCCGCCCAGCACGCGCAAGGGCTCGGAGGGGGGGACGAAGAAGCCATAAGCCGCGAGTGGTCGAGCGATCGCCGCTGCCGCATAGCCGAGATGGACGAGGGCCACTGGAACGTAGGGAGTCAAGGCCAGCGCATCGGCCGCCGCAGCGTCTAGGGCAGCCACGATAGCGCCAGCGGCGTAGGCCGGCATGGCCAGAGCCACGGCATCAGCGGCGAGAGTGTGCACCATGCCGTGGTCTTCGACCGTGACCCGGAAGCCCTGCGGCTGGCGGTCCACCTTAACGATGCGCGTCTGCAGGTGTAGGTCGGGCCCGAGCGCTAGCGCTAGGGCCGAGGTGAGCTCGGCCAGGCCATCTTGGAAGGACGCCAGGCGAGGCCCGGCTCCATTGCGCACCGGGGCTAATTCACGCCGCATGGCCAAGAGAAAGCTGCGGTGATCGCGTTCCTTGGCCGCGAGCATGGGGAAGGCGGCAGGTAGGCTGACCTGGTCCGGGTCGCCAGCGTAGAGCCCGGATACCAGCGGCTCGAGCAGGCGCTCGCCCGCGGTGATGCCCAGGCGCCGACGCGCGAAGGCGGTCACACTTTCGTCTTCGCCGCGCGCTGATGGTCCACGGGGCAGCAGCAGGTCGAGCCCCGCCCTGAGCTTGGCCGACCAGGGCAGAAGGGAAGAGCGCGCGAGCTCACTTGCGCTGCGCGGGGTATCGTGGAGGTGTCGGCCCACGGCCACCAAACGCCGCTCAGCGGCAGCGCTGGCCCAGGTCACCCGTCGCGCTATGCCGAGATCGTGTGCGAGCTCACCTATGCTGCCGTCGCGGTCGAGGTAGCTGGCCGGGCCGCGCTCGCACAGATAGCCACCCGAGCGATCGGTCTCTATCTTGCCCCCGGCGCGCGACTCGCTCTCGATCACCACCACGGGCAAACCTGCGCGGCGCAGCGCGAAAGCGAGCGCTAGCCCCGAGATCCCGGCCCCGCCCACGACAACCGCTGGGTTTCCGCTCAAAAATGTGCCTTTCGCTCAAAAATGCGCCGCCAGCTTGGCCACCCCTCCCGCGGGGGCGGGCGCCAGATAGACCATGGTGGCCCCGACGGTGGCCGCGGCGACGCCGACGCCGATCATGGCGGCGCCCCACCACTTGGTGTCCCACACCTGCGGACAGCGTCCCAGGTAATAGTTGCCGGAGGAGCAAGCGACCTGGTCGTGGTCGAAGCTCGTGGTAACGATGCCGGCGAGCAGCAGGGCAGCGCCACCGCCCAAGGCTGACCAACCCGCGGTGCGCTGGGGGAAGCGGGAGGGCAGGGCGGGCAAGGTTAGCTCCACCGATTCCTCGACCCCAGCCACCGCGGTGAAGGAGCGGGCAACCGCGGCGTGGTCGCGCAAGACAAGCTGCAGCTGATGTTTCCCGGCGGTCAGCTCGGCGGCGAGGGGCGTCACCCCACTCGGCTGGCCGTCGACCACCACGGTTGCGCCGCTGGGGCGCGAGCGGATCAGGACATGCGCAGGGGCACTGGCCTCGACTTCTAGCCGCTCGCGCAGGGCCGAGGCGGCCAGGCCCATCTTTTCACCCGCCTCCTCGGCCCCACAAGTCTCGCAGCTCTCGTGGCTGCTCGCGAGCACGCCGCCGCTCTGGCCATTGATGATATCCAGCACCATGGTGTAGGTCTTGTTGCTCTCGCTGACCTCGGCGGTTATGAGGTAGCTGGCTTTTAGCAGAGCGGCCAGGGCAGGGTAGCAGGCGGGGCTCTGGCAGGCAGCCACATCTTCCGGCGCGCTGGCCAGGCGCGATGCGACATCGGGCCCGGGCATGACTTCGAGGCGGGCGGCGGTCAGACCCTGAGCCAGCCGCTCGGCGAAGAGGTCTTGCAGACCCTCGGGGATCTTGCCCGCAAAGCGGAGGCGCAGGATAGCGACTCTTTGGGTGCCGAGCGCGGGTGGGTCGGCGCTGGGGATATGCGCCGAGAGGACCAAGGCCAGAGCGGGCAGGGGCAAGAGCGGCATGGGTGGAAGTTACATTGTACGCCAACGCGGGTGACTGGGCCCGGGCCCTTCCAAGACGGAAAGTGCTACAATCGACAATCTGCATTGGAGGGCAACTTGAGCATGAAGCGCATCTGCCAGCTTCTCCTGGGTCTGAGCTGCGCGGTGCAGGCTTCCGGCTGCCAAGAGGCAAATCCGGCTTACCTCGGGCTGGCTGATGGCGGTCGCCTGGATGGGCCGAAGACAGATCGTCCGGCTGATACTCCGCTGTCTGGCGCGGATGCCCCTGGCGAGCGGGCCGACGTGTATGTCATCAGAGCACCTGATGTCAGCGCGGATCGTGCCAGCGCTACCGATTATCCCAGGGTGGGCACCGAGGTTGGCCAAGGGCGCGAGGTCTTGCCCGACGGTCTGGGGGGAGTGAGCGACATTACCGGGCCGAACGTCGATGTCCCCGGAGTGGACGAGGCGGAAAGCGGGGACGGACCGGGGTCAGAGTACGCGGGCGAGGTGGCGGGCCCTGCCGATGCGCAATGCGATGCGTGCGATGACGCTACATGGGGAGCTTGGCTCGACGGCCAGGAGGCAGGCGATGCGGCCAGGGACATGGAAGACCGGGGCGGGGTGCTGGACGGCGCCTAGACTTCTGACGCCGACGCAAGTCCGATCCCGATCCCATTCCCTCCGGCACCGTTCCCTCGTGACAGCCTCCCGGTTAGCCCTCGGTTAGCCACCGGTTAGCTCCCGGTTAGCCACCCTTGCCCAGCCAGTGCCGGCGCAGGCGGCGCCTCGCCTGGTCGGCCTTCGGATCGATGGTGAAAGCCCAGCGACGCTCGGGATTGCGTGCCATGCGCAAGCGCACCTGGCGCAGCTCATCCTTGCGGAAGAAGACCAGCTCCACCTCGTGGCCGGGTGCCACGTCGGCAAGGCGCTTGCCGACGGTAGCAGCGCTGACCCGCGTGCCGCCAACCGCGGCCACCGCGTCGCCGTAGGTGAGGCCGGCCCGCCACGCGGGCGAGCCGGGAACCACGTTCTTGACCACGGCGTCATCGCCGGTGTTGCTGAACACCAGCCCGCTAAATCCGAGCAGGCGAGCCGCCTTGATGGCGTCACTCTTTTCCTGGGCGAAGGGCGAGCTTGCGACGACGGCAATGCCGATGCGTTTGAGCAGGGCCGGTACCGGCAGCTCCGCCTTGCCGTCGATGAAGCGGTCGAAGTAGCCGGCCAGCGAGCGGCCGGCCAGGTCTTCGGCTTCGCGACGAATGACCCCGGCATCGATGGGGCGTTGCCGCGCGCCGTGGCGCCGCCACAAGCGGCGGAATAGATCGAAGATGCCGCGCCGACCGCCGGTGGACAGGTTGAGCTCGAGATCGAGGACCAGACCGGCCCAGCGGCCCTTGTCATAATAGCTAACCATGCGATTCGGGTGATTGTCGGCTGGCTTGTATTGCTTGACCCAGGCCTCGTACGACAGCTGGGACAGCGAGCTGACGTTGCGGCCGGGATGGCCGAGATAGCGCCCCCAGCTTTCCGCGAGATCTTTGAGGTAGCGCTCCGCTGCCAAGAGCCCGGCGCGCACCAAGATCAGTCCCTGGACGTACTCGGTGAAGCCCTCGTGGAACCACAGCAGCTCGGTGTAGTTCTCCTTGCCGTAATCGAAGGGGCCGAGGGCTCGGTCGTGGATGCGCTTGACGTTCCAGGCGTGAAAGAGCTCGTGGGCGGCCAGCTCGGCGAAGCTCTGGTAGCCTTTCTCATCCTCGAAGGAAAAGCCCGCTACGTCGAGGGTGCTCGAATTGGCGTGCTCGAGGCCGCCGCCGCGGTGTGGCAGGGCGTGGATGATGAAGAGGTAGCGGGCAAACGGGAAGCCGCCGAAGATCGAGCCGGTGGTGGTCGCGATGGCGCGCAAGGTCGACAGCAGGCGCGGCCGGGAAAGGTTGGTCTGGCCTTGCATGGCGATCGCGAAGCGCGTGCGGTCGATGTTAAAGGCCAGGCGGCGGTGCGGCCCAACCTCGACGGGAGAATCGACGAGCTCGTCGTAACTCTGGGCGCGGAAGGTATGGGCATGGCCGGGGAGGCCAGGCAGGGCGGTGGTCACTGACCAGCCGGACCGCGGGACGATGCGCAAGAGGCAGGGACGGTCGACCTCACCCTCGACGAAGAAGAACAGGCTTGTCCCGCTCAGGAAGGCGCGGCTGTCGTCGAGGAAGGAGGTGCGTACGCTGACCTCGAAGGCGAACACCCGATAGCGCACGATCACCTTGCCCTGGCCGGTCCTGATCCGCCAGCGACCTTTGTCGAGGCGAACGCTGGCTAGACTGGCCCCGGTCGCTCCGCGTACCTCGAGATCGTAGATGTGGCGGCAGAAGTCGCGTACTAGATAGCTGCCTGGGGCCCACACCGGGAAGGCCAGGTCGATGTCGTCCCGCCCCGCCAGCCCGGGAATCTCCATCTCGATGTGCAGCTCGTGCGCCTGCGGCTCGGGCATGGCGACGTGATAGCGGATGGGCTCGCGCGACGGCATAGGTCTCATGTCTCTGGGCATGCTTTTATCGTGCAAGGGTGCGCCGGCGCTACGGTTGTGCGAGTCCCTTGGCTTTTGGCGCAGGCTTCACCTTTGCAGGCGATCCGGAGTCAGCCTTCCGCTCGGGCGGCCCCGCGAGCGGCCGGGAAGGGCAACCGTCTACTCACTACTTCACGCCTTTGCCCTGAAAGAACACCTTGTAGGCCATGTCCACTTTGAGGATGTGGTCGACCAGCCAATTCTTGAGAAAGTCGAGCACTGGCGCACTGACAACGGCCTTGCCGGCTTTGACGTCGGTCTGGAGCGCGACCGCCTTCGCGGTGAGTGAGTCGTGCTCCTTCTTGTGCTCTGTTGCTCGGGGGTAAGCGTGGGTACGAAATAGCGTCTCTTCGGTGGCAAAGTGCCTCTTGGTGTAGTCGACGAGCCTGTCGACGACGGTGGCGAGCGTATCCTTACCCTTGCCGGCCAGCATCTCTCCGTGCGGCAGATTTATAAGATCGATAAGCCCCTGATGCTGACCGTCAATCACCTTGACGCCTACGCTCATATTATCGGACCATTTGATGAGGGGCATGCGCGCTCCTTTCCATCCCACGCTTATCGACAGAGCGCCTGTTCAGTTTAGCTCCTTCGGCGCGCCGCCCGCGGGCGGGGGCCGCTCATCGATGATGCCCGCCGCGACAGCTTTGCGGCAAGGGTACTAGTAGTCGAGCTGCCGTCGACCACACGACGAAGGACAGCAGTCACGCGGTGGCCTGCGGGGGCGGGGTTGCGCCCGGCCGGCCGGGATGGCGTGGCGTGGCTTCCGCGGGCAGGGGCAGGAAGACACGGAATACCGCTCCGCCGCCCGGGCGGTCGCCCACCTCCATCCATCCGTCGTGGTCCTTGATGATGCCGTGGCTCACCGGCAGGCCGAGGCCGGTGCCCTCGCCGGCTTCCTTGGTGGTGAAGAAGGCATCGAATATGCGCGCGCGATCGGCCGGGGGCACGCCCGGACCGGTGTCACTGATGGACAACATGACAAAAGGCGAGGGCGGAGCGAGATCGAGGCCTTCCTTCCGCCGGATCACGTACTCGACCGTGACCCCCAGCTGGCCGCCCCTGGGCATGGCGTGAATCGCGTTCATGATGAGGTTGAGGCAGACTTGCTGAATTTCGTCGGCATTGCCGGGTATCGGGCGCAGCTCGGGCTCGCTCTTGAGCTCAACCGTGATGCCTTGCTGCTTGAGGTGCTCGTCGACGAACTCCAGGGTCTCGCGCACGGTCCGGAGCACGTCCAGCTCGCCACCTGTGGGTCTGCTCTTGCGGGCCGAATCGAGGACCTGGTTGATGATCTTGGCGATGCGATCAACCTGGACGGCGATGATCTCGGCATTCTTCTGTACTTCGGCCGGATCGGGCGTCTTGCGCGCCAGGGTGCGGGCGCGGCCGCCGATCACGTTCAAGGGCGTGCCCACCTCGTGGGCGATCTCCGCCGCCATCTGGCCCACGGTGGCCAGCTTTTCCGTGCGGCGGAGGTGGACCTCGGTAGCCACGCGCGCGGCGGTGGCGCGCGCCTCCTTCTCGCGGGCTTCGCGCAGATAGGTCATCATTTCGTTGAAGCGGCCAGCCAGGGCCCCAATCTCGTCGTCGCGCTCGGGCAATACCACGCGCGACAGATCGCCCTTCGAGACGCCGTCGATGGCCTCGACCAGTCGACGAAGCGGGATGGCAACCCGTCGCATCAACATGATATAGACGGCGCCGGCAAAGGTGGCGACGAAGAGCAAGAGCAGGGGTGCCATGCGCCGCAGGGAAGGGAGAACCTCGTTGCCCATAAAGTCGCTGCCACGTACCAACCCAAGAAAGGCGACCACCTGGCGCAGTGGCTCACCCGGCTGCATGTCGTGGACCGGAATCGCCATGGCGTAGAAGGGGGGAATACCCTTGAGATCGAAGAGTTGTCCGACCGGTGCGTCAAGACGGGTGGCCTCGTCCACCAGACCCGCCCACGAGTTGTTGGGACGTTGACCACCCCAGGCTACTGCTTCCAGGCGGAAAGGCCCGCCCTTGTTGGCCATGGTCGCCACCCGCGCTTTGACGGCCTCGCCGGCCTGGCTCGCGCTCAGCGGCTCCAGGCCGGCCAGAATGGCGTCAGCCATCGCGTGGGCCTGCCGATCTATGTCGCGCAACTGATCCGAGCGCAACCGGTACAGCGTCACCCCCAGGGCAGCCGTCAGCACGGCAGCCATCAGGAGGGTGGCGATGATAGCGACGCGCGGACCGAGCTTCATTGTAGCTCGCGATTATAGTACGGTCGGCCAATCACCAAGGAGGTGTCCAAATGCGTCGAATGATCCTGATATCCAGCCTGGCCGCTTTGGCAGTTTCTCTGGCCGCCTTGCCCGCGCTAGCCCAGCAGGGCGCCACCCCGCCCGCGTCCCCCACTTACACGAGCACGGGGACGGCCACCTTTACTAGCGCTCGTTCGACCCATGGCCTGGGCCTGGGCCTGGGCGCCATGACCATGCTGGATGGGACCAGCGGTCTACTGGTTACCTGGGGGTGGACCGGGTTTCACGCCGATGGGTTTGCCGGACTGAAGCACACCCCGGCCTCGCCGGGGATCGACAGCTCGACTGACTTCACCCTGGGCGGGCGCTTCTGGTACCACATCCACGCCGCTTCCTTCGCCGATTTCTCCTTGGGCGGAGGGGTGGGGATCAACCGTGTCGATACCAACGTCTCGGTTTCTCTCGAGGCGGGCGGGCAAATCCGCGCCTTCCTCGTGCCCAACGTCGCCATTGCCGCCGATCTAGGGTTTGGCGCCAATTTTGGCAATCGTGACGACCTTCTCATAGGGGCGCAGTCGATTGGCGGCGGGGGCAACGGATTCGTCGCTGGGACCCTGGGCATTGCCTATTTCTTCGAGTAGATCTCGTGCTTGGGCATGAAGCATCCGCCTAGCGCCGAGGAACCGGATTTCGTAGTCGTTCGCGGCGCTCGCGAGCACAACCTGCATATCGACGAGTTGGCCGTGCCCAAGCGCCAGCTCGTCGTGTTCACCGGGGTGTCCGGCTCGGGCAAATCCTCGCTGGCCTTCGATACCCTTTATGCAGAAGGTCAGCGGCGTTACGTGGAGTCGCTCTCCTCGTATGCGCGCCAGTTTCTGGGGCAGCTGGAGAAGCCCAAGTACGAGCAAATTCGGGGCTTGTCGCCCACCATCGCTATCGAGCAGAAGGCGGCTTCCTCCAACCCGCGCTCGACCGTGGGCACGGTGACGGAGATCTACGATTACCTGAGGGTGCTCTATGCTCGGGCGGGTGAGCAACGCTGCCATCTGTGCGGGGGTGAGGTCGCGGCGCGCTCGGCGGGCGAGATCGTGGCCGAGCTGATGACGCTCCCGCCCAAGTGCAAGGTGACTCTGCTCGCGCCCAAAGCGGACAACCGCAAGGGCGAGTTTCGCGAGGTTTTCGCGGAGGCACGCCAGGCCGGTTTCGTGCGGGCAAGGGTGGACGGGGTGGTGCGCCGCTTGGAAGAGCTCAGCGCTCTCGACAAGAAGAAGAAGCACACCGTGCAGATCGTGGTCGACCGGCTGAGTCTCGCCGTGGCCGAGCGGGCGCGTCTGGCCGATTCGGTCGAGACCGCCCTGCGTGCGGGCAGCGGCACCGTGCTGGTCGCGGTCGAGGGCGAGGAGCGGGAGCGAGCCTATAGCGAAGAGCGAGCCTGTCCGAGCTGCGGGGTGGGGCTGCCCGAGCTATCGCCGCAATCATTCTCTTTCAACAGCCCGCTCGGCATGTGCGTGGACTGCAACGGCCTGGGCGCCAAGCTCGAGGTCGATCCCGAGCTGGTCGTGCCCGACCCGGGGCTCTCAATCGCGCAAGGGGCCATCGAGCCCTGGGGCGAGCGTTTGGGGCGCGAAGAGGGTTGGACCACCCGTATCGCCGCCGCGCTTGAGCGCGACATGGGAGTGCCGCTCAAGAAGCCGTGGCGCGAGCTTACGCCCCGGCAGCGGGAAATCGTGCTGTACGGGACGGGCGAGAAGCGTGTGCAGGTGAGCTGGGAGGGCCGCCACGGCGGCGGCTCGTGGGCGCTGCGCTTCGAGGGTGTGGCCAACAATCTCATGCGGCGCTGGCGCGATACCCGCTCGGAATCGATGCGGCAGTGGCTGGCCCGCTACTTCCGCGAGCAGCTCTGCCGGGCTTGCAAGGGCAAGCGGCTGCGGCCCGAGTCGCGTGCCGTCTTCCTCGGGGGCAAGAGCATCGTCGAGGTGACCAGCCTCACGGTGGCCGAGGCCGAAGCGCACTTCGCCGCTCTTCCGCTCAGCGGGGCGCGCGCCCAGATCGCGGCGGAGGTGCGCAAGGAGGTGCGTGCTCGCCTGGGTTTTCTCCTCAACGTGGGCCTCGATTATCTCACTCTCGACAGGGTGGCTTCTTCGCTATCGGGAGGAGAAGCGCAGCGCATTCGCCTGGCCTCGCAGCTTGGCTCCGAGCTGTCGGGGGTGATGTATATCCTCGATGAGCCCTCCATCGGGCTGCACCAGCGCGACAACTTGCGCCTCATCGCCACCTTGCGCCGCCTGCGCGATCTGGGTAACAGCGTGATCGTGGTCGAGCACGACGCCGAGACCATCATGTCGGCCGACCACGTGGTGGACTTCGGTCCGGGTGCCGGGCGCCAGGGCGGGCGAGTGGTGGCAGCGGGCACACCCGCCGAGCTCGCGGCTGCGCCCGCGTCGCTGACCGGCCAGTACCTGGGCGGAGCCGTGCGCATCGAGACCCCGACCGTCCGTCGACCGCCCGCCGGCTTTCTGACGGTGCGCGGGGCGCGCGAGCACAACCTGCATGACATCGACGTGGCCTTTCCCCTGGGTGTGCTCCTGGCCATCACCGGGGTGTCCGGGGCGGGCAAGTCGTCGCTCATCAATGGCATTCTTCACCCGGCTCTGCGGCGCAAGCTGTACGGCGGCAGTGAGCCGGTCGGACTCTTTGCCAAGCTCGAAGGCGTCGAACAGATCGATAAGGTGGTGGACATCGATCAGAAGCCGATCGGCCGCACCCCTCGCTCCAACCCCGCGACCTACACCAAGGCCTTCGACCACATTCGCGAGCTCTATGCCGCGACTCCCGAGGCCAAAGCCTTTGGCTTCGGGCCGGGGCGTTTTTCCTTCAATGTCAAGGGCGGCCGCTGCGAGGCGTGCGAGGGCGATGGCGTGAAGACGGTGGAGATGCACTTCCTGGCCGATGTGCACGTGACCTGCGAAGTGTGCCGCGGGCGCCGTTACAATGATGCCACCTTGCGGGTGAGGTGGAAGGGGCTCGACATCGCTCAGATGCTCGACACCAGCGTGGCCGAGGCGCTGACCTTGTTCGAGCATCACCGCCAGCTATCTCATGTCCTGCGCACGCTCGACGACGTGGGCCTGGGCTATATCGCGCTCGGCCAGTCGGCGACCACTTTGTCGGGCGGCGAGGCCCAGCGGGTGAAGCTGTCGCGCGAGCTGGCCAAGCGTGACACCGGGCACACCCTCTACCTGCTCGACGAGCCGACCACGGGCCTGCACTTCGAGGATGTGCGTCGGCTCTTGGCCGTGCTCGATCGTCTGGTGGCGGCCGGCAACACGGTGCTCGTCATCGAGCACAACCTGGACGTCATCAAGACCGCGGACTACGTGATCGACCTCGGACCTGAAGGCGGAGCGGCGGGCGGCCAGGTAGTGGCGGCGGGCACGCCCGAGGAGGTCGCGGCCGTGTCCCGCTCCTTCACGGGGCAGTTCCTGGCCAAGCTGCTCCCGCTGGCCAGGCAGCGCGCGGTTGCTGGCTGACGGGCGCGGGTGCCACCGCGGTGGAATGGGGAGCGTGTCCCGCAGAGTGTGTCCCGCAGGCCGGCGCCGGCAATGTGCGGTGCCCGCGGCCGGCGACCCGGGCCGCAAAAGTGCCTCTCGCTGGAGCTCGGCTATAAGCCGGGTTCTGTGCTTGCGCTCGTCGCCGCGCGCAAGTGGTGGTCATTCCTCTTGGCCGCCCGTTGCCGGACGGCTCGTGCGACCAACTCCGGATCTGGATTCGACGCGGGCCACGCCGGCAGGTTGACCTGCGATCCGT
>Ga0187889_10005001_pt1 | contig 10618 bp, 6 predicted proteins | sample June2016WEW_7_10_2_FD_132992 | JGI IMG/M metagenome (GOLD analysis project Ga0187889, IMG submission 132992) | Peatland microbial communities from SPRUCE experiment site at the Marcell Experimental Forest, Minnesota, USA - June2016WEW_7_100 | ecosystem: Environmental > Terrestrial > Soil >... | reverse complement strand
GGCGTCTTCTTGCGGCGGCTTGCCGACGATGGTCGTTGCATAGATCGGGTTTTTGCGGTGCGTGATGCAGGTAACGTGGAACACCGGGTACTGGTCTTCGAGCGAGTAGAAACCGGTGTGATCGCCGAATGGCCCTTCGGTGCGGAGTTCGTCGAGATTGACGTAGCCTTCGAGGATGATCTCGGCATCGGCCGGAACTTCGAGGTCGATGGTTTCGCATTTCACAAGCTCGACCGGCTTCTGCCGGAGAAATCCGGCGACGATGTACTCTTCGACATCCGGCGGGGCGGGCACGATGGCGGAAAACGTGAGCGCGGGGTCAGTGCCGATGGCGACGGCTACATCCATTCGGCCAGAAGGGCGATCGCCGGGAGCTAGCATTGCGCCTCCGGATGATCTTGCCATGATGTCGACGGCTGCTGCCGGGCTTCGCCCGGCTGGACGGGCGAGGACGCCCGTCCCCACACGATTTTCGGCGACGGCTGCGCGCATGTGGTCGCGGTAATGTTCGGCTGCCACTTTTTGCCTTTGCCAGTGCATGCCAGTCGTGCGCTCGTCGTAGATTTGCATCCGGTACATGCCGACGTTGCGCTTCCCTGTTTTCGGATCGCGCGTGATCACGCAGGGCAGCGTGATGAAGCGTCCGCCATCTTTGGGCCAGCATTTGAGGATGGGGAAATCGAGCAAGGAGAAATTGTCGCGCTTGATCACTTCTTTGCATGGGCCCGTGGCGACGGTCTTCGGAAAGAACTTGCCCATCTCGGCGAGTATCGGCAGCATCTTCACTTTGTCGAGGAAGCCTTGCGGAGATTTGACGTCCATGAAGCCGCGGATGCGTTCGGCGATTTCGTCGAGCGTGTCGACTTCGAGCGCGAGCCGCATGCGGCGCGCGGAACCGAACTGGTTGATAAGAAGTTGCGAGCCGGGGTAGCCCTTCAGGTTCTCGAACAGCAGAGCTTTCCCGCCGACAGTTCCCTGCCGGTCATTATCATTATCTTTATCTCTATCTCTACCTCTGACCCTGCTTTTCGAAACCCGATCGGTAATTTCCGTAATCTCTAAAATTGGGTCAGCTTCCGTGCGGATACGCTTCAGTTCGCCGGCTCGGTCGAGTGCTTTGATCCAGTCCCGCAGATCGTCGTAGGCCAAAATTCCTCCCGCAATGACAAATGACAGACGATTATATGACGGGCGCACTGGCGCTGGCGGAAATGCCGCTTCGGCTCCGCGTCAAGCCATTTAAAAATGTAACGCCCGGGGCCGACCGTCGAGACATTGGGTACATTTAGCATGGCTTCATACGACTGCTTGTAGCGATAGCTGCGTTCTTGCTAGAATCGTTTCTTCGATCACCCTCCCTGCGCCCGAGGAGCATGAGATTCTATGGCCTACGTAATTGCCGAGCCCTGCATCGGAACCAAAGACACCGCCTGTGTTGACGCCTGTCCGGTGGATTGCATTCACCCCAAGAAGGACTCCGACAAGTTCGCGACCGAGGAGATGTTGTATATCGATCCCGTGGAATGCATCGACTGCGGCGCCTGCGTGCCGGTGTGCCCGGTTTCGGCCATCTTCGCGCTCGACGATCTGCCGGAAAAGTGGAAAGAGTACACCGAGCGGAATGCGAAGTACTTCGGGCGGTAGAGATGAGCTTTTGGCTGTTAGCTCTTAGCCGTTAGCTTGAACCGGCGAGAGTACGAGCTTCGAGCTAAGAGCCAAAAGCTCGCCTTCTCCATTACAATCATTGCTTAACCTGTTGACCTTCCATGGCGCTGAAGGAGTCGGAAGCGATCGTTCTGCGCACGTATCCGTTGCGCGAGTCTGATCTGCTGGTCACCCTCTTTACCCGCGTGGAAGGCAAGGTGAAAGGCGTGGCGCGCGCGGCCATGAAGTCGAGACGCCGTTTTGGAGGCGCGCTTGAGCCGCTCACCTATGTGCGGGCGTTTTACGACGACCGCGAAGGGCAGGAACTGGCGCGGCTCGATTCCTGTGAAGTGATCGAATCGCCGCTGGCCAGCGAGGTCAGTTATACGCGGGCGGTGGCTTTGGCGCACGTCGCTGAGTTGCTCGACGAGTTGATGCCCGACCGCGAGGCGAGCGACGCGGTGTTTCGGTTGAGCCTGGCGGTTTTGCAGGAACTGCGCGGCCCGGCCTTGTGGATGCCGCTCACGTACTTTGAGCTGTGGATGACGCGGCTCATGGGATTTCTGCCGGAGTTCTCGGAGTGCGTTATCTGTGGGCGCGCGCTCGACGGCAGCCGGGCGTTCTACCACGCGCTCGCCGACGGCTTGATGTGCCTGGACGACAAGCGCGTGGCGTCGTCGGAACTGTCGCCGGAATCGAGAAAGATTGCGGCGCAAATGCTGCGCTCGCGGGTTGGCGAGTTTTCGGAGATCGCCTGGCCGAAAGCGGTGTGTGCGGACCTGCGCAAGTTTCTTCTCCAGATTCTGGAGCGGCACATCGAGAAGAAATTGGTGACGGCGAGAATGTTGGAGAAAATCTAGCTACGAGCCGCGAGCTTCAAGCGACCGTCGGGTGTGTTTGCTCGTGGCTCGAAGCTCGCGGCCGTGTGCGGTTGAAAGCACAATTGAGCTCATCCAAATCCAATTCGATGACCTTCCAGGAACTCATCCTCAAGCTGCAGGCTTTTTTTGCTGAGCGCGGAGCGGTCATTCAGCAGCCCTACGACGTGGAAGTCGGCGCTGGGACAATGGCGCCGGAGACATTTCTGCGCGTGCTGGGGCCGAATCCTTATAAGGTTGCCTATGTGCAGCCTTCGCGGCGTCCGGCCGATGGGCGCTATGGGGAGAATCCCAACCGGCTGTTCAAGCACTTGCAGTTGCAGGTGATTCTGAAGCCGCCGCCGGAGGACGTGCAGGAGCTCTACCTTGAATCGCTCGGCGCGATTGGAATCGATCTGCGTCAGCACGACATCAAGTTCGAAGAAGATAACTGGGAGTCTCCGACGCTGGGCGCGTGGGGCATCGGGTGGCAGGTCATGCTCGACGGCCTTGAAGTCACGCAGTTTACTTATTTCCAGCAGTGCGGTGGCGTGGACCTCGACCCCATCTCCGTCGAACTCACCTACGGGCTGGAGCGGCTGTGCGCTTTTCTGCAGGACGTGGATTCAATCTACGACATCGTGTGGGCGCACGACCCGGAGACGGGCATGGAAGTGAAATATGGAGACGTGCGCCTGGCCGACGAGCAGCAGTTCTCGATGTACAACTTCGAAATGGCGGACGTCGAGAAAACGTGGAAGCATTTTGAACTGTGCGAGGCCGAGTGCAAAGCACTGATTGAGCGCTATGCTGCTCTAAGTAAGGATGAGAGCGAGGGAGACGGCGTCGCGCGCGAGAAGGCGCGGTTCCCGCTGCTGGGCGCCTACGATCTGTGCCTGAAATGCTCGCATTACTTCAATATTCTCGATGCTCGGGGCGCGATTTCCGTGACCGAGCGCGTCGGCGTAATCGCGCGGGTGCGGGCGTTAGCCGTTGGGATCGCCAAGGCCTGGATGGATCAGCAGTACGGGACTGAAAAAAAAACAGAGAAGGCTGACCAAGCTGCAAAGCCCGGCGCGAAGGCCAAGCAAGGCAAGTTGGCTCCGGTGGGATGAGCGCCTTACACAGGGAACACAGAGGTTCACAGGGGAATTCTTTCGGCCGGCCGGAACTTCTCTTGTGATCCGGCTCACATTTACTTTGCTGTAATTCTGAAACCATAGATTGAACTTCTCGATGCCTGACTTTTTACTCGAAATCGGATGCGAAGAAATCCCGGCGCGGATGATCGACGCCGCTTCTCGCGAGCTGCGAGAACGCTTGAACGCGCTATTGCAGCGCGAACGCCTCGAACCATCCGGAGCGATTTCGCATCTCGACACGCCGCGCCGGTTGGCCGTTCTCGCTTTCGGCATTCCCGCTTCGCAGCCGGACATTACCGAGCAGGTGAACGGCCCATCCGCGCAGGTCGCATATAAGGATGGACAGCCGATGCCGGCAGCGCATGCGTTTGCCAAAAAGGTCGGCGTGGATGTTGGCAAGCTGGAGAAAGTCAGCACTCCCAAAGGTGAATATCTGGCGGCTACGGTCACGCGGAAAGGCCGCACTGCCGCCGAGATTCTTGCTGAGACTCTTCCCAAGGAAATCTCTACGCTGTACTGGCCCAAGGCCATGTACTGGCGCAAGCGCGGGGAAGTTTTCGTTCGTCCGGTGCGCTGGCTGGTGGCGATGCTCGATGGGCAGGTTGTCCCGCTGGAGTTGTTCGGCCTGGCAGCCGGCAAGATTTCTCGTGGACACCGCATCATTGGTGACGAAGTGGTTGCCATCTCCAAGCCCAGCGCCTATGTCGAAGCCCTGCGCCGCGCCAAGGTTCTTGGCGCCGCCGAGCGTGAGCAGGTGATCCGCAAAGCGCTCGACGCGGCCACTCGCACTATCCCCGGTGCGCGTTGGCGCGAAGACAAGCCTCTCGTCGCGACCGTCGTTAACCTGACGGAATTTCCCTCCGTCGTCCTCGGCAGCTTCGATCCTGAGTTTCTCGATTTGCCCGAAGAGGTGCTGGTCACGGTGATGCGCGACCACCAGAAATATTTCGCCATCGACGATGCGAATGGGAAACTGCTGCCGCACTTCCTTGCCGTGCTCAACACGGCGGCCGACTCGGACGGATTGATCTGCCACGGCAATGAACGTGTTTTGCGCGCCCGTTTCAACGATGCCCGCTTTTTCTGGCAGACCGACCAGAGACAGACCCTCCGCCAGCGCGTCGAGTTGCTGCGCCACGTCACCTTCCAGAAAGATCTCGGCAGCTATTACGAGAAGACGATGCGCGTGCAACGCCTGGCGAGTTGGCTTTCCGAGACGGTGAAGCAAAGCGGCATGGCCATTCGACCGGGCGTAATCCACAAAGCTGCGCTGCTGGCGAAAACCGATCTGACCACGGAGCTCGTCAAGGAATTTACGGAATTGCAGGGAATTGTCGGCGGTCTTTACGCGCGCGTGCAGCAACTCGATGAGGACATGAGGCCCGACGTGCAACTGGCAGTTTCGCGGGCCATCTACGATCATTACAAACCCGAGTCCATGGAGGACAACACTCCCGCGACGGTCGAGGGCGCTGTTCTCTCAGTCGCCGATAAGGCCGACTCAATCGCCGGAATGTTCGCGCTCGGTCTCATCCCTAGCGGATCGAAGGATCCGTTCGCCCTGCGCCGCCAAGCGAACGGCATTGTGAAAACGATCGCCGAACACAAACTGCCGTTGCGTCTCTCGGAGATCATGGCCGATGCGCGCGTTCGCTATAAGGGCTCCGAGGCGGAGAAGAAATTCTCCAACACCGCCTACGCCGAATCGGTGCGCAGCTTCTTCCGCGAGCGCCTCGAGTTTTACTTGAAGGATGCGCATGAACGTCGATACGCGTATGACGTGGTGAACGCCGTACTCGCTGTCGACTCCGACGATGTGGTGGACGCCGCCGCCCGTGCCGAGGCTGTTAGCAAAGTGCGTGGCTCGGCCGATTTCGAATCCATCTCCATCGCCTTCAAGCGTATGAAGAATATTCTGCGGCAGGCTGCTGAAAAGACTAAAGTTATCGCTATGCGCGTCGATCCCGCTGGGCTGCAGGAAGAATCCGAAAAGGAACTGGCCGCGCTGATCCCGCACACGGTAGCGACGGTCGAGAAGCGGCGCGCGGCGCGCGACTATGAAGGGGCGCTGCTCGAGATCGCGAAGTTGCGTCCCGCGATCGACAAATTCTTCGACAAGGTGATGGTCATGGTGGATGATGACAATCTCCGCGCCAATCGCCTGGCCCTGTTGCAGACCGTGGTCAAGGAATTCTCCACGATCGCCGACTTCTCGGAGATCGTAACCGAAGGCAAGGAATCTACGAAATAGCGAAAGCGAAGAGGACACATATATGGCAACGACGACTCTCCCTGATGCCGAAATCACCGAAACGAAAACCGCGGAAACCAAACCCACGACCACGAAACCTGCAGCGACAAAGTATGTGTACTTTTTCGGCGGGGGCAAGGCCGATGGCAATGGCCAGATGAAAGACGTTCTCGGCGGCAAAGGCGCTGGGCTGGCCGAGATGACGAACGCTGGCCTTCCCGTGCCTCCTGGTTTCACCATCCAGACCGAGGCCTGCCGCGAATACATGCGCAACAACGCAGTCTCGAAGGAAGTGGACAGCCAGATGGAAGCCGCGCTCGCCAGGCTCGAAGGCCTGCAGGGCCAGAAGCTCGGCAAGGGCGAGAATCCTCTGCTGGTGAGCGTGCGTTCGGGCGCGAAGTTCTCGATGCCCGGCATGATGGACACGATCCTCAACCTCGGCCTGAACGATCAAAGCGTTGAAGCCCTCGCCAAGCGTGCCAACAATCCACGCTTTGCTTATGACTCCTATCGCCGCCTGATTCAGATGTTTGGCAACGTTGTGCTCGATATCGAGAAGTCGGTATTTGAAGAAATTTTCGACGCCAAGAAGAAGCAGAAGAAAACCAAGTTCGATACGGACCTCGACGCCAAGGCGCTGCAAGAAGTCATCGTGGAGTACAAGAAAGCCGTCAAGAAGCATGCCAAGCGCGACTTTCCGCAGGATCCGCACGAGCAACTGGTCATGTCGCGGGACGCGGTGTTCCGCTCGTGGCAGAACGAGCGCGCCAAGCACTATCGCCGCATCAACAACATCGACGACATGCTCGGCACCGCCGTCAGCGTGCAGGCCATGGTCTTCGGCAACCTCGGCGACACCAGCGGCACGGGCGTCGGCTTCACGCGCAACCCGGCTACCGGCGCCAAGGAGTTCTACGGAGAATTCCTGATGAACGCGCAGGGCGAAGATGTGGTTTCGGGCGTGCGCACGCCGGTGCCCATTATCGAACTGCAAAAGATCATGCCCGATGTGTACAACCAGCTCCGCGAAATCACCACGCGGCTGGAGAAGCATTACAAAGACATGCAGGATTTCGAGTTCACCATCCAGGATGGCAAGCTTTACATGCTGCAAACGCGCAACGGCAAGCGTACCGGGCGAGCTGCGGTGCGGATAGCGATTCAGATGGTGGAAGAAGGACTGATCACCAAGGAACAAGCGATCTTCCGTGTGGAACCGAACCAGCTCTATGACTTTTTGGTGCCGGGGCTGGATGAGAAGAGCACAAAGGTCGAAGTGCTGGCGACGGGATTGCCGGCGTCACCGGGCGCGGCGGTCGGGCAGATCGTTTTCACCGCGGAAGAAGCGGTGAAAAAGGCTGGACATGGTGCGAAGAAGAATCCTGTGATTTTGGTGCGCGCGGAAACGACTCCGGAAGATATCCAAGGTATGGAAGTTGCCGCCGGCATTTTGACTTCGCGCGGCGGCATGACCAGCCACGCCGCCGTGGTCACGCGCGGCATGGGGAAATGCTGCGTGGCGGGTGCGGGGGATATTCAAGTCGATGAGCGGGCTGGGGAAATGCGGGTCAAGGGACAGGTGTTCAAGGAAGGAGACTGGATCTCGCTCGATGGCACCAGCGGGCGCGTGATCAAGGGGAAGCTGAACACGCTGGAGGCGTCGGCCGATGATGCGGATCTGCAGAAACTGCTGGGCTGGGCGGAGCCCTTCCGAAAAATCGGCGTGCGCGCGAATGCGGATATTCCGCGTGATGCGATTCAGGCGCGCTCCTTTGGCGCCGAGGGCATCGGCCTCTGCCGCACCGAGCACATGTTCTTTGCGGAAAAGCGCATTTCGCACATGCGGGCGATGATTCTAGCGGACAATGAGAAAGACCGCCGCGCTGCTCTGAAGAAGTTGCTGCCCATGCAGCGTGAGGACTTCGAAGGCCTGTTTAAGGCTATGGCGGGTTTGCCGGTGACCATCCGCCTGCTCGACCCGCCGCTGCACGAATTTCTGCCGAAGCGCGAGCAACTCATGGTTGATATCGCCAGCCTGCCGAGCGCCAGCTCCAAGCAGAAGAAAGCTCTGGTGGAGGAATACCGCGAGTACGGTGCGAAAGGCGCCCGCGATCTGAAGAAGATTCTTTCCGATCTGCTGGCACGTGTGGAAGAGTTGCATGAGTTCAATCCCATGCTGGGGCTTCGCGGATGCCGCTTGGGGATCACCCATCCGGAGATCACTGAGATGCAGGCGCGGGCCATTTTTGAAGCGGCCGTAGCCGTGGAGAAGCTAGGCATAAAGACCCACGCGGAGGTGATGATCCCGCTGGTCTCGACGGTGAAAGAGACGGCGAACCAGAGGGCGATTGTCCAGCGCGTGGCGGAAGAAGTGTTCAAGGAAAAGGGAAGGCAAGTGCACTACCTGGTGGGCGTAATGATTGAGTTGCCCCGCGCCTGCCTGATTGCGGGCGAGATTGCCAAGGAAGCGGAGTTCTTCTCGTTTGGCACGAACGACCTGACCCAGACCACCTTCGGCTTCTCACGCGACGACGTAAACAAGATTCTGACGACGTATCTGGCGGAAGGGATTCTGAAGCAGGATCCGTTTGCCGCAATCGACCAGGAAGGTGTGGGCGAACTGGTGCGGATTGGAATCGAACGGGGTCGGAAGACGCGTCCGAAGTTGGAGGTAGGGATCTGCGGCGAGCACGGCGGCGACCCATCGTCGGTGGAGTTCTGCCATCGGGTGGGAATGGATTATGTGTCTTGTTCCCCGTTCCGCGTGCTCACCGCGCGGCTCGCGGCGGCCCAGGCCGCAGCCAGCGAAAAGCTGGAAGGGGACGCTGAACGAACAAAATAAACGCTCGTGGAGGGACGGCCGCCCCCGGCCGTCCAAGCCGAGCAAAGCTCGGCAGCTGCCCGTGGTCACAGCAACTCTGGATTCGCAGGGCATCGAGGCCACATCATCCTTGGTTCGATGCCCTTTTCGTTTTGCGCGGAAGAATCATTCTGTCCGTAGAGACGGTAGCTGCGGAGACGATGGAATACGGCCGCCTTTACTGTACTCGCTGCAGCCGGGTGATCAGCTTCTGCGCCAGATTCTCCTCTGACTCGGACCACAGCAACCGCCCCGTTGCCCCCGCATTCTTTTCCACCTTCGCCGTAAACTCCACCAGCTTTTGCACGTTGCTCCGGACGTTCCGCTCCGCCTCGGAAGTAAACTCGACTTCTTCGTGCAGGAAGGATGTGTCCAAACCGAAATCAATTTGAATGTGCCCGGCCTCTTCCGCGGCATGCTCTTCAAATTCCATTCCGTGCGCAACCAGACGCACCAGCGACGGCTCCAGCACCCATTTCTCTTTCTCTGCGCCCTCAGGAGGAGTCCACAAATCCCAATAGGCCTCGAAAATGTAGGCGTAGTCGTCGTGAAGAAGTTCCGCGACCACTTCCGCTGCGTCTTCCGGGGGAACGCCAGGACGGAAGCGGCGCTCCAGAATAGTCGGCTCACTCCACGAGACCGGTTGGATCGCTGCGTAGGTCACTCCGTCCCGCGCCGCCGAAAACGGAAGTTGCCGGAGCACGCTGACCGTTCGTGGCAGAATCTCGGACTCGTCAAAGCTGGGGAACCACAGGCTCAAATACAGCGAATCACCCATGGATGTATTTTAAATGCAGGATGCGTTATGAAGGGCGTGTTCGGTTCGAGGGGTCAAGTTTGCGAGCGCATCTAGTTTTGACGCGGGAAAATCGCCCTGTTACTATGAACTCCGGCGGCAAGCAACCATCTCACCCAAAAAGTCCCTGTCGTCTAGCCTGGCCTAGGACATCGCCCTTTCACGGCGGTAACACGGGTTCAAATCCCGTCGGGGACGCCAACCGATGTTTCGGAGTGCGCCAGCCTCCTTAGTTGTTGAAACAGCGTTGGGTTAGGGGTGTTCAAAAACTTCTGGTCTTGGTGGTAGGAGATACCGCCCCGGAAGAGAAAATTTTGAACACGTAGCCTTTGGTCAAGGTCGGCTCGTTGCCACGCGGCTGATACATCCACCAGCATCAGCTTCGAGAAACGCAGGAAAGCATCAAGCGTTCCACGCTGCGAGCGCAAAGCTTGTAATTGTTGGGCGACGCCCTCAATCTTACCGTCGAAGTCCGCGTTGGCTTGGGCATAGTCGGCCTGACTGACTTCGCCCCGTAGCTTGGCCCTCAGCAGTTCTGCCTTCAAGTTCTTCTGTTCGTCTAGGCGAGCAGTGAATTCTTTGGTCGTCATGCTTGAATCGCCCTGCCTCCGTGCCCAGACCTCGGCTGCAATGGCAGGGAACTGGGCAACGGTTGCCACGTCCGGTCGCAAGGTTCCCAGATATTCGACAAATTCAGATTCAAGCGCGAGCTTGGACACCCTTACAGCTCTGCAATCGGAGTTGCGACACCAGTAGTTCGGGTAGTGCTTCAGCTTACCCTTGTTCATTCCACCAGTGAGCGGGGTTCCACAGACGCCACATTTCACAAAGTGCTTCAATGGGAAGGCTGGGTTTTGCTTCCGCTTCGGCGCACTCGACAGCTTGCGACCAGACAGCACTCGCTGCACGGCATCGAATAGTTCCTGACTCACAATTGGGACGTGCCCTCAGTGATCACTTCAAAAGCGGCCAACGGTTATCACTTCAAAACCGGCCAACGGAAGTGGCCGTCCAGGACTGAGATTGTTCTATCCTGCCGCCTCCTGTGGTGGCAAGTCGGTTTTGGTG
>Ga0187889_10005000_pt1 | contig 10622 bp, 9 predicted proteins | sample June2016WEW_7_10_2_FD_132992 | JGI IMG/M metagenome (GOLD analysis project Ga0187889, IMG submission 132992) | Peatland microbial communities from SPRUCE experiment site at the Marcell Experimental Forest, Minnesota, USA - June2016WEW_7_100 | ecosystem: Environmental > Terrestrial > Soil >... | reverse complement strand
GCTTGGCCAACACAGTCGAAGGAATTGCGCTCACTCTCTCCGGGATTGCGTTTCTTGGCTTGGGAGGAAATGCCGGTAAGATCTACATATTTGGCTTTGCCTATCTGGTTCTGGCAGGGGTGTTCAACCTCTTAATAGTGCGCGAGCGTCATCATTTCTGGGAGTCACGACCGAGCAATCTTCTAGTCATCACAGTAGCCGCTGAGATTCTGATCGTTTGCGCGGTCTCACTCGTAGGCTTTCTTGAGCTCTCACCCATTGGGGTTCTTCCATTGGTTGTGTTGCTCGCCTTTTCCGCAGTTGCTTCGTTCGCCGTAAATAATCGGCTCAAGGTGTTTTTGCTGCGTAGATTCAGCGGTGGCCGATAAGTCCAAGATATGACTTAGTTATGGCGTGAAATCTTTCTTCTTGACCGATATTGTATCCAATCCCACCGAACTTGAACCTAATTGTCCTCCTAATAATTTACCAGTAGATTAGTGCTGAAATCCCAACCCCCCGCACCAAGATTAAGCCTGAATATCGCTACGTTCATTACTCTTTGAGCAGATTTGAACTTCTTCCAATATAGCTCTAGAAAGTTCTAAATGTTAGAGCCCATTATTGGATAGGAGCTCTAATATGTCATACGCAAGATGGTCACGAAAAGGTTCGAGCTCCTTTCTTGCCCATCCGGCCTTCGAATTACTAGGATGACCCGAATAAGGAGTGATCGAAACGTATAATAACCGGTTCGAATTGTTACTCAGTATGACTTCAAAACTCCTCAGCGTGGCGGTAATGGTCTCCGACGCGAAGAAATCGGCGAAGTGGTACGCCGAGAAGCTCGGCTTCGAAACCTCAACCGAGGATGACCACTGGGTGACCGCCTGGCCCAAGGGAGCAGGCTGGAAGCTGCACTTGTGCCAAGGAAAACTCGAACCTGGTAATACGGGAATAGGATTCTACAGCGACGACGTGGAGAAGACTGTGATCGACCTCAAGAAGAAAGGAGTGAAATTCGCCCGGGATTACACCAAGACGGACTGGGGCGAGAATGCTCAGCTCGAGGACCCTGACGGCAACATCATCTGGATTAAGAAGGGTAGTCCATAGAGTGTGTAAGAGGTAATCTCTCTCACAATCTACCATAACGAAAATGTTTGTTCGTCTTGTTAACGAGAAGAATTGACTCTTGCTCTGATGCCATCTCAAGCATCAAAAAGGCTTTGATCCCCAACGGACTCGAACGCCGTTTTCTTCTTTGGCCATTATTTACCAGCAGAATAAGGTGCGAATCCACCCCCGCACTATAATTTATTTTCATCATAATACATTACGTTCAACTCTTTTCTTAGTAAAGTTTGATAATATCTTTCCATCTCATTACGTATCTGGACTTCCCTTCTAACTGCAGCACTATCGATTTCCAACCTTATATTAAGAATCTTAGATGGCAACATTCCACCATATAGAAAAAGCCAATCCTTTATAAAAAATACTGTCAAACTTTTTTAAAAAATATTTCTAAAGGATTATTTTTGATCTGCAGGAACTATCATATGCCTGCAATAATCATTAATATAGTGATAGCCATATTATGTTAGGCTTGTTCATATGTCTTGTTTATCGGTTAAGACCCTAAAAATATGCGAGTATGCCACTGGGAAAAGCCCCAAGGTGATGCCCCAGAAAAACGTCCTGCGACAATTTTGCAATCATATGAACAATTTTATGAACCAAATGAACAAAAAAATAAATATATGAACATTAATACTATTTGAATATGGTAAGAAAGATACCGCCCGACGTGGAGGATGCTGTTTTAAGGTATTGGCTAGAAGGCCACAACTATAGGGAAATATCAAAAAAAACTCTAGTCAGTGTAGGGAAGGTATCCGGGATAATAAACAGGAAGCGTACAGCAGCTCCTGATCTAGATGAATTGAGAAAATTCCTCCTTTCTGTAAGGACGCAGAAGTCATCATACATCGATATGTTAAGGGGTGAAAAATTCCTCGAAAGGTTAGACCAGTTAGGTGTCAGTCTAGGGCAGGTGGATGCCTGTGTAAAACTGCTTAACCAGTATAGAAAAGAAGCTGGACATATACTGGCGCTCCTCGATAGACTGAATAGGCTTGAAGGAACATCTGGTAGAACATATCAACAAATAGTTGATGATTCATTTGAAAAGGCAAAAAGGCTAGAGGAAAGTGAGAAGCGAATAAGAGAGCTGAAGGCAAGGGAGGAGGATATCAGAACTCATTTGTACGAACTTGAACGCTTAAGGGAACTCAGCCTTAAGATGCAGGATAACCAACTTACGCCATTAAACCTGGACGGGTTCATCGACCACAGCAGGAAGTTATCACAGTTTGGGTTCATGCTGTCCACTGCAGAACTCCTTGCCGCTGAACTATCAAAAGTTGATCTTGATCCAAATAAGGCTGCCGCAATTTTAGCTGACGCCATAAATCAGTATCAAGAGCTGGAGAACGGTTTACGTATTTTGAGAGATGAAAAACGGCTTACAGAGCAAGCGGTCGAAGATGAGAAGATCAAGCTCAGAAGCCTTAATGAAGAGGTCGAAGACGCTGTTAAGCGTTATAACCTCCAAACAAATCTAATAGAAGAGAGCAGATCAGTATCGAAAAAGCTTGAAGAAACGTATGAAAAAATGAGTAAGCAACTTAAACTAGATTATGTTGGAACAATATCATTGAAAACAGCTGAAATTGAAGATCTTAAGAGGAAAAAGGATCAGTTGGACGGAGAAATATTTAGTCTCAATATGAACAAGACTTTAGCTGAAACCGAGGCCGGAAAAGTCATGGACAAGGTAGTTCACATAAGGAAGTTGAACCTGTTATCTTGCTTGCTCAAAGACCCCAAGGTCGAGTATGACTTGCGTGAAGTCCTCGAACTGGCAAATACCTTCGTAAATGCAATATATGTTTACTTGGAAAAACATACAACCTACCCAGGTTACTTTACGACTAAGGGTAAAATTAGAGACCTCAATTCTTCACTTTTAGGGTGGCTCAAGGTTGCAAGCGAAAGCTAGTGTAGGACGAGAACTGTTACGATTCTTTCAAGAATCGGAAGACATTTTAGAAAATTTCGAAGGATTTGATGAACTGCTGGAAAGGAGGCTAACGGAGTTGCTGAGAAATGATCTAACCGAAGGTCTTGAAGGTTACTTGAGATGGATGAAGAAACGAGCTGATAATATCTCGTTAGCGAACGAAACAGACAAAAACATGTGCGTCTGTTTCATTAAAGGAAAGAAAGGATACAACATCTACCCTATACACAGAATAGCGCTTCCTAATAATTTTGACATTGTTCTGCTTTATGATGAATTCGAACGGATTGTCAATGCTGCCATAGACGACGTACAAAATGGGAGAGCCGACCATTCTCTGAGATTAAGTGTAGAAAAATTGGTGTACGATTTGGCAGAGTCAGATATTAATCAATGGGTAGGGGGAGCTGAACCTAAGAACGTGTGATAAGTTTGAAATTAGGACTTGCCTTGTATCCTTTTACGAGTATATGCGGAAAAAATACTGTTTGGCGGGTACTAATCCCCCCAGTGACCTATTTTGCAATCAGGGCAATTCGGATTTGCTTTTAACTCTATTATATCAAAACTTGTATATTTGCCATCGTAGACGAGCAATTTATTTTTTAATAATCTTCCAATCCCCGTAAAATATTTGACGACTTCTGTCGCTTGAATCGTACCTATTAGGCCTGCTATAGAGCCTAAAATTGGAAACTTCTCTGGCGGAGGCGCTTCTTGAAATATGCATCTCAGACAAGCTGTTTCCCCAGGGACTATAGTGGTGACTTGCCCCATAAATCCACGGACAGCCCCGTGAAAAAATGGTATTTCCTTCTTCAGTGCAGCTTTATTGAGAGCGAACCTTGTAGGAAAGTTATCCATGGCATCTACTATGGCATCTACATCGCTTACTAAATTAAGAACGTTGGTTTCGGTAATAGCCTCACCTATAGCCTCCACTTCCACGCGGGGATTTATCTGAATCAGCTTTTCACGGGCTGATTCTACTTTTCTTCTTCCCACATCCTTGTCCCAATGCAAAAGTTGCCGATTCAAATTGCTGAGTTCAACAACATCTTTATCCACAATTTTCATTTTCCCAATGCCAGCAGCAGCCAGATAAGCAGAAATTGGAAAACCTAAGCCTCCGGCCCCAGCTACAAGAACGCGTGCTTCCTTAAGTTTTTCTTGCCCCTCTTTGCCAAAACCAGATATCCTTATTTGTCTATCGTACCTCTCAAGCTCATATTTTGTTAGCATATGACACACGCCATCTCCTAATTGTCAATACCATCTTTTATCTTTTAAAATGAAGAATGCTCCTCTGCAGAAATACTTGGGATTAGATCGCTGATTTTGTATTCGAACTCCTTATGAAAAAATCCGATGCTGAAGAAGCCACAGGATATGAGGCTATGGTTTACCTTTCGACAGCAGCAGTTGGTCCATAAATGTAAAATGTTTGTAGTTTCTGCCGTTGACCAAAAAGTAAAGAAGGGCACAAAGTGATCGGACAAACAGATTGCTTAGTGGTTTTGCCAAAGAAACTGCTGACTCCTGTTGCCGCGACGTATGCATCCATTTCTCCCTGTCGTACAATAGAACTGCTGTAAACAACGCCCTCAAGATGTTTCTCTACGGGAAGAGATTCGCCAGTTAATGCAGACTGATCGACCAAGAGATATTCACCATCAATCAATTTAGCATCAGCTGGAACGATATCCCCCAAACGGATTCGAATGACATCATCTGGTACAAGTTCCCTAGCAGGAATTCCAGTCCATTTGCCGTCACGTAATACTTTCGCCTTGAGTGCTAACCTCTCTTTCAACAACTCAATTGCATTTTCAGCCTTGTTTTCTTCCCAAAATCTTATCGATGCATTTACCATTAACAGTGCAAAAATGACACCGAAGTCTTCCCAATGTCGAATTAAAAGCGAAAGGACAGCTGCTGCCTCAATCATCCAAGGAATAGGGCCCCAAAAATTCATAAGGAACTTTGATATAGCGCTGGCTTTTTTTTCGGCAATCTCATTCGGACCAAACTTTTGAAGGCGTTCTGTCACTTCAGAAGAAGAGAGACCGACCTTATTTGAAATCAAAAAGCCTCATATAATTGAAAGCTTTATGTTGCTTATTAACTCACAATACTACACAAGGCGCAAGGCATCATGCATGGGAAATAATTTTCACTTAACCGGCAAAAGTATAGATATTGAGCTGCCAAGGAGAAATCAATTCTTTTTTTCATTAAGAAACAAGTTGGACTACATCAGAGTAATCCTGCAAGAACTTATCAACGTAAACACTGTCAGGAGGGATGACTAGATCGGGGCACACTTTGGTTCCTGTCAATTTACAGCCCTCTTTAATGCGTACCGCGTTCCCAATGACAGAAGTGGATTCTATAACTGTCGGCTTCTCAAGGCATGAATCGATAATAGTTTTCCTGCCTACAATGCTATCAGATATTTTAGCATGATCTCCTATTTTAACAGCGTCCATGATCGCAGATCTTTCTATCGTTACATTTTGTCCAATTATTGAATAGTTATCTATATTGGAGTCTGATATCCGAGTATAGTCGCCTATCGTAGTGTGCCTACCAATAAGAGCTGCTCCTTCGATTGAAATCTTTCCCTCTTTATGTTTTGCGATAATCTGTTGCCGTCTTATTTGAGATTCGTCGCTATATCCTTGTACCCAAACATTCTTATTTGGAAGAATCCTTTCTTCCGTGACTCTTATGTCCAACTTTCCATGGAGAACATCGACCATAGCTTTAAGATAATTCTCTGGCGTTCCAACATCATACCATACATCCAGTTTATATCCATAAACTGGAAAGTCGTTTTCAACAAGGAAGGGTATGAAGTCGTATCCAAAGTCAAACCTTTTTTTCTCTTCTACCATCTTTCTGATCCTATCACTACTTGCAATAGTTCGTACTTCTGGAGATAGGAGATAGATACCTGCATTGATCAAGTTACTTCTATTTTCTTTAATAGATGGTTTCTCTACAAACTTCTTGACCCTCAAATTGTCGTCAGTTTCGACTACTCCATATGCTTCAGGATTATCGACTTTTACTAGTGCGATCGTCACCAGTGCCTTCTTCTCTTCATGTTTTTTGACAAAATCTTCTAGGTCGATGTTAAAGAGGTTGTCACTTTGTACAACGATTACTGGGTCCTTGACGTCATAATATTCGATGTTTAATCTATATGAATCGGCATTTCCTAAGTCATCAAGGTCGGTCTGGTGCTTAATATGAACTCTTGGGTGAATTCCATATTTTGCTGAAAACCCTACTCCCTCACCATATTGATCAAAGATGTTTGTATAATTGGTAAAACCTTTTTCCCCAAAAATGAAATCCCTTATGCCCTGTTCTGCTAAAGTTGCCATCGAAAACTCAATTAAGGGTCTGTTCAAAAATCTTACAACTGGTTTTGCAACATCTTCGGATAGAGGCCTAAGTCTCATTGCTTGTCCTCCTACAGGGATAAAACATTTTATCGGAAGCAGGTTCATGCAGATATTGATTAAAATGCTTATTTTTTAATCTTCCTAGTAATCTTAAAAAATTAGAGACGAAAACCCTTTTACTGTGTTTTGAGTTTAGGAATTACCTGACCGAGGTTTGTTTGACATTTTTCTTCTCATTCAAGGCAGTCAAATACATTAGGTAAAATTATGTTGCCGTCTTTAAATATTAAAACTATTTTATGGCTAAGTCTGATCTTGGAATTGTGGTTATGGTCTATCTATTTCTACCGCTAAGGTCAGCATCTGTCCACCAAATAATATAAAGAAAACCGCACGCGTCTCAAAACAGGGTGAATCTCAAGGGCCCATGCTCAAGCTTGAATTAATCGCCGTTAACCTTAACTTGGAATGCGTGGTGTTAAGATGCGTGAGGAGATATTTTATTGAAGAAAACAAAGATCATATGCACTCTGGGTCCCGCTAGCTCTTCAAAGCCGATTATTGAAAAAATGTTCCAAGCTGGCATGAACGGCGTAAGGATAAACACCGCTTACGGAAATCTCACTCAATATCAGTCAATTATAGAAGCGGTGAGGGAAATTGCGGATATCCCAATAATAATTGACATCAAAGGCCCAGAAATCAGAATCAAGACCTCTCAACGAAAGGTCTTCAGCAAAGGAGACGTTTTGGAAGTAGGCTTCGACGGAGAAGAAGTCCATTTCAATCACGATTTCTATGACAAAATGAAGGTTGATGACGAGGTATACATCGACAATGGAAAAATTAGAACACGAGTAGTTGAAAAGAAAGACCGAAAACTTCGCCTTCTGACCTTGGACAGCGGTGCCATAGAAGATGGAAAAGGAGTTAACATTCCCAATAAGCAGCTTTCAGTTCCAACCTTCACCGAGAAGGACTTAGAGATTATAAGGTTTGCAAAAAAACATGACGTCGAATACATTGCACTTTCATTCACAAGAAATGCAGAAGACGTGAAAAACTTGTCTCAGACCAATAGTTTTGAGGGCGGAATAATCGCCAAGATTGAGAACACTGAGGGTGTTCAAAACGTCGAAGAGATTTTAGACGCCGCTAGTGGATTAATGGTTGCAAGGGGCGACCTGGGGGTTGAAATCGAACCTGAAAGAGTGCCTCTGATTCAGAAATCATTCATCAAATTAAGCAATCAGAAGGGTAAACTGGTTGTCACCGCAACAGAGATGCTTGAATCGATGATTCATCAACCCAATCCAACCAGGGCTGAAGTCAGCGACGTAGCAAACGCCATACTAGACGGGTCTGACGCTGTTATGCTTTCTGGCGAAACAGCGGTTGGTCAGTATCCCGTTGAATCCGTTGAGATGATGACTCGGATAGCGAATGAAGCAGAGAAAGCTGTCAAGAGCAACGTTGAAGATACTCCGTTCATCAACATTTCTGATACGGTGAGCAAGGCAATCCAGAGAATATGTCAGAGCATGCCCGTTCACAAAGTTATCCCTTTGACGCGGTCTGGCTACACTGCCCGAATGATAGCTCGCTTCAAAATTGCTCAGCCGATAATTGCTGTCACTCCTGAAATTAAAGTTAAAAAACAACTTGAACTCACATTCGGCGTGTACCCAGTTCTGATAAACTACCGCGAAGAAAAAGACCGAATATCAGCAGTTGCAAACCAACTCTATGAAATGCGTCTGGTTGATGATGAAGAAACTGTCTTGTTCACCGCGGCTATGAGAACCACTATGGCACACGCTAGCAACTCTATAGAGATACATAGAATTAAGGAATTGAGAAAATTTGCGTCTTCCTGAGGGCTGGACATTCTTTGGTGAAAATGAGTTATGTTCTGTAATCTGTTCGTCTTTAGACACGCTGAGACTACCGATAACAGCAACCAAATATTCTCAGGCTGGCGCGACCCAGACTTAACCCCAAAAGGACTCTTACAGGCAAAGAAGGTTGCTCGACAGCTGAAACAAGAAAAGATTGATTATGCATTCACGTCACACCTTTTGAGAGCCAAAAGAACCCTGGAAATTGTCCTTAAACCACACCTCAACATTCCTGTTTTCATGGATGACCGCCTAATAGAACGTTGTTATGGTACGTTGCAAGGCAAAAGCAAGGTCGAGATTGCAGCCGAAAGACCAGAATGGTTTGCAAAAGTTCATCGAGGCTACGATTTTTCACCTCCTGAAGGTGAAAGCATGAAAATGGTTGAAAACCGCACATTGCCCTTTGTTGTGCAGCTTGAAAGGTGGCTTCGACAGAATCCTGGCAATGTGGCTATCTCATGCCATGGCAACTCTATGCGTCCTATTAGGAGAGTCTTTGAACACTTAAGCATTAAGCAGATGCTTCAGCTCGAGAACCCGCAGAACCAAGCCATGGAATATGCTCTTCACATACACCGAGTTAATTTTGATGAAGTTGAGGAACGCAGGCTCGAAACGGATTGGCACAGTATCGTAATTCCGTCGTCTGTAAAGTTGGCGACGGATCCACGAAACCCATTGAAAAAATATTATTAGGTTTAACCAAAGTTTTGTGGCTTTTGCTAGTTTCTGAAAGTTAGCCAACATCATAAAGCAAAGTGAAAATCTTACGACTTTTTTCTGAAACAGTGACATATCTTTTATAGGGGCACTATAGGAGAATTCTGGGATTTCGATATATTCTCTTCAGCGAGCTCGAGGCAGAATCGCGAAGCTGCCCATCGACGTGATATCCTTCAGGCCGACCCTATTCATCGACTTGAAGAAGTATGCAGAAGACGGAAAACTGCTCTTTTAAAAATTACTCCCCAATTGATTTATTTCCCCAGCCCTTAAGCCGGGGCGCGTTCACCTTTATATTAGGTATATTCATCTTTGTGAACTTGTTTTTGGAAATTACTGCGACTCGAGACGGTTCCACCTTTGTCGTATCTTCCTGTATGCCGCCGCGAGTAGCCTTACGAGGTTCGCTAGGAATTTGTTCTGTCTCTGCAAGTTCCTGGAAAGAACAGCTTCTTCTGACGTGAACTCGCGATTGAGTTCATGAACGTCCGTCTTCTTAGAAAAGTAGAGGTAGATAGGAATCCCCAGCAGGACTACTGCCAACCCAACAACCTTGTCAAGGAGAGAAGTGGAGTAGAGCAGGTAGAGACTAACCCCAACCCCCAGCCACGGAAGTATGTTTTGACCGCGAAGGCCATGCTCGCCACTCTTTTTCAAAACAGACAGGGCAAGGCAAACGAGGAGATAGCAGACCCCGAGATTGAAAACTGCAAATGATATGAGTGTTGATATTCCGGAAAAGGGCATGAGTGCCAAAGCAATCACAGCCTCAAAGATTATCGCGACATAAGGCGTCTTAAAACGAGGGTGAACTTTGCCGAGCGCTTTTGGGAGCAACCCATCGCTAGACATGGCATAAATCAAACGTGCCGTCTCCATAACCTCCGTCTCGTCCGTGCCAGAGACAGAAGCGAGAGCACCAAAGCCAGTGATGACGGCTCCGACTATACCGAGGAGGACCGTACTGACCAATATGAGAGGTATGGGGCTTTTCGAGAGTTGAGCCCAGTTGACTACTCCGAAGACTGTAAAGTTAGTCATGACGTAGAAGAACATCACTATCGCCATGCCGGTGATCATTGCCCTCGGAATGTTCTTTTTCGGGTCGACAACTTCGCTGGAAGGAAGACTACCAAGCTCGAATCCGGCATAGGCCCAGAAGATTAACACAAAGACAGCGCCGAAGTTGTTCAGACCTACGGGTGCGAGTGGGGTGTAATTTCCAAGTAGACTGGGTCTCAACAGAATCGACCCAACACCAAGGAAGATTATGAGAAGGAGAGGAGTAAGCTTTGCGAGAGTCAGGACATCGTTGAGTCGTCCGGCCGCTTTGACACCAACAATATTGATTGTGGTGAGGACTACGATGAAAATAATTCGGACTAGCAGCTGTACCCAGTAAGACAAAGGAATGAAGTACTGAAGGTAGTTCGTAAACACTATCGCAAAGACAGGAAGCGCGATGACCTCCGCGATGCACATGCTCCATCCCGCGATGAACCCGTAGAAATCGTCAAAGGC
>Ga0187889_10004994_pt1 | contig 10629 bp, 8 predicted proteins | sample June2016WEW_7_10_2_FD_132992 | JGI IMG/M metagenome (GOLD analysis project Ga0187889, IMG submission 132992) | Peatland microbial communities from SPRUCE experiment site at the Marcell Experimental Forest, Minnesota, USA - June2016WEW_7_100 | ecosystem: Environmental > Terrestrial > Soil >... | reverse complement strand
GCCGCCGGCGCTTCGTTCTCCATCATCTGGCTGAATTCGGAGTACGGAAGCCGCGCCACCGGCTGCGCGGCCGCCGAGGGCTGCACCGCCGGTGAAAACGCGGGCGCCGGCCGGCTCTCCATCAACCGCCCGCGTATGGTATCGCGCACGAAATCGTGGACGAACGACCCGTGCCGGAAACGCACCTCCGTCTTCGAGGGGTGCACATTCACATCCACCTCGCCCGGGTCGCATTCCAGAAACAGCAGCGCGAAAGGATACGCCGAGGCTGGCATCAGGTTGTGGTAGGCCGAGGAGAGCGCGTGCAGCAGGGTGCGGTCGCGGATGAGGCGGCGGTTGACGAAGATGAAAATCGAATTCCGGTTGGCCTTCTGCACCTGCGGCCGCGAGAAGAAGCCCGTCAGCCGGAAGGTGCGCAGCGGCGGATCGTCGTCCGGGCCGGCTTCCCGCCGGTATTCCGCAATGGCCTCGGAGGGCGGCACGCTGGGCGGCGGCAGGAATATCTCCTTCTCGCGCACGCCGATATCCACCAACTCGTCGAGCACTTGGCTGCCGAAGACTTGGTACACCCGCTCCTTCAGCGTGGCCACCGGCGTCACGTGCAGCAACTCGGTAGCGCCGCTGGTGAGGCGAAAGGTCCGCTCCGGGTGCGCCAGGCTGTAGTGCGTGGCGAGCGACGCGATGTGGGCCAGCTCGGTCGGCTCCGTGCGCAGGAATTTCCTGCGGGCGGGCACGTTATAGAAGAGGTCCCGCACGGTGATCACCGTGCCGCCGCCGAGCGCGGCTTCTTCGCAGCGCAGCATCTTGCCGCCGGCAATTTCGATGCGCGTCCCGGTGGTCTCTTCGGCGGACCGGGTTTCGAGCAGCAGGCGCGAGACCGATGCGATCGACGGCAGCGCCTCGCCGCGGAACCCCAGCGTGGCGATCGAGAGCAGGTCCTTCACATCGCGCAGCTTGCTGGTGGCATGCCGCTCGAAGGCCAGCAGCGCGTCGTCCCTCAGCATGCCGCAGCCGTCGTCCACCACGCGGATCAGCCGCCGGCCGCCCGATTCCACTTCCACCCGCAGGTCCGTCGCGCCGGCGTCCAGGGAGTTTTCCAGAAGTTCCTTCACCACCGACGCCGGCCGCTCCACTACTTCCCCGGCGGCGATCTTGTTGGCCACTTGGTCGGGAAGAATGCGGATGCGGCCCATGATGTTATCGGCGGTCTACGCCAGGTTGAGCACCTGCTTGACGGTCCCGCTCTGGTCCTGAATCTTCCCCTGGAGCATCATGAGCGCGTAAATGAGCTGCTCGGGCCGCGGCGGGCATCCCGGCACGAACACGTCGATGGGGATCACCTGGTTCACCGGAACCAGCGCGTAGTTGTTGAACACCCCCGTGGAGGTGGCGCACGCGCCCATGGAGATGGCCCACTTCGGGTCCGGCATCTGCTGGTAGAGGTGGCGGATGACGGGCGCCATTTTTTGGGAGACTCGTCCGGCGATGATCATGAGGTCCGATTGCCGCGGCGATCCGCGGAAGACCTCCGCGCCGAAGCGCGCAATATCGAACCGCGAAGCGGACATCGACATCATTTCGATGGCGCAACAAGCCAGCCCGAAGGTCATGGGCCAAATGGAGTTCTTGCGCGCCCAGTTCACCGCGTGGTCGAGCGTGGTAAACACGATTCCCTCGGAAAGGGCGGCGGCGGCATTGACGGCCGAGTAATCGTCGATCCTCGCAAACAACTCCGCCGGCCCGCTGGCGAGAGGCTTCTCCATACCTTTATTTTCGCATGGAAAACCCGACGGGAACCTAGCGGTGCGCTAAATGTGTGCGCCTGGGGGATATATTGCAGATTGCAATTCACAACACATCAAAAATTATTATTCGTTCTGTTTTGTACAACTTCCCGCTCAGTGGCAGGGGTGGCCATCGGTTCTCGCGGATTCTCGGGTTTAGAGTCGAGGTGAGAAGGTAGGTATCGCGCTGAATCTGGGGTGCTGAAGCCGAGGGGCTAAAGAAGTGTGTGTTGCAGAATGCAACACTATGCTGTTATCTTCTAATATAGAGTACAGCCAATATCCAAATGTGCCATGGATTTTAGAGGCGATCCCGTAGAAGTTGGTAAATGTGGCACCGAATAGCCTTGGTCAGTTGGAGTTGTGTGGTACCATCATCGGCGAGGCGGGTTGCAGCAGCCCGCTCTCAATTAAGGATTCATTCGGAAAGATTAGGATGGGATTTGGATGGCTTGCGACGTGGTACAGAACCAGGCTGAAGGAATGGGCAGAATCCTATCTAGCGGAAATCGCCAAGGGAGTTCTGGTTCTCTTCGGTCTCGCCGTCTTCCGGGTCGCTATCCTTGCTGTAAGGCTGACCGGCATAGACCCAGGATATCTCACCAGTCTCGAAGAACTCGACTTCTGGTTCCAGTACGCTACTATTGCCGCGTTAGGGTTGTACTCACTGCTCAAGTTCGTCAGTGCTCTGCTTTGAGGTCACACGATGCATACAATCGTTAGGGAGTTCAAAGATTTTTGGATCGCTGGCGATCCCACGCGGCGGGGGCGTCTGTTAGCATTTGCGACTTGCCTGATGGCAGCTTACGGTTTTCTGTTCAGCACCCTCGGAGGGCGACCACGAACGGAAACGGCCCATCAAGCGTTGGCGTTCGGTGGAGTGATAATGATGCTCGCTCCGCTCCTATGCAAGCGAAAAGCAGACCTGCCGAACTCGAATCCCTCCAAACCGAAGCGAAATATGATCACCCTGACGGCGTCTGTTTTGGGTATCTTCCTAATTGGGCAGACGTCCTTCTTTCTTCAAGGCCGAGCCGTGGCGCGATCACTTCAGGGGATTTCCGAAGGCCAAGCTTCCGAATCAGATCTGGGCAAAACCGCACGACTCTTGGTGCTGGCGGGCAACTCCGGCGTCGCAATACCTCAATCGATCCTGGACGCCGCTTATCATCGCCTGGCCGGTACTTCGGAGCGCCCACGGGATTGGTATGCCACCCTTGCCCTGACCAGTTACGAAACCACGAGGAATTATGCTGAACCCTGGGAGGAGCAGCTAATCCCGGAAAAGGCGCTACCAAAGTGGCTTACGGAATACGAAGCCTCGTATCGCATTCGCGGCCAGGACCGCCCGAAGTTCTATTTCCGCGGCAAGGCTCCAATCGATCAGGCAGTACAGTTCCTTCCGCTTGGGATGCCGGACCCACGCATCGGCAAAATGAGCATCGATGATCGTGAGATGAAGATAGAGGGTGGCGTCTTCCGGCTTGACAATGTCCGGCTCCGAAACGTGACGTTCGTAAATGCAACCATCCACTACGGCGGGAGTCCTTTCCTGGCCGACAAGGTGAACTTCATACGCTGCTCTTTCATAATGGAGAACACCGCTCGATCCAGGGAATTGGTAGTGGCTTTATACTCGCAACGATCTATGGATATTAAGTTCGGCATATAGCCCCTGTTGGGAAGGTGATTCATGCAACCTCCAGTATTTCCCACATCGTCCACATGTGGTTCGTGATGCCAGCGGCCATCGCGGGCGTCATGCGGAGTGTCTGGTGGCGGCGAATGAAATTGTACCAAGCGAAGTGGACGCAGTAGGCGGCCCATAGATTCTCCCAGCGCTTGCTGAACGCATCTGTCAACCGCGTCATCCGGCGCATCTGCATCCGAATCCTGAGATTCTGGCGTTCGACGTGGGACGCGTAGATCTTGGCGCGGTCGGGGTCACCCATGATCGGTTCTGGTAGCGCCTCCAGAACATCCGCCTCTCTGGTATGATTGCGTAAATGAAGATCGCAGCGCCATTAGCGTTCTCTTTGCTCTTCCAAGGCTGCGACACTTTTTCGGCAGACCAGAAGAAGAAAACCGCCCCGCAGGAACAGCCAAGAGTCCTCTTGGCACCACGTCCTGGATTCGACAGATTCGTGCTCACGCGAACTGGAGTCGATGTGGCGTTCGATACCCAGACTGGGCAGATTTGCCGGACCTGGGAATGGATGCCTTCAGGCCCCCCGAAGAAGGCTGACCCGGTGACTGGGTTTTCCGCAGCGAAAGGAAGGAGAGGTCGCTCTAATGTGTGTTTCGTTGTACACGACCTACCCTTCTGGAGTGGGATCTGAGTCGCACGAGCAACCAGTCCCAGACGGCCAATGAGCCAGCAACACGTCGATGCTGCCGAAGCCGCCATCGGGGCAGGCTCACAGATTTAGCGCACTACCGAACCTGGCGCCACAAGACAATCTGCGGCAGCGGGAGCAGTGCGGGGGAATACGGATCAAACCGTGGCGCGGCGGTTGACGGGCCTACAGCAGGCTCTATTCCTGCCGTACAATCGGCATCCGCCAGCCGGTCCCGAACGCGCGTGAGGTCACCTTCAGGACCGGGGCGGCTTGTTTTCGCTTGAACTCCGCAATGCGAACCAGCCGCAGGACGCGGCGAACCGTTGCCTCGTCGAAGCCCTGTGCGATGATTTCCTCCGCCGACTGGCACTGCTCCACGTGCAGCTCCAGAATCCGATCGAGCACGTCGTATGGCGGGAGGCTGTCTTGATCCGTCTGCCCCGGCCGCAATTCGGCCGAAGGCGCCTTCGTCAGAATCGCTTCGGGAATGTCCGGCCGGCGCCGGTTTCGCCACCGCGATACCCGGTACACCATCGTCTTCGGCAGGTCCGCGATCACCGCCAGACCGCCATTCATGTCGCCGTACAGTGTGCAGTAGCCCACCGACATCTCGGACTTGTTGCCGGTGGTGAGCAGCAGCGAACCGTACTTGTTGGAAAGCGCCATTAACAGGTTGCCGCGGATACGCGATTGAATGTTCTCCTCGGTCACGTCCGAGGGGAGCCCGCGAAAAGCCTCTTCCAGCACGGCATCGTAGGTCCGCATGATGCCGGCGATGGGCAATTCGATGGTCTGGATTCCGAGATGGCGCGCCAGTTCGACTGAATCGTCCACGCTCCCCTGGCTCGAGTAGCAGGAGGGCATCATCGCGCCCAGCACGTTCTCGGGACCCATGGCATCGGCGGCGATGGCGGCCGTCAGCGCCGAATCGATGCCGCCCGAAAGCCCCAGCAGCACTTTACCGAACCGCGTCTTGCGCGCGTAATCCCGAACGCCCAGCACCAGCGCGTTCCAGATTTCGGCTTCCGGCTCGAAGTCGTCACGGGCGAGCCCAGAGGGCACCCCGTCCGGCCCTACAAGCGGCCCGCCGGCCAGGTCCACCACCACCACGTCTTCCTCGAAACCTTTCGCCCGCGCGAACAGGCGGCCCTGCGCATCGAAAGCGCCGCTGCGGCCGTCGAAGATGAGGTCGTCGTCGCCGCCCACCTGGTTCACGAAGACCAGCGGCAGGCCATGTTTCCGGGCTAGGTGGCCCAGCATCTGTTCGCGCAGAAGCTGCTTCCCCACGGTGAAGGGCGATGCCGAGAGGTTGACGATCGCCTGCGCCCCCGCTTGCGTCAGCACCCCGATGGGGTCCTGGTGATAGCGCCTGCGCTTCCAGAAGTCGCGGTCGTTCCAGACGTCTTCGCAGATGCTGATGCCTAAACGCCAGCCCCCTAGTTCCAGAATCTGCGGCCCCTGCGCGGGCTCGAAGTAGCGGTCCTCGTCGAACACGTCGTAAGTGGGCAGCAGCGTCTTGTGGAACGCCGGCCCGACGGCGCCGTCTCGCAGCAGCACGGCGCTATTGAACAGCGGGCGGCCCATGTCCGAGGGATTGGGCGTGGCCACCCCGACCAGCAGCGGCGGAGCGTCGGCCAGCTCGGCGGCCATGCGCTCCAGCATCTCGCCACTGCGGCGCACAAAGCCCTGGCTCATCAACAGGTCGCGCGGCAGGTATCCCATCAGCGCCAGTTCGGGTGTCACCACCAGGCCGGCCCCCTGGGACTGCGCCGCCCGAGCTGCGCTTACAATCAGCGAGGAGTTCCCGTTCAGATCGCCCGCGGTAGGATTGATTTGTAGAAGCGCTACCCGCACAACGAAATTCACCCCCCTCGTCAAACTAGACTTCCAGAACTGAAACCGCCAGTGTATAAAGCCTTCAGGCCAGTGTAACAACCTGCGAGGCGCCTATGGGGCTGCTGAGATAGCGGGCTTGAACCGTGGATTCCTGGGCGAATGGCTTTGCGCCCCGGCCGCGCTCTTCGAACGGCGTGGGTAGCGCCGGCGATCTTGTCGCCGGTGTGTTCGTTCCCGGAGAACCCCACCGGCGACCAGATCGCCGGCGCCACCGCTTCTGCTAAACTTTTTAGTTTCATGAAGCTGTCGATCCTGATGCCGGTCTTCAACGAGCGCACCGTGGTGGAACGTTGTATCTCGCAGGTCCTGACGGCTCCCTTGCCCGAAAACATGGAGCGGGAACTGGTGATCGTCGACGATTGCTCCACCGACGGCACGTATGACATTCTCCAGCGCCTGGCCGCGGAATTCCCGCAAATCCGCCTCTTCCGGCAGGAGCGGAACCGGGGCAAAGGCGCCGCCGTGCGCGCCGCTATCGAAGCGGCGTCCGGCGATTTCTCTCTGGTTCAGGACGCCGACCTGGAGTACGATCCCTCCGAATATCCGCGCCTGTTGCGCCCGCTGCTGGATGGCCACGCCGACGCCGTCTTCGGCTCCCGCTACATGGCCGGCGAGCAAACCCGCATCCTGCCGTTCTGGCATTCCATGATGAATAAGGGCCTCACGCTGGTTTCCAACATGTTCTGCAATCTCAACCTTACCGACATGGAAACCTGCTACAAGGTCTTTCGCACCGACCTCCTCAAGAGCATCCCCATCCGCTCCGACCGCTTCGGCTTCGAGCCGGAAATCGTCATGAAGAGCGCCAAGCGCAAGCTGCGTATCTACGAAGTGCCCATCAGCTATCACGGCCGCACTTATGAAGAAGGCAAGAAGATCGGCTGGAAGGACGGATTAAGGGCGCTCGCCGTCATCTTCAGGTTTTGGCTCATCGACGACCTCTATGCCGCCCCATACGGCCGCGGCGTTCTTAACAATCTCACCGGCACGCCCCAGTATCTGAGCTGGCTCGCAAGAAAGGTCCGGCCGCACATCGGCGACGAAGTCCTGGAGGTGGGCGCGGGAATCGGGAACATCGCCGGAAGGCTCATGGCGAGACGCATGCTCTACATGGCCGCGGAGGAAGATCCGCTTCATCTCCACGCGTTGCGCAACCGCTTTCTGCGCACGCCCAATGTGGCGGTGCAGCGGATCGACCCCGAAGTTCCGGCGGACCTGGCCGGCCTGGAAGGCCGCTTCGATACCGTGCTTTGCCTGAATGTGCTCGAGTACCTCGACGACCCCGGCCGCGTGCTCGATTCTCTGCTCGCCACCTTGAAGCCCAATGGCGTGCTGGTGGTGCTGGTGCCCTGCGGCCCGCATTTGTTCGGCACCCTCGATCGAAGCTTGGGACACAAGCGCCGCTACGGCTCGCTCCAAGCGCGCCAATTGCTCGAATCCCATGGCTTCGCGGTGGAGACCGCGTACAGTTTCAATAAGGTCGGTGCGCCGCCCTGGTGGGCGTACAGCCGGTTGTTCGGTTCCAGGAATATCAATAAGCTGGTGTTGAAGGTCTTCGACAAAACTGTTTGGATCTGGAGGCGGCTCGATTGGCTGATGCCGTGGCCCGGGCTCTCTCTCATCGTCGTGGCCCGCAAGAAGCTGTGAAAAGTATCGTCGAAATCGCCGGGTTGACAGACGAGGCACCCCCTTTGTGGGGCAGGATTGTATCCTGCGCGCCGGTTGGTAACCGGCGCTGGTCGGCCTGTTTACAAGCGACCCGGGCGGGTTGCCAGCCTGCCTCACAGTTCTTCCCGGATGCCAGGTTCTGGGATAAGTATGTGGCATTGGGCGAAAGCGCCTGCCAACCGATTTCTTCACGGGTTCCGACGCTCGCGGTCGGACACGTCGTTTCGTGACAAGTTCTAAGAATGCAACCTGAATCCGATATCATTCGCTTCAACCGTTTGTTGGCGGGGTTCGCCGGCCAGCGGATTCTCGTCGTCGGCGATCTCATGCTCGACGAGTTCATCTGGGGAAGGGTGTCGCGCATTTCTCCCGAAGCGCCCGTTCCCGTGGTCGACGTCACCGGAGAATCCTACTATCCCGGAGGCGCCGCCAATGTGGCGCGCAACGTCCGGGAGTTCACCGATCGGGTCGCCGTCATGGGCGTCGCGGGGGCCGATTCTCATGGCCGCCGGTTGCTGGACCTGCTGGAAGGTTGCGGCATCGATACGTCCGGCGTTCAGCGGGACGCCGCCTTTTCCACCACCGTGAAGACCAGGATCATCGCCCGCAACCAGCAGGTGGTGCGCGTGGACCGTGAACGCAGGACGCCGCCGACGCCCCAACAGGCTGAGCATGCCATGAGCCACCTGGACGGCATCGTCGAAGACCTGGATGCCATCATCGTCGCCGACTACGGCAAAGGCCTGCTCACCCAGCCGCTGGCGGATTATATCTGCCGGACGGCGCGCGCCCACGGCAAAATCCTGACCGTGGACCCGCATCCTTACACTTCCCTTTCCTGGCCCGGCGCCACCGCCATCAAGCCGAATCGCGCCGAGGCGTTTATGGCGGCCGGCCTGCCGCCCTCCGATCCCGTGGCGCCGGTGCTTTCGGACCAGCCACTGCTCCAGGCTGGCAACCGGCTGCTTCAGCTTTGGAACACCGGCAGCGTCTTAATCACCCTGGGAGAGCACGGTATGTTGCTCTTTCACGGCGGTTCTCAGCCGTACCCCATTCCTACCCGCGCCAAGGATGTATTCGACGTTTCCGGCGCCGGCGATACGGCCCTGGCGGTTTTCACCCTGGGGCTTGCCGCCGGAGCCACACCCGCCGAGGCCGCCGAACTTGCCAACCGCGCCAGCGGCATCGCAGTCGGCAAGCTGGGCACCGCTACCGCGACAGCCGCCGAACTCCAGGCGGCCTTTGCCCAGCTATGAGCCGGGCCAGAGCGGTATTCTTCGACCGCGACGGCACCCTCATGGAAGAGGTCCACTATTGCGGCGATCCCGCCCGAGTCCGGGTCTTCCCGGGCGTTCCCGAGGCGTTGCGGAAGTTGAAAGAGGCTGACTTCCGCGCGTTCATCATTACCAACCAGAGCGGCATCGCGCGCGGCCTGATTACAGAAGTGCAATACCACGCCGTTCAACTGGAGCTGCTGCGCCAGATCGGAGCCGGCTTGATCGACGCCGCTTATTTCTGCGCCGATCCGCCGGCGGCGCCTTCCACCCGGCGCAAGCCCGAGCCGGGCATGGTGTTGGAAGCGGCGGCAGCCTATGACATCGACCTGCCGCGGTCGTATTTCATTGGCGACAAGAGCGCCGACATCGAATGCGGCCGGCGCGCCGGCACGCGCACCATCCTGGTCCTGACCGGCTACCCGGCGGAGCCGGATTCCCACCCCGATTTCACCGCGCACGACATCGTCGAGGCCGTCCAAATCGTGCTCGGGACCTGTCGCCAAACATCTGTGCCAACCGCTCTCTAAGAAGCTGTACTACTATCCATCATTCTCTTCGCGCACCGCGACGAACTGTGGGGCAGGTTTTCAACCTGCGGCGGATTGTCAATCCGCCTGCCCCCCGGACGCGCCCTCCCCGGCCTCGGAGAATCGCCACCACTCGTTGCGGCTATGCCGCAATATGAACAAATCAATTTGGGCCGCCGATGAACACCGATGAACGCCGATAAGAACTTTGTTTTCAATCCGTGTTAATCGGTGTTCATCGGCGGCCATAATTCTTTCACGCGTTCTGACGGATGCATCCACGCGGCCATGCCCACGGGCAAACACTACTGCACCGCGATGTTGACCTGGTTGCTGTGCGCGAGGTCCACCGACATGAGGAGCGCCTGCACGCCGGGTGCGAGCCCCGCGGGCACCTGCACGTTCACCTGATAGAGCCCCAAAGAGCCGGGCGCGAGGCCGCTGTAGACCGGCTCGACCGGCGTAGCGCCAATGAAGACGATAGGGGTGAGGACCGTTTCCTGGAGGCTGCCCGCGGTCTGGGTGGGGCCCAGGCCGGTACAGTAAATCTCGATGTAGTCGCCGGCGTGGACCGGGGTTGTGAGGGCGCTCACTGAAGTTCCCGCGTGCAGCACTCCGCCGGAGAAGATGCCGGGCTGGACGGCCACGACGTTCACCGTGGTGCTGGCCTTCGCGCCGGATGGGGTCGCCACCGTGAGGGTGGCGCTTCCTTGCGTCGCGCTCTGTGGGACGTAGAAGTTGATCTGGGTATCGCTCACGTAGAGTAGCGGCAGCGCGGCGCCGTTCAACAGCACCTGCACACCGGCGGTCTGGCCGCCCGCGAGGTTCGCGCCGTAGATGGTCTCAAAGGCGCCGGCCGCGACGCCGATCGCCGATGACGCCGCATTGACGACAGCAGTCACCACCGGCGCGGCGCTGCCGGCGCTCAGCGTGAGGCTGGCCGTGGGCGCGCCTCCGGCCGCCAGTTGCAACTGGTTGGAAGCGGCCGGTCCCGGCGTCCACGTGAACGTTGCCTGGCCTTGCACGTCCGTGGTGGCGGCCGCCGGCGTCACGCTACCGCCCGCGGACGCCGTGGCCACGATTTGCGCGCCGGGGTACGGCACGTTGTTAGCGTCGGTGAGGCGCACCACAATCGGAG
>Ga0187889_10004989_pt1 | contig 10638 bp, 8 predicted proteins | sample June2016WEW_7_10_2_FD_132992 | JGI IMG/M metagenome (GOLD analysis project Ga0187889, IMG submission 132992) | Peatland microbial communities from SPRUCE experiment site at the Marcell Experimental Forest, Minnesota, USA - June2016WEW_7_100 | ecosystem: Environmental > Terrestrial > Soil >... | reverse complement strand
GGCATCTGCCCCGTGGCCTACCAGATCAGTGCTCTGAACGCCCTAGAAGGGCTCTTCGGCGTGGAGATAGATGAGCAGGTGCAGCGGCTGCGGCGGCTCATCTACCTAGGCGAATGGATAGAAAGCCACGCCCTCCACGTGTTCATGCTGGCCGCCCCGGACTTCCTCAGGGTTCCAGACGCTATGACCCTAGCGAAGCAGAAGCCGGACCTCGTCAACAAGGCCCTCTCTCTGAAACACCTCGGGAACAGCCTGATGGCGGTGATAGGCGGAAGGGAGGTGCACCCGGTATCGTTGAAACTGGGAGGGATATACAAGGCACCTGAGAGAGAGTCTTTGGCTGGGTCGCTTTTGAAACTGGAGACATTACAGGGCTTCGCTGAAGAGGCCGTCCGCCTCACTAGTTCATTCGAAGCTCCCGCGCTGGAAAGGGACGTGACCTTCGTGAGCTTAAGGGAGTCCACGCGCTACGCGATCACCGGCGGAGACATCGTCTCGAATAGAGGGCTCCACATTGCTCCGTCGGCTTACGAGGATAATTTCGTCGAACACCAGGTGGAGTACTCTAATGCGCTCCGCTCCCTGACCAGGGAGGGAGAGTCATACATGGTGGGGCCGTTGGCGAGGGTCAACCTGAACTTCGACCAGCTCAGCCCGAAGGCCAGGGAGCTGGCGGACGATGTCGGCTTCAAGTCACCGGTGACCGACCCATTCAAGAGCATCGTGGGCCGGGCGCTCGAACTGGTGCACGCCCTAGAACAGGTCAAGGAGGAGGTGAGGCTGTATTCCAAACCGGCTCATCCCTATTCGAGCTATGAGTATCGCGAGGGAACGGGCTTCGGGGTGAGCGAGGCGCCGAGGGGGGTCCTCTACCACAGCTACGAGGTGAGCCGGAAGGGGTACATTGAGAAGGCGAAAATCGTCCCACCAACGGCCCAAAACCAGGTGCGGATCGAGGAGGATGTGAGGCAGCTGGCCCCGAGAATCATCGAAGCACCTCCCGCTGAGGCCAGGAGGATAAGCGAAATGGCGGTGCGGAACTACGACCCGTGCATATCATGCGCTACGCACTTCCTTAAGCTGAAGGTCCAGCGCCTCTAGAGACGCCCATCTCATAGCCGTGGCGTGGGCACCGCTGAGGGATCTGAAGCCTCCCTTGCGTAGAATGAGGAGCCTCTTCGCAACTTCCCTGCGTCGTCGCTCATTCCGGGAAAGGTGGTATTACGCCGTTCCTCATCAGCACGTCGATTTGGTTCCTAGCATGGGATATCATGACGGTGGCCGTCTCCATGAGCTCATTCCTAGTCATCTTCTTCCTGGTGATGCCCTGCTCCATGGCCTTCATGGCGACCGCCGTGGCCACGCGCGGATAGACCTCCCACTCGGTCATCTTGGGGACGATGCGCTCTTCGCTGAGCCCTCCCTCCTCGGCGAACTCCGCCAGCTCGATTGAGGCGGCGACGGCCATCTCGTCGGTGATGGTCTTAGCCCTGATGTCCAGGACGCCCCTGAACAGTGAGGGGAAGACCAGTGAATTGTTCACCTGGTTGGGGAAGTCGCTGCGGCCGGTGGCGACGATCTTGGCGCCAGCATTCTTCGCCTCCCAGGGCCATATCTCGGGCACGGGGTTCGCCATAGCGAACACAATCGAATCCTTCTCCATGCTCTTGATCCACTCGGTCTTCACGACGTCGGGGCCTGGGGTGGCGGCGGCAATCAGGACGTTCGCTCCCTTCAGCGCGTCGGAGATGCCGCCCTTCTTCTTATCGCCGTTCGTCTTGAGCGTGATTTCGTACTTCCAGGGGTTCTGCAGGGCAATCTTGTCAATGTCCTCGCGTTCGGGCTGCAGGATGCCCTTGCTGTCCACGAGGATTATCTTCTTCGGGTCGACGCCGGCGGTCATGGCCAGGCGCGCGTTGCTGATGTTGGCAGCACCCGCACCGAGGAAGACCACCGAGACGTCGGCCATCTTCCTGCCGACCACCTTCACGGCATTGATTAACCCAGCGACGGTGGCAGCCGCGGTCCCCTGCTGGTCATCATGCCAGACAGGGATGTTCATCTCCCTCCTGCATCTCTCCAGTATGTAGAAACAGTCGGGCTGTCTGATGTCTTCGAGGTTGATGCCGCCCAGGGCCGGCTCGAGGACCTTCGCCACATCGACGAAACGTTCCTTGTCTGGGACTCTGATGGGAAGGGCGAAGGCGTCGACCCCTCCTAGGTACTTGAATATTAGAGCCTTCCCCTCCATCACAGGCGCCGAAGCCTCCGGGCCGATGTCGCCCAGGCCGAGGACCCTGGTCCCGTTGGTGAGGATGGCGATCGTATTCCAACGGTTGGTATACTCAAAGGAGAGGCCTTTGTCTTTGAATATCTCCTTCGAGACCTGAGCCACGCCAGGCGTGTACCACACCCCAAAATCCTTCAGCGAGGTGACGGGAACACGGGGGACGACTTCGACCTTTCCACCGTAGTATTTCGCATATTTGACCGCCAGCTCATAGGGCTTGTTGACATCTTGTTTTTCTCCCAACGGTAGACACTCAAAATAAATTGGCTTCATCTGAGATTTAAGGTTGTCCAATGGACATTTCGCCCAAACTGTCTGTCAGGGGGGCATCGTATGTCAAGACCTTACAGACTCGACCGTAAACACTTAATAGAAACGGACGACGATTGAATTTAAATGTCTGTGAAGTGGCGCAGCCGACCTAGCGCCATCGGAGGTCTTCTCGTCGACACCGCTATGGGTCGCACCTATGCCGACGCGGTCATTCGCCATGCTCGTCTTGTGAACGTCAACACAGGCGAGATAGAGGAGGACGTGGACGTCGCCGTCAAAAGGGACAGGATAGCGCTGGTGGGGGAAGCTAAGCATACCGTGGGACCCCGTACGGAGGTCATCGACGCGAGAGGGATGTACCTTGCCCCCGGGCTCATCGACGCTCACATGCACATAGAGAGCTCCATGGTCACGCCTACCCAGTTTGCGAGGGCCGTCCTCCCCAGGGGGACGACCACGGTCTTCGTGGACCCTCATGAAATCGGGAACGTCATGGGGATGTTGGGGGTCAGGTACATGCTCAGGGAGTCTCTTTCCCTCCCCTTGAAGGTCTACTTCACCCTGCCTTCGTGCGTGCCAGCCTTCCCGGGGTTCGAAACGGCGGGCGCGGCCATAGGCCCCCTTGATATTTCGAAGGCGCTGAAGTGGCCGAACGTGGTGGCCCTGGGCGAGATGATGAACTATCCCGGGGTCCTGAGCCTGGACAAGAACGTAATGGGAAAGATTCGGGCAACCCTCGAAGCTGGGATGCTGGTGGAAGGCCATTCCCCTGGCCTCCGTGACCGATCTCTGTCGGCATACGTGGCCGCAGGGATCACGTCGTGCCATGAAGCGACGAGCAAGGAGGAGGCTGTCGAGAAGCTGAGGAGGGGTATGTACCTCCAGGTGAGGGAGGGCTCGGCGTGGCTTGACCTGAAGGAGACCATCAGGGCAGTAACCGAGGGAGGGGTGGACAGTCGCCACGTCTGCCTCGTGACCGATGATAGGGAGCCAGGCTCCCTAGTGAGGGAAGGCCACATGGACCATGTGGTGAGGAGGGCCGTCGAAGAGGGCGTCTCCCCCGTCGTGGCCATCCAGATGGCCACGATAAACCCGGCCGAACACTATGAAATGGGACGCTATCTGGGATCCATTTCGCCCATGAGGAGCGCCGACCTGTTGTTGCTCCCGTCTCTGGAGGACTTCAGGCCCTCCATGGTGATGGCCGACGGCAGAGTCGTAGCCAGGGACGGTCGCCTGGAAGTCGACATCAAGCAGCCGAAGGCTCCCAAGCAGATGGTGGAGTCGATTCATCTCAAGCGCCTCCCCGTCCCCGAAGATTTTGTGATAAGGGCACCCGAGGAACGGGGGACCGTGGAGGTCAGGGCCATAGGGGTGACGGGGGGCAGCGTGTATACTAAGGAGCTCATCGAGGAAGTGGCCGTGAGGGACAGCGAAGCGCAAATCTCTCGCTCAAAGGACGTCCTGAAGGTCGCCGTCGTAGAGAGGCACCATGGAAGAGGGAACAAGGCCGTAGCATTCACGAAAGGTTTCGGCTTCAAGGACGGGGCCGTGGCATCGACGGTCGCGCACGACTCACACAACCTGCTCCTGGTGGGAGCCGACGAAAGGGACATGGCCTTCGCAGCTAGGACGGTCACAGAGCAGGGAGGGGGGATGGTGGCGGTCAGGGGGAAGCACGTCGTCGGCTCGATTCGGCTCCCAGTGGCCGGGCTCCTCTCTGAGAGGCCGGTCGAAGAGGTCGCCGAGGAGGCAGAGGGCCTCCTTGAAGCATGGAGGAGGATGGGCTGTGAGATGGTAGAACCCTTCATGACGATGTCTCTGATAACCCTCACCGTCCTCCCGGAGCTGAGGCTGAGCGACAAGGGGCTGCTGAACACAAGAACGTTCAGGTTCGTAGAGCCCGTGCTAGGTTAGCGAACAATACAGAAACGGGATTCGAACCCTACTTGACCTGGACTTCCTGCTTGATGGTTATTTCCTTCACGATGCCGGCCGCCACCGTCCTGCCCGAGTCCCTAAGAGCGAACCTTCCCAGCTCGGGGAAGTCCTTGTAGGTCTCGATGCAGACGGGCTTAAGCGGCCTTATCTTCACGATGGCCGCGTCGCCCGTCTTCAGGCTCTTGGGCTTGTCCTCCACCACCTGGCCGGTGCGCGGGTCGATCTTCGACACCAGCTCGCTCACTGAGGCCGCGACCTGCAGAGTGTGCGCATGAAGGACTGGGGTGTAGCCTGCGGCGATGGCTGTCGGATGGAACACTACGATTATCTGGCCCACGAATTCCTTCGCCACGCAGGGCGGGAAGTTGGGGGAGCCTACGACGTCGCCCCTCTTGATGTCGGTCTTGGCTATGCCCCTGATGTTGAAGCCGATGTTGTCCCCGGGTATGGCTTGCGGAATCTGGGAGTGGTGAGTCTCGATGGTCTTGACTTCACCCTTTACCCCCGTAGGCATCACCACCACGACGTCGTTGGGCTTCAGGACTCCCGTCTCCACCCTGCCGACGGGGACTGTCCCGACACCGGTGATAGTGTAGACGTCCTGGACGGGTATCCTCAGTGGCTTGTCTGTGGGCTTGGAGGGCTCAACCAGGAGGTCCAGAGCGTCCATCACGGTGGGACCCTTGTACCAAGGCATGTTGGTGGACCTGGTGATGAGGTTGTCGCCCTTCCAGCCGGATACCGGTATGATGCTGAGCGTTTCGACTTTGTACCCCACCTTCTTCAGAAGGGCCGACGCCTCGGCCTTCACTTCCTCGAACCTCTTCTGGTCGTAGGGAGTGGGGGTGGTGGCGTCCATCTTGTTAATCAGCACGATCAGCTGGTTGACGCCCAGAGTCTTCAGCAGGAAGGCGTGCTCCACGGTCTGGCCGCCTTCGCCGAGTCCCGCCTCCGTCTCTCCGGGTTTGGACGAGATCACCAGAACGGCCGCGTCGGCCTCGCTGGCTCCCGTAATCATGTTCTTTACGAAGTCCCTGTGTCCGGGGGCGTCGATGAGCGTGAAACTGTACTTCTTGCTCTCGAACTTCTGGAACGCCAGGTCCACGGTGATGCCTCTCTCCCTCTCTTCCTTGAGCTGGTCAAGGACCCAAGCGAACTTGAAAGTGTCGCCTCTGCCTGTCTCTTCGGAGCTCTTCGCGTACTCGTCAATGAGCCGCTGGTCGACGACGCCGAGCTCGAAGAGTAAGTGACCCATGGTAGTCGATTTGCCGTGGTCGATATGGCCGGTGACTACGATGTTCAAGTGTGGTTTCTCAGGCAACTGGATGCACCCTAACTAACGCATTACCACAAGGAAGATATTATTTAAGGTTTAGCACGAGGAGTTCTAACGTGAAGAGAGGGCGATGCGCTCCTGCTCCGTCTTCTTCTTCACGGAGAAGCTTGAGCCGTCGTTGTTCGCGGCGGCGATTATCTCCTCGGCCAGAACCTCTTCGATGCCACGCTGGGAGGAGAATGCCGCCTCCCTCACCCCTTCGGCTATGAACCTCAACGCCAGGTCGATCCGGCGGAGGGGTGCGACGTCGACGGAGAGGTGGTACACGACACCTCCATAGCTTATTCTTGTCGTGTCTTCGTTGGGGGCCGCGTTCTCGACGGCCTGGACGAGGACTTGGACGGGGTTCTCGCCCGTCTTCAGCTCGACGATTTCCAAGGCGGCGCTCACTATGTTCATGCTCTTCTGCTTCTTGCCGCCCATCCTGCCGGTGTTCTTCGCGTCCTTCCTCCCGAAATGCATCAAAGAGTTGGCCAACCGCTCGACGATGCTGACGTCCGCCTTGCCAAATTTTTTGTGCTCATGACGGCCGTGCGTGTGGGGTATGACCGAGGGCTTCAGCGAAAGGACCCTCTGTAGGCCCACGTCGGTGACTTCGACTTCAGAAACGTCCCATTTCCCGAATAGCAGAATCTTTTCCGTCATGGGCGTCTACCTCTTGGGCTTCTCCTTGCGGCCCACTACCAGCATACCCAGCGAGACTCCGTTCACGGTGGAAACCTGCCACCGGACGCCTGGGATGTCTCCCATGGCCCTTCCCTGAGATCCGCCGATTCCTTCGATGACGACTTCATCGTGCTCGTCGACGTAGTTCAGGGCACCGTCGCCCGGAAGGAAGGCCGTGACCTGCTTTCCGTTCTTGACCAGCTGAACTCTGACGCACTTCCTGATGGCGGAGTTGGGTTGTTTTGATTCAACGCCCACCTTCTCCAGCACGATCCCTCTAGCCTGAGGGGAAGCCTCGAGGGGGTCCGCCTTCTCGTCCAGCTTGAGCATCCTTCTCTTGTAGTACTTGTTGGACCAGCGATGCTGCTGCCTCTGGCTCTGCAGCTTTCGGGCAGCGAACTCGCCTCTGGGTGACTTGTGCGCCAAGCCTCAGTCATCAACCCGCTGACATGGAGCAATATAAGATTTGGGTTCCAATAGGCGTTTCACTGAGTTATTATGTGAATGTGTTCGATGCCAAAGTATCGCTTCGCAAGGATCCTCGCCCGCTCGGCGTTCCTGCCGCCTCGCCCCAGCACGGCCCCCTTGTTCTTAGTCGATACCGTTACGATGCCCACCTTGGAGCCGTCGGCCTTCTCGTTCACCTTGGCTTCGAAAACGTTCCTAGAGCCCAGAGCGTTCTTGATGAACTCACGCGGGTCATCGGAGTACTCGACGAGCTCGATGGGTCGCGCTAGAACGTTCTCGAGGTTGGCTATGGTCTGCCCCTTCTTGCCGATGGCCTGGCCCATGAACTCCTTCTCGAGGACAAAGATTATGCGATCCCCGGCCTGATCGATCACGCAGTCCCTCGAGCTGACGCCGGTGACGTTCTGGAAGACGGCCATGAGGCCGAGCTCTTCGGAAGTGAGCTTTATTTCAGACGACAAACCAACACCGCAATCCTAAACTAACGAAGCAACTCTCGCCGCCTGTTCTTTAAGCCTTTTGCTCTGCGCCACCCTCGGGGACCTTGGGTCTGAGCAGCTTGCCGATGTCCGCATCCCCGGCGCTCTTCACGGAGAGCACCTTGACGGGAAACGATCTACCTGCAGCCGCACCCAAGGCCACGGCCGAGTCTTCGAATATCAGCAGGGGGACCTCCGCCTCCTTGCAGGCCTTCTCGACGGCTTCCCTCTCCTCGCTGAGTAGGGATTCGGACACGACGACCAGCTTAGAGCTCTTGAGGGATTTGAGGCTAGCCCGCTCGCCCAGGACCACATTGCCGGATTTCATGGCAACCTTGATCACCGATGCGATCCTCTTGTTGTCCAAGTTCATTCGCCACCCTTCATGTAGATATCAACCATCCCGGTGCCAACGGGTATGGTGGAACCTACAATAACGTTTTCGGTCACGCCCTTGAGCTCCTCCGTCTCCCCTTTCGCGGCCGCTTCGGCCAACGTGGGGACGGTGATTTCGAAGGCCGCCCTGGCGAGGACGCTGGTCTTGGAGCCTGCGATCCCGTGCCTGCCAATCTGCTGGAGCAAGCCCTTGCTCGTCATCAGGTCCGCTACTAGGAGGATGTGGCGGACGTCCACCTCGAGACCCTGCTCGTCCAGCGTGTTGAGTATCTCCCTGACGATGGCGTTGCGCGCGGCTTCGATGCCCAGGTTCATGGCTATCTCGTAGATGTTGTTGGTCGTGGTCCTGGTGTCATCCACTCCGGGGAGCTTCAGCACCTTGCCCAAGTTCGAGCCGGCCGTCTGAATCATCCATTCGGAGTCCTTGGGCACGACCGAGACGCTCATGATCCCGGGGACGCCCTTGACTCTGGTGTTGAGCGATTTGTCCCTGACGCTGATGGAGGCTTGGTCCTCGAAGTTGTCCACTAGGATCTTGAAGAACCTCCCCTTCTCGTCCACCTTGGTCTTGTTCTTGGGTGACTTTATGACAGAGGTGATGGTTTCGATGGTGCAAGCCCTTTCGGCCATCTTCTCCGCGTCTAGGACGAACTCGAAGGAGATCTCCGCGTAGTCCTTCTTGACCTGCTTGACGAGGTCGCCCACCTTGGTGAAGAGTATCTCTCTGGCCACCTCTAACGCCTTCTCCTGGCTGACCTTGTGCTCTTCGTCGAGGTAGACATCCATGGTAGGTGTGCTGGGTTGTTTGCGTGCGTCCACCAGCTCGATGAGCCTAGGCAGGCCCAGGGTGACGTCCCTCTCTCTTACGCCTGCGAAGTGGAACGTCCTGAGGGTCATCTGTGTGCCCGGCTCGCCGATGGACTGCGCGCCTACGACGCCCATGGCCTCGCCCGGCTCCACGAGCGCCTTCTTGTACAGCGCCACCGTGGTTTCGCATACCGCCTTGGACGACTTCTTGCTGAGCCCTCCCTTCTTCAGGCCTCCTCGAGCTCCTCGGCGAGCCTGGGGTTGAGCCTCTCGTTGTAGCCTTTGACCATGGCCTTCGCCTCGGTCTCCTTTATCCTGGGAGGGGTCTTGTCGTCGAGCAGCTCCTGCGAGTCGATAAGCCTGTCGACGTTGACGGCCTTGCCATGGTCGCTCTTGGAGGGATCGACGCCGTCTTCTCCGTACCTGAACTGAATGAGGTTGCCCTGAGGATCCCTGACGGTGGAGTCGTACTCCACCCTGACGTGTTCCATGGCGTTCACCAGCCTCCTCTGCATGTAGCCGCTCTGCTGGGTCCTAACGGCCGTGTCAACGAGGCCTTCCCGCCCGCCCATGGCGTGAAAGAAGAACTCGATGGGGTCGAGGCCCTCCCGGTAGTTGGACTTCACGAACCCGTACGCGTCGGGGTTCTTCTCCAGCTGCTTAAAATGGGCCAACGCTCTGTGGTAGTAGCCCCTGGTGATGCGCTTGCCTCGCACCGACTGCTGTCCGACGATGGCCGTCATCTGCCCGAGGTTGAGCGAAGAGCCCCTCGCTCCCGTCTTGGCCATTACGATGCCGGAGTTCGTGTCGGGGAGGGTCCTCTCGACCACGCGGCCGGCGTGGTCCCTAGCCTTGCTCAACTCGCTCATGATGTACTGTTCCAGGGCCGCCTCGGGCTTGAGGCCCTTAATCAAGGGCAGCTTACCCGCGTCGTACTTCTTGTAGAGGTCTCCGACGCTGCCGTAGGACGCACCTATAATGTCGTAAATCTCCTTGACGGCATCGGTGCTGAGCTCCAGCTCGTCGAAGCCGAATGAGAAGCCCACCGAGGTGATGTAAGCTCTTAGGATCCTGAGGATGGAGTTAAGGAAGGTCCTAGCCGCGTCGGTGCCGTAGTCCTTCACTATCCTGTGGAGGATGGTGTCGGGCTCCTCGGCTCCGATCGAGGCCTTGTCGATGACTCCGGACTCTAGGACGCCCTCCCTTACGACGACGTCCTTGCCCTTCTTGCCGCCCTTGGCCTTGAACCACTTCGAGGTCAGCACGTAGTTGAAGTCCTTGGGAAGGAACAGGCTGAAGAGCTGCTTGCCGGTGTAGAGCTCCTCGGGCTCCTTCTTATCCGGAGGCGGAAGCTCTCCCGTGTATCCACCGGCGTATGCCAGATTGGAGAACTCGGTCTTGGAAAGGAAAACCCCGTCCCTAGTCAGCAGAAAGGCGGCCGTCAGGAAGTCCCTTATCGCCCCGATAATGGGGCCGCCGTACCTGGGCGAGATGAGCTGGTCTTGGACCCGCATAAGGGTCAGGGCTTCGGAGCGCGCTTCCTCTCCCTGAGGGACGTGGAGGTTCATCTCGTCCCCGTCAAAGTCGGCGTTGTAGGGGGGACAGACTGCTGGGTGAAGCCTGAAGGTCCTGTACGGGAGGACCTTCACAAAGTGGGCCATGATGGACATTCTGTGCAGCGAAGGCTGGCGGTTGAACAGCACGACGTCGCCGTCGCTCAGGTGCCTCTCGACGACGTATCCAGGAGCTAGAGCTTCGCTGATGGCCTGCCGGTCGCCGGCAAACTCTAGGCGGATTTTCACGCCGTCGGGCCGGATGATGTAGTTGGCGCCTGGATGGGTCGTGGGGCCGTTGATGACCAGCTTCTTCAGGTGCTCGATGTTCCATGGGGCCACCTTCTCGGGAACGGTGAGCTTCTTCGCCACCTCCGCGGGTACGCCCACCTCGGAGATGTCGAGGCTGGGGTCCGGGGAGATGACCGT
>Ga0187889_10004988_pt1 | contig 10638 bp, 11 predicted proteins | sample June2016WEW_7_10_2_FD_132992 | JGI IMG/M metagenome (GOLD analysis project Ga0187889, IMG submission 132992) | Peatland microbial communities from SPRUCE experiment site at the Marcell Experimental Forest, Minnesota, USA - June2016WEW_7_100 | ecosystem: Environmental > Terrestrial > Soil >... | reverse complement strand
CCCAAGTTATGGTGGAAGCATCAGTTACGCGGAATCGTTGCCGGCTACCGGCCCTCGTTCATACGTCCCCACCTCTGGTGGCTCAGTATCGTCCTCGTGCGCCGCGCTTCTCGACATCGAACCGCGCCTCCGCCGGATCAAGGGCTTCCGGGCGCTGCCGCTGCTCCGGCAAGCACTGCTCGCCAGAGTCCAGGGTGAGAAGGCTCCGAGGGTTATCCAGGCTGCGTAACCTCATGACTGGGAGAACGCTTCGCAAAGTTCAACTAGCTTTGACATTGACTGCTCGTCTTTGCCGTTAGGCATACCGATAAATACTTTACTAGCTTTATTTCGGAATGTGTTGTCAGAATTGCCTAACAATTGTAAAAACCGGCGGGAGAAGCGTTTTAACATATTAGACATTGGTCGTCCGCATGTTTTTATAGGCGTTTTCAGTCAGAGGTAATGACTTCACATTTGCCTTTGTCCTTCTCGCCCTTGTCTTCGTCAATCTTTTGTTGCTGAATATAAGTGTTTATGGTAATGAAAACCTGAGAGGAATTATTAGTCATGTCGATTCCGTTTATGGTGGTTCTCGCAGTCGGTTTGTTGGCGAAGTATTTTGTGAGAAGTTTAAGGAGTAAGCCGCCCGCAACGGTGCCTGACACTGTAATAAAGATTTGGCGTGCAATTGCTGCGGTACTTGGAACGTCATCAGTGGTATATGTTGAGAGTTTCAGATCGTCGTGTTTTATTTCTCCAATGGCGCGGAGAAGCTCCTTATCGGTTGTTGCCAAACGTAACCTAAGAGGGGTCATGGTGCAACCTCGTTTTATTTATGCGGTTAATATTTGGTTGCCTAACACTCCCTGAACTGCAGGAGAGAAGTAGGGCGAACTGTCGGTCGAAGAGTATCGCCTCGATCACGGGCTGTCAACAGCAAACGCCCCCGGTCCAGTAACACGGTTACACGGGGGCTGAAAATACTGTATGGGCTGCATCCCTGTACGGTCCGCCGCCAAATCCCAGTTATGGTTACGATCCCACCCTGGCCAAGGTCCCTTCCCGACTCGCAACGGAAGCGCCGAACTGGTGCGAGTTGGCCCTGCGGGGCATTCGTAAGTGCCCAATGGCTGGCACACAAGGTGGCGAGTTTCGAAGAGCATTCCCGAGGGGGATCGCCGCCCGGAGCTTGTCCTCACTGAGGATCTTCACCGGATCCCGTTCCGGAGGAAGTGGAGGCCGCGGGCTTACGGGAGCTTTCGCCCTGCTGCCAGCCGGGCCCTGAGGGTCCCTCGGATCTCTCCCATCCGTCGTGCGCGATCGCGGGATTAAGGCTAACCGCTCCAGGCTGGTCAGCTCCGGGTCCGTGGCATCCTCCCGCAGGCAGGGAGAGGGTAGGCGAGGCGACATTCCAAGTGGGCGCGACCTTCTTGGGGAGCGTATCTCTGAGTGGTCATCGGTGCACCGGCCGCCGAAGTCTGTTCGGGCACCCGTTGGCAACCTGGAGCGTCTGATTGCGGTCCCTGGGACCCCCAACGGGCGGTTCCGGAGAAAGTCGGGGTCCACGAGGTCCTGGAGGCGGGGAGAGATCGCCCGTCCTGGAGGCGCATAGAGGGGTGGATGCGTTGGTCCTCCCGATCCTGCCCTTGTTATTGACCAGGGCAAGCGTCTTCATGGTTGCCTCCAGATCGTTTTGTCGTTCTCGTCGTGCAGGAGCAGCATCGGCCCAGCCTTGCGCACGAGCAGCGAGACGCGGAACATGCCGTTCTCGTCGAGCAGGATCAGCGCCGGTCCGTCCTCGTACACGGCCAGCCGGGCGCGGGGCTTGCCATTCTCGTCGTACAGGGACAGCCTCGGCCCGGGCTTGTCCACGGCCAGCGTGGCACGGGACTTGCCGCTCTCGTCGAGCAGCGTCAGCGCCAGCCCGTCTTTGAACGCGACCAGCTCGGCCCGAACATTCCCCGCCGCGTCTCTAAGGACAAACTCCTCCGCCTCCACTTTCCGTGCCCCCGGCATTGCCTGGCCCATTATGATCCCGGCAACCGCCAAGGCAAGGACCACGACGCCCACCCTCTTCAACCTTCGGTTCTGTTGTTCCACCTTCTCCAACCGTTGGGCAAGAGCTTCCATCGTCGGACCATTCATCGCGGCCCCCTTTCCCGAATGGGCCTTTCTACCTTTAGTAACCCGGTGTAGCCGAAACCAAAAAGGGCAACTCGTCAGAAAGTTGGACGACTCCAAGACTGCGCTCAGACCCTTGCTGCGATCGCCTTGTAGGCGAGCGTCTCCATGAGGCTGTCCTCGGTGCCGAAGAGGGTGTACGCGCTAATGTTCATGAGCGAAAGTCCTTCAAGGAAGCGGTCGCGTTGGCTCGCTGGAATCCGATATTTCATAAGAACATCCTGTTGGGTACCGCCTTTGCGGAGGACCTCCTCGTGACTGGCGTACCAATGCCAGCCGTTCCGGAGGACCCGGCAAATCGTGTACCAGCTCTGCTGCCGGAAATGCTGGGGAGTGGTGACTATATTGGGGCCGAGCCCGATAATGTGTGGCTCATTCTCATCCCATACCTTCGCTCCCTCCCAATATTCGTGAAAGCAGTAGATGGCGACTTCGCCATCGGGATCTTCTTGGCTCTTCTTTACGCCTGCTGCCGATCGGAAGGCAAAGAATGCGGCGACATACGGAGACTGCGACCAGTCGAGAAGCGGAGACGGGAATCCGTGGTGCCTCAGATAGACCATGAATTCGTATCCAAGTGGTGGGCCGTGAGGTTCCGGCCCCTCCTCTGGGTACTTCCCGATGTCCCAGCGTTTCTCCGTCATGGACTCAACGGGATTCTGGACAAAGTTGCGGGTCAGCTTCCAATACTCTTTCATTGTGTAGGGCCGTTCCGTATACCTCTCCAAGGTCGTCTTGAGCGGCCAAGAGGCTTTCTCTTGCCCTCGAAACAGAGGCGGGGAATGTCGGAGACCACGTAACTCTTGGCATCTCTCCGAATACCGACGCAGCACCTCGCCGATCTCGCGCTGGAAGTCCTCCCAACTCGCAAGCCGAAACTCTTCCATCGGATTCTTCTCCTAACCCGGTGTAGCCGGAACCAAACAGGGCAACTCGTCAGAAAGTTGGACGATCCCAAGACTGCGCTCGGAGCCTTGATGGGAGCGTTTTCGCGGACATCGTGAGAAACTTCTTTGCCAAAAAAACAACGGTCTCACTCGTAAGAGACTAAACAGCAAGGCCCCGGGCGCACGGCGGGCAGCCGAACCCAGGGCCTTGTGTGCCGGAAAGCCGGAGGCTCCCGGTTCCTATTCGGTTGGTCCCCCGCCGTAGTTACCTACACACCTTTACGCGCAAGACTTGCCCGAATTCAAGGGAAATACCTGTGCCGGTAGTGTCCTAATTTGCGAGGTCATCGGGGGAGAGATCCTCGGCTGCCCTGCCATCATGCCGCCCCGGCGCAACCGAGGCCAAGCGGTAGGCGACGTAATGGCAATCGTTCCGGCTCTTGGGGTCATTCCGTCTAGGGGTGAAAAAGCTGCGAAGGTACCAGCCATATCTCGGGAGTTGGTGTTTTGCCGAGTGGCTCATTGTGTTCGGGATTGAACGTTTTCAGTTTATTCCCGACGTATACCACCATCTGCCGCTCCGCGCTCCGCCGGGTTTTTGGATCAGGCACATTAAGGTAATCTCCGATGACCTCTCGTGGGATTTTGATGATGACCGTGCGGGACTCTTTGTTGGGGCGATCTGGATCCGTGTGCAGGGGCCAACTGACCCCAATCTCCAAGTCGTTATCTCGATAGGAATGATTGATCCGTGAGTCATGAGGGAATCGGCCGCGCAGCAGTTTGAGGATCCTCTGGGCGAATCCGTTCTCCATAGTTTCTCGCTTCCTTCGGTGAAGACAGCCCGCATTGAGATAAGAAGTGGCGGCGGCACTGATCCTCTAGGACCCCTAGCTCGCGTCGCCTTTCGTTCCTTTTGCTCCCGGCCGCTGCACTAGCCGAGCGATCCCTTCCTTCAATTCTTTGTGCTCTTTCAGAGCCTGGCTGATTCTCTCGGCTAGCTCCGTCAGCAAGTGGCGGATAGTGGTTGCCCTTTCCAGGCACTCCTCGTCGGACAGTTCGTGGAGACCCTCGCTGATTCCCGCGTGGAGGAGCTGGAGCGGGTTGTACCCATCGATCTTTAGAGAGGCTGGGATGGTGTCCTTGATGAGGTCTACCGACCTATTGAACCGTGTCTCGTTGCGTGCCGCCTGCAATGTGGCAAGAACCTCCGACCCTGCATTGGTTCGCTCTGCCACTCTAATAATCTCATCCATCAGCCGGTTCCTTTGATTCTCAACGACCCGCCGATAGTAGGCATATGCACCCATTCCGAGTCCCTAACTTTCGGCTCGGCACCCCTTGGTGAAGATTTCCCGGTCCTCACGGATGAGCGTGATCACTTTGGGGGGGATGTGGGGGCCGAAGAGTGGCAACTCTCCAAACTTTGTAGCTTCTCCCTCTTGGAACCGAGGATCCTTCACCCTGCCCATGACGGCGAAGATCTTCCACTTACTCTCGCAATGTTTGCATCGGTAATGTAGAAGGGTGGCACTCCACTCGGTGGTGATCGGTCCACTGCTTTCTATGGGCTCGAAAAAGTGGTCGCCCTGACAATCCTTTGAGTCGCAGTAGAGTTTTACAAGAGGCTGTGCCCACTTTGACGGAATTCCAATCCCCACATTCAGGATTGACCGCTGCTTGCCGGGGGGCTGGGTCTCGAGGAATTCCTTCCACTCGATGGGCGCCTCAATCTTAGGAACTGCAATTTTGCCCATTTCGTTCGGCACGCTTCACACCTCTCTATGGATGTTATGAGCAAGGCTATCTCACAACCTGTTTTTCAGAATTCTCCTTCAAGCCCTTATTGCCGGGTAGGCCCCTTAAGGCCATAATAGCGTTGTTGAGGGCCAAATCCTGGCCGCCTCTCGCATTAGGTCCTTGTGGAACAACGAAATGTGGGGAACTTGGCATCGGTCCACTGCTCAATGGTGTAACAATAGCTACCCCGAAACCTTGCTGTTCGGATGCCAAGATGAAATAGCTGTTGAAACGCTCGGGCACTCCATGTGTGTCCATTTTACCGCCGGAGAATATCAGGGTGTAGAGTATCATAGTGGATCTCCTTCTCTGTTCCCCTAATGCAAATCTCGTTCGGCCGCGTCCAATCTAGGACTTCTGTTCCTGGCTGTTCTCGGGGCCTACCGCCCCACCACTCGGAGCGAAGCTATCAGGACCGATGGGAACTGTCAACATACGCAGCAAGCGGTAAAAAGTCCTGTTGCCATTCAGATTAGGACACTACCACCTGTGCCCAGGGTGGCCCTATCGGGGTTCGAACCAGAGTTATGGTTACGATCACGTCCTCGCCTTTACTATCATAGAGTTACACGGTCCCAAGAGGCGGAAAATTGGGCGTGACTAAAACACAGAGGGTATTGGGGCTGCCCAAGCTGAGGTGCCCAGTTCGAGGGCTGCTTGGCTCCCCACAAGGGGCGAATGTGGGCACGGGAGGAGAGGGTTTTGCTGGAGTGAAGACTAATGTTGGAGTTAAGGTCGCAGCCCGTCAGGGATGTCGGCCTTGAACGATATGTTAGAGAAGTTAGTGCAGCCATGCTGCGATTTGAAGGATTAGCCAATAGATTACGGTCGAAGCCCCGATGAATAAGAGAAGCCAAAGAGCAAACAAAACAAGCTTATTGGGTTGGGGTCTAGGAACTAGACTGATTACTCTTGCCATGCATTCGTCTGACTTTGCATAGCTGTTGATGTTCTGCCACGTGACGGGAGGGAGATACAGATACGAAATAGAGACTTGTTCTCCCGGAACAAGTGTAGGGATGCTGTGGGTTATAATCGCGCCGCCCTCGACATTGTGCGTCAGGCCGGGGTAGGTCGCGTTGGCCGACGAGGTGAGCACGGTCAGCTTCTCCCCCGCATGAAAAAGATAATCCTTCGGATGAAACGCCGTGTCCGCCAGTTCAAACGCGACCTGCGCATTAGGGAGATGGAACAGTTCCTCAACTGCTTCGGCGCTGTTCTGCCGCACATCGCGCCGCACGATCACGCGAAGCTGGCCGCCACGGCCAACCACCGCCGTCAGGGTCGGCTTCAGTTCCACCCAGCCGCGATAGGACAGGAACGCGACGGCAATGTCCACGCGCTCGGCGTCGCCGGAAAGATCACGAATGGCATCCAGCGCCTTGGTCTCGAAGTTGTCGATGTAGTCAACGCGGAGCATTACTCATCCCCCTCTTCAACATCTTCGTAATCGGGGGAAAATCCGAAATCAGCAAGCGAATCCTCAATAGCTTTCAGTTCGTCTTCAGTGATGCCCCAAAGATGAGCGGTGGCTTCATCAAGCTTACGTTCGAGCCTTTCAAGCTCTGACCGATTTCCCTGAGCTGCTACCTTGTGGCACTCCTTGGAGCAGCGGGCGATTTCGGTGTGAAGCTTGTTGGACTTTGCAAACCGAGGGATCGCCAGCCGGGAAATATCGCTGGCTTGATAGTCGGCGGTTTGAACCCAAGTGGCCGTGGAATACAGGAACAGCACCGCAGGCGAGGAGTTAAGCAGCCCGCAGAGAAAGTGAGCTTCTTGCAATGACTCGCACTCAATGAAGCGCAACTTCGTGTCGGCGACCGCAGGTTTCTTGTTGGCCTCAACTACCGCGCATTGAAAGAAGTCTGTTAGTTCCTTGAACAGGACACGGTATGGGGAAATCGAGTACTCCCCAACATTGTAGATCGTCCAAAAGGGATCTTTCTTGGGGTCGAAGTATTTCACATATCCGGAGCGCTTCCGTAGGATTCCCTCAAACTGAAGCAAAAACTCATGAGTGAGACGGAATTTGCTCTTCATTACGCTTTGCGCAATGCCGGTCCGCGTCGTCGGGTCTTGCGTCAATAGAATGTGAGTGGAGGGATTGCTCACCCACCGATGCACATCGCGCCCACGAAGAAGCGGGTAAACCAAATCCTCCTCTACGACAGTGTCAACCGGATCGACTTTGATCTTCCCTACATCGTGCCAGTTGAGAATGCGTACACGACCTTGCCGAATAGGGGTCACGGATTTGAGCCAGAAAACCCCGTTCATCCATGTACAGACACCGGCATGGGCCTTTATCTGACTCTTGCCCATGACCTTTTTCAGCGCGGGAATCGCCTTAGCTGGGGCTGTCAACCAGGCTGAATTTGTGATCCCGGGGAGCATGGGGATTGCGCCCATCCGCCTTTTGGTGACCGAACGGTTTACATCTTCGAGGTCTGAGCTTTCGGTGATTGTCACTCCCGCCTTCGGCGACCACATTTCGTATTTCACGGGCCAGGCTGTGGCAGTTGCCGAAGCCTCACAAAGAAAGGTGGCAGTTCGGTTCGTCGCTCCCTCGAAGGGATGCAGTTCAGTCATGTCGATAACATTGAGCGGTCTGATGTGGATGATCTTTTCATCTCGGTGAAAGGAAAACCTTCTGAAACCGTCTCCCGCCTCACGCGTCTTGAAAAGCGTTTGCGTGATAACGAATCCCAGCCGGCCCGACTCGATGAGATAGTTATCGAGACAAAGGTAAACAAAAAGCATCGAAATGTCCTTCTTACCACCGCCAAGCCGAGCAGCGTGCCCCTTCAGCGTGAAGAGACCATACCGCGTCCACAACGGCTTTGTGGCGTCGCGATATTCAGCCGGAAGGCTCTCCCAATTTACCCACGGGGGATTCCCAGCGACATAGTCAACCTTACCGATAAAGAGGGGCGCGAAAGCGTTCTTGATAATCCGCGCCCAGACGCCATTCTTGTTAGCTTTGTCTAGCTTCAGAAGCTCGCGGTACAGCCCAGTGTGCAGGGAATGTTCGCTGATTGGCAGTCCCTCATCGCGGCAGCGCTGAATGAACTCATCAGGCGAATCGCCGTTGCGAACACAAGACTCCAATTGGTCGGCATACTTTGCCACATCGTCGCGATTCGTGGCGATCTCGGTCGGAATGATGAAGCTGGTCGGTGCAGTCTTCAATTCCCTGGCTTTGCCCAGGCGACCGGAAAACAAGCCACCGTATTCGGAAGGCGTCATAACCGAATCGCAGAGATAAACCGGGATCTCAATCTTGTCCATCTGGCCGATGAGGTCGCGGATGGCGATGAGGTAGTTGGTGCGGGCGGCCATGACGGCCAGTGGGTTGAGGTCAAAACCGATGACGTTGGCGAGGACTTTGCGGCAGAGGTCGCCTTCGTCGTACCGACAGCGCTCGCGGTTTTCGTCGTACCATTTGCGGATGCGGTTGACGGCCACGACGAGGAACGTGCCCGAGCCGCAGGCTGGATCGAGCAGGCGTTTGTTGGGGTCGCCGGCGTAGCCGAGTTCGTTCAGGACGTGTTCGGCCAGCCAATCGGGGGTGTAGTATTCGCCGAGGTCGTGACGCACGCTCTTGGGGAAGAGTTGCTGATAGAGTTTCTTCAGCAAGTCGCGGCTGCCGGCCGGATCTTCGGAGAGAGTGCCAGGGTTGTAGTCGTCCAATTTGGTCACCATGTCGCGGACGAGCTTGTCTATCGGTTCAGACCAGACGCCGATATACCAAGCGAACAGGTCGCCTTCGAGGAAGTTGGTGATGTTAAGGTGGCGAAAGATGCTGCCCGCCTCCAAGTCGTCCATCTCACGCTTGAGCTTGTTGCTGGTGGCGGCCTGCATCATCTTCTGGAGTGGCGTGGGCAGCTTGTGGAAGAAGGCCACGATCTCCGAAGCCAGCAGTTTCATGAACAGCGCGTAGTAGGTGTGAACGGCGAAGAGCAACTCGGCGGGCTTCAGGTTCTTCGCAGCCACTTGGTAGAACTCGGCGAGCTTTTTGATCTTGTCCGACGGATTGTCCACGTCGTAGCCGCAGACCTCGCCGAAGAGGATCTTCCACTGGCTGAAGAACGTCTGGGCCTTCGGGTTGTCGGTGGACACGATGGCGTCGTAAAGGGCGTGGATGCCGCTGATGGCGACGGTGTTGCCGCCTTCCGACCCAAAGTCACCAGCAAGGTACTCGGGCGAGAACGGCTTGCCCTTACTGCCGAGATTGAACAGCGCCCAGAGAAAACGCTGAGCGGAGTGGCGATTGACCTCCACCGGCTCTTGGACCTGCCACTTGTCGTCACGGAAGCGGACAAAGATGAAGTGGTTACCATCCAGCCCAACGCCGAAGAGACTGTTCAATCGTTGACCGTGCTCCGTGCGCATATCGTAGAAACGCTTCTTGATTTGCTCCACGACCTTCTTCGCGCCGGGAGAATCGCCCCTTGCGCCAATTCGGGAGCTGGGAGAGGAGGGGTTCTTATACTCGATGATGACACGGTCGTAGACAGAATCGACCCGGCCACTGGCAACAGTGAACTCGTGCCTGCCCTGCAGGGTGATTCCAGCTTCCCTCTGAATGAAGGCGAGTTGCCTCTCCGCCTCGATGCGGATCTCTTCCTCCTTGTCCGCCATTGCCGCTGCCGCCTTAATCTGGTCCGAAAACTCCGCCGCCTTCTTCCCGATCAGGTCATCAAGTGACTGGATCGTTCGCATGGCGCTGCCTTTGCTGGAGAAATAGCGTAGCTAGGAGCGACAACTTGGGGCCATCAAGCACCCCGCAGATGAACCATGGCAAAAGGTGCCAATCCAAGTGCCGGTGCGACCCATCGGACGCAGAAGGTGGGTGGGCGAGCACTCCCGCAAGCCGGCGAGGAGACCGGGAGGCTCGGACGGGAGCGTATCGCTCACCGCTAGAGTGTGTCAACGGGAAATACTGCCAGGGGTGCTGGCCAGGACCGAGGGACACGCGACCACCGTGAGGAGGCGAGTTCACGCCGGGGTAGGGTCGGCCCGGAGTCCGTGCTATCCGGATGCTCGGGATCTCCGTCCTCTCGGGCGTGTGTGTGGTAAAGGAAAACCTAAGAAATACAGCTAGTTAGACGGCACGGCAATCAATCTTCCAGTGCCTGCCAGTCTGGGAGAGGATGTTTTGCACAACTATGGGTCCGCTCCCACAGCACCCTAATGGAGCCATGGTTCCTTTCCTCCAGCCGGAGCAGGGTCCGCTCCATGCGGAGCGGAACAGTCTGGTATAGTCGCAGCCTGGCGCGATCAGCCCTGCGGGCAGGCTGTCTGGCTGGCGGTCCTCTTGACAGGCCAAGGCGGTCACGCGTAACCTCCGATCCGTTGTTCCTCCCGGTGACGAAGGACCGAGGTGGCTCCATGGGATCGGCCAGGGACAGTGCTTCGGACCCGAGGCGAGCAGGCCCGCCGGCACCGCGTTGGCGGACCAGCATTCCAGGAAGCAGCCCAGGAACAAGAACAACTCGCCGGCCTGCCGACTGGACAGAGAAAGGCACGGACGAACGCGCGGCCCACGACGTAACACCTCCTGCTGCATCACCAGCCGGTCCCCCAACCCTTCAAGAAAGGAGCCCCAATGGTTGACGAGAACCTCCAGGCCCAACTGGAACGCCTCCGTGCGGAGAACACGGCCTTGAAGTCCCGCGCCACCAGCGAGACCATCCGGGTCAGCGACAAGGGCGGCGTGTCGGTTTACGGGCTCGGCCGCTTCCCGGTCACGCTGTACAAGGAGCAGTGGCTGAAGCTCCTCGACATG
>Ga0187889_10004968_pt1 | contig 10666 bp, 7 predicted proteins | sample June2016WEW_7_10_2_FD_132992 | JGI IMG/M metagenome (GOLD analysis project Ga0187889, IMG submission 132992) | Peatland microbial communities from SPRUCE experiment site at the Marcell Experimental Forest, Minnesota, USA - June2016WEW_7_100 | ecosystem: Environmental > Terrestrial > Soil >... | reverse complement strand
GTCGTGGGCAAGGAGCCGCTCGGAATCGCAATCGTGCCCGTCACACAGAAGGCGTTTGTGCCGATCGTGCAGCCTCCGAGAGCAAGACTTGTACCTGTCGCGACGTCAAGAGCCGGCGTTGTAAAACTCGGCGAGGCCAGCGGAGCAATCGCCGCCGCCACGCCGGGGAAGGTCATGGCGTTGCCGCCGATGATCAGCGGATTTTGAAGGGCGTTTACTCCATAGACCGGGTCAGCCGTCCATAGTTGATTCCCCAAAGAATCTGTCAAGACGACTTTGTAATTTCCAGCCATAAAGATATTGGGGAACACGCCTGCGGCGTTCGCTTTGACCGGGTTTGGATTTGGGACCGTCAGCAACGCGTCTGAATAAGTTGTCAGCGGCGTGTTTGTCCCGGACGCATAAAAGTACAAAAGCGCGCCCGGAACTGGTGTCCCGGTCGAGTCGACGACCGTTTGATAGGGCGACACAAACCGAGGGGCGAGGGCCGTCGTTTGCGCTATTGACGGAATTGTCGCCGCGAGCAAGAAGAAGACAGCCGTAAGGAATCCAAGGGCCCACGATGGCGCACGGGTTGTGGGTCTTCGCAGTCGCGGCGACAAACGCCGCAGTGTGGGCTGCTCTGAGGTCATTGAGGGGTCTCCTGCGAAGTTGCTGGCGACGATATCAGGGCTGGCGCAGCAGCAGCGCCAGCGGTTATGGCGGCCGGTCGGCCCACTTTCACGAGCGCCGCCGCGATAGCCGGAGCAAATGACGGGCGCTCAGTCAGTAACGTTTGGAGCGCACGCGTTCCAAGCTTTGAATAGCCCGCGGCAGACCCTAGAACGGCCCCCAGCGTCATCGGGTCAAGCAGGTGCAATAGACCGGCCCCGGTTCCCAGAACCGCTCCGCTTGCCAACATGCGCCTCGCCGTTCCGCTATCCGGCACGGATGATGGGAGCACAGACTTTCCCGCCTCGGCAATATCTTGCATAAGCGCGCTGCCTCGGGCCGAGGCTCGGTTGCGAACCGACTGATCGGCCTGCCGCGTTGCGATCAGAAGCTGTTGAGGTGTAAATATGCCACCCGCTTCCCCGCCGCCGGGAAGAGGCCCGGCTTTTGCGGCAGCTCCTTCAATCCGCACGAGCTGCGCATATCCTTGGTTGATCTTTGCGAGTTCGGCGGCAGCGCTTGGGTTTGATCTGCCCACGAGATCACGTAACCCATCTCTCACATCGCCAAACGCGTGCCCAAGTGCTCTTTGATCCGGGTCTAGTGCCCCCGAGTAGCTTCTTGCCAAGGACCCTAGCCGGCTTTCCATGTCTTTTAGGGCCTGTCCGTCTAAGCTCGGCCCTGCCGTGCCAGCACTAAAGCGCGCGGCGACGTCTTGGGACATCGCTTTGTCAAATTGTTCTTGGATGGCCGGCGGCACGCTGCTTAGCTTTGAAGTGCGCGCCGCATTGATGTCATTCACAAATTGATTATCCGGAGCGACCTTGAGCGAGGGCAAAAGTCGATCATAGGCGGCAGACAATCGATCGCCAGCATAGGCGACCGCGTCATGTCCTGGCGCGACGTTTTGCGGAAGAGACTCGCCAATTGGCTTAAGCGCTTGATCGACGACCCCGCGATTGAAACTCATCACGCTGCGTCGCTGCGCAGCTTGGATTGCGTCGCCGATAAACGGGATCGATGTGGCCGCATCTTCAAGCTTTTTCCCAAAGCCGCCCATTATCTGACCTGGTGTCAGTTGGACGCCGATGTCTTTGAGCATCTGAATGGCGGGGGCGAGTTTCGGTGCAATGAAACCCCCAATTGTTGATACCACGGCCGAGCCGACCTTGCCGCCAACCGCCCCACTAAGCATATCAGCTACCGTACCGCTTGGCGTATCGCTATTGCCAAGAAGAGCGCCGGTTGCGGCGCCTCCCGCCACAGGACCGAGTCTGGCCAGAGGAAGCGTGCCCGCAACATTGCCAGCAAACTCGCCAATCTTGCCCGGAACGACGCCCGCCCTTTCCTGCCCTGCGACATATTGCTCATGCTGCTGTTGTGCCGCTTCCGCAGACGGCGCCATCCCAAGTTTGGCCCCGAGCGCGTTGAGCGGCTTCGCAATGCCGATGGCGTTCGCCGCCCCCTGAAGCGCGAGCGCCGCCCGGTCGAACGGATGCATGAAGCCTTCATAGAAGCCGAGCGATTGGCTCGTCTGTGGCGTTGGCGGCGGGGCGTCGCTGGGCGTCACAGGGAAGCTATCCCATCCGCTCGCGGTCGGCGCTGTCGTGACGACAGGAAAAGCATCCCATGCGCCCGCCATCACGGCACCATCCGGTTTGTGCCGGTCGCGTCAAGGAAGTGATCTCCCGATTTCAACGTCTTGGCTGCGATTGCTGCGCGAACGGCATCGGGAGTGGCAAATTTGGGAAGCATCTGCGTCCTCAGTGCTTCAAGCCTCCTAGCGCGATCATCGTCACCCACGGCTGGGGCTGGCGCGCTAGCCGGCGCAGGAGCGGAATTCTTTAGCGCCCGCGCCTCCGGCCCGCTCGGGTCGAGTTTGGCGACGGCGAGATTGATCTTCGCCATGTCGTCTTGAATGTCCATGCGCGCCACAGCTTTCGCTGCTGCCTCCGGTCCGAGAACATTTTCAATGTTCGCCTTGATTTGGGCGAACCGCTCCGGAATCAGATCGCGCTCGCCACGGATCAATCCCGCCAATTCTTCCGGCGTGGCCGTTGTTGGATTAAGGCCAGCCTTGGCAGTGAGAAATCGTTGTCGCTCTCCCTCACCAGCGGGACCACCGGCGTAGAACTTTGAAATCTCCTGTCCATAGTGCTGAGCGTCCCCCTCGGCTTTGTTGATCGCGCCTGCCTGTTCAGGACCTTCGGACCGAAGCCAGTTGGTGACATGGCCTGCCGTTGTGAACCCTGCGGTCCAGTTGCCGAGGTCAGCCAAATCCTGCGCGTAGGTCGCAAGATGGCCAAGAGCGGTTCCGCCGAAGGTGATCTGGCCACCGACCGCCTGCGGTGATGTCGTCTTGGCAAGCTCGACCTGCATCTGGCGGCGTTGCGGATAGAGGGAATCGTCCGCGAGTTCGGGGCGCCCAGTGTCCATTGCGACCTTCTCGGCGACTGTCTTCGCCATAGTGGTTAGGCCCTGGTTGCGCGCATTGCCCGTGGGCATGACGTCGCCGTTCATGTAGGCCTTTACCGCAGCCTGTACCTCCTTCGGGAATTGCGCGGCATAGTCCCAACCGACGAGATTGGAGTCGATCTTCGATGCGTCGAAGCCATCAAGCGTCTGGGCCTGCACAGCTTGCATAGGCGCGTTGCCGAACTGTTTCACCATCGCCTGCGCGTATTGGCCTGCAGTGACGTTGGCCAGTCCTGGATTCGCCACGATGACCTTCTTCGGAAGGATGTCCGAAAGAAGCGCATCTGGAGGCGCCTTTAAGATTGTGGCGGCTCCGTCTGCGCCAAAGCGATGTGCGAGCGCGAGCGACGCGGATGTCACCGGAAGATTGTCTTTCGACAATTCCGTTGCGTTGGTGCGCGCATACGCGGCGGTCATGTCATGAGACAGCACCGGGTCATCACGTAGCGCCAATATCTGCGAATCGCTCATGCCCTTAACCAAATCGGGGCGAGCGCCCTTAACCGTTTCAAGCCATGTCGAATCAAGGAATTGGCCGTCCCCCGTCGCCGACGATCGCGGATTCTTCGCTCCCGGATTGGCTGGGTTGTTTTCTGCCGCGTCCATCTTTGTCGCAAAATCCGCAAAGGGCGAGTTATCCGCTGGCGCAGATGGGCGTATTGAAACCGATTTGTTCGGGTTCAGCGGGTCGTAAGCAATCGAATGCTTCTGCCCAAAGGCGTCCGTAGTGTCCGTCGTCTTCCATGGCGTCGGCGTCATCGGCTTCGCCGTGCCGCTGTACGGGTCGATGCTGTAAGACACATCACCAACGGTCGCGACGTCGTTCTTGACCATCGGATTCGGAACACCAGTGGCGTTCGCCGTGATGCGATCCTGCAAATACGCGCGCACCGGCTGGATTGATTGCCAAAGCTGCTGAACCCGCAACGGGCTATAAGCTCCGGAAAATTGCTGCGCCTGCGGAATTCCAGACGCGACCAATTGCCGCATCGCTGCATCCCAACTCGGCTGATCGCGAACGGTCATCAGAGCATCGTTGACCATGTTCAGTTTTTGCAGACTAGCCGCCATTTTGTCAGGCGGAACATTCTGGTAGAGCCGGTCATATTGGTCTGTCGGACCGCCAACCGCGCCAGACGGCCCGCTCGCGGGGGCTCCCGGTGTTCCGGGCGTGGCGCCTTGAGGTGTTGGCGGCGCTCCCGAATACGATTCGAACAAACGCTGCTGGAGTAGCGGGGTGTAACGGCCAATGTACTGGGCAGCCTCCGGCGCGCCCTGTCTGACCGCCGCTTGCATCGCTGTATCCCAACTGTCGGAATCAAGAGCGTGCGCGGCGGCGTTGGCGACGAGTTGATTGCGCAGTTGCATATCCTGCGCCGTGCTCTGACGATTGAGCATTTGGAGTTGCGTTTGACCGGTCTGGATTTTGTTCGCGGCCTCAAGCGGCGTCGCGAGACTGAAATCCAACGGCCGCGGCGCGGTCGTGTTGCCTTGAAGCGCAATATCCATATCGGCCACGGGGCGGCGTCCTTATTCTGCCGCAGGAGTCGCAGGGGCCGGCATTGCCGGTTCTGGCGCGGCGGCGCCCACGCCCTGCGGCATGGCCATCGCCGTGCTGAACGCTTGGTCAGGCGCCGTCATGGCGGGATCGTGAAAGGCCTGATGCATCGCAGCTCCGGCGCCGAACGCCATGTGAGGGCGCAGTTTCGGCATCTTCCGAGGGCGCGGCATTGTCATTTTTGGCGCTCCAAGCGGCTTCATTTTTTGCAATCCCGACATTTTCGCGCTCCAAGCTTCAGCGCTCAGCCACATTCTTATGGCGAGTATGCGCCCCCATAAGTCACGGCTTGTCCAGGCGACGATCCGCCCCCACTGCCGCCCAGGAGTGTCATCAGCGCCGCGTTTTGCAGCCCCGATTGAATGCCGCCCGTGATGGCGTTCGAGCTTCCCATGATGCCCGACGCCGTAGCTTGACCCGCCGCCATCTCAGTGTTGGCGACGCTCGACCCCGTCGATGCGCCAATGTTGCCGGTCGTCGCTGCGGCGTTTTCGCCGAGACCCGCAAGGCTGTTGAGTTGCGACACATACGGTTGCCACGCATTTTGCATCGCGTAATTCTGGCCGTATTGCTGCTGCGCGGCGAATTGGCCGCCGGAGAGGAGAAGCCCCTGCGACGCCGCGCTTGATGCAAGCGCCGATTGCCCCTGCTTAAGGCCAAATTGATAACCTGGGTATTGAGTGAGCGCCGAGGTTGCATTCGCCGCCGTCGAAGCCGTCGGTCCAGTCCCCGCCGCCCCTCCTGTCCCGATCCCAAACAGGCTCGCGAGTTGCGAAAGCGCGCTCTGTCCGGCCTGATTGTAGGGAGCCAGATTCGCTTGGGTCTGATTGAAGATGCCGAGTTGGGTGTTCGTCGCGTTATTCGCCGCTTTGGCTTCTGTCTGCGCGGCTTGGTTCGCAGAGTACGCCCCGATGCCGGCAGACGCGATGCTGCCAGCCCCAAGAAGACCCGCCGCTATGACTGGAGCCGAGATGCTAGGCATGGGGCGATTCTCCCAGCCACAAGGAATAGGTCCGTTGCACCTCGACGGCGCCGCGCCGCTTGTAGAACGCCCCTAACTTTACGCCGCGGCCCTCAAGACGATGATGTGGGAACGCATTCTTGACACCGATTGATCGAAGGTCGGCGATCGATGCGTCGAATAGCTTCTGGCCCAGCGCTAAGCGCGCAAACTTCTGTTTGACGAACCATGGGCCATGCGTGGCGATCAGCATTCCCGCGCTTTCGACATCCTTTGATATATTCCACATGCAATAGCCGGCCAGCTCGCCGTCAACCCGCGCCGACGTGATGCGAATGCCGCCGCTGGCCGCCATCGCGCACATCGTCGGCTCGTCCAGCCGATACGGTCGATTTTTTGCCAGATCGCCTTCGACCTCAGCAAAGTGTTCGGCCCCCAGCGAATCGATTTCCGGCCAAAGCGACGCCCATGGCTCGTGGCCGATTACGACGAGGGAACCGCCCCCGATACGCGCGGCGTCCCGTTTGAGAGCTTCGATCCGGCTGCGGTTCTCAGTGATGTATTTCAGCCGCGCCGGGACATCGATCTGGATATTGCGATAGGCGAGGCTTTCCCACCATTCCCAATCGAAGGGAAGATCGAGGCAATGCTCGAAAAGTTCCTGGCAACCGCGAGGATCGCTCAATCCGCTGAACGTGAATGATCTCACTCCGGGTTGGCGCGCGACCTCGCCGAGCATCGCGTCTCGCTCGCGCAATTCATCCATTAGGGCTTGGCCATCAAGGCCAAACTTGCCGAGGCTGGCGTAGACCTCGGCAACTGGACGCCGGATGACCGCGACATTGGCGCTCGGGAGCAGTTTGAGGATTGCCCGCCATCCGACGACGGCGCCGGTTTCGGCGGTCCCGGCGTAATCGCCGCCGAGCAACGCCGCGAACTCTGCCATAGACGCACAGGTTGGCGCGAGGTCGTGACCGCATTTCCTGCCGCCATACGACAAAAAGCTCGCGACCCATGCGGATCGCGACCTTGGCAGCGACAGGACGACGAACGGTTTCATTGGAGTTGCGGCTTCCTTGCATCAACAACGAGACTGATCTGCGGGACCGGACCGAGATTGATCGCTGAGTGAAGCGCTAGATGGTTGACGAACGTCAGATTGCCGACGCCTGGCGCCAAGCTCTCGTTTCCTGAGAACCAAAGACCACCAGCGCAGGGAGCCGCCAATAAGCGGAAACGCACATGCTGGCGGCCATAGGGCGAATCGTCGATATGCCAATCGACGCGACCGCCGGGGAGCAGCGATTCGACATAGACTTTGCCGAACGCGAGATTTTGCGCGCCAAGCTGTCTGTGGATTTCTTCCCTAACGTCTTCAATGAGCTTGCGGGCCGATGGCCACGCCTCAAGCAGGGGATGATCAACATGTGCGCCGTCGACGCCCCACTCCCCACCCTCTGGCCCGCGCAGGATGATGTGGCGGCAACCATGGAACGGCGGCTCAGAAAGGTGTCTCGGCTGATCATCATCATCGAAATGGCGCCCATATTTGAGCGTCATCGTTGCGGCGAACAGCGCCGTGTCTACGAACGCGAAAGAAAGAATATTGAGGTTATTCATAGCTCTGCCTTTTCCCTGAGATGCGCGACAAAATGCGCCGCCAAGCGGGGCGGTCATTTTCGCGCGAGGATGCCTGAATGCAGACGCTCACGGCATTGTCTCTTCGTGCCTCGAAGAGGACGCCGTGCCTTCGTCCGCGCTGTCACCTTACCATAAATGCGGCTGGGCGCAAATCAGAAGACCGGATAGCCGTAGAGGTAGAAATTTCCCAGGGATGTGCCGCCCTGCGCCGTCCCGACATTGAGGTAAATCGTGCTGTAGGTCCAAATCGCAGTTGGATTAGGGTTCAGGTCGGTGATGGTGCTAGCCGCATTAAACCCGGTCGCCGTAATATTAGAAAGTGCCGTCTGGCCGACCAGCACCGTGCCTTGCTGGGATGCGGCAGAGTAAAGGCCTGCCTTCGCTGCGGTAAAGCTCCCGCTTGTCCCGAAGACCATTCCGAGCGCGGATCGCCAGCCGATCGCCTTGGTCGGCAGGCTGAGGGTAATCGCGGTGTCGCCGGTGACACCAAAGTTGATTGCGTCGGAATATCCGAGCAAGTTCGGCGCGGCGCTGCCGCTGCCGAAGGCGGCGGTCCATATTTGTTGAAACAAATTGATGCCGACCGATGTAAGGCGTCCTTCAGTGTCGAGGATCGATATTCCGGTTAGCGGAGGGAGTATCGGCACGGCCATGAGTTACATCCCTATGCTGCTGTCGGCGCTCGCCCCGATGATCACTCGAGGAACGGGGTCAGTCACTGAAATACAGAAGACAAACTGCCTACCGGTCCCCATCCGCAGCCATCTCAGCCGCGTCAAAAATTGCCCTATCTGTCCCATTGATCGCCAGAATTGCAAAGGCTTGAAAGTGTTAGCGCCATCGACCGACCACCCGAGCATGATCTGCGGGTTTGAACCGGCGCCTGACGCTGTCCCTACGCCAGCCTGAATGTCGAGTTCGAAGCGCGAGACGAACAGCCGCTTGCGATCCTGATTGTATGGTATTGAATACGCGAGACCTCGGATTGTGTTCCCGAGTTCGGTGTACGTCGTCCAATCCAGCAGATTCACTTTCCCACTAACTGCGTCGCCCAAATACGTCCCATTGAACGCGCTAAAGGCTGTCGTGGCGCGCCACGAACCGAGCGAATTATTGTTTGCGTCCCAAGACTCGCGTTCATGCCATCGGTTCGTCGAAATGTCGAAGACGAGCGTTCGCGACGACGCGGGAAGTTGCAGCACGATAAACTTGTGGCCCTCAAGCACATAGGTAAAGCAATACGCCTGAGTGATGTCTGGGTCTTTCGCGATGATGTGTTCTATTGCGTGCGTACTGGTCCTGATCGGGATTGTCGATTGCAGGCGATAGAATATCTTGTCGCTGCCTAGAAACCACACCGCGCCATCCTGCTTAATGACGGTGTGCGGCGAGACGCTGCCGTAGCTTATTCCTGAGCCGGTGTACCTTTGGAATGGGAATGTCGGGGGTGCGTTCCCGGCGTCATACCACAACTCCAGATGGGTCTGACAGATGACGAACAGCAACTGCAAATTCTGAATGGTGGCGGTGACGAAGTCGGGTTGAGATTCGGCCGACGCAAAGAGCAGCCCGTTATACGACGTCCCATCGTAGAGGTTGGAAACGAAAAATTCATTTGTCCCGATGCGATCAAAGACGAAATATCCGTCAAAGAAAGACACCGTATTGGCCGGATAGAAATTCGGGTCGTTGATCTGGCGGAATCCGTAGGTCGCCGATTGCGGATTGGTGTCGAGAACCCAACCTGCCCGCGCTTGCCCACTGACAATGCAAAGCTGGAAACCATTATCCGACATCCCGACAACGTCGGCGCCCCCGATGCCGCTGCCGACCAAGGCGACAGTCCCAAACTGATAGCCGCTTCCTCCGGCGGGCGTCCCGAGCGTCGCGATAGCGCCGCCGGCGCCAATCGTGGCCACAGGAACCGAAAAGCCGGTTCCGCCGCCGAGCGGGGCCGAGAGCACGTCGCCTGCGAGATAACCTACACCAGCCGTCGTGGGTGTGACCGATGTCACCGCGCCATTCGCCAGGACGATAGTTGCCAACGCGCCGCTGCCCGAGCCGCCGGTTAGGGGTATCCCCGTAAACGTCCCGCTCCGCGAAGCGCTGAGTTGGTAGAGAGAATTCCCGGCGACGACATAAGGAACTTCCTGCCCGGAAGCAGGGTCTGATTTGACCCACGATCCTCGCGTCGGCCCTGGCGTATTGATTGCAGCCACAGGAACCGAAAAGCCAACGCCAACGCCGTTGAGCGTCGCGACAGTTATTGAGAACCCAGACCCAGAACCGCCAAGATTCGAGTTCGCCGCCGAAAGAACGTCCCTGATTAAATAATCAATGCCACCCCCTGTAACCACAACGCTCTTGACTGCGCCCGTCCCGCTGAGAGTCGCCACAGGAATAGCAAGGCCGGAACCCGTCCCGCCCAGATGCGAATTGGAAGCACTAAGGGAATCGTTAACCAGATATCCAGTTCCCGACGCTGTTGGCGTTACCGACGTCACTATGCTACCGGAGGAAACCACAATCGTTGCTTGCGCACCGCTGCCAGAACCGCCAGTCAGTGGGACGTTTGTATAGGTTCCGGCGACATAGCCAGCGCCCCCAGAACTGATGGAGCCTAGCGTCGCGATGGCGCCATTGATGGAGACCGTGGCCGCTGCGCCTGTGCCCGTACCGCCAGTAAGGGGAACGGCAAGATAGAGGCCAGAGACGTATCCCGAGCCATCGACTAGGCCGCTAACCGAGGCGATACTGCCCCCGGACAGGCCAGACAGCGCGTCGCCGATCAGATAATTGATGCCTGGGGCGTTCATGGCGACGGCCGTCACCGCCCCCCCAGCCACGGTGATGTTCCCCGTGGCCCCCGTGCCTGATCCGCCAGTCAACGGGACATTATTGTACGTGCTCGCACCAGCAGTATATCCAGAGCCGCCAATCAGGGACCCGAGCGATGAAATTCCATTCCCAATGATTGTTGCAACCGGGATGCTAAGAGGGCTGCTCCCGTATGGGAGCTCCGCATACGAGATGCTTAAAATGTCGCCGATGGCATACCCTGACCCCGGCAATACGATGTTTAATGCCGTGACGTTGTAGTCATGACTATTTACGTAGGCATTCGCTGTGGCGCCGCTGCCGTGCCCTCCCGTTAAAGGAAGGTTATAATACCATCCCACACCAGAGTAATTAACACCACCATATAGTACGCCCAATGACGCAATCTGTCCGCCGCTCACCCCAGTTACCGTCACGGAGAACCCACTGCCAGTGTCGCCAATGTTGGCGCTCAACGCAGAGAGGACATCCCCGACCTCGTAATTGACGCCCTGCGTCGTGATCACCACTAAGGAAACCACGTCCCCGCTTATCGTGATGGT
>Ga0187889_10004965_pt1 | contig 10670 bp, 8 predicted proteins | sample June2016WEW_7_10_2_FD_132992 | JGI IMG/M metagenome (GOLD analysis project Ga0187889, IMG submission 132992) | Peatland microbial communities from SPRUCE experiment site at the Marcell Experimental Forest, Minnesota, USA - June2016WEW_7_100 | ecosystem: Environmental > Terrestrial > Soil >... | reverse complement strand
GGATTTTGCCGATTCGCCTCGATTGATATACCGTCGCATGACATATCTTTATGACGACAAATCTCCTGCAGAGCGCCAGAAAGAGGTAAATGACTGGCTGCGTCGTAACCGGGCCGGCTGGAGCATTGTGTGGCAGGCATCCCATAGCTGGAGGGAGTATTTCCCGGCCGAAAAATATTACAAAGATCATCCAGACTGGTTTGCTCTGGTGGATGGAAGGCGTCTGGAGCATTCGGGCAGCGGACTTCAGATTTGTACCGCCAATCCGGCGGCCCTTGATGAGTTCGCCCGCGTTGCGGTTGACTATGGGACCGGCAATCCCGGGGTGATGTTTTCGCTCTCGCCTAACGACGGAGCAAACTTTTGTGAATGTGAAAAGTGCCGGTCGCTGGATCATTTTAAAATGCCTGATGGAACTCCAATTCTCAGCGACCGGATCGTTACCTATGCCAATGAAGTGGCGCGCCGTGTTACCCGGGTACTGCCAAATCAGACTTTCGGCCTTTACGCGTACTACGTCTATTCCGACCCGCCGCTCACTGCGAAACCGGACCCGAGCATCAATGTGATGTTAGTCGATAATAGCGTGGGATGGTCCTATTACTCCGAAGCATATCGTGAAGAACAACTAAGGAACAGGTTCATGCCATGGAGGGCACAAACCGAAAATCTCTTCTTTTACACCTTCCCCCAGGGGGCGGGAAACATGGATTTGGCATCGATGCATGCTTTTGCCATCGAGGGGCTTTACAGGAATCTGGCGGCTGCCGGAATCAGGGGAATCGATGTTTGTGTGGTTGACAGTTTCGCGGGCTCCGGTCTTGGCCCCTATCTTTATCTCAATATGGCATGGGACCCGCAAGCCGATTTCAAGTCTCTTTACGCTGATGCCGTCGAGAAGTGCTACGGGAGAGAAGCCGCACCATTTGTGCTCCAATTCCTTGAAATATTGGAGCACCAGGTAAAGGTCTTCAGCGAAACGAGAATCAAAGAGGCTTCCACTGGTTCGAACACTCCCAGGTGGGTATTTCCCTCCCACTTGGATCTCGTCTACCCCAAGATATACGAAGATGGAAGACCGAAACTTGAAGAGGCAATCCTCCATGCCTCCGATCCCGGTCAGTGCGCGCGCGTACAGATGCTGCTGGATAATTTGGAGTACACGCACAAGATCGTAGAGCTGTACGTAGTGGCAGGCAGGGTGGTTGGCAGATCCAGGCCGGAAGTTAAGGATGTGTTGCATGCCCGTGACCTGTGCGAGTGGGTCGCGCAGGAACTCAAAGGGAAAAATGACACCAATTTCCATCACTCCAAGTATGTTGATCGAATCGCCGGGGAGTACAGCCTGATCTATGATGCCGAGTTCTACAATCGTTTGTTGCTGGAGCTGATGGGCGGCAAGAGTAAAGCGACGGTACGCAGGATATCGGCACCCCTTGAGCTTGGCTGGAATGATTTTGACGACGCTTTGCATGGCATGGATGAACTATCCGTCAACTACCGTCTGGATGATGCCTCACCTGCCAAACTGAAAACAAGCGCAAAATTTGCCCTGAGCCAAGGCTGCTTGTTCATTGCGGTAGAATGCAAGGGCCCCTTGGCTAAAGCCGGCTCAGATAACATCGGTAAGAATAGTCGGCCTGATGAAATTGAAATCCTTCTCGCGCCCCCGAACAGTGGTACCAGGTATTGGCTTTTGTCCGCCAACAGCTCAGGTATGGTCCGGAGTTTAAAGAATGAAGATAATATACCATCGGATTGGGCTTGCGGGGCGAAAGTGTTTGCCGGGGAGCAGAAGAATTCCTGGAGATTGACAGAAGCTATTCCATTATCATCATTTGGCATTACGGAAGTTACTCCGGGGGATATTTGGGAATGCAACATCTGCCGCAAGTATTACACAGGTGAAAAAACGGAATATGCCTGCTGGTCTCCGACGTTCGATTCCATTCTCCAACCAGGCTGGTTCGGTTACCTGATCTTCTATTAGCACTATTGAGCCAAGTATATGAATATGTTGATGTCAAGCGGATATGAGATGATAAACTCAGGTCTTTCGCGTTCGCCGGGTGGAGTAACCCACTACAATCAGAGCAGTGTTTGGTCTTCCGAAAACTATTTGCAAAACGAAAATGAATACAAGCGCTTCCAAACTGTAATAAATTTAATTCCATCTAATATTTCATCCTTGTTGGATGTTGGCGCCGGAAACGGTGCTTTTCTGCGCCTCATGGAAGACACAAGAGGTGGTTTGATTCTAAAAGGATTGGAGCAATCTCGGGCCGCAATAGATAATTCGATTTGTACAACGATTATCACATGCGGGAGTGGACATTGCATACCATTTGCCGATCAGAGTTTTGACATGACTACATGTCTTGAAGTCATTGAACATTTACCTTACGGGCTTTATGAGCCGACTTTGGAGGAGATCGGAAGAGTTACTAAATCGTATATATGTATATCAGTGCCATACCGAGAGCGGCGAACCATGCTGAAGTGCCATTATTGTGGAAGTACGTTCCCGGCTTGGTTCCATTTGAGGACCTTTAATAAATCAGCCATGGAAGGGCTCTTTGCAGGCTTTGAATTGATCCGGTTAGTGCAGGTATTCATTCCTGAACGTTTGCCTTTTCCATCACCTCGCTGGGTGTGGAGGAGTTTATTCCGGCGTGGTCCCAAAACCATGGGACCGGATACTATCTGCCCATCTTGTGGTTTCCGTGACAATAGGAATGAACAAAGCGACGATTCTCAGGCGACTGGCGGCGTGTCTGTAGTCCGGCAGTTCAAATACACTCTAAAGAACATGATGCCGATCAAAAATGAATGCCGATGGATGGTGGCCCTATATTCCAGGTCGAGGGCTAATAAGTGAAAAGCCGGCCAGGCATAGGAGCTGTGTTTGCGATAGATTTGAAGAGGCTTTTTCCGGAGGGAGGGTTTCTGCGTCATTTCGTCTCCGTAAGTGGCAGCATGATTGCCGCACAAGTTGTCTCCGTAGTGTCTTCACCTCTAAACTCAAGGCTTTACAAACCTGAGGATTATGGGTTGATGGCCCTTTTTGGAGCTGTTTCGGCTGTCCTGTCGGTACTGGCGACGATGCGCTATGAAATGGCTATTCCTGTAGCGGAAGATGACTGCGAAGCTGCACACCTTCTCGTATTGTCTTTTGTCCTGCTGGGAGCTTTGACGGCTATTGTCGCTTTGATATCTCTATTCTGGGGCTCGAAGCTGGTTCCGATGCTGACAGACGATCTCCGAATGGTTCAATATCTTTGGTTTTTGCCTGTCAGTCTTTTCGGATGTTCGATGTATGCAGTCCTGTCAAGCTGGGCAACTCGCAAGAGCGACTTCAGGACCTTGTCCGTGTCCAGGGTAGTGCAAAGTGTCAACGGTTCCTGTGTAACGGTCGGTTTGGGATTTTTGAGGTCCGGCATCCTGGGCATGATTATAGGTGGAATTGTCGGCCAATCCAGTGGTGTTCTGGGTTTATTGCGTAACTCGGTAAGCGACGTTAGGGCGCTGCCCGGCAGGATAACATTTGCGGGTGTCTACCGGGCCGCCAGGCGACACCGCCGTTATCCCATCTATACTGTCTGGAATACCCTGTTCAACTCCGTCAGTTCTTATATGCCGACGCTAATCCTCGTGTCTCAATTCGGACCGCGGGAAACAGGCTACTTTTCATTGAGTCAGCGGATACTGCTGCTGCCTACCGTGCTGATTGCGGGAGCCATGGCGCCTGTTTTCTATTCACGTGCAAAAAAAGCACATGAGGAAGGGCGGCTGGGTGAATTGGCTCAAAAGGTCGCCTGCAGCATTGCCGGTGTAAACGCCTTTTTCCTGCTCTTTCTGGTTGCTTTTGGCCCGGATGCATTTTCATTTGTTTTCGGGGAGCAGTGGCGTCGTGCAGGAGTGTATAGCAGTTTGCTTACCCCCTGGTTGTTTGTGAATTTCATCGTCACTCCGCTGGCAACCTTACCGTATGTGCTGGAAAGACAGCGAGAGGACCTCATCTTCAACATGGTTTTGACAGTATTACGGTTTGGCTCCCTTCTGATTGGATCTCTTTATTGTAGCGATCTCCTGGCTGTAGGCCTATTCGGTATTGTAAGTGCGATATATATGATGGTCTATCTTCGGTGGTTGATGTCATTGGTCTCGGCAGACTTCACGCAAGTTCTCAGACAGATGGCCCGAGAGTTGATCATTCTGGCTCCGCCGGTGGCCGCATGCCGTGCTGTTCACTTGCTGGAAGGCGCACATGTTCGGCTTACCATGGCTGCCATTACGATCGTTGCTTTGTGGGCCCTGAGACGAAACCTGATGTTTTTGCGAATGAAGGTTTTGGCATAATAGGATGCAGGGAAAAAAGCCGGCGAATAATCCTTTTTTTGATGCCATCGTTGGGGCGCGCCCGAATATGATGAAGATGGCTCCTTTGCTCCGTGTCCTCGAAAATGAAGCGCGCTCTACGGTGCGACTCGTTCACAGTGGCCAGCAGACTGATTTCGCCATGTACGACTCATTTTTCTCCGAACTTGGACGGATCGTGCTGACCGGCCCTCTCGGATACCGGGATAATCTTAGCCTGATGCGCTGCGCAAAGCTCGTTCTTACCGATTCGGGAGGCGTGCAGGAGGAAACTTCCGTTTTAGGGGTGCCTTGCCTCACGCTGCGTTGGAACACCGAACGTCTTGTAACCGTGGATCTGGGGACCTCCGAGCTTGTCGGCAACGATTCGGAACGCATCCGGGATGCCTGGAACAGGGTCTTTGCCGGACGGTGGAAATGCGGCAGTCCGATCCCGTTATGGGATGGGCGCACCTCCGAGCGTATTGTGCACCACCTGCGTTGTGCCTGGGGCGGGTGCGCGTATGTCTAGGCGCCCAAAGCTGCTATATCTGGCCTACGCATTTTTCCCGGCGCCGATGATCGCCTGCGTACGAACGTGGAACACGGCTAAGCACCTGACTGTGCTGGGGTGGGACGTAACCGTTGTTACTCCCCACCCGTCGATGTGGCTTAACCCCGAGGATCCTGCGAAGATCGAAGCAGGGATAGAGGCTGCTGGATTTCGGAGGATATTGACGGGGCACGCCTGGCCGATGCTTGCGCCAGGCGAGTTGCGATGGCGCCGGGGCCGCTTGGCCAGGGCTGCCGGCGGGGTCTGCCGTCGTGTCGCAGCCGGACTTGAATTTGAAGCGCAGGTCGGATGGTTCCAATCTATCAAAGGCGCCTGCTCCAACTTGCGCCCCTCGGATGTTGACGTGATAATGGCAACCGCGAAGCCAAACATCACGTTCCGTGCCGCCCGTTGGCTGGGTAGACGGCTGAATCGCCCTTTCGTTCTGGATTATCGCGATCCATGGACGGGAGACCCCCATCCCGGGAAAAATGTTTTGCCGGGGCCAAATCAGGAGGAAGCTCAGTTGCTCCACGAGTGTGCCGCCGTTACGGTCGTCTCCCCGTCATGGGCCAAACTGATCGGCTCTGCATTTGGCGTAAGTGAGAAAATCCATGTTGTATCAAACGGCTTCGATTCGTCCATGTTCGCCGATGTGCGCCCGGCCGCTTTCGACCACTTCGCTGTAGTCTACGCGGGAACGCTTTACCCGCCAAAAAGAGTTCTGGATCCTGTTTTGAAGGCTTTTGGCACTTTCGTTAACCGGCACTCTGCATTTCCGGCAAAGCTTCATTATTATGGAGGTCATACGGAAAGTGTTGAACAGGCCGCGCGGCATTTGGGTGTTGCAGAGCATGTGATTATTCATGGGTCCGTGAGCCGTGCCGAGGCATTGAGTGCACAAAAAGGAGCAGGTATCCTCATTGTGATATCCTCGGTTGATGACCGGGGCTCACTGTCTGACAACGGGATTGTCACCGGGAAAGTTTTCGATTGTCTGGCGCTTGGCCGCCCCATAATGGCGATCGCCCCAAAAGGCAGCGACCTGTTCGGTGTTGTCGAAACCGCCGGCGGCGGACGATGTTTCACTGGAAGCGATATCGAAGGGATGGCCGGGTACACCGCGGAAGTGGCCGGCGGCTCGATTCCTCCTTTTCGCTGTCCATTCGCTTACCACTGGCCTGATATTGCCAGGGGCTTTGATTCCTGCCTCCGATCCTGTCTGGAGATAACTGGGAAGAATTGACAAAAGCCTTTACTCCATTTGCGTCTCGGCTGGTAGAAAACAGGACCGAGGTCAGGCTTAGACCATTCGGCACGCAGACACTTCTGCCTCTGCTGATCGCGGCGATGTTGGGTGGTCTATTTCAGGTCATCTCTCAACTCTCCCGGTTTTCCCTCTGGGGCATCTGGCTTCTGATGTGGTGGTTGATCGTACGTACTCCGAAGTCAGAGAGCCTCGGCACATTGTCGAAACCAGCATGGCCTTTTGCGGTTTGGCTCGTAATCTGCAGCCTCTGGGGGGCAATTGTATCTCCTATTTGGGTCTTAAACGACCTGGTACCCGACCTGTTCCGTTTTTTTACCAGCATGATGGTATTATCCCTGATCACAAAAGATCGTGACGCGCTGGCACGACTTGCAAATTTCACTCCCTTGATACTTATAGTAAATCTCATGGTGACGTATGCACTGAGCGAGCAACTGCCGATTGCCGAAACTCTTTTGAATCACGATCTGGCGCACGCCGAGATTCAGACCGGCAACGACCGCTACGCCGGTCTGTGGGGCAATGCCAACGTGGCCGGCATGGACGTCCTCGTTCTGCTGGTCCTCTCGGCTTATGGCCGAGGTTTGTTCGTTTGGCTCGGACGCGCGGCAGGCGTCATGATCATCTATTTCAGCGCGAGCCGAACAGCGACCTATCTGCTTTTATTAATCTTGCTGCTCTTATCGTGCGAATATTTGCACAAATATCGCCGCGCCCGCTGGGCCCCGGTTCTTATTTCCGCAATCCTGCTCCTGGTTTGGACCGGTGGTACCTGGTTGCGATGGGAAGGGCACATCCCGGAGAACAGCAAGTTTTCGCGTGTTTTCGATCCGCTGGAACTCGATACGCAATCCGCGGGTGGACTAACCCGGTTGGACGTAATAAAGATGTGGTTTCCAGTGTTGAGGGAGGGGCTATGGTATGGTTACGGGTACGGAGCGATGGGCGGTGGCGGCTCCATGGGCGAGGTTTTCCGAACAGATATTCCCTATAACGGAATACACAACATGTATATCGGCACGTGGGTGGATACCGGTTTTTTGGGAGGGCTATCCTTCATCGGGATACTCGGGTTAGGGTTGTCACGCTCGATCCGGGCACGGTTGTCTTCCCGCGACCGAACCGTGGTGCTGGCCCTGTGGGCGGTGGCCCTCATCTTCGGATGCTTTGCACATAGCCTGCAGGCTGGTTTGGATGGACAGATCCTATACTTGCTCTGTTACCTTCTCCCAGGCAGCAAGGCTTTAAGTGCCCCCGGACCTCTGGCGGGAAAAGGTCATAATTTTTCTCACGGCAAAAACTCGTCGATAAGCGTCAAAGGATTCAGGCCTGATGCTGTTTTATCGCTCGAAAGGTTTACTTGTCGCTGAAATATGGTTCGATGAACCAACCGAAGGCATTCGAGCGGACATTATCCGCTATCATCAGTCACAGGCCTCAGTTCCCGATGCCGTTTCGACGCCTTTTTACACTCCTGTGATTGATCTGGCGCCCGCTGAGAAAGACATCTGGAAAGCGTTGCAAAACAATACCAGCTACGAAATCCGCCGTGCCAGGGAACGTGACGGCGTTAGGTGCGGTGTGTGGGATGGGGTTGCCCCGGGGTTTCTGTCGCGATTCAGATCGGTCTACGACGCCTTTGCTCGCCAAAAGGCATTGCCGCTATTGCCATGGCAGGGTCTGCAACGGCTTGCCGATGCCAGGATATTGGATGTGTCTTGCGCTTCTTGTGCCCATGAGGGAGATCTTGTTTTCCATGCGCATATATTGGCCTGCGGTAGAGCGAGACTCTTGTACTCGGCTTCCCTTTTCCGAAACAGCACGGATCGCGTCTTTCGCGCACTGGTAGGGCGAGCGAACCGCTTGCTGCACTGGGAAGATATGATACGCTTCAAGTCCTTTGGTTTTGAGGCTTATGATTTTGGAGGATGGTACGATGGGAACACCGACGAGGAAAAACTCAAGATAAACGCCTTTAAAGAGGGCTTCGGCGGCCGAATTGAGAAGGACTTCAACGCGGAGGTGCTAATCTCCTTCAAGGCTAAAATTTTTGCGCTCGTCGCGCAACTTGTTGGTCGACGTCGCTAAGGCCCTCCAAATTGTTCCACACCACCCATTAAGCAGTTTAAAGTAAGGACCGATTCAGGATAATCCTGATTGCTCTTACCACTGATTCCAAAAAGATCGTATGAGAATAAGCCTGATCCAGACCTAAACCTTCTTCTTTCCCCAAGGAATCACATATTCGCTTTCTTTCTGCGAATGGTGTTGGAAAGTCGGCTCACCAGTGCTTTAGTTGGACCGTGCAACACACCAAATAATACCCGAGAAACCATCAGATGATACTCTTTAAAAAGCGCGGCGTCCGCATAGGCGAGGTCTGGTTTGATGAGCAATCGGCTGAGATTAATGCCGATCTCATTTTTTACTTACAGCAACCAACACCGGTTGCCAATTCATTCGTTACACCGAAACAAACGATCCTGGTAGATATCAGGAGGGACACAAATGCTCTTTTCTCGGACTGTAATAAGGGTTGCCAGTATGAAATTCGCCGTTCCCGTGACAGAGATGGCGTTTGCTGCTATGCCCTGGATTCCCACAATCTTGAAGTAATGACGCGATTTCAAACCGTGTACGACAAATTTGCGAACACCAAAGGCTTGGAGAAGTTGGATTTCAGACATTTTCGTCTCCTTGTGGAAGCTGATGCCCTCGATATATCGACTGCGTGCGACAAGGAAGGCAATCCGCTGGTTTATCATGCCTACCTTGCGCAACCGCCTCGTTCCAGGCTACTTTACTCGGTTTCGCTCTTTCGTGCCGGGAAGGATTCTCAACGTCGAAACCTGTTCGGGCGTGCCAATCGCTATCTACATTGGGAAGATATGCTGCGTTTTAAACAAGCTGGATATACTAAATACGATTGGGGCGGATGGTGTCCCGATAAAAGCAATGTAGCTCGGCAGCAGATTAACCGTTTCAAAGAAGAGTTTGGTGGCATAGTGATAAAAGAATGGGACTGCGAAAAAGCCATAACAGTCAAGGGGCGGCTTGCCTTGATTTATCGTCTGCTGTGCCGCAAGGTGTGAGATGCGCCTGGTGTTAATAGTGGACGACCTCTTGGGCGGTGGGGCTGGACGCGCCGCCAGCACACTTTGCAATACATGGGCTGAAAAGGGCTGGTCTATTTGGATGCTGACGTCAGATGACGGGTCCGTCCCTCCGGCATATAAGCTGCATCCTAAAATAATAAATCTCCCTTTGGCCTTGTACACGAATTCGACAAGTGCCGTTAATGGTCTTTTAAACAATGTGAGACGAGTACGGGCAGTCCGGAAAGCTCTCCGTCATTCCATGCCGGACTTAATTATCAGCTTCCTGGACAGGTGGAATATCATTACTCTCGCAGCATCAATTGGCCTCGGCGTGCCCGTCCTGGTTCAGGAACACTGTGACCCTAACGAGCGTGCCTTAGGCGGGACCTGGGAATTACTGCGCTATCTTCTTTACCCTCGCGCATCGTTTGTGGTTACCCTGACGCCTACCGCTATGCGCTTTTTTTCATTACGTCCGAAGATTCGTGGAAGAGTCATACCTAATCCTGTCGTAGTGCCACCAAATGAATATGTTCATCCTTCGAGCAATATTATTGGTAAAGATTACCGGAAAATAGTGTCTCTAGGCAGACTTCACGAAGTTAAATCTTTTGATAAGCTTCTAAGTGCCTTCGCCTTTATAGCAAACAAACATCCTGACTGGTCGCTTGAAATTTGGGGAGACGGCCCTGAAAGGCCACAGTTGACATCACTCATCGTGGAAATGAATCTGGAAGGGCGTGTCAGTCTACCTGGTGTAACTCGAAATCCTTTCGCATGTTTAACAGGTGCAGACCTTTTCGTCATGACCTCCAAAACAGAAGGTTTCCCGATGGCCCTGTGCGAGGCAATGGCATGCGGGGTTCCGGTGATAAGCTTTGATTGCCCGAGTGGACCCAGGCACATCGTTCGCGACGGTGTGGACGGTGTGTTGGTTCCGCCTGGCGATATAAACGCATTGGCAATAGCAATGGACCGGCTGATGAGCGATGAGGCTGAACGATGCCGCCTGGCTAATCGTGCCCCTGATGTGCTGGAGCGATTCAGCCTCGAAAAAGTGGTTGGGATGTGGGAAGAATTGATCAGGCAAGCAGATGAATATCGGTGAGTCGGTGAGTAGGTGAATGGGTGAGTCGGTGAGTAGGTGAATGGGTGAATCGGTGAATCGGTGAGTAGGTGAGTAGGTGAATCGGTGAATGGGTGAGTAGGTGAATCGGTGAATGGGTGAATCGGTGAGTAGGTGAATGGGTGAATCGGTGAATGGGTGAGTAGGTGAATGGGTGAGTAGGTGAATCGGTGAATGGGTGAATGGGTGAATGGGTGAGTAGGTGAATCGGTGAATGGGTGAGTAGGTGAATGGGTGAGTAGGTGAATGGGTGAATGGGTGAATCGG
>Ga0187889_10004962_pt1 | contig 10672 bp, 10 predicted proteins | sample June2016WEW_7_10_2_FD_132992 | JGI IMG/M metagenome (GOLD analysis project Ga0187889, IMG submission 132992) | Peatland microbial communities from SPRUCE experiment site at the Marcell Experimental Forest, Minnesota, USA - June2016WEW_7_100 | ecosystem: Environmental > Terrestrial > Soil >... | reverse complement strand
GGCATCGCCTCCAGTTCGGTTCATGCCGTCCATGCCGAAATGATTCCCTACATCCGCAAAGGCGTGATCACCCGGATCGAGACGGGGGTGAACGGCCTCATCGCCGAGCTGGTCAGCAAGGGAGAACTGGACTGCCCCATCGTGGTGCGCAGCCATGGTGGGCGGGCCCGGTCCCTGGCCACCGGAGAGGTCGCGATCGATGCTGCCTTCATTGCGGCCCCGTGCTGCGATATCACCGGCAACCTGAACGGAGTTTACGGGCCCTCGGCCTGCGGGTCCCTCGGCTATGCCCATACCGATGCCCGTTATGCCAGGAAGGTCATTGCCGTCACCGACAATCTGGTTCGATTCCCGGCCGCTCCCATCAGTATTGGCCAGAGCGAGGTGGATTACGTGGTTCAGATCGAATCGCTCGGGGATCCGAACAAGATCGTCTCGACCACCACCCGCCTGGCCCGCGACCCGGCGGCACTGCTCATCGCGAGATATGCTTCCGAGGTCATCGAGGCCTCGGGGCTGCTCAAGGATGGCTTTTCCTTTCAGACCGGAGCCGGCGGTACCTCGCTCGCGGTGGCCGATCTCATCCACCGGAAAATGGCCAAGGGAAAGATCAAGGGCAGTTTCGGGTGCGGAGGGATCACCGGGTATTTCGTGGACATGCTGGAACAGGGGTATTTCGAGACGCTTTTCGATGTTCAGTGCTTCGACCTGAAGGCCGTGGAATCCCTCCGCCGCAACCCTGGGCACCGGGAGATCAGCGCGAGTCTCTATGCGAATCCCTACAATCGAGGGGAGGTCGTGAACATGCTTGACTGCGTGATCCTCGGCGCCACCGAAGTAGACGTGGACTTCAACGTCAACGTCAACACCGAGTCCAGCGGCTACCTCCTGCATAATACCGGAGGCCATTGTGACGCCGCCGCGGGCGCGAAACTGGCCATCGTGGTGGCGCCCTCCATGCGCGGAAGACTTCCCATCGTCCGGGATGCCGTGACCACTGTGACTACGCCCGGCGAAACCGTGGATGTCATCGTTACCGAACGGGGCATCTGCGTCGCTGATAAACATGTTGACCTCAAGAAGGAGCTGCTGCGCCGTAAACTGCCACTCAAGGACATCCGCCAGTTCCACGAAGAGATCACCCGGATCACCGGCGAGCCAAGAGCCGTCGAATTCGACGATGAGGTTGTAGCCCTCATCGAATATCGTGACGGTTCCATCATCGACGTGGTCCGTCGCGTCCGCGAATGAGCTGGAGGGCGGATTTCCTAGAGGCACGGGATGGGCGCCAACGGGAGCTCGATCGCACCCTGGGGCAGGCCAGGCCGGAAGATGCGGCTTCGTTCTTTTTGATAAGCGCCAATATTCCGGGATGCGACAAGCATCGCCCCGGCATAACCCGCCTGCTCCGCCGCGCGCTGGATTCTCTTCAGGAGGCCATCGGGCTGAAAGTGTTGTTCACCCGAAGGGATCTCCTTGGTCCCTTCCACATCGCGTCTTCCAACTTGCCGCCCATCAATGCAAAAAGGGCCGCCCTGGTCATCGAGGCCGAAAATCCCTCTGCACGCCTCCTGGATGTGGATGTCTACCGTCCGGATGGTTCCCAGGTCGATCGGGCCGGTCTCGGGCTTCCGCCGCGATCCTGCCTGATATGTGCCGAGCCCGCGCGCGAGTGCATCCTGCTGCGACGCCATTCCGGCCCGGAACTTTTGGAACGGGTGGATACGCTTCTGCGGCCTTTCGTGCCGTCCCCTCGCCTTATTCTCCCTGAATCCCTCGCGGCTAACCTGCGGATGGGCGCCCTACGCGAACTGGATCTTACCCCGAAGCCTGGGCTGGTGGACCGCCAGAACAGCGGATCCCACGCGGATATCTCCTACGCGGAGATGCGCGCCTCTGTCGAACTGCTGCCCCTTTACTTCGCCAACATCCTTGAGTGCCACCAAACACAGCGCCCACTGAAGGATTTCGTGCAGGCCGGGATCGATGCCGAAAACCGCATGACCCGGGAAATCCAGTCCAATGCCCACAAGGGTTTCATCTTCCTGTCCGGTCTCGTGCTCATGGCCGCCTGTGCCAGCGGTGGGCGGGCCGACCTTCTCCGCCGGGAGATCTCGGAAATCGCTAAGGGCTTCTTCGCCCACTTCGGATCGCCGGATTCTTATGGCGCAGGCATTCGGAACAGCCATGGACTGGGCGGCATCAGGGCTGAAGCCGAGCAAGGTCTGCCCGCCGTGTTCGAGCATGGGTGGCCGAAATACCGGGAAGCTCTGGAGGCGGGCTGGGATCCGGAACACGCCGGCTTTTATCTCATGGCTGTGCTCATGCAGCGGGTGGAGGATACGACCGCCATTCACCGCTGTGGGCTCGAAGGCCTGTCCCGCCTGCGCCAGGATGGCGCCCGCCTGCAGAGACTCCTGGAGCAGCAGCAGGCACCGGAGCCCATGCTGGCCGCCCTCAACCAGGAATACTGCAGGTTAGGCTTGACGATGGGCGGGGTGGCAGATTGCATTGCTCTGACCTTCGCCTTGCAGGAAACCGCCAATTAATATTCGCGGTCGGCGCTGAGTCGGCTGACCAAGTGTGTCTTGCCAATCGCCCCGACAGGATTCTCTACCCCTCTATAATTCCTGCAATTCATCGCTGCAACAGCGCTCGCCATCGCGTCTCCCGCCAGACACACCGGTGTGTCATGCGTGACACGACGGCAAGTTAGCTTTCCTCGATAAGTTACTTGTTTTCAACCGCCAATGTTTTGGTCGGGCTGCTGCACTTACGCAATGGCGAAAGCACGTTGCGAGGGAGGCCATGCTGGCGTCGAGGGGCAGAGCAACGGTCCGTTCGACCTTCTCGGTTCGGATGGTGACCTTATTATTCTCCACCAGCTTGACTTTCGATTCCTCAGTCTTCTCGTAAGTCGCTATTGGGGGTGATTGTTCCTGTGCACTCCCCCATGTAGACGTTACTCGTCCTTGGAGTCTGTTGTCGCTGGAATGCGTGCGGGCAAGGATCGTTGCAGCGAGGATGGCCCATGCCAATGTCGTAAAGACGAAAATGAATACGATGGCGGCGATTCGGCGTCTCATCGGAAGCCTCCTATTGTGCGTGGCAGGGATTTCAGAGCACAACTGATTCCGCTCTGGTGCGGCAGAAACAAACGAGTTGCTAGGAGTGCGGCGCTGTGAGCGTGTCAGACATGACACATGTGTGTCAGGTGATACACGCCCGTTGTCCTAACCCTGAAAGGAACGTATTCCCTTCATGATGTCGCCGAGTTGTTTGGGGTATCGATCCGCGCCATCCAAGCTCGAATGAAATGCGGTGAACTGAATTCCAGGAACTTGCCAGGCCGCGCGAAGTTTTTGTCCGTTGACATTGAAGATTTCCTGGGAAACAGTTCCCGACGTGCCACTGCTACGTCGTAGCCCTTCGCGATATCGCGGGCTCTGCCAGCTTCCTTCCAAATTACTCCCACCTATTTGTGCTTCGTCGTGTTTGGTTTCGGCTGGCACAATCTTCGGCATTCACTGGTAACATTCTTCGCTGCCAATGAAGTTAACTTGCCGGTGATCCAGAGCATCCTTTGCCACGCAAAGCCGTCAACAACCGCAATCTACACGCACCGCGTCAATGCAGTGCAGATGGACGCACAGGGCAAGTTCCTTGAAGCCATCAAGATCACGTCGGCTGTCGGCTGACTTGGGTCGGAGCTTGGGTTGGAAGAAGTGGTGCGAGGGTGTTGAAAGTCTGTAAGTGCTTGAAAAAAATGGTAGGCACGAGGAGACTCGAACTCCTGACCTCTACCGTGTCAAAAATGAGGTCAGCGACCTAAAACCCTTTATTTGCCTTGCTTTTCCGCTTTGAAGTCGTCACCAAAACGGCCTTTTTGACGAGTTTTGGTGACGAGTTGGTGACGAGTTTCCTATCGCTGTTTCGCGTAGTTCTTCATCCCGGAAATATCGATGAGTACCACTGGTTCATCTCCCACTACCCATGCATCATGGCCCGGCGGAAGCAACCCAAGTTCGCCGGGGCCGAACTCGCGCTCTGTGCCGTCATCCATGACGACGTGCAGTCGGCCCAAAATGTGCAGATTCAGGTGTGGCGCCTCGCGGCTCCGCGTCTTGGCAATCGGCATTCTGCTACTTCTTGGGCGGCGGTTTGGTTGCCGCGGCCGCTTTCGCCGGGGCCGCTTTGGGCGCTGGTGCCTGTTTGGGCGGCGTAGCCTTGATTGTTGGCGACGGCGGAGCGTGCTTCGGACCGTCAACGCCGGCACCCTTCCGCCGATCCTTTTCAGCCTTATTTAGCGCCTTGTAATCCGGCGCAGCCTTTCCGCTCCCGACTGGTACAGCGGTGCTGGTATTGACCTTGCTGCCATCAAATTTGGCACCACCGTATTGCTGTGCCTCCTTGGCGTCCTGCATCGCCTGGGTGTCCTTCTTCTTCTTTGCCATCGCCGTCATGGATGAAAGGAGAAGACCAAACGCGACTGTTGCCACAACTACCTTCTTCATAGTTCCCCCTTATCTGGGAAAGACGTTAGTATCCCGCGCGTAACCACGCAAATTACCCTAGTAACGACAGAAATTTAATTGTTGGAAGAGCCCAAAAAGTTTCTGTTCTCCTCTAACTTTAGAACGCGCTCAATACAATTTCTTGCAAAAGAAAATTTGGATCATCGCGCTAGTAGGCTCACCCGCTCATGCACCGCCTGAAGGTCCGCCGTCACGAGGTTCGCATAGCGGCGCGGGCATCCAGATTTTCTCATCCAGAATGCCCCGCAATCGCGTTTAGAAGCCCGTAGGCGAGCCGCGAGAAAATCGTGCTGGAACTTCTAGTGGCTAGACCGCATTAAGCGCGACGGACGGGTGGCCCACACAAGCTTCCTTTGCTTGTGTGGGGTAGTTGCTTTTTGTGTAGGAAACTGCCCCACTCAAGCCAACAGCGGGCTTGAATGGGGCACCAAGCAAGTAGTTGTCCATGCCGTTATGAAACTCCCTCAAATTCAGGTGAGCCCATTTTCCGCTTGGGGCGTTGCAGCGCCCAATGACTACCGCAAAAGCGCTGTTCCGGGGCTCCCCGCCCGCTCTTCACGCCAGGCGAGCAGCCTGCGGAGAAAAATTGTAACTCCGGGTGTGACGACGCTAGCGGTTGCAGCATCTCACATTGCTGGGAGTTCAAGGTAGCTTGTTGCGGCAATCAGCTTCCATCAGGGATTTACGGCAAAACCAGGGATACTATGTTCCTTTTCGTTTCGTTCAAGGTCGCCGCTCCCTGATGGTCGCGTCGACTAGGGTGCGCTGACTCCGGGATACATCATCCCTGGTTTTGCTACAGCCCCGCCAATGCCAATTTCTCCCACATAAAAAACGACCGGAGAGCCGCAGTGTTTTTTCCGATGGGACTCAAGAACGCCGGAAGCATGAAGCGTAAAGGGATTCGCTCGAAAAACGCCTCGTTGTGGCTGCTGGCAGCATGGTTGCTGCTGGCGGGCGCGGGCCGCGCCGCGGCGGAGCTGGGCGGGGACGTGACAACCGTGGCTGCCGATCAACAGCGAATGCAGGGCACAAAGCGAAGCGTGCGTCAGGCTGAGAACTATGCCGCGCATGAGTACGAGACGCAATCCGGCACCGCGGTGCGCGAATACGTCTCGCCTGGCGGCAAGGTGTTCGGCGTGGCATGGCAGGGCCAGAGGATTCCAGATCTGCGCCAGCTTCTCGGCGCTTACTACGATCAATACGAGCGCGCCGCGGCAGCGGCGAGAAGCGTGCGGCATCGAGGACCGCTTCTAATCCAGGAACCCGGACTGGTGGTGCAGTCGGGTGGACACATGCGGGCATACAGCGGGTGGGCCTATGCCCCCGACCTGCTGCCGGCGGGCGTCCGGGCCGAGGAGATACGATGAGCGGGCGCGAGAAGCGACCAACAAGGTTCGGGCAAGCGCTGTCGCTGGCCCTGGTGGGAACTCTGTGGATGGCGGCCGCCTGCGGCAGCGGCGGTTCTTCCGGCTCGTCGGCAGCGGCCTCGGCAGGCATATCAAGCACTCCGACAGGCACGGGCGGCCCCGGTGGCAATACCATCGCCGATCCCGCGCCAAACGTTGCGGCCCTCACCGTAAACACGGGTCCTAATTTTCTGTTTACGACCGTGACCGTGTGCGCTCCGGGAACTTCGACATGCGCGACCATTCCCAATGTGCTGGTCGATACGGGGTCGTACGGCCTGCGAATCCTGGCATCGCCCCAGGGTGCAAGCGGGACGGCGGTGACCAGCCTGGGGCTGCCGCAAGTGAAAGCGCCAAATAACCTGCCGCTGTTGGAATGCGTCACATTTCTGGATCAATCTTTCGTTTGGGGGCCGGTGCAGAGGGCGGACGTAATCATCGCCGGCGAAACGGCCGGCAACATCCCGATCCAGATCATTGGCGCTCCGCAATTCTTGCACGACGTGCCGAACGACTGCGGCAGCGGTATTGCCGCCGATAACGAAAACAGCTTCGCCACCCTGGGAGCGAACGGCATATTGGGCATTGGTTTGTTTATTGAGGATTGTGGAACAGGCTGCGCGCCGCCGAATCCGCCGCCCGGGCCTTATTACGCATGCGCCGCCGGCGGAGCGGGAAGTTGCGAGGGGCCGGCAAATGCGACGAGCGTGCCGCTGGTGAACCAGGTGTCAAACCCGGTGGCCTTTTTTGCCCAGGATAACAACGGCACCATCATCCAGTTGCCGGCGGTGCCTGCCGGCGGAGCAACAAGCGTCAGCGGCTCGCTGGTTTTTGGCATTGGGACGCAAGCCAACAACGGGCTTGGCGGTGCCACAGTGCTCACGGCAGTCACGGCCGAAGCCGGCTCCAGCAGCAATCACGCGGGCTCGTTTACCACGCAGTTTGGCGGCCAGGCGTTTCCCGGCAGCTTCATCGATAGCGGCTCGAACGGCTTCTACTTCCTGGACAGCGGCACCATCAACGTTTTTTTGGGCGGCAATCCGCTGCCAACCTGCCTGCAAAGCGGTGCCTTCAGCAACGATGCTTCCATCAGCAGCTTCTATTGCGGCACTCTCAGCTCGTCGGCCACAAACGTGGGAACCAACGGCAACAGCACGGTTGTTCACATCGGAGTCGCGAACGCCGAGACGCAGTTCATGAGCAACAAGGAAGCATTCGACAATGTCGCCGGACCTAACTCCGGCAGCTTCGACTGGGGGATGCCTTTCTTCTTTGGGCGGAATGTGTACACGGCAATCGAGGGGGTAACTCCGCCGAGCGGCGTTCCCGCGGGCCCGTTTTGGGCCTACTAAGGGCGGTTGGCGGTAAGGTGTGGCCCGACACAAACGAGCGTTTCGTGGCGAGCCCAGGTTAGCGCCGATCAATCACCCCAACGAGCGGGACTCGCCGGGGACCTAGGCAGGACGGTGCCCCACATCTGCCGCAGTTAGCAGATGTGGGACTTGGGGACCAGTCGAACTACCCCACGTTAGTCCCACCACCCCAACGAGCGGTGCTCGCCGGGGACCCCGCAGACGCCCGCAAAACGGCTCAAGACCGAGATCCTTCGCTGCGCTCAGGATTTCGCCTACGGGCTCAGACGCCCGCAAAACGGCTCAATTTGTAAAAAGAACTTTTCCGCCGCATCCCGAAGCAGCTTTTCTGCCGCAACCGGGTTAGAAACGGGAGGGAGTACTGTGTAGACCCCTACCAAAGGAGCCTTTTGCTAGAGGCGGCACAGCCAGCCAAGTTGCGCGGATTGTCGCAAAAGAGTTTCTTGGCGCACTCCCGAGCAGCGGTGATTTCCGGGGTTCCAAGGGTTGCGGGAGTTGCGACAGTTCGAACTTTAATTGCTAACATTGAAAGCAGACATTCAGATCGGAATAGCGACCGAAGTGAGGATTATGAAAATCGATATTCGGAGCCGAAGTCAGGCCGCCATGCAAATAGTTCTGCTGGCAGGGGTCGTTCTCGCGTCGTTGCTCCTGCCCTCGCGCGCGGCAGCGGCGCTGGGCGGCGATGTGACCTCCGTGGAGGCCGACCAGCAGCAGATGAAGGCCAAGCGCGCCGTACGGGCCAGCGCCAGTTACTCGGTGCATGAGATCACGACACCCTACGGTACGGTGGTGCGGGAATATGTCTCGCCTGATGGAAAGGTGTTCGGCGTGGCTTGGCGGGGACCGTTTCTTCCTAACTTCCAGCAGCTACTCGGCGACAGCTACGCGACGTTTGCGCAAGCTGCTCAAGACGCCAGAAGCGCACAGCCCCGGCGCTCGCGCAATGCGCCGCTGATGGTGGCGCAACCAAATCTGGTAATGCATTCGGGCGGCCATACGCGCGCCTATGTCGGGCACGCTTACGTCCCGGGAATGATCCCGCAGGGCGTTGATGCCCAGGAAATACGGTAAGGGAGGGAACGTGCGAAGAATCGGCTTTGTAATTTTGATCTCGGCCTTGGTGTTCGCCGTGGGTTGCGGCGGCAGCGGCGGCAGTAGCAGCACCACCCCGACCACGCCCACTACACCCACCACTCCGACCACCAACGCCGTAGTCGCGGAGTGCATTCAATTCCTGGATAACAGCTTCTTCTTTGGCACCGTGAGATTAGCCGACGTTAGAATGGGCGGCACCCCCCTGGGTGGCAGCGCCGTCAACGTAGCGCCGCTGATCGTTGATGCCGGCCCACCCTCCGTCGCCAGCAGCGGCAGTCCATCGGCAAACGTGGCGTTTACCACCGTCCAGGTTTGCACTCCGGGAACTTCGACGTGCGTCACCATTGATCACGTCGCGGTTGACACCGGCTCGAGCGGTTTGAGGATTCCGGCATCGCTGCTTTCGTCACTCAATTTGCCAACTGTCACCTTGAACTCGATCACGCCGGCCTCGGGCGGATCAAGCAACGGCAGCGAAGTGGCAAGTTCGGTGCCGATACACGTAATGGGCGACACCTCTATCCCTACGGGGAATTCGATACCAACCACCTGCTCGCAGGTTCCCACCAGTACCGGTTCAACGACGAAAGGAACCGAGGAGGATTCGGTCACGGCACTGGGTGCGAATGGCCTGCTCGGAGTAGGCAACTATCAGTACGACTGCGACTATCTCGGGTTCGGGAACGCCTGTACCACTACCGCGAACCTGCCTCCGGGAACGTATTACTCATGTACGGAAGGGTCGAGCGGAAGTTGCACTGCTTCCGCAGTACCCCTCGCTCAACAGGTTCGCAACCCTGTATCGCTGTTTACGGACAACAATGGCGTGATCCTTCAGTTACCGTCCGTTCCCACCGGCGCGGGGGGAGAAAACGTCCCTGGCTCGCTGTACTTTGGCATCGGCACACTAGCTAACAACGGGCTTAGCAGCAGCGCCGTGGTGCTGCCGCTTGATTCCAACGTGAATGACCCGGCCTGGAGCGGATTTACGACCGTATTCCCAGCAGTCGGTGGGGTCTCGTACCCGAATTCAACAGAGAACAACCTACTCCTTGCAAATAATTCATACTCCATCGGCAGCTTCCTCGACAGCGGCTCGAATGGCATCTTTTTCCTGGACCAACCGACTTTAAAGACAAGTTATCCGGCAATGGTAGACTGCACCAACCAAGGGTATAGCTCTTGGTACTGCCCCGGGTCCACCCAGAGTTTTCCCTCAGTCATAAACAAAGCGGTCAACGGCAACGTTAGTCCGGCCCCGTTCAGCGTAAGCAACGCCATCATACTGTTCAGTGGTAGTAATACCGCCTTCAGCGATCTGGCCGGGCCAAACACGCCTCAAAATCCAGGAAACCCGAGTTCCTTACAGCAGGCGGCTGACGGGTATTTCGATTTTGGCCTGCCCTTCTTCTTTGGCCGGAATGTCTACACGGCAATTTGGGGAGTGACTCCACCGAGTACTCCGGCGAGCGGCGTCGCCGTTCCGGCAGGCCCGTGGTGGGCGTACTAGGGGGTGTTGACACTGCGGGGGGAGGAACGAATTAGAAAGCCTGGCGCAGCACGGATTAGGACAGTCCCTTGGGATTCTTCGCTTTGCTCAGAATGACATCCGCGGAGTGTGTATTGCTGTCATGCTGAGCGCAGCGAAGCATCCCATTGCGGCGTCCCGCCCTGCGCCGCTTTGAGCTTTGAGTGGGCTTTGATGAGCCGGATGCGCAAATTCTGGGTTTACATTATTGCCAGCAAGAGCGGAACCCTCTACGTGGGCGTGACCAATAGTCTTGACCGGCGAGTGTTCGAACACAAACAGAAACTCATCCAGGGGTTCACCAGCAAGTACGGCTGCGATCGGCTGGTCTGGCACGAGCAATGGACGTTCGTGCAACATGCAATACGCCGTGAGAAACAACTGAAAGGGTGGACGCGCGCCAAGAAGATCGCGCTGATTGAAGAAATGAATCCACGCTGGGCGGACCTGGCTGAGAGCTGGGGACAGGTGCTCGCGACGAATGGGGACTCGAATCGGAAAGCCTGACGCAGCGCGGATTAGTAGGCTTGGATGGGATTCTTCGCTCCCTGCGGTCGCTCAGAATGACACTTCGAGTGGGGCTTTGTTACCAGCCGGTGTGATTGTTCCGCAGAGAGTATCCGGGATGTCATGCTGAGCGCAGCGAAGCATCCCATTGCGGCGTCCCGCCCTGCGCCGCTTTGAGCTTTGAGTGGGCTTTGATGAGCCGGATGCGCAAATTCTGGGTTT
>Ga0187889_10004960_pt1 | contig 10674 bp, 10 predicted proteins | sample June2016WEW_7_10_2_FD_132992 | JGI IMG/M metagenome (GOLD analysis project Ga0187889, IMG submission 132992) | Peatland microbial communities from SPRUCE experiment site at the Marcell Experimental Forest, Minnesota, USA - June2016WEW_7_100 | ecosystem: Environmental > Terrestrial > Soil >... | reverse complement strand
CGGACGAGAGATCCTCTCGAATGTCAGACTCGCCGGTTCCGGCATAAATCGTCTTAGGATCGGAGGGAGCCACAGCCAGTGCACCAATCGAGGCCACTGGCTGCCCGTCAAAAATCGGTTTCCAGACAACTCCGGCATCCGTCGTTTTCCAGATCCCGCCATTGACCGAGCCAAAATAAAAGGTTGTCGAGTCGCCTGGCACGCCGGTGACCGCGACCGCGCGTCCGCCGCGGAAGGGCCCAATTAGGCGCCATTTGAGTCCGTTGATGAGTTCCGGCGGAACCGACTGGGCAGAGGCGGGAAGGGTATACAACATTGAAGTCAGCGAAAGAAAAGCACACGTAACAACACGACACGCTAGGCGCGATCCGAATTTCTGCAAGTGCTGGACCCCATTTCTTGAAACTCGAGTGAGTTGAGCTATTATGCCCGAGTCTTTGACCACGTATCTATCCCCGATTATCAATCTGACAGCGATGACAAATGACCTTCACGCCTGCCGCTTGCATGGAGCGTCAACCAAACGAGGCTGCAGGAGATAGACAGTACATGCTCCCCCTTTCAAACGAAGACTCGATGGCAAGCTTGCATTCTGGGAGGTTGACGGGCTATTCGGAAGCCATTCCGGTCCAGAAGTCCTCTTCGAGGAGATCGCCATTGATCTCCCCCAAGCCCGTTTCTGGATAATCTCTGGATTGCCGAAGTCAATGAGTGTAATCGCGATGTTACGCCAACCATCGAAGAACCTTTTCCGGCTTTGCGGTATAGACTGGCTCGGAGGAGGCCAATCCTCATGGCCGAGGGAGGCGGAAATGTTTGAAACCAGTGGAACCGCCGATGTCATGGAAAAGAGCCCGTGGCTGAAAAACGTGCTCTGGTTCGCGGCAGGCTGCTTCGTCACGATTCTGATCTTCTACATGCTCCTCATACCCAGTGCGAAGCGTGCTGCGGCTGAGTCCGCTGAAAAAGCGGCGAAGCAAAAATTCTCCGCTGAACTGGCAAAGAACCCGATGGCAGCTCAACTGGAAAGCACGAAGGCCGCATTGCAGACTGCAACCCAAGAGCGCGACGAGTGCAAAACCAAGTTTGATCGTCAGACGATCCTCTACGACAACAGCATCGTCATCGACCCCGACAAAATCTGGATCATCCCCGCCGATGTTGAACCGGTCGCCGTCGGTGACCACCGCGTCACTTATACGCACTACGACCCGAAGACCAAACGCGAGACTGTCCACTTCTATCCTCAGCGGCAATAGCCGACGGGCGCTCACTCGAAACTCCGGGTCGGGGGTCAATGAGTGAAATCGCGATGTTACGCCAACTGAGACGATTGCTAGCCAGTTGGCGACTCAGATAACTTCCTGTTTGCCGACAAACCGCCCACAAGGAGCACCAGCCGGGGTCAATACTCCCATGGCGACAGGTATCCCGTGCCGGTAGACTCACAGGAGCCGCCAGTGACCGTGTAGGTCCCTTCAATCAAACCGCCCTCGTCCGGGCCCGCCGTGCCAACAAAAGCAATGGTGCCATTGTCTGTAGGAATATTAAGCGCCACGGACGTACCCAAGATGAAGCTGGGTGTGGGGTACGTTCCTGGTGTCAGCTTTCCTGAATTAAAGCAGGCACCGTCGAAATTAAAAGTCCCGGTTAGGCCAAAGCTACCCTCCGAGCTGGGGCCAACCTGACCCAACTGGTCAGTACCCCAGTGAATATCTGCGCCTCCCGCGGTGGTTAAGTTGCCATACCAGGATCCGTTGAATGCTTCCACACTGTAGCCGGTCACATTGCCTTGGTCGCCGTTGGCACAGCCACCATTGATGGCATACGTCCCGGTCAGCGTATCCGGGAAATTGGCTTTGATGGTGATGTTCCCGGAGAAAGTAATGACCTGTCCATCAACAGATGTGGAGGTCAGGGAGACACTGCTATCAGTCAGAGTACCAGTTAGGCCGATGGTAGTCCCCTGATCAAAACAACTCCAACCGTCCACATGCACTGCGCCGTTTACCGAACCGTCTGATTGGCTTAGATTTCCAGCAATCGTCGCGGGGGGAATTCCGGGGAGGACCATAGACGTCGTGCTGAATTGCCAGTTGCCTGAAATATTCTGGCTCTGCGCTGGTGGAGCTGAAGTAGGGCCCGAGGGTGGACTTGAAGGAGGACCTGAAGTTCTTACTCCTCCTCCGCACCCAGAGAGTAGTACGAGAACCGAAAGCAGCCACGAGGAGTTCGATGAACGTTTTGTTACGGATTTCATTGTCCGGCCTCCGGTCTATTCGGAATTGGTCGTATCGAGTGTTGCATTACAAAACGGGCGACTTTATGAGCGCTCAGTCGTCATCGTGCATGCGACGTAAGTTATTCTTGTACACGGCCTTGCCTATAGCCTTTCCCAAGCGCTCGCCGGCGACCTGATCGGTTCGAAAATGTATCCCACCGTAAACACGTGCGTCGGAGATGTCGTCGGTAATCTGCTTGAACGTCGTGTATTGCAATACGATGTTGGGCACGGTGGGATTTGACAACGTAATGAAATGCCCGCCTTCACCGTATATGCGTCTCAGAATCTCGGCGGCGCCATTAGCTGCGCTGCCGTGGTTGGAGGGATAACTCGGGAAGCACGGCGTCACGATGAATGGGGCCCAGCTGGGATCACCAGGAGTGTTCGGGTTGCCGTCCGTGTCGCCCGCATGGATTGCCGTTTCAGGGCGCCAAAAGTTGTAGTAGTACTTGTTGAAGAATGACGCTACCAGGCTGTCATTCATCGCCATATTGATCAGTGCCAGAGCAAATGCATTTTCGGACAGCGAACGCCACCGCTCCTGTGCAACCTGCTGGATGGCCTGATTGAAGACCTGAGTTGGCGAAGACGCCGCATAGAAAAGCGCGACATTAGCGCGATCTTGTGGTCGCTCTGTACTGTCGATGCTTCCCACCGTCATCACCTCGTTGTAGGCTTTCGTGTATTCGCGGCTCGCGAGCGCCGGAGGCGGATCGAGGAGAAACTGACTAGCACTGGGTATGCCGAACGGAGTTACGTTCTGCCATTGAAACGCGATTCCAACTTTGATCCCATTCACAATTGGACAACTCGGGGTTGCCTGCCATTCTCCTGGAACCGGCGGCCCGGGTATCTTGAATTGCGGGGGCGACGATCCGTCGTTTGCACGCAGAGCGATCATGGCCAAAGCTGCGGCTTCACCGGTGGCAATGCCGTCGGTCTTGGCTTGGCCGTCCGGTATAGACGCCAGCGAGTTGGCGCGCTCCGCGTCGAGGGTTGAGGCGCTGGCTGGAAAATAGGTGCTAAGCACGCGATATGCAGCCTGGATGGCTGCAGCGTCGGGGGATGCATCTGGCGGTGCTACGATCGTCCCGAGATAAGGATGATACTCGCCCGTGATGGCGTTCACGGATTCGAATACCGCGAGTTGTACGATCGCCGCGGATCGTGCTTGGGCGAATGGGTTCTGGCCGTTCGCGACCGCTGTGTTTACCGCGATCACGTTCCAGTCCAATACGACATCTGCTTTTGCGACGGCAGACCCGAATAGAGTCGCGATCAACATCCATAGCCCAAGAGCCCGGTTCTTGGTGTCGCCATGTATCTTTTTCATTGTGGTTCCTCCTGATTCTTCACCGGCTTTCGGTCAGTGGTGATCGGCATATTTGCGGCAACGGAGGCTTTTGTCCATATCGGAGAGTGTGTCGCGGCGTTATTCTTTGTGTCGCCCTAAATACAAGCGGGGTTTGCACTTATGACGTTGTTTCCGGTGTGGTGTAAAATCATTGCGCTTCCATGGGGTGTGCCATGGCTTCCGAGCCAGCTGGGGTGGAGCAACCGATCCGGTTCGGCGAAGGCTACGAGCTTGATCTGCGTCCTCGGAGGCTGCGCCGTGGCAGTCATGTGCTGAAGCTGGAGCGCATCCCGTTCGAGATCCTTCTCCTTCTACTTGAGCACAGGGACGAGATTGTTACCCGGGATCAAATCGTTTCCAGGGTTTGGGGCCAGGGTGTTTTCCTGGATACCGACAACAGTATCCGGGGCGCGATCCGCAAGCTTCGTCAGGTCCTGAAGGATGACGCCGAGACCCCACGATTCATACAAACTGTGACCGGGCAGGGGTATCGCTTCATCGCGCCGGTCATTACTCCTAAAGAAGCAGGCGCAGCTTCCGAGCCAGAGGCATCGGTCGTCACCACCAGGGACCGGGATTTCGTGTCAGAACTGGATGGCTGGTTGCTAGCCCGAAGACTGCGTTTAGTGGGGGCAGATCAAGATCGTACGGCGGAGAGGGTGACGCATGCCGGAACCGCTCATGGACAGGGGAATCGGAAGGTATACAGGCGGCTTTTTGTTGGAGCAGTGGCTTTGCTCCCAGTCGCGTGCCTTCTGTTATTCCTAGCAGTTTGGGGCTGGCGACGAGCATCGAGCCCGCCCACACGTTCCCAGGGCAAGATAGTCCTCGCTGTCCTGCCGTTCGAGAACTTGAGCCGCGATCCCGACCAGGAGTTCTTCAGTGACGGCCTGACTGAAGAAATGATCGCTCAGGTCGGAAAGCTGAATCGGGATCGACTCACCGTGGTAGCCCGCAGTTCGGTTGCAAAGTACAAAGGCAGCAATCTGGCTGCGAAGGAGATCGGTAGAGAACTGAACGCGGACTATCTTGTCCAAGGCAGCGTTCGTCGCTGGTCGGACCGTGTACGCATCACCGTTCAGCTCGTCCAGGCACAAAATCAAACGGACCTCTGGGCTGAGAGTTACGACCGCGAACTCAAAGATCTGCTAGCTGTGCAGGACTCCGTGGTGCAAAGCATCGCAAGCCAAATACACATCGCTCTCACTGAAGAAGAGAAAACACGTTTAGCAAATCCGCGGCAAACAAGGCCTGAAGCATACGAGGCGTATTTGAAAGGTCGCTACTACTGGAACAAGCGAACCGCCGACGGCATGCAAAAGGCGGAGCATTATTTTCAGCAGGCCATTGACAGCGATCCAACCTATGCCGCGGCATATTCGGGGCTGGCCGACTGCAACAGCGGACTTACGTGGCACGGGTTCAAATCCCCGGCCGACGCGCTTCCGAAGGCGTACGCGGCCGCTCGCAAAGCGGTCGAGATCGATCCACAATCGGCTGAAGCCCACGCCTCCCTGGGCCTTGTGCTTAGCCATGGTTGGGATTGGGCCGGAGCGGAGGCCGAGTTCAGGCGTGCTCTGGCGTTGGATCCTCAATACGCCAATGCGCACCACTGGTACGGGGACTATTTTTCCATTAAGAGGCGCCATGACGAGGCACTTGCCGAAGCCAGCCGCGCACTGGAACTCGATCCACTTAATCTCATGATCAGCACATGGGTGGCACTCCGCTACTACCAGGCACATAACTACTCCCGCGCAATCGAACAAGCTCGAAACTCTGTTGAGCTGGATTCGAACTTCGCAGCTGCGCACCTTCTGCTCGGCGAGGGCTACGTTCAGGCAGGCTTGCACAGCGAGGGCGTTAGTGAGCTGAAGAGGGCTGCGAGTCTGTCAGGGGGTAGCCCACTCTACACGGCGCAGGTCGCGGTTGCCCTTGCAGCGGCAGGGCGGAAGCGTGAAGCACTCCGAATCGCGCACGAACTGGAAACAATCTCGAGAAAGCGTTACGTTTCGCCCTATGGGTTGGCTCAGATCTACGCAGCGCTGAACAGCGACGAAGACACATTCAAATGGCTGCAAGCCGCGTATAGCGATCGCGCCGTCTGGATGGGATACCTCGCCGTCGATCCGATCTTTGATCGCTATCGCTCCGACCATCGTTTTCAAGAGCTTCTTCGGCGCATCGGCCTGCTCTGACTTAGATTACGAAATCCCCGATGTTCTGCAGCCAAGCGCGGCCGTCTGCATCCAGTTAATTGTCGAAGTAGACAAGCCAGGAAAGCAACAAGTCCTTCATGCGACAAACAGGTTGCGAGAACAGCTTTTGTAGCTCTCGCCACAAAGGTACCTTCCGGGACATGAATTGTGTCCGGATGACGGGCAAACTGGAAATAACCCTCAACGGAAAAGCCACGCTGGGAGAGGATTCTGGATGGTTTACGTAACCAGGCGTTAGCACAAGCTTGCGCCGTCTGTTCGCCCCCTCCGCGATTTGAAGGGGGATTTTGAGTGTAATCGCAATTTTTCAACAACTATCCAAAGCACGCTGCAGATTGGACATCTTTCTTCTTCGGATTGCCGCATCATCAACAGCCAGTTACGACAACAATGTGTTGAGAACGTCTGACAAAACCCGATTGGCAGTGTCTCTGCCGACTTGGGAATTGCCAGCCTGTCCCCATCATTTTTCTTCGCCGCCGCAGTCGAAAAGCAGGATAATTGTGGCGTAAATTCTCTCGCCTCCCCGAAGAGCAGTTCCCGCTGCGGGACGCATCCCCCCTGAGGCGACGAGTTCGATATCGTCCACTAGGCTGTGCTCGTTGAGTACGTGCTGCGATGTCTCGTGGCACGCGGTAAAGCAGGCTCCAAATGTTGAGAGTAATGTTTACACTCCTCGTTCTCGTGTCAGCGGGCCTGACGCAAACCTCTTCCGACGGATCGTTTTCGGTGCGCCATTCCAAGGACCCGAACTTCTCCCTCAGCCCGGCCCAGATGCGCGAGGCGGAAAGTCTCTACCAAAGCGCGCGCGCGACGGTGCAGCACGATTTTCACACCGGCGCCGGCGAATTGCATCCGCACTTCACGGTCATCATCGGTACAGACATCAACCGAGTCTTGGAAAGCGCGGCTGTGGTCAACGGCGTGGTCAACGGCAAGAACGAGATCTGGTTGAAGAAGTGGGACCCAGTCTTGTTTGCAGAAGGAGTCGTGGTCCTCGCGTTCCGCGAGTTACTCACGGGTGATGTGATCAAGCAATTAGGCGACCGCGCCGTCCGCTTGAGTAGTGCCACGGTGGATGTCGCCGGATTAAAGTGAGCGCTTGGGCGGCTTCTCTTTTGCATCACGCAGAACGTGGGAGCGGTAATTGGCGAAAACAGGCGATTACACTCAGAACCCCCTCACAGGGGTCAATGAGTGAAATCGCGATATTACGCCAATTACGTCATAGTTTCGGATTGCCGCCGACATAAACCCGATCTTGAGGGGGAACAACCTTGGGACATTCGAAATTCCTTGGATTGCAGAAATTCGAACACCGGAGGTCATATAACAGTCATAACTACAGAGGAGGCTAATTCGCCTTTCCCTCCACTTCAGTCCTTCACTTCAGTCGTCATCCGGATCGGTGGCTGCGCTCGTGTCGGCCTGGCAACTGGCGGTATCGGACGGCGGCGTGATTGTCTGAAACACAAGCGGGGTCTGGCTGAAATTGAAAATGTCGGAGAGATCGTCGGCCGGAGCGTCCGCGTAGCCCAGGGACGGCAGATTAAAGTTCGTCTCAATAAACTTCAAAATACTTCCAAAGTCATGCGTGACGTGAGAGATGTAAGCCGGCTTGGCGTAGGGCGACATCACAACCATCGGCACGCGGAATCCGTACACGTAGCCGGATCCCCAACTGCTGCCGTTGCTGATGACCGCTGGTGGGACGTGGTCGTACCAACCGCCCCAGTCGTCCCAGGTGAGGATGATGACCGTATTGGACCAATATTGGCTGTTGCCGATCGCGTTGACAATCGAAGTTACCCAGGACGGGCCGCAGCCGTTGTTGCTGAGGGCATGGTCAGAATCCTTCCCGTCGGGAATCACCCAGCTCACTTGCTGGAGATGATTGTTGGCAATGTCGGCGAGGATCTGGGGGTTGCTCTGCGTTTGGCCGACGACAACCTTGGGCGACGTGCCGGTCCAATCCGATCCCATACACTCTCCCCCCGTGGGGGCACTCGGTGCGCACATGTGCTCAATCGCATCGGGAGCAGTCCAGATGGAGCCGGCCGACGGCGCGTAATAGCGCCAGCTGATGTTCGCAGCGTCGAGCGAGTCCGTGAGCGTGGGATGCTCAAAGCAGGGGTAAATCGCCGGGTTGCTGGTCTCACTGCCTGCGGGATCGATCACCTTAACCGTCTCGCCGGCGGGAGCGATGCAACCCGCGGCGCCGCCGGCAACCCCCCCGGGGTTCTCGGCCGCAAACAAATTGCTGGTTGCCGTAGGCGCTGAAGTCCCCGAAATGATGAACTGGTGCGCCGGGAAGCTGGGCCCCTCGTTGGTCTGGAACATGTGATCGGCGAACGTGTACGTCTGGGCCATTGTGAGGTATGGCTGAACGTCAGTCGGAATCACGTACATAAACTGCGGATCCGGGGGTGGTGGGCAGCCGGCGGTTCCCGCCGTGCACGAATATGGGATCAGGTCAGCGCCATCCATCGCACATACTCCGGTGGCCGTGTTCAGGTCGCACATGTCCACGAAAGCGCTGTGGGCGTGGCTCAGATCGTAGTTGTCGGGGTTGGGGCCGACCGTGCCCAAGTCGATAGGGCTTAGCGTGATGGTCGCGTCTGTCGAGTCCGTTCCCGTGCTGGCGATGTCGTACTGGGAGGCGGTCGGGCTTATGCTGTTGCAGGAACTGGGGTTGCCGTACGGCGGAATGCACAGTCCCTGGAACAGGTTGTCGGGCGTGCGGTTCTCCTGGAAGATGATCACCACGTGCTGGATCTTCGAGGCTGGCGGCGGCAGGGTCGTACTGCCTCCGCCGCAGCCGTTCAGGCTCAAAAGAGATCCGGCGGTACAAAGCAGCAGGATTGAGAGTAATAACCATGCCGAGCGACTCATGGTGGATGTCCTCGTGCGAAGCGGCGCAGTTTTTCTAACCTTCACACATGAACCCCGCCGCGGAACTTTCCACTCGGTCAGCGCTAGAATTACTTGACGGCACGTCCTCCGGCCCCGCGACAGGCTGCGCATCAGGCACTGCCCCCGGCCATATCGGCACTTGCGTATGTCCCGGCGACGACTGCCAGGCAGGCGTCTGCGCGCTCAGATCGCCAAATGCAAACACAACACAGAGAGCAAAGATCAAAGGCTTCACCACAATCCCCACAGCTTAATATAACCAGTCACTGCCGGAAACCGCTGATCGGAAACTGCGGGTAGATCATGGGCAATCGGACTTAACTTAACTGTACATGAACTGGTACAAGCCGAAGGCCACAAAGTAGAAGGGCAGCAGGGCAACAAACAATGCAGTCTCGTAGCGATTCACGCCCCCATCATAGCGCCCAATGACTTACAAAAACAGCAACACCGATTTGGCTGTTGAAATCAGGCGTTATCGCAATACAGTTACACGAATCGGTCTTCTGGGTGTGATGCCCGACCCTCCGACCAGCGTGTAGCGCTCGTTCCCACACGAAAGGCCGAAGTACGCTATGGCTGAAAGGGCATGGGTAAGGTCGTTACCAATAGCCGCATTGCGCGGAAACGGAAGGGTGGACATGCACCTCGGGCATCTCAATTCGGCAAGAATCGGCTGATACGTTCCTTGTATGCCGGTTATCGTTAGTGACGCGAAAGCTTCGGAAACCAAAGCCAGCGAGCAAGCCCAGGCTTCCGACAAAGTGTCGGCGCTAGCGGAGGTGTTGCGCAACCGTTCTTATGTGGAGATCCGGCAGCGGATGTATGACAGTCCTCCCGGGAGTCCGTGGTGGACGGCGTGCCGGGCTGAACTTGATCTGCGCAATGGACAGCAGTTTGGTGAAGCTGCGCTGGCCATGTCGAGGACCTCGGACAAAATGAGGGCTTCGCTGCAGCACTTTGAGCAATTGGCCGATACTCTGCAACAGTCCACGAAAGACGTCGCCGACCTGCTGCGTGGGACTCAAGAGGCGGGTCGTCGGCTGGAGATTGCGGTCTATGTCGCGATCGGGATAACGCTAGTGCAATTCTTCAATTTGATCTTCGAAATTTTCCACAAGCATCGGTAAGCGCGGTGTCGGCAACACACGCTCCCCAAACTGGTAAATGAGTGCTATCGGGATGTTGCAACAGTTACCCGACCCAACGAAGGCGGCATTACGAGCCGCGTGCTATGATCAATCACTCTAAGGCAAGCTCGATAGATCCGGTAACACAAATCCGAAACACAGAATGGAGCACATATTCAATGAAGAGAACACTGGTGTGGTGTGTCGTGGCATTGCTGTCGCTGATGGTCGCGGCACAAGCTCAAGACAAGATTGGCGGCGAAACCGAGAAAGGTGTTGCGGCACTGGAGCAACAATGGCTTCAGTCCCAGAAGACCAATAATCCTGACTTGGTGGCCCCTTTACTGGCCGACAAGTTCACAAATACGGGAAGCGATGGGAAAGTCAGCGGTAAGGCCGCGATGCTGGCGACAGCGAAAGCGACCAAGTATGACAGCGTCGATTACGAGGATTTGAAAGTAACGGTATTTGGCGCTACGGCCATCGCTACGGGAGTCTTCAAAGCTAAGGGCACCGATGAGTCGGGAAAGCCTATGGATCTCCGTGAGCGCTTTACCGATACCTGGGTCAAGATGCCGAGTGGGAAGTGGCAGTGTGTTGCGAGTCATGGCTCGCCAATAAAAATGTAAGCACTCACACACCGATGAATCGAAGGCCGCCCGATGTCTGGGCGGTTTTTCTTTTGCATCAAGCCGAAGGTGGTTGCGCGGCTAACTTCTGTTATCAGGCGATTTTACGTTTTGACCGCTGGTCAATGAGCGCTATCGGGATTTT
>Ga0187889_10004956_pt1 | contig 10677 bp, 14 predicted proteins | sample June2016WEW_7_10_2_FD_132992 | JGI IMG/M metagenome (GOLD analysis project Ga0187889, IMG submission 132992) | Peatland microbial communities from SPRUCE experiment site at the Marcell Experimental Forest, Minnesota, USA - June2016WEW_7_100 | ecosystem: Environmental > Terrestrial > Soil >... | reverse complement strand
GATCGCGCCCGTGATCGGCGCCGTCTGTATGAGCGAAAGCTGCACGTCGCCGGTGCCCGGCGGGAGGTCGATCACAAGGTACTCGAGATCGCCCCAGTCCACGCCGCGCAGGAACTGCTGGATGACGCTGTGCAGCATGGGGCCGCGCCAGACCAGCGGTTTGTCTCCGGGATTCAGGAAGCCCATGGACATGAGCCTCACGCCGTACTGTTCCAGCGGCTGGATGCGCTCGCCGGAGGCCATGGGCGTGCGGTTGATGCCCATCATGAGGGGCACGTTGGGGCCGTAGACGTCGGCGTCCATCAGGCCGGTCTTATAGCCCAGCGAGGCCAGGCCCACCGCCAGGTTCACCGCCACCGTGGTCTTGCCCACGCCGCCTTTCCCGGAACCTACGGCGATGAGATTCTTCACGCCGGCAATGGGCAGCCGTTGCATCTGGCCGGGCTGATTGGGTGTCATGAATTCTATGGTAGCAGCGGTGGGGCGTGCTTTAGCTTGCCAAAACCCCTTCCTTTACTTTCCACCCCTGGGAATGCTAGCCTAAGTGTCTGATAATGCGTACAGTTGACTTAATCCAGCGGAAACGCGATGGGGAAGAGCTCGCTCCTGAAGAGATCGAGTTCCTGGTGGAAGGTTACACCAACGGCGACATTCCCGATTACCAGATGTCGTCTTTTCTAATGGCCGTTTTCTTTTCGGGGATGTCCGACCGCGAAGTCAGCCGCCTCACGGAATGCATGCTGCGTTCCGGCGACACCGTCGATCTGTCCTCCATTCCCGGCGTCAAGGTGGATAAACATTCCACCGGGGGCGTCGGCGACAAAACCAGCCTCATCGTGGCGCCCCTGGCCGCCGCCGCCGGCGTGGTGGTGCCCATGATGTCCGGCCGCGCGCTCGGCCACACCGGCGGCACCCTCGACAAACTCGAATCCATCCCCGGCTTCCGCACCAGCCTCACCGCCGAGGAATTCGAAAAACAGCTCTCCGAACTGGGGCTCTGCTTCATCGGGCAGACCGACCGGCTGGCGCCTGCCGACCGCAAACTGTACGCCCTGCGCGACGTCACCGCCACCGTGGAATCCATTCCCCTGATTTCCTCCTCCATCATGTCGAAGAAACTGGCCGAGGGCGTCGACGCGCTGGTGCTCGACGTCAAAGTCGGCAGCGGCGCCTTCATGAAGAAGCAGGTCGACGCCCGCCGCCTGGCGCAGATGATGGTGGGCATTGGCCGCCGCATGGACAAGCGCGTGCAGGCCCTCATCACCGATATGAGCCAGCCGCTGGGCTACGCCGTGGGCAACGCCCTTGAAGTGATGGAGGCCTCGCAGACGCTGCAAAACGCCGGCCCCACCGATCTCACCAAGCTCTCCATCGAGCTGGCCGCGCGCATGATCTTCCTCGGCAAGAAGGCCGCTTCGCTCGAAGATGCGCGCCGCCTGGCCGAAGAGAAGCTGGTGGACGGCTCGGGCTACAAGAAGCTCAAGCAAGTGGTGGCGGCGCAGGGCGGAAATCCGCAGGCCCTCGACAAGTTCGAGCTGCTCCCCAACGCCACCGGCATGCGCGAGGTGGCTTCGCCCCGCGGCGGCTACGTCAGCTCCATCGACGCTCACGACATCGGCTCGGCCTCCAACATGATCGGCGCCGGCCGCGACCGGAAAGAAGACGCCATCGACCCCGCCGTGGGCATCATTCTCGAAGTCAAGGCCGGCGAGAAGGTGGACGCCGGCTCCGTGCTGTGCCGCCTGTACTACACCAAGGAAGATCACGTGGAAGAGGCCGCCGAGATGGTGGAAGACGCGTTCCGCATCTCCGCGCAGAAACCCGAGGAGCGGGAACTCATTCTGGAAGTCGTGGGGTAAAATGGGCCGCTATACGGGCTTCCTCGGCCTCGTCGTCATCCTGGCGTTCGCGTGGCTGTGCTCCACGCACAAACGATCCATTCGCTTGCGCACCGTTGCCTGGGGCCTCGGCTTGCAGTTCGCCTTCGCGCTCCTGGTGCTCAAGACGCCCTTCAGCCAGGTGCTGCGCGCCATCAGCACCGCCGTCGCCGCGCTGTTCGGGTACGCCAGCGTAGGCAGCGCCTTCGTCTTCGGCAAGCTGGCCGATAGCGATTCGATGGGCGTCATCTTCGCCTTCCAGGTGCTGCCCATCATCATCTTCATCGCGTCCTTCTTCTCGATTCTCTACTACCTGGGAATTATGCAGGTGGTGGTGCGAGCCATGGCTGTGGCCATGCAGAAAACCATGGCCGTGAGCGGCGCGGAGTCGCTCAACGTGGCCGCCAGCATCTTCATGGGCCAGACCGAAGCGCCGCTCACCATCAAGCCGTTCCTGGCGGGCTTGACGGAATCCGAGCTCTTCACCGTGATGACGTGCGGCATGGCGCATGTTTCAGGGGCCGTGATGGCGGCCTACGTCATAGTGGGGCACGTCGAGATCCGCCACCTGCTGACGGCGGTAATCATGACCGCGCCGGCCACCATCATGCTGGCCAAGATATTCATACCGGAGACCGAGAAGCCGGCCACCGAGGGCAAGGTCGAAATCCAGGTGGAGAAAACCGCGGTCAACGTGATCGACGCCGCGGCCCAGGGCGCGGGAGATGGGCTGCGCCTGGTCTTGAACATCGCCGCCATGCTGATCGCGTTTCTGGCCCTGATTGCCATGCTCAACGGGATGCTCCACTGGGCCCACACGCTGCCCTTCCTCGGCTGGCTGCCGGAGTCGCTCCAAAAAATCTTCGGCATTGTCTTCGCGCCCGTCGCCTGGGTCATGGGCGTGCCCTGGCACGACGCCTCGGCCATCGGTGACCTGCTGGGCACGCGCCTGATCACCAATGAGTTTGTGGCGTTTGTCCAACTGGGGCCGATGCAGAAGACGCTCGATCCGCGGTCCTTCACCATCGCCACCTACGCCCTGTGCGGGTTCGCCAACCTCAGCTCCATCGCCATCCAGATCGGCGGCATCGGCGCGCTGGCGCCCAACCGCAAGTCGGATTTGGCGCGATTGGGAATCCGCGCGGTTGCCGCCGGCTCCATGGCCAACTTCATGTCGGCCTGCATTGCGGGGATGTTGCTATGATCCAAGAAGCCAAACGCTATATTGAAGAGCGCACGCCGCTGCGCCCGTCCATCGGCGTGGTGCTGGGCAGCGGCCTCGGCGCATTCGCCGGCGAGCTGACCGAGCGGACGGAAATCCCTTACACCGAGATTCCCGGCTGGCCGGCCTCCACCGCCGTGGGCCACGCGGGCAAGCTGACCGTCGGCAAACTCGGCGATCGTGTCGTGGCGGTGATGGCCGGGCGCGCCCACCTCTACGAAGGCTATTCGCCCGCCCAGGTGGCTCACGGCGTGCGCGTGCTCGGCGCCATCGGCGTGCGCTCCATGGTGTTCACCAACGCCGCCGGCGGCATCAACCTGGCGCTCGAACGCGGCGGCCTGGTTCTCATTTCCGACCACATCAATCTCCAAGGCTCCAACCCATTGGCGGGTCCCAACGACGATTCGCTCGGGCCGCGCTTCCCGGATATGTCGGAAGCCTACTCGCGCGATTACCGCGAGGCCGCCAAGCTCGTGGCGGCCGAACTGTGCGTCTTTATGCCCGAAGGCGTGTACGCCGCCATGCTCGGGCCCAGCTACGAGACCCCCGCTGAAATCCGCTACCTGCGCACCATCGGCGCCGACGTGGTGGGCATGTCCACCGTGCCCGAAGTGATTGTGGCCAACCACATGAGCATGAAGGTGCTGGCCATCTCCTGCGTCACCAACATGGCGGCCGGCGTCATTCCGCTACAAAAGATCAGTCACGAGGAAGTGCTCGAAACCGGCGCCATGGTGCGGGATACGCTGGTGCGTTTTCTAAAGGCGCTGCTGCCCAAACTGGAGCCTTAGCCTTGCCCGACGCATTGCTGGCCGCCGCGCTCGCCGCCCGCGAAAACGCCTTCGCGCCCTATTCCGAATTCCGCGTCGGCGCCGCCATCGAAGATATCGGCGGCCGCATCCATACCGGCTGCAACGTCGAGAACGCCACTTACGGCCTCACCGTCTGCGCCGAGCGCGTGGCCGTATTCAAAGCCATTTCCGAGGGCGTCCGCAAGTTCCGCCGCGTGGCCATCGCCGCCGACACCGACTCGCTCACCCCGCCCTGCGGCGCTTGCCGCCAGATCCTCTGGGAATTTTGCGGCGACATCGAGATCGTTCTGGTCAACCCGCGCGGCAAAACCGAAACCTATCGTCTCAAAGATCTTTTCCCGAAGCCCTTCGATGTTTCGTATCTGTAGCTTTTTCCTCTTCGTCTTCACCCTGGCCGGCGAACCTGCCGACTGGATCTGGAGCGCCCGGTATGTCATTACCGAAGACGCGCAGCACCGCGTCATCGAAAACGGCGCCGTGGCCATTCGAGCCGACCGCATCGTGGCGGTCGGCGCCAAAGCCGAAATCGACAAGCGCTTCGAGGCCCGTCAGCGCCTCGACCGTCCCGACGCCATCCTCGCCCCCGGCCTGATCGACACGCACACCCACGCCGCCATGTCGCTCTTCCGCGGAATCGTCGACGACGTGCCGCTCCAGGTCTGGCTCGAAAAGTACATCTTCCCCGCCGAAGCCAAAAACGTCTCCCCCGAGTTCGTGCGCTGGGGCACGCGCCTCGGCTGCCTCGAGATGCTGCTGGGCGGCACCACCACCTTCACCGACATGTACTACTTCGAGGACGTGGTGGCGGAAGTGGCCAAAGAGGCCGGCATGCGCGGCGTGTTGGGCGAGACCATCATCGGCTTCCCCGTCCCCGACGCCAAAACCCCCGCCGACGCGCTCAAGTTCACCGAGCGTTATCTCACGCGTTTCCGCAACGACCCCCTAGTCGTGCCCGCCGTCGCCCCGCACGCGCTCTATACCAATTCCGACGCCACCCTGAAGGCCGCGCGCGCCCTGGCCAACAAGTACAACGCCCCGCTGATCATCCATCTGGCCGAAACCAAAAAGGAAACCGACGACGCCCTCTCTCAACGCCACATGACGCCCACCAAGGTCTTGGACAGCTTGGGTGTATTCGCCGGCCGAACCGTAGCCGCTCATTGCGTGTGGGTCAACGAGGCCGACATGGCGATTCTGAAGGCGCGCGGCGTAGGCGTGGCGCACTGTCCTTCGAGCAACATGAAACTGGGTAGCGGCGTAGCGCCCGTGGTGCGCATGTTGGCGCTAGGCATCAACGTAGGCCTGGGCCCCGATGGCCCCGCCGGCAGCAACGACGACTTCAACATGTTCGAGGAAATGGACCTCGCCGCCAAGCTGGCCAAGGTCACAAGCCTCGATCCCCAAGTCTTGCCCGCCACCACCGCATTAGAGATGGCGACGATTCGCGGCGCCCGCGTGCTAGGCATGGAAAAGGAAATCGGCTCCCTCGAACCCAACAAGCGCGCCGACCTGATCATGGTCCGCCTCGACCGCCCCAACGCCGTCCCGTTATACAACGTCATCTCGCAGATGGTTTACGCGCTGAAAGCCGACGACGTCCGCGACGTGATGGTCAACGGCAACCCGGTTGTCCGCGACGCCAAAATCCTCACGCTGGACGAAAACGCGATCCTACAAAAAGCAGAAGAATACCGCACCAAGATCACCGCCTCGTTGAGGTAAGCTCCGTAGGGAAATGGGGAAATGGGTCAGCCTGAACTGAGTGATTTTCCCAGACCATCGAGGCGGCTTTGGGATACGTGGAGCGGAGCCGGGTGGGAGTCGACGGAATGGCCCGGCGAGCCAGCGGGTACCGCGATGGCGGCACTCAGGCCCGCTTGCTCTCCGCGACCTCCGCCTGCCACTCGTCCTCGGTGAAGCGGAAGTAGGGGATGCCCAATTCCGAAGCGCGCTGGATGAATTCCAGGCGGGGAATTCCCAGGAGTTCGGCAGCCTTGCCGCTGGAGACGAGGCTCCGCCGGTACAACTCGAATACAATCATTTCACGCGCCGTCTGCTCGATCGGCTGGCCCAGAGTCGCCAGGAAACCGCTGAGGTCTTCGCCGAGGTTCAGAATAGTGGAATCCATCGCCGATGCTCCTCCTTCATGGTACCGCTCAGCGTGCCGCAAAGAGAGAAGCTGGCGAGAAAGCAATGGTCAGGAACGGCCGGCGCTCATGCCCGACGCGTTAGCTACACAAGCTGGATCGTGACCCGCCGCCCGACCATGGCCGCCGCCCGTTCCAGACTCGACAGCGTGATGTCGTTCCTTGCATCCAGCAGCCGATTCACCTGCGTGCGGCTCGTCTTCAGCAGTATAGCCATGCGGTTCTTCGATATCCTCTTTTCCTTCATCGCTTGGGCGAGTTGCCAGGCGACGACCTCTTTAACCGCCTGTGCTTGCGCCTCTTCGAAGACCCCCTCCTCTTTCAGAAAGTCATCAATGCTGGAACCCATGTGTTTCTTACTCATCGCATCAACTCCTTCTGGAACTTGCGTGCCTGCCCTTGTACCGTTTATAGTACATGTACCATCGATTATGCAAGCTGGGCAGAATGCCACGGTATCCGAAGAGGCTGAGAAGCGCAAACAACAGGAGTTTTTCAACCTCGCCGAACGCTTCCGGAGCGCTACCGATCCGGATGAAGTCAAACGCCTGGGCAATCGGATGGGGCGAATGGTCTTTGGCAACGAATGCCAGGAGTCGAAGGTGGGCCAACCTGCCGCCCCGCAGTCCTAGCTCGCTCTGCGGATCTCTTCGCGGACCACGCGGCGCAACGTCTCCTCCAAAGGTTCTCGGGTGCGCGCGATGAATTGGCGGAGGGCATCGTTAATCAGGCTCTGATAGTTACCGCCAGCGGCCTTCTCCACCTGACCGCGGAACCAGGCGATTACGTCCTCGTCCAGACGGATCGTAATCCTGGTCTTTCCCTTCGGAACGGGGATCACGGGTCCACGCTTCGCTTTTGAGAAATCGTATTCACGTTTCATTGCTTTCCTCATACCGGCGCCGCTCGCGCGGGGTCGCGCGGCGCGCCGAGATCAGACGCACGCGCTCGCCGCGCCAGGTGTGAACAACCACGAGCATTCGTAAGCGTCTCGTGAACCGCGGCCGCAGCCGGTACAGTGCTTGTCCGCCTCGGCCAGGTCGTGAACGATTCTCTCCCGCTTCAGATGCCGCGCCAGAGCTTGCCGGCCGCCCCGTTTGTGGTTTGGCGTTTCGTTCGCTTTCGGCCCAGCGCCCCCATCGCCATCGAGGTCATCGTGGTCCTCACCGGCAGCGGATTCGGCTTCCGCGCTGTGTGCCTGCCATGCCGCCTCGAACAACGCCAGTTGCTCTTTCGACAACTGCTCACTCTTCCGGTTGCGCTGCGCTTCCAGCAGTTCGCGCAACAGACTCTGATACTTGTTCTGCTCGGCCAGAGAACGATCCAGTTGTTCGGCCAGATCCACGACGATCTTCCGCAGTGTCTCTGCATCCCGAGGCAAACTGTTCGGATCGATAACCACCGTGCATTTAGCTTACGCGGAAACCGCCCCGGTTCCAAGTAAAAACAGGATTATATAGAAATGTCTTGGAAGGCAGAGCGGCTCAGTTCTCCGTCGGCCTATCGAGATGCTCGATCACCAGCACCTCGACCGGGCTTTTTTGCCTCTTCAGCCGGAGGCCGAGCTGTTCGTGCAATGCGGTAACCAACGGCGGTCCCGGCGCATCTGTCGCCTCACTGGGAGACCACTCCAGGGTAAAATCGTAGGCTCCTCTCAGGCCCGTCTTGTCGATCACAGTATTCCCGAGCCGGTTGCCGACATACCCAGCCAGCGTTGCCATGGTCACGCCTGTCGCCACCGCTTGCGACTTTCCCGCGCCTGTGTGCGTTGACATTGTGTTCGCTTCCCCATCGGATACCTTCAGCTTGGGCCGGTCCGCGACCAGGGCAGTGACGCTCAATTCTCGCATCTCCCGGTGGAATCTCAGATGGAACCGCTCTGTCAGCAGCGCCTGCAATAGAGGTGCGAGATCACCTGGGCGAGGCTTCTCTGGACGTCCGGTTTTCGCCTCGATGTTGTACCGGTCGCTGTCCAGCCACTCAGGCCCGCCCGCAATCTGAGCATTTTGGAGTTGGAACGCTTGCCGGACCAGTAGCTTGATCGGCTCGTTGACGATTCTGATCCGGCCGCCCGCGAAGACCTCAACGCTGGTGCCCGCTTCCGGCGCGAGTGCGCTCGGGTGGATCGACGCAACTTCGAACTCCCTCGGCGCTTGCGCCATGCACAGCGACGTTCCGGCGACGCACACACACCATAGCAACCGCATCACTCGTTAGACGCGCCATCACCTAAGGCGTTAGCCAATTTAGTTAACTCCTGTTTTTCCGAAACCTCTGGCCTCGATGTCCGCTTTTTTGGCTGGGCCCATTTACCGTCGCGATCCCAGTAGAGAACTTTCACCCGGTCCTTACGCCGGTTCGCAAATACAAACAGGTGTCCAGCGAAGGCATCCAACTCTAGGTGGTCGCGGACCAGCGCCTGCAGACTGTCAAAGCTCTTACGCATATCGCACAGCGTGAGGCAGAGGTACACCCGCACGCTGCCGGCAGGTGGATCATCCCCGCAGCACGTCCAGGACGGTCCGCAAGGTCGTGAGGTCCACCCCGGGGGAGATGCGCAGCCACTCGCCGGTCGCCAGCAGCAATTCCTGTACCGGCTCCGCCGTGCGCTCCCGCCGTCGCGCGCTTCTCTCCACCAGAGCAAACCGCACCGGCCCTATTTCCTGGAGTCGTTTCCGCCAAGCGTAAAAGGAGTACTCTGTCAGCCCTTGCTCCTTGCAGAATTATTCCACGGACACTCCGCTGCGCTGTTGCGCGGCGATTCGTTCGGCCCACTCCTCGGCTTTCGGGTTGGCCGGCTTTTCCTCGATCATGGTGTCGCTCATGACACCACAATGCGGCTTCCGCCTGTACATCAGGAAGATCGGTTCACGAGACGCTTACAGCATTCGCCCCAGTGCATCCAAGCCGAGCGTGATCCAGCGTTCCTCGTCTTCCGGGAAAGGGTCGCGCATGGTCAGCTCCGTCTCGTCTTCGAGGACGGCCACAGCATCGGCCAACGCTACCCCGTGCCTCCGTGCATTCAGCCGCGCCTTGCCCGGATCCGATTCCACCTGCATCCGTGTACAATTGTACACCACCCTCGCGCCCCCCACCCGCTTTTCGCGCTATACTCACCCCTTGAAAACCGCTTTCTTCGCCCACGCCCGCCCCGACCACGCCTTCGCCAGCCAACTGGCCGAATTCTTGGAGTTTGGCTGCAATCTTACCTGCTACGTCGAGGACGGCCTGATTGGCAAGGGGCAAGACCTGATCTCGATGGCCGAAGAGGGCCTCTCCGCCGATGTGCTGGTGCTGCTGCTCTCTAAGGCGTCCTCTCCGCCACGCTGGGTACGCCAACGGTGGGAGCCCGTTCTCTTCGACCAAGCGAGGTCCGGCGTGGAGGTGGTGACGGTGCTGCTGGAGGAGTGTACTTTCCCGCAGTTGTTGCGGCGCCGCAATTTCATCGACGCCACCACCAACCGGCTCACCGCCCGGCGGCTGCTGAAGCGTTGGTTCTGGCAACGGGAGCGCGACTTGGCTGAACGGCCGGCCACCGGATTTTCGGGCGACCTGGAGGATCTATACTCCACTCTGGCCGATCGCGCGGGCACGCTGCTCGTCAGCGGCGCCGCCGCATCGCGTTTCGCGAGCGAGGCGGCGCAGGAGTTTGAGGCGGTACTCTGGGTGCCGTGCCACGGTCGTACGCTGGCCGAGGCCGCGGGAGAACTGGGCAGCCAGCTCGGACTCGCGCTCGATGATCCGCCAAAGGAAAACTGCCGCCGCATCCGCGATCTGCTGGCCGCGCGCCGCTGCCTTCTGGTCTTGGATGCTCCTGGCCCCGAGATTTCAGCGGAGCTGACCGCCGCGGGACGCACGTCGAACGCAGTCACGCTCGAGCCGGTGACGATTTTAGAGACTCCGCGGACTCCGGCGTATGCCCGAAGTCTGATCGCCGCCCGGCGGTACGCCGAGGCATACGAGCTGCTTTACCGGCTGCTGGACGCGGTAGTCGATCCGGACGGCTGCGCACGCGAGCTGACCTGGATCTGCGAGCATTGGGATCGCGTGGAAGAGGCCAATGCGCTCCGGTTCAACTATGGTCCGCCGGGTGGTGAGCAACTAAAGCTCTTTTGAGATCTACCCTGCCACCCGGAACCCGTAATCCGCGTACCGAAACTCCGGCGGGATACTGCTCCTCGCCGCGCACCTCGAGAACTTGACATGATGCCGCCACGCCCCTCCGCGCGACGCCCTTCGCACCCCGCGCACCGGCCCTTGCGGATTCTCCCCCGGCGACACCGCGTAGTACCCGGCGTCGTACCAATCCGAGCACCACTCATGCACGTTCTCGCACATGTCGAAAAGTCCGTACCCATTCGCCTCCAAGCCCGCCACCGGCTCCGGACCGTCCTTCCACCTCCCTGCCCCGTACACCCGCGCCTCATCGCCCCAGGGATACAGCTTCCCCTCCACCCCGCCGCGCGCCGCGCATTCCCATTCGGCTTCGGTGGGCAGGCGCACGTGCATACCCCACTCCGCCGAGAGCCAGCGGCAGTACGCCATGGCGTCGAACCAGTTCACCAAAACCGCCGGCGCGGTTTCGTGCGCGAACTCCCCCTTCTCCCGCCCCGTGGCCT
>Ga0187889_10004952_pt1 | contig 10687 bp, 9 predicted proteins | sample June2016WEW_7_10_2_FD_132992 | JGI IMG/M metagenome (GOLD analysis project Ga0187889, IMG submission 132992) | Peatland microbial communities from SPRUCE experiment site at the Marcell Experimental Forest, Minnesota, USA - June2016WEW_7_100 | ecosystem: Environmental > Terrestrial > Soil >... | reverse complement strand
GGTAATCTGACAAAGCAGGCTGGCGACTGCGGACTCCTTCTCGGTGCTTCGGGCCATTGCCGCAATTGCGGCATTTTCGACTCGGTCGATTTGAGCCGCAACACGCCTAAACTCGAGAAGGCGAAGAGTTTCATCTTCCGGGTCCTCAAAATCTCTATCATCCCGGATGGCACGGAGCTCTTTAATCGATTCGTCAATTCTCCGGCGACATTCGTTTGCAAGGGCCTGAAACTCCATCTTTGGCGGCTTGGGAATCTCCCCTTTGAGTGCCATTGCCCTTTCAATCAACTGAGAGGTAGCACCTTGAATATAGCTTTCAATCATGGCCCTGCCTCATTCGCATCAATACTGCTGCGCGTTCTTCGTCGAGGGACCAAGCCAGCGCAAAAAGGGTTTTCAATGCTCCTTGATCCAACTTGCGTGTTTCAAGAGCCTGGGCAACAACTTCCCATTTCGGTGAAACGCCGGGACGGCTTTTTAGGCAAGCGGCTACCGAGGATGCGGCCAACGAATTGCCGTCCTCTGCCGACAGAGTTTTCACCAACTCCAGAGTTTGGCTCCAGTCCGCCTCGCCGGCAAAATCCATTTTACCTTTGCTGGCAAGGAGCACATGATTCAGCGACTTTGAGAACTGATCCAGTCGGTCGTAAAAGCAAGAGTCGAATCCAATTGAGCTCATGTTACCCTTTCTTCTGGTAAGTTTTCAGTCTCGGTTTCCTCTGTGTGTTCGGCACCCTCCTCCCCAAGCCACCTGTCGTTTAGCTTCGTTGTGATGGGGTCGCGGGAACAGTCTTCAGGCCGGGTCCACGCCAAGCAGCTTAAGTAAAAGACATCTTCCAGGCACTGCTCAATTGACAAAGGGCCTGATTTTTTTTTGACGTGAAGCGGCTTTGCAGTTCCTTTGTGCCGGAACGCTCGTCCTGTGGTGCATACAAAACCTTCGTCGGCATTGAGCGAGTAATAATTGCCAACTTGTGGGTTTTGGACATGGGGGCCGCCAAAATCGGTGTTTGAAATGTCGAAAAGTCGGAGCATGGCCGGCGAGGTCTGCGGGATTTCAACAAACGTGATTTGCGCCTCCGAATCGACCAAGCCTTGATTCTTGAGGTCCTGCAACCCAAGCGTGAGCCCCTTAATTTCCGTATCGTAGAGGCGGCCATCGCGGTGAATCACAATATGCTTAATCGAGTGGTTCGCCTGTGCGGCAACTTTGATCACGACATCGCGGAAATATTCCCTGCACTGGCTGGGCATGAGCTTTTCCTTCTGCTGCGATTTCTTGTGAAACGGAACGATGATGTTTCCTTGTTTGTTGGTCGCGATAAATCCTGCCATGTGCCCTTTAACATCAATGCCAACCACTACATCGGCGTGCAGCGGAGTGGCCAGCACGAACGGCCATTTCTGATTAAGGAGGAGAATTTTGTTAATCGCGACGTTTCGCATATAGCCGTTTAGCCGCTTTTCCGCTTTGGGATAAACGAAGTAGCGCGTGCTCCCGTCCCTTTCCCGTGAGGCACCGTAGGATTTTGTGCTCACCGTTGTGTGAATCACGGAAGCCCTCAGGTCGAAGCGTTCTTTGAGTTGCTGAATGGCAAATGCGGCAGAGGTGTCCTCCTGCCTGGGGCGACGGCGGTAGTTTTCCGGGATCATCGCGACGGCAAATCCGCCGCGTTTGCATTCTTCCTCGACCTTGGCAAAAATCGCCTCGCACGTCGCCTGGAACGTCCTACAACCCCTGTCGGAGTAAACCACCGGCTGAGGGGAAAAAGAAAGCTCCTGCGGGAACAAATCATCCACTGTTGCGCACAGCGAGGCGAGAAACACAGGGCCGAATGTTTCATGCACGCTTTGCGGCACGATGAAGTAAAAGTTGTCGAGCGGGCTCGCCTCATAAAAGCCGACACTCTTATCCTTGAGCAGCGACAAACGCTTTAAGCCGAGGTCATCCAAGCTGACTTGAATGGCGCTGGGCGTAGCCCGCGTCGAAAGAATCGTGGAGCATCCGAAGGCAAAGTCTGGCACTTGGAAAAGCTTCGGTGTCGTGCTGAGAGGCTTGCTTTCGACTTTCAATTCACTGCTGCCGAACCGAAGCCGTTTCAGATGAGTCTCAACGAACGAGTGAATCAGCTTTCGCCTGTCGTGCGGCGCGATCGAGAGGCTCGGAAATTCCTGCTGCGCAATCGGATCATCGTTCCCCACCACTTGGTAACAAAGCGCTGCGGCAGCCGACAACTTGTCTTCGCGCTTATCGCTATACAAAACAACAGGGGAGTCCTTCGGCAGCCGCGCAATTTCCGGGGGAAGCGGCTTCGCGCAATTATCCAAGATGTAGTCGTAAAGAATCACCGGTTTGCCGTTGACCGGAAATTTGTGCCGCGAGACCGAAAAGGAGCTAAAATCGCTGAGCGTGATTTCATACCAAGCATTGCCGTAGTGATAGATGCAGTGGCAGCCCTTTAACGGCTGGAACATCTGACGATCCATTCCAAGCGGCAGTGGCTTATTGTAGATTAGCTTCGAATGCACATCGACACAGAGCCCAATCTCCCCGGTCGGCGTCAGAGTGGGCCGCACCGAGTAGCCGCGAAACAAGTTCAATTTGTCGCGCCCGTCACAGGGTTGCCGCTCAAAAAACGCCTGTCCTGAACCGGGCTGCCAAAGGCTTGGATTGTCGTGAAGCGGGGTTTGCACCAAGAAACTTAGAAACCTAATGGCGATGGCATCATTTTTTGCCGAGCGCACCGAGTAATCCAAGACAACCATGCCGTCTAGCAGCTTGAATTCAACATGGGTGCGGATGACGACCATGTCTTTGGGAGGCGGCGGAGCACCCTCCTTCACCACCAGGACGGGTGCTCCGTTCTCTTCGATAACTACGACAGGCGACCGCAGCATGTAGCTTAGTTTTCGCGTGATCTGTTGGCAGTTTTGGTAATACTCCTCCTGGTCCTTGTGGAGATTGATGATTTGGTAGGTTCGGTAGGTGGACGAAAGCTCCCTCAAGTTCAAGATCCGAAATATGTTTGTTTCGATTTCGCTCATAAATTTAATTAGTTTTCCCAGCAGCGCTTTCTAAAATTGCAGGTGGCGCAAGCCCCAAGCCAGGTTGTCGTTGGAAAATCCTCGGCGGAAAGCTCCGTGTTTTCTCTGCCGTCGACTGCGAGCAGCATTTCTCGGATTTCACTCGCCATGCGGTCCTCGACCGCCTCAACGTCGTCCTCGCCGATTGTGTGGGGCCGTGCCTCGTTCGTGAGCAACTGGCATTCAAGTAAATTTACCGAGTGGGCTGGATATTGTCGCAGCTCGGCTGGCAATCCTTTGTGCTCTCCGCAACGCGTTAGCGTAATCGCATAAGCGACCAACTGGTGGTAGTAGTCATGCACACCAAAGTGATGCACTTTCCAATCGATTACCAATGGCGGCGCATTTTGGAAGAGGCAAATAAGGTCGGGAACCGCCCTGACAGTGGCGCCCGCAAAGCGAAATGTGATTGGACACTGCGCAACCAATCGAAATGCGGATTTTATGGTCTCCCTCGCTTCGCGGAATTGGTCGCTTTGAAAAAGGTTTGTCAGCGCGAGATGCACCTCTGCCCGCGCTTGGTCGATCTCCTGTTTGGTGGGCGGGATGCCGTATTCAACAACGAAAAAAGCGGCCAGTTCTTCCTCATGTTCGGACGCTTTGAAGCCGGGCTCCATGATGCGGTGCTTCAGCGCAAAATCGAGCTGGGTGTCAAAAAACTTATCTGCGGCCAGAATGGCCGATTGAAGGGTGACTTTGCTCCGCGACCGGATTGCCGGGACAATGATCTTTTCAATAACCTGGTCCACGATCTTTCCGCGCCAAGCGTGAATTGAGGATAGTTTGCTCAACAGATACGCTTCGCGCCGCAGCGGGTCCTTTGCTCTGGCGCTCGCGAGCCGTTTGCTGAAATACCATTGGCGCTGGCATTTCCGAAACAAACGACCCTCTGAAAACGACCAGATCATAATCTTTTGCGCCTTCTTGAGCGGAGATACTCCATGTAATCGACAAGCGCGTCCTCCTGTTCCGCTGTTATGTGGCCCAGGCGCGCAAGAAGTCGCTGCTGAGGGGTTGATGTCGCCATTCCTTCAGGGATCGGATAGCCGGTGTATTCCATCGCCAAAGTGTATTCGAGACCGTAAAGCTCGCAAAGTTTGTGCAAATCGACCGGTGAGGGCTGTTTGATCCTGCCTCCCTCTAATTGGCTAAGGTAGGCATTTGAAATGCCGGTCGATTCCTCAACGGCTCGCAGCGTCAGCCCTTTTGATTCTCTCCCCGCCTTCAAATAATTTCCAAGCTTTATTGCATTTTTAACCATAGCTTACACATTATACAAAGCGTGCTTGATATGTCAAGCGGATGCCTAAAATATTTTTATGCCTGAATGACCCGTGGCTCAGGCCAGTGCGGCGGCCGTGAAACGCTCCGGTCCGCTCTGGCCTGGTCCGCAAATCCCACGGTTTTGCCGCACGAGCATTCTGGATTTCGCTTTCCTTGAACTGGAGCGACGCCAAGCATTTCCCAGCCGATGTCGAACTGGAACCGCTGGTGCGGCATCTCTGCGGCACCCGTGAGCATGTTCTCCGCGTATCCCGCCGTCATGCTGCCGGCCAAACTCGTCAAGTATCCGACCGTCAGTTCTTGAGGCGGCTCGCCGCCCCAATATTGAGCGCCGTCTAGCCCCCTGGCCTCCGCATCTTTTGCCGCTTCCTGTCGCCACTGTAACTCTTCGTCGGTCATCAACTCGTAGCTCAATGCCTTTTGGTCGATTCGGCGCAGGCAGAAAGGACAAGGCAGTTGCGGCGCGTGGCGGCAAATTTCAACGAGTTGAAGCTTTAGCTTTCCCTCTTTTGCCCTCATGGCCACGGCCACGTCGATTGATGGCAGCAGATAATGTGAGGCGATGTCGCCCAATGCCGCGCGGCAGTGTTGGGAATCGCCGCATCCGAGCAATAAATCGCATTCAAGGAGCGCATCCAACACGAGTTCGTCGAGAATGTTCCCCGCGAGGCACGTGACCTCGGCATGAGGATTGATTTCCCTTATCAACCTGGCAAGGATTTCGACCTTCGTCGGAGGCACGGACTGCAATGCGTCCACGAATCGGCTGCCGTGCTGGCGCTCCAAATTGGGAGGAGACATCCGCTTGGGGTCCACCAAAACAAATCGGCGCACACCTGCACGCGCGAGAACATGGCCGGCAGGAGAACCTGTGCCGCTGCAACCGATGATGCCGACTTTTGAGTTGCCTAACCGTTTTGACGCTGTGCGGCCCAAAAGGCTCTCAAGGCGAGCGGTCGTGCTTTCGACCGCCTCTGTCGGCATCTCGGTGCCGTCGCGGACGGGCACCGATTCAGCTTCAACCTGGGATCGTTCGCGTTCCAAGGTGCTGCCGACCGTCAACAAATCCGTTACCGGATAGCACTCCCCGCGGTCGAAGATCCGTCCCGTGAAACAAAATCTTCCATCGCCGTCGCGGGCGAAAATTACGCTCAGGTAAGGTCGCCCTTTGCCGTAACGGTCAAATTCGTTGGCGTAGTATTCATCCATATCGTCATCGGAGGGGCTTGGGAACGTATCAAATCCTTGAGGATGGGAATGGATCACGCCCGCCGCCAGCGACCCGTCTTCCACTATGTGATGAGCCCGCAGGATGTAACGAGACCTGAACACTGTAACCGGGCTGGTTCGGTCAAGGTCGCCCGGCATCGGGCGTGCGGCACCGACAAACGATGCCGCGAGCCCCCAGTCGGTTCTCCTGAAGCCAAACCGGAAGAAAGTGCCCCATTCCTTCGCGGGATAGCGTTGAAAAATGAGGCGTTCTAGCTGCTCCCGGTCGGCTTTCTGGATGCGGAGCAAGCAGTGTTTTTTTTGTTGAGTGACCATGCTGAATTTACTGGTTGGCTCGGTGGACCCAGGTCAAGAGCTCATCCACATAGGTATGGAAGCCATGCTTGTCCTTATTCCACGCCGGCGCGCCGCCGCCGGCGTGCGGATGATAACTGACCAACTGCCATGACTGCCCCAGCGCGGTGACGGAGTTGGCCTGCGGTTTGCCAGCCACCCTGCCCAGTAGCGGCGAGCCCTTCGGCAGAAACGCTCCGTCGAGGGCTTGACTGGGATAGCCGCCCGGCACGGTCACCAGCACGTCCGTCGCTTGCAAGTGTGGGTAGTCCTTCCGCGCAGGGATGTGGTGATAAACGACGCCCGGAACCTCAGGAATGAATGTCACCCTAGCGCCGGACTGGCGCAGGATGTCCAATTCCCGCTCGATCCGTGCAAGTTCGTAGCCGCCGGTGACGGTCTTTCGGATGACTTTGAATTTCTCGCAGTCGTGGATATGGACCTTCTGGTCGGCCTTGATTTCCTCGTCACCGGGGAGCTTATACACGTCGTAGTTTTGCGGGTCGTCGAACACAAGTTTTGCGATCTCGGAACCCGTCATCTCGTGCTTGACGCCGTCATCTTCCGTGAACGGCTTCTCGTTCACGAATATCGTCAAGAGCTTGTGTTTTCGCCGCGTGTAAAAGACTGGGCCGTCAGCGAAATCCACCGTGTCATCCAGACCGATTGGCTGGTCATGCGGTGATTCATAATCCCGGAAGAGCAGCACTTCGGGGGTGAACGAGAACAGGTCTCTGATGGTTTTGCCGGTCTGATCAGCCCGCAGGGTTTCCTCGGGCCTGTCATCCACAAAAAAGGCCAGCTTCGGCCCATTGCGGCATCCTGTGCCGTTCGGCGCTTCGCACGCCGGAACTGCGTAAAACACATTCCCCTCGGCGAGGTCGACCACGTGTTCGTCTTGCAGTGGGGTGTCGCCCTCGCCGTTGAGGTCGCGCACCAGCACGTTTTCAGGCGGTATATTCGCCTGCTCCTTCAGGACCAGAGCCTTTACCTTCCGCCCATGCGAAGGAAAGAACTGGTCCTCGATTTTGGCCGCCCATTTTGCCTCAGGACGGCGCGGTTTATCATGTTCTGCCGGCATTTCAGCCTGGCCCGATTTTGTTATTGAATCAGTCATAATGTGACGGTTAATTTTCTGGCCCCCTCTACCGGAGGCAGGCCGGGAAAACTCCCTGTCACAGGTATATGCTCTTGAGGCGGTCGCTTTTTGGGAAAAATCTTTTTTGCAGAATTCGCGCGATTTTCTCCCAAAAAAGACGAGGTTCGAGAGCATAATACGACAAGGCGACGCATGTCTGACGATTACGTGGAATATCTGAAAAATGACTCGAAGCGGATGGAAATTGCTCTCCGCCTGTTCGATTATGCACGGGAACTCTTGGCATTCGACCACGGCTGGAGTCCCGGCGATATGCTGCCGGGGGGAACAGACCCCGAGAATATCGTGCTCGAAGTTTTCAGCCGCGTGGCGTCAGGACGCCGGAAGTTGAATACACGCTTTGAGCTTGAGGTGCAACTTAAAGGGATGGTGAGAAGTTTGATTTCGGCGCTTTACAAAAGCACGAATGCGAAACTCGAAACCATCGACCTTCCCGAAGATGACGCAGGGTTTCCGGGAGTAGAAAAGGCGCTCGGGGTCGGCAGCACTGATTCCCCTTTTGAGAGCGAGGAATACAGCAAGAGATTTTTTGAACTGCTCGAAGCGCACCCGAAGGTGCAAAAGGACCCTGACCTCGGAATTGCTATTATGGCTTACGTTGAAGGTGCAGGTGGGCCAGCAGAGGTTGCCAAAGAAACGGGCATCCCAGTCGAGCGCATCTACGAATATAATCGAATCCTGAAACCGATCTTGCGGGACGTGCGGTCCAAGATGAAATAGAAAGTGAAGAGTATTTATGAAACCTGACTATCGAAAAGCGGCTAAAAACTTGCGCGATACCATTGTGGACAACTCCCATCTCTCCGCTGAGGATCTTCGCAAGAAACTGAGTGACGAGGGCGTCGATGTAAACCGTTTCCTCACCCGGGCGGACGAAGCCTTTAGAAAGGGCCTGCAAGAGAACGTGAAACGGCAGGCCGCCCAAGCGAAAGCCCGGGCTGTAGTGCTCAAGGGGGCGATGTTCGGTCAACTCATCGGCAAGGCCCGTTCGGAGTTGCTCGCGTTGTATCAAGCGGCTTCAATGGGACAATACGGTGCTGCCACCCGGGCTCGTTGCAGAAACAAGAATGCTGAAGAGATGACGGACGAAGAACTCCGCTCTTGGCTTGAGGACATCGAACGATTGAACAAGGAGGAGGAATCGTAATGCCGTCACAAGGGCCATCCGAGATGCGACAAAACGCCTGTAGAAAGGCGGCGCGCGAGCTGCTTGCAAAAGTGAAGATTGCCGCTCCCTCGGAGATTGACCTTGAAATGCTCGCGTTTGCAGCCGGCGGGTTGCTCATTGAGGAAGGCGGGCTTGAAACCTCAGAGGGACGTTTAGTTGCAGCACCGAACATGGGTGGCAGCATCCGTGTGAAGTCAGGACTGAATCCTGGGCGAAAGCGGTTTACGATAGCTCACGAAATCGCACATTTTGTCTTGCACCCTCTTGTTCCTCACGACCGCCAACACGTGCGGCGCGACTTTACCATTTGGCACGATGCCAGCGAAGAAGCAGAGGCCAACATTTTCGCTGCCGAATTGCTAATGCCTGAATTCTTATTTAAGCCGCGCAGCCGCGGCCGTGCGCCCTCGCTGGCTCTGCTTGATAATCTTGCTGAAGAATTTGGTTCGAGCACGATGGCAACGGCGTTTCAATACTTACATTATACAAATGAGCAAGTCGCCCTCGTCGTAAGCGAAGGAGAAAAGATTCTTTGGACCAAAAAGGTAAAGGATTTCTGGCCACGCATCCAAATGAAACGAATTCATCCGCACTCAGCGGCTGGGGAAAGAATCGATGGTAAGGCGGGCGACACGAACAAGATGGTGCGTTCGCCGGCTTATGCGTGGCTTGAGAATTTTAGCGAGGATTCCGAACGCGAGATTATGGAGGACAGCCGGCTCATTGAATATTATGGGCAGATGATAACGCTGCTGTGGATGAAGGATGATCTCAGTGATTGAGGCTTCAAAGCCAAGAGGAGGCTTGTTACGCCTGACTTTTTGTTCAAAAAGACTGCCAGTGAAAGTGCCAGTGAAAGTGCCAGTGAATGGGTGATGAATGAGTAATTGGCGAGTAGTTGATTGGTATTGGGTGCGTAATTGCTGGTGCTTGACAAACATGCAGAAATGCCTGATTCTATTGGCGTTCGTTAGTTATGAGGCTGTTCGCCTCTGGTGGTGGGGTGGTAATTGCGGAGTAGTGGATTTTGGAAAAATCCCCTGACCCCGTTCGAATCCCACCCCTTCCGCCAGCCTTCGCTCGCCGCGAAGCAAGAGCGAGGCTGCCGCGCCGAAGCGATAGCGTAGGCGGACCGGAGACAAAGGCCAAAGAGTGAGCGCTGCGAGCTACGGCTCGACAAGCCAGCCAAATCTTCAAGCCCCCCGATTTTCAGCGAGTTCGACAAAATTCCCCGCCCGCGATAAAATCTCACCGTGACGAACCTGCAAGTCAACGGCATGAATTGCCAGAACTGCGTGCGGCACGTGACTGAAGCCATCCAAAGCGTGCCCGGCGTCCGTAGCGCCACTGTTTCGCTCGAAAACAAAAATGCGACGGTGCACTGGAATTCCGGCGCGCAACCGGATATGCCCGCCATCATCGAAGCCGTTAAAAAGGCCGGCTACGAAGCGAAGGAATTTCAAGCCGACTCGACAACGGAATTGCTGGTCAACGGCATGACCTGCCAGAACTGCGCGCGGCATGTGACCGAAGCCATCCAAAGCGTGCCCGGCGTCCGCAGCGCAATGGTATCGCTGGAAAACGGACGTGCCACGGTGCGTTGGAACGCAAACGCCCCGGCGAATGTCCCCGCAGTCCTGTCCGCCATCGCCGCGGTCGGCTACGAAGCCAAACCTGTCGAAGCCGCCGGGCCGGATCATGGCGAACCGCGTCAATCCCGCTGGCGATGGAATCTGCTCCTTGGCGTTGCGGTCACCATCACGCTGATGTTGGGCGAGTGGGTTTTCGGCTTGGGAGAGAAGCCGTGGTTTCAATGGCTATCCTTCGCGCTGGCCGGCGCGGTGCAGATTTTTGCCGGCGCGCAATTTTATCGCGGCGCGTGGAACCAGCTCAAAATCGGCAGCCCGAACATGGACACACTCGTCGCGCTTGGCTCAACCACCGCGTTCGGCTATAGCGCATGGGCTTTGCTCGCAGGCATTGGCGGGCACGTTTATTTCATGGAAGCCGCCGCCATCATCACGGTGGTCAGCTTCGGCCACTGGCTGGAAGCCCGCGTGAGCGATAAAGCAAGCGGCGCGCTGAAATCGCTGCTGAACCTCGCTCCGCAAACCGCGCGGCGTATTCCCAACTCCGAACTCCGAACTCCGAACTCCGATTTTGAAATCGGTGTAGCCGCGGACGTCAGTCCGCGCCATTCCCTTGAAATGCGCCGACTCACGTCGGCGGCTACGGAAGAAGAAGTCCCGGTTTCCGAATTACAAACCGGCGATCTCATTGCCCTGCGCCCCGGCGACCGCGTGCCGGTGGACGGAATGGTGGTCGGAGGCGATTCCGCCGTGGATGAGGCAATGCTCACCGGCGAGTCCGTTCCGACGGACAAAAAAAACGGCAGCGAACTTTTTACCGGCACGGTGAACTTGAATGGC
>Ga0187889_10004951_pt1 | contig 10688 bp, 10 predicted proteins | sample June2016WEW_7_10_2_FD_132992 | JGI IMG/M metagenome (GOLD analysis project Ga0187889, IMG submission 132992) | Peatland microbial communities from SPRUCE experiment site at the Marcell Experimental Forest, Minnesota, USA - June2016WEW_7_100 | ecosystem: Environmental > Terrestrial > Soil >... | reverse complement strand
CGGCATTGGTGATTTTCATGGGCATGTGATGACCAAACGGGGTGATGAAGTTCCCGTTCGGGTTCTGCTGATTCAGAACTACAACAAAGAGGGGGTTTTCACCGGCCACTTTTGCTTCATACGAAGTGCGCACACGCCGATCGATAGAAATACTGGAGTTCGGCAGGGCTATGAATTATTCCGCGCGGCATTAGGGCATTCTCCTGTCGGCTCCGTTCTACTAGATCCCTGCTCAGGCTTCAGGCGCGTCAATGAAGCACTCTTGGCGATGCTAGGCTATGTGGGACCGGAGCTTTCGGGAAAAAGCTTCGCCGACATCACCGACATTCAAGGCTTCGATCAAGATGCAAACTTAGCTTATTTGGTCTTGAAAGGAGACCTACCTGGATGCCAATTTCAGAGGCAAATCCATAGAAAAAACGGAGAGTCCTTCTCGGCTGAAATATTTGTGCGGATTATCCGTGATAAACCAGACGACCCCATTTATGCGATTGGTTTTGTTAGAGAGCATCCTGAGGCGGGACAATGGGAGGATTCTACTCACCGAGGCAAGAGAAATACTGCCGATGTGCCCGCACGCGGGGACAGTCCTCTGGGTAGGCCAGATACCCAGGCACTTCTATCCACAGAACGATACGTGAGGCTCTTCAATTCGCTGTCACAAAGCTTTGCGGTCTCGACACTTCCAGACCACCGCTATGTCGCGGCGACCGATGGTTTTCTTCGATTGTTCGGGTGCCGTAGAGAGGAGGTTATTGGCCGAACGGGTCAGGAATCAAGACTATTCGTTGGACCGGAAGGCGCGACCGAGATTTATGAGTTCAAAGCCGCGCCTCGACATGTTCACGAGGTCGAGGTCACGCTGCTCGGCCGATCGGGAGACAAAAGAGCGGGATGTCTGAGAACCGAAACCATTGAAGTCGATGGGGAGAACCATTTGTTGGAGATTTTTCGCGATATTAGCGTACAGAAGAACACAGAACAGCTTTTGAGGTTGAGCGAAACGCGCTATCAGGCTATGGCAGAACAGGGATGGGAGGGCATTGTCCTGGTCGACCCCGTCAGTATGAAAATTCTTGAGGCTACTGGCGCCTTTCTCCAGGTAGTCGGTTACACACGCTCTGAGATCGCTCGTCTCTGTTTATACGATCTAACTGCCAAATACCCAGCTATAGTTGACAACGATCTTCATAATGCGCTAGCGAGCAAGAGTCGCGTAATTGGTGAGTGGCCATTCCGATGCAAGGACGGTAGAATGGCGAACCTCGAAGTCAGCTCAAATACAGTCTATTACGGTGGGGGCTTGGTCGTCCGCCTTGTTTGTCGTGACATAACGGGACGGAGACTACTGGAGGAACAGCTGCGCCACTCTGCGAGGATGGAGGCCCTTGGCCGCTTCGCTGGTGGAATCGCGCACGACTTTAACAATCTGCTCGTTGGCATCCTCGGCTATAGCGCGCTACTCGAAGAGAAACTCTACCAGAATCCGACACTCTCAAAATTAAGCCACGAAATCACTAGTGTCGCGTTGCGAGCCAGAGACTTAACTTCGCAATTACTTTCGATCAGCCGACGCCAAGTACTACCGGCAGAACTCTTGGACATCAATGTTGTGGTCAAAGGCGCAGAAGGCCTGTTGCAGCGAATCCTAGTAGAGAGCATAGAACTCCGTTGCGAATTGAATGCCGTGACGGCTCGCGTTCGAGCGAATCCGGGACAGATAGAGCAAATCATAATGAATCTAGTCGCAAACTCCCGCGACGCCATGCCTAAGGGAGGAAAGCTCATAATTACGACTGACGAAATTCAAGTAGACGAAGCTTTGGCTTTTCGGAAACCAGGGCTGATCCCAGGGAAGTACGTCCTCTTGTCGATCAAGGACACGGGGTTTGGTATGGATTCGGTCACACTCTCCCATCTGTTCGAGCCTTTTTATACGACAAAGGATGCTGGAGTCGGAACTGGCCTAGGCTTATCTACCGTGTATGGGATTGTCAAACAAATCGGCGGGTTCACTGCAGTGGAAAGCCAGGTGAACGTTGGAACGACCTTTGACATCTATTTTCCGCGCGTTGAGGAACAGCATTCATTATTTCAACCGCGCGAAGAAAAGGCTTACGATGCTCCTGTTTCGACGACAGTCTTAGTTGTTGAGGACGAACGAACTGTTAGAGAACTGGTGGTAGACATCCTAGAAGCTGAAGGTTATAAGGTTCTCTCTGCTGAAGATGCCGGACAAGCACTGATTCTGGCTAAGAGCCATGATGGCCCCATTCACTTGGTCGTCACCGACATTGTCATGCCGCATGTGTCTGGCTCTGAATTGGCTGCGGAACTGCTACGATTGCGCCCGGATATGAGGATCATATTCATGTCGGGTTATTCCGATAGAGAAATTGTAAGGCGGACGCAGTCAGGAGCGCCCGCGAACTTTGTAGCGAAGCCATTTACGCCGGAAGAGCTACAGCGCAAGGTTCGAGAGGTCTTGAAGGACAGTTCGAAAGACCTTGACCTGCCCCCCGAAAACTAATCCAGGCGTGAGTCAGCTTGTCCGGGTACCGTGCTTGGGCTGACGCGCGTGCCCCACAACGCTTCGGTGATGTCTTCCAGTCGCCGCACGCTCACTCCCGCAAGATACATCTCCACCAGCGCTTCTTCCACTGAACTCTCGCGTCGCCGGTAGCGTTCAATGATGTCCGTCTCAAACGGCAGCGTGCGCAGCTTCGGCGCTTTCAGCGTCACTTCGCCTGCTTTCGTATCCAGTTGCTGCTGGTAGGAACCCGCCCGCGTACCCTTCCGCGCCTCAGTTCGTTCGTACTGCTCCGCACAGCAAAGACGGTCCGCTTCGGCGTCCAGCATGGCGTTCAGCGTCTCTTCCACCGTGCTGCGAACCACTTCTCCCAAGTGCTCCTGAATCTTCCCCTCATCAATCTGGATCACCTGGCTCAGCTTCCTTGCTTCCTGCGGTCCTTCCGCGCCTGTCTCGTGCTGCTTTCCTTCCGGCGTGGTGGGCTCCATCGCCCCTCCACTCGGGCCTTCCTCAAACCTTCTGTTTTACCAACCAGACCTACTCCTCCTCAAATGTGCGAAAAATAGGGTACGTTATCGGTCGCAGCGAACAGTACGGCAAGCCTTCTTTCTTCGGTCATATTGGCTCGCTGATTGAGGTATAGAGGAGAGGATTACAGTCTTCCATTAGTCACAGCCCCGGGCCGCCACGCCGCCCTTTTACCGTGTTAGCATTTCGGGGTATGAGCAACCTCTACCGAAAACAACCGTGCCGGTGCGGCCATGCCAAGGCCATCCACCATGCCCGGCGCATCACGATGAAGAATAAGACTAGGTTGCTCAGCCCTTGCAACTTCCCCGGCTGCAAATGCAAAAACTACAAACTTGTCAGTCCGCAAAAATAGTCAGGGGGGCTTAATGCATTCCAGCCTTGTGGCACGGTTGCTAGGCAGATGCAGCGCGTGCCCGACGCACAGCAAATGCTTTTCGGATTTCGACACAACACATCGGGCATGTCGGACGTTTCAAGTCGAGTTTCCCTAGCAAGAGAAAGTTGCACCACGGACAGATTGAGATAATCGCCGCCCCGCACATTGGGCATTTCTCGGGCGTGGCAGTTGAGGTGCCAGCCTTGCTGTCTTGCAATTCGATTCGAAAGGTACAACTATCGGCGGAACATATTGCGATTGGGGGCATGGGGTATCCTCGCAGGCTACCCGGCGAAGCTAACACAATCGGTGGCTAGATGACAGACCGATTATAGTTACTTATCGGGTACTCAAAATAGTAACCAGTATGGCACTTGACGCGCAATGCGTCTTGGACTATAAAGCTGTTGCTTCGGGTATCTCGGCTCCTACCTGCCCATGAGAGGGACGCTAAGATGAATGACCCCACGCAAGCCGGGGTACCCGCAGTCTTAATCTGTCTATGGCAAGGAGTCCCGCCATGGTTCCCAGTCGCCGGGCGTTGCTGTTCGCTACCGTGTGTTGTTTCGTGTTCTCGGCTCTCATCATCCTGTGGATGTTTGAACCTACCCTGATGGCCCAATGATAGCTCTTCTCCCTCTCGTTTCGTTCGCTCGGCTTGATTGGTCATCTCCGCACTTTACAATGCCCCTGCGAGTCCAGTATTTACGCGGACTGGCTGGCGGCTTGACTTCCTGCGGGGCGGTCACACGGTCGGCCGCGTAAACGCGCAGGCCCTTGAGACTCGCCGTGGGCGTCTGAGCGTCTTAGTAACGCGGCGTCAGACGTGGTTTCGCTGTCGTTTTCAAACGGGAAAACGATAAGATTTACAGTCGGCACGCTCGACAAACCCAGCGAAGGCACCAACAAAAGAGATTTCGTTAGGCTAGAAGAGTCTCTCGACCCGCCCGAACAATGAAAAATCCTAGGTTTGCGGCCACTTCCTGTCAATGCGTTCCAGAATGAACTCCGCTTTCTGAATCGCCCGATCAGCAAAATGCTGCTTGGTGGCCGGAGAATTCCGTGTCTTCCGTCTGTGATAACATCCGCGTATGCCCAGAGGAACTAGGAAGCAACCTTGCCGGTGCGGCCACGGTTAAGGCATTCACCACGCACGCCGCATTAAGACCAGGAAGCAGGATACGATCCGGAGTGCCTGTAACTTCTCCGGCTGTCGCTGCCGAGACTACCGGCTGGCAATGAAAGTGTGACAAGAACACTCGGTCGGCTACGGAACGAGCATCCCTGTTGGTCCAGGGGAGTCCCTTTCAGCGGGATGTTTTTCGTTTTGCGCTGGCCAAGTGTGCGGCCAGGTGAAGAAGTAGGTGCCTATCGGGTTCTGCGGTGTGGCTCAGCACGCGGCGCAACTTCATGAAAAATCGGTGACCCTTTCCTCGTGATGCCCAATCTGACTTCCCGTCGGAAAAGATTGGTGCCTCAGGCAGATTCTCCCCTTCATAGAAAACTTGGTACATCGGCACCTGCAAGCCCTGACAAATCTTTTCGAGACTCTCGATGGTTGGAACCGCATGGCCATGTTCTACGCGAGAGATGTAAGATCGATACAAGCCCGTGCGCCTTTGGATGTCACCCTGAGACAGCTTTTTGGTTTCCCTCAATTGCCGGAGCCTTTCTGCAATGTCCATGGCAACCTCCCTAAGATGTTTTAGCATAGTGTACAATACTCATAGGTTATTACTAACTGTAGCATAAAGAACGGCCATAAGAGCACCGTTTTTCTTTGGCTTGGTTTTACACGGGGAATGGACGTGAGCCTGTCTTTATGAGAATGCTTTCTTCCTTCAAGGTTAAATGGCCACACGGTCAGGCCTTGTCCGGTTCTGTCACGGACTCGGCATCGGCCACTTTCATCGCGAGTCCTACCTATGTTTCGGCGACACTCTCGTGTCCACTAGTACAAAAACTCAGGCAGGTCACACTATGCCTTCAGGCAGCTACTGGGCCTTTGCGTAATACCCGGTTTTGGCGTGGACCAGAAGTGGCGGGACGCCCCGAGGTGGCCGAAGCTTGACTCTGATTTTTCTCCACTGTCCGTCGTAATCATGATTGCTAGGCGTGTACCCCAGGACGTACTGATTCCGCAGCTCCGCGCCGATCTTGGCCGCGATGGCTGGTAGGTCTTCAAGATGTCCGCCAGGGTATACTTGCCCTCCCGTCATTTCAGTAATCTCCTCCAGCAGCGACGGCCCGTGTATTTCCTCTAGCGTTTTATACGGATAGCCGAGTGGGTCGTAAAAGCCGATGGCATACAGTTGGACATCTGCTTCCCTTACGAGTCGTTTGATCTCCCCGCGTGAGTGTCGGCTATGATTGTCACCACCATCTGAAAAAATGAGTAAGGCCCGCCTCTTGTGTTTGGAGGTTTTCACGTAACTGATTCCGAGGTAGATGGCGTCTAGCAACGCGGTTCGCCCTTCTGGGTTTGCAAGCGAGACACGACTCTGAATATGTTCGGGGTTATCCGTAAACGAACTCATCAATTCGGCCTCCGCGTTGAAGCCTATTAAGAAGAAGTCGTCCTGTTTATTGGCGGCCTTGAGAAACTCCATGATTGCCGCACGGGCTTCGCCGATCTTATTCGTCATAGTCCCACTCAAATCAAGAATCACACCGAGGGATATGGGGACATCCTCTGAGGAAAAGGTTGTAATCTCCTGCTCCACGCCATCCTCGAAGACACGAAAGTTGTCCTGGTCGAGCCCGATTACCAGCCTATCGAACGGATCGGTGACGTTGAGATTAACCAAAGCCAGATCGACCTCAGATCTAATGATCTTGCCCGGCTGGATTGTCACCGCCGAAGTGTCGTGCATGATTCTTGTTGGCGTGGGAGACGCATGAGAGGAGTCAACCGATGTCGCGTTCGATGGGGACTGACTAGAAGCTGGATTCCCGATAGTAAACTGCAATACACAACCGATTAAATAAACGTGTATGGCGAAGGGCCGGAAGCCGTGCCGACCGTGTTTTATGGCTTTGCCTCTTTCCGGTTTCATCTAATTAGCCATACTGACATGCGTTGTTTTCAAATCATCAAGGAGATCCGAAGATCTCCGAAGTTCTTAATATCGACGCGAAGGGCCATGTTTACTGTGAGATTTAATCTGCAACTCACTTGCCAATAAAATGTTGCTTGCTATCTGCTCCATTTTCATCGGAGAGATACTCGTGGCAAGCGCCGAAGGCTGGCTAATCGAGAAGCCATTCCCGGTCTGGAATTGGAAGTTTCAAATCGGGATTCAAGAGAGAGATTCACCGCAGACGCGATACCCAACTCCCATGCCTTTCAACGCCATACATCCATTCACTCGCTTGGAAAAAGAAATGCAGTGGTGATCCTGGGAGGTGAGGCAGATTGTCATTCCTAGACCTTCCGCTTTGTCCCTATGCGCTATGGGTTTGGGAGCGGGGCTTCTCTTTCATGTCCGCCCCAAAGATATTCTCTTGCTGTCCACCTCGCAATCGCGCAACAAGCTCGTCGGCTCTTCTCTTGCTGGTTTTTTGCTTTGCCAGTCTTACACAGCTCGCAGCTGCTGAAGCTCCACAATTCTTGCTCGACGGCGCTCCGCGCCTCGGCGAGACCGTCAAGCAATTCAAGCATGACTTTCCTTCTGCCCGTTGCCGTCGCCGGAAGTCGGGAGAGGTAGATGCGCATGCTCTAAAGCGAGAATGGTACCGATGGATCGATTGCGCGACTGAGAAAGGAGTTTCCGCGAGTAGGCAGCCCGTCACTACATCTATGGTTGGCCAATTCGCGGTTACTATGAGTGCGACCTTTCGGGACCAAAAGCTTGTGTCGCTTGACTACATGTTTGGTGCTGAGTGCCTGGATGGCTTGTTACGTTCGTTCGTCTCACATTACGGACGGCCTGATTCTGCTGTCCGGCATTCTCCAGCCGGGTCAAAATATGCCTCTTGGACTCGTGGCAATTCAAGGCTGGAGATCGAGCAACTAGTTATCCATGGGCGGGTGGATGGATCAGGCGCACTCAGGATCGAGAAGCAATCCACAACTACAGGGATTCGGGTGAGGATATCTGTGAGCGATCCCGAGCTGTCGGGAGAATTGCAGGAACAAGACAACCCAGGCGACTTGATCCTCTCGCACTAGAATCGAGTGAGTGTCTCTTTATTTTCGCTAGACCGGACGCTTACACGCTTCCTCCCTGCTAAGACTTAGGTATCTGTCGATTATTTTCAATGAAAAGGATTCGATGTGCAGATGAACGTCGTCACTTGGAATAAATGGACGGGCGATTGATCCGCTCATGATTCAAAACGGCACCCTTGTCCCGCAATGGGCCGGTATATCCAATTCGTTTTGGTTGGGCCACTGTTTTAGCCGCACTAAATCCTTTGTGTTCAGTGCTCACTCCGTGGAGGAGCGCATGCAAAACATCAGAACTGACTCATCCAGAGTCTCGGTGATGTCTGATGATTTTGCACAAAGTCATTCCGATCTTGATTGTATGTTCGTGTCTATCCCCGTCGGTACCGGCCCAGAAAGTCCTCCCTAGTCCACTGCCATTGGCGTTACCTTCTACAGATCTACATGCGCAGGACTTTGACAAGACGGTCGTCCCTATCACTGAGTTGAAGTTGCTTGGCCTCGGCCTAGAAGGCAAGTTCGGCACGGGCTTTTGCTTGGACCCTGAGTGTCGTTTCATCGGAACCAATTATCACGTCGCCATGATGGCGCGGCCCCGCAAAATCAAGGGAGAAAAAGTCATCCAGCGGTACCTTGCTACCGGGCCGGATGATGAAGGCGCTACAGTGAACGACGGCCCCTCTGTGGGTCCCATGAAGTACACCCTCAGTCGGGACCTGGCCATCTTTGAACTGCGCCACCCGCTGGCTCACCATCACGGCGTTGCTTTCAGTCTCGACGACCTCGAATTTGGGCAGGAGATAGACATCTACGCTTACCCTAAAGAGTCCATCAATCCCATCCGCAGCCTCCTACAATTTCACGGGACGTTCAAAGGCCAGACGATGACAGGCCTCCTTGCCTTTGACTACAGCTTGTCCGCTCATAAGGCAATTCTTCCCGGCGCGAGCGGCGGAATAGTCGTTGACAGCAAAACTCAGCAGATTGTGGGCATTCTTAACGAGATAGCGACTAACGGTGAAGCGATCGCGCTGGCAGTACCGGTCCAGTCCTTGGCTGATTTTGTGGTTAAGGTGCAACCCTGCCTCGCAGGGAGCATATTCCCTTCCACCAAGGGAATCTCCCCAGTTTCGGCAGACCTGTATCCGAAGTTCGTGCCGCCGCCTCCAGTCGACACACTGCAGTACCGACCCGAGGAACCCGCCGCAGTCAAGGTTCTTAGGAGCAAAGCTCAACTTCTGGCGGATAACATCCGCAACCTTATCGCGGTTCAGACTTTTGCCTGGGGATCAGGAAACAAGGAGCCCGCTGCCATGGCCGAATATGAGGTCCGGGTCCTGGACGGCTATCAACGATTCCGCGAGTATCCCAACGGCAAGAAAGAGCTACAGGACGTACCTATGCCTCTCTTGAACACTTCGATGTCCACTGGCGGGGAGTGGGCCGAATTACCTCAGATGCTAGGAACAGAACCCCGGTTCAAGATTCATCAAGCCCCCGATGCTGTTGTCAACCAGCGGAGAGTGAAGGTCTTTCAGTATCGGGCCGACGCTGAGGATGGCGTGTGTGGATTTAGATCCATCTTCGACTTTGTATTCTTCACGATCAAGAAGGATGTCGACCTCGCTTGTTACGGCGAAGTCTGGACCGACGAGGAAACCAACATCCTCCGTATCTCGGAGCATTTTGAACAGCTCGGCTGGTGGAAACACTACCAGGCTGTGGTGACCTACGGTTGGCTCCAGCGGTCGGGCGAGACTCCTCGGCTCATTCCTCTCACCATCTCTGCGCAAGCTGAGCGCGGCAAGAAGGTCTATTGGTGTCGCGGCCAGTTTGTGAACTACCAGGTATTCAGCAGTAAAGCAAAACAAATCCGTCCTGGATTCCGAGAGTAGTGCCAGGACCGGTCTCAGGCCTCCGGCAGCGGAGTTGGCTGATAGGTTGCTCCCTTCCAGAGAACAGAGCTTTCTCCTCTCACGACCCTCGCTAGTCAGACCCTCCCTCTGACGGCACCAAAAGAATAGACCCTAGGAGTGTGCATGAGAATTCAATACAAGTTCCTGCTTCTGACCTTTTTGGCGATGAGCACAGGCATGACGACCAACGCCCAGAGATTGACCGGGGACGCTGTACCAGTAAAGAAGAAGACTGCTTTGCGGGTTCCAAAGGGACCGTGGCTGTCCATGAGCGCAGCCACCTATGCTGCGGCTGCGTTTGACATGCACGCAACAGCTGAGGCCGAGGATTGGTTTAAGGGACATCCTCACTTTTATCTGGGACCTACCGAAACGGACCCGCTCGCGCGGCCCTTCGTGAGATTGCCGCGTCCAGCCTATTACGCCACCGGCTTCGCCTTAGCAACAGGGGTCAATTGGCTTGGTTATCGAATGTCTCATTCTCGGAAATGGCGGAAACTGTGGTGGCTGCCACAGTCTATCTCTATCAGCGCAAATAGTTGGGGATACAAAACTCGACGGTCCAACTAACGAAAGGACCGAGGGGACCCTTGCGTCCTACCCGCGCGTCTAGTAACCCTGCGCGAGAAAAGTATTCCGCGATATGACGTTATGGCCCCCCTGGTATGTGTGTATTCCGATAAAGGCTATCTGAGGTACGAGGTAGAGTTTGCGCACTACCTTGCACTCGCTGTGCTTCATGTGTTGGGCAAGCAACGCGATTCCGTAGACTTCCAAGCTTCCGAGCGAAGTCATTCGAGACCACGTTGGCTTTGCACCAAGCAAGAAACGGTCCAGAGGGTCCACTTCAGTGGCCCCATAGTTGGTAACGTTCTCACGAGTGGTAATGCCATCCATAAGCGACGCGGCAGCATGGATGGTCCCCAATACTGTCACATCCTTGGTCTAACCCGGAAATCTCACGAGGGATAAGAACAAAACGTTAAATAGAAGTGGAAAAAGGCCGCTTTCTCGGGCATAACTGCGTTGTCTGAGCGTAGTTAGAGTCCCAGGAAAGGCGGCCTTTTCAATGACAGAGTGTAGCGAGACTCTCTTCCCGTTTGAAGCACATTTTTCACGGCAAGTGGTGGCGCAGTTCGCGGGGGATTGGTTAACCACCGAGGGTGG
>Ga0187889_10004946_pt1 | contig 10703 bp, 14 predicted proteins | sample June2016WEW_7_10_2_FD_132992 | JGI IMG/M metagenome (GOLD analysis project Ga0187889, IMG submission 132992) | Peatland microbial communities from SPRUCE experiment site at the Marcell Experimental Forest, Minnesota, USA - June2016WEW_7_100 | ecosystem: Environmental > Terrestrial > Soil >... | reverse complement strand
TTGCGGCAATTGGCGACGTTCCTTCAAACGAAGAGGTAGAAAGTTTATTAGTTAATCAACCAGGTATGGTATCCTTGGACGCATTGGCTACAACAGAAGAAGTTATAGAAGCAAGAAGAGATGGTAGTCGAATGTCTTTTTCTAAATACGGTTTAAATGCTACTGATCTTCGGGAATAATTTATTTAGAGTTAATTTTTTCTTGGTTTCTCTCCTTGATAAAGCTAAAAATTGAATCACCAATTATAGAGTGGTAGAATCGGATTATAATGGAAGCGAATCCAGGACAGCCAGAAGGTCAGCCAAAGTCCGAATTAAGGCATCCGTTTTTCGACGCGGTGATAAAAGATTCTAAGAGTGCGTTTCCTTCTTCGGAGCAGAAGGCTTTCGAGGCAATATTAACCGATATTAACCATCAAGCAGTAAAAAATTTTACGGTCTGGCGTTCCGGCGAATATGCCGATACCGGTTTTTCCGCAACTTCTATTATGCCGGATCAGCAAATGGTTGGGCATGCTATAAATCCTGATGATGAAACTGCTGGTTAACCGTCCAAGTCTCTAGAAAAACCCAAGAAACGCATTTTTTGGTTTTTCGAACCGCATTATCATATGGGAAAGTTGTACGGCGGACCATTTTCAATGCTGGACGTTGCAACGGATAGGACTTCTCGTGGACTTACCGAAGTTGCCCGCGATCCGGGTGTATTATTTAGAGCCGATTTATTAGGTTCTCCGATTGGATTTAGAGGTAGAGTTGGTAAAAGATTTACTCAGGAAGTGGTTGATGACGGTTTTAATCCTTATGGGAAACTTTACGCCGAGTATATTGAGCAAGTGATTGGTGAAATGGACGAAAGCACCAGGATTGTGATTAATGGTGCTTCGCGAGGCGCGGTGACTGCCGAGAAGACTTACCATTTTCTAATTCAAAGACTAATGGAAACTCATGCCCGAAAGATGCAAGAAACTAGGCAAGAATACGGTCATGAAGAAGAAAAAGCCTATCGGGAATTTTTATACCAGCATATTCAAGGGCTTTACGATGAGCCGGCGGGGGTACATAAAAAAGATCTTTGGTTACCTTTTAAAGCGGCTAATGAAGCGGGGTTAATGATTGAGGATACAATCAGGCGCTATGGTTTTAAGGAGGGTTTTCTGTCGCGAGATTTTGATGTCAAAGAACGGTCATTCTTAGAGCATTTTGGAAGAGATATTCCGGAATATACGCCGGAAGATTTATCTAGGATGAATAGAGTGGCTATGGCAGAAGCCTTTCATTTGGCGTTGGGAAATCCTCAAGATAGAACCGAGCCTGGTCACAACAGGCTGCCGATTTTAGACCCGACTAATACAAGACCCGGGAAAATAATTCGTGAGCTTTTTAGAAGAAGTCAGAAGCCAAACGAGGCGGAAAGAGAAGCGTGGGAAAGCGAAGAAAGTAAGGAAGTCAAAGGCAGGAAAAGGACGACAGTTATAAAAAGACTTGGTCATTATCATGCATTTTGGAGAGATTCCCTTGTTCGCTGGGAGAAAAATATTGCTGCGGTTCGTCGTTGGGCTTCAAATCCCCTTGACAACCCTCAAAATTAGATTATAATGGTAAAAGATATGTAAGACCTTTCGCCATAAGTTTGGACCTATCGGCCCGCCTTTGGCGGGATTTTTGGTCTTTAGGGTTCTTAAAGTTCGCTCTTTAACAACTTACAAGTACAGCACAAAATGAAAAGGATAACTTTTTGTTAACCAAGTTTAGTAGCTTGGCGATCAGAAAGTGGTAGGAATTTTTTGTTAGATTAATTCCTAAAAGAAAATCTAACATCAATTTTTTTTGAGAATTTGATCCTGGTTCAGGATGAATGCTGGCGGCGTGCCTTAGGCATGCAAGTCGAATGGGAGTCGCAAGACTCAAATGGCAGACGGGTGAGTAACGCGTAGGAATCTACCCCTAGGAGGACCATAGCTCAGCGAAAGCTGGGGCAATAGTCCATAATCAATTTATTGTAAAGCGATTAACTTCGCGCCAAGGGATGAGCCTGCGTCCTATCAGCTTGTTGGCGGGGTAAAAGCCCACCAAGGCGATGACGGGTAGCTGGACTGAGAGGTCGATCAGCCACAACTGCACTGAGATACGGGCAGTACATCTACGGATGGCAGCAACTAGGAATATTGCGCAATGGACGAAAGTCTGACGCAGCGACGCCGCGTGAAGGAAGAAGGCCTTAGGGTCGTAAACTTCTTTTGATAAACCTTTCACGGTTTATAGAATAAGCCTCTACTAACTACGTGCCAGAAGTCTCGGTAATACGTAGGAGGCAAGCATTATCCGGATTCATTGGGCGTAAAGTGTGCGTAGGCTCATCGAAAAGTCATACCTTAAAGACCAAGGCTTACCCTTGGAAGTGGGTATGATACTTTCGATGTTGAGGATTGTCAGGGATACTGGAACAGTTAGTGTAGCAGTGAAATGCGTTGATATTAACTGGAACACCAAAGGCGAAGGCAAGTATCTGGGATTTTCCTGACGCTGAGGCACGAAAGCTAGGGTAGCGAAACAGATTAGATACCTGTGTAGTCCTGGCCGTAAACGATGTCTGCTAGCTTTTTCTCGCTTGTCGGGATGAGGCGCAAGTTAACACGTTAAGCAGACCGCCTGGGGAGTACGGCCGCAAGGCTAAAACTCAAAGGAATTGACGGGGACCCGCACAACCGGTGGAGCGTGTGGTTCAATTCGAGACAAAACGAAAAACCTCACCAGGGTTTGACATGATACCGTTTATTTTTCCAGAAATGGAGAGAAATCCGCAAGGATGGTACCACAGGTGCTGCATGGCTGTCGTCAGCTCGTGCCGTGAGGTGTTCCCTTAAGTGGGGAAACGAGCGCAACCCGCGTCCAATGTTGAATATTCATTGGGGACGGTCCCTAGTTTCTAGGGAAGGAAGGAGCGGAAGACGTCAAGTCAGCACGGCCCTTATACCCTGGGCTACACACACACTACAATGGCGAAAAACAACGGGCAGCAAGCGCGTAAGTGCAAGCGAATCCCTTAAATTTCGCCTCAGTTCAGATTGAGGTCTGCAACCTGACCTCATGAAGTCGGAATCGGTAGTAATCGCAGATCAGCATGCTGCGGTGAATACGTTCTCGGGTCTTGTACACACCGCCCGTCAAGGCAGTAAAGTCGGTAATTATCGAATTTCGATTCTGTCGAGAGAGATAAAGATCGGCGATAAGGCTTAAGTCGTAACAAGGTATCCCTACCCGAAGGTGGGGATGGATCACCTCCTTTCTAAAATTAAATTGGGCGCGTCCCAATTTACAGAGTAAGAATAGGGGATGAACGGCGAAGTTAGTAAAATGGTTTTCCATGACTACTAACCAACTCGTAACACCAAGCGTGAATGGCGCTTGTAAAATATCACCATTCGTTTTTCCTACCACTTTCTGATTGATAATCCTTTTTCAACGACCAAAACCACCCACGCGGTGGTTTTTTAGTGGGGAGGTTAGTAATTTAATAAAACTTATAGTATAATAACTCAACTATGGTAGTTGTGGAAGCAAGGCCTGGTTTCAGGCAACAAGTTGCAGCAAAGTTATCGGAAATATTAATATTACATGGACCACCTGCATCCTATCACGTATCACCTAACTCCGTATTTATGGGTTCTCCTTCAATCGAAGGAAAAACTGCCAGACTTGCTGAAACTCGCGCATGCACTTCTGGTACTAACGCAAGTCAGGTGCTGGAATTTTATCAATTACCGCGTCTTCCGGAAAAGTCATTGGATATTTGTGCAGGACCAAGTCCATTAACTGCTGAATTATTAAAAAGAGGAGTCGACGCTTGGGCGCTTGATTATAATTATGGAGACAAATTGCCAATTTTAATCAGAAATGCTTCAAGACACGCCGAAGTTAGCCCGTAATTCTCGCAATCAATTCAAGAAAATCCGGAAAAATATATTCAAGGTAGTGCCACACAACTGCCTTTTCTGGACAACTCTTTCGATCTTGTTTTATCCTTTTATGGTCTTTGTGGGGTATTGGATAATGATATGCAAACATTAAATAAGTCCGTCGACGAAGCCTTGCGAGTTTTAAGACCCGATAAAGAATTAAGGTTTGGTCCATTTCTGGATAAAAATGGAAGAACTATGTCAGATGTTGAAATTATAAATCAATATTGCTTGTTACAATCTTTAAGATCCAGAAAAGATTTGGAATTTTGGGTTAGGGGGCCTCAAAATGGATGGGTTTTTGATTCTTTCGCTTATATGGGTATGTTAACTGTATTAAAGAAAGGTTAAGCCATCCGTGCGGTGGTTTTTGGTGGGAAAGTCGCTATTTACGCAGGGAGTTTAAAATATTTATTGTGGGTGGCCAGAGTTTTTAGGTAGCGGTATGGATATTCCAGATAGCTTTCGGCTTTCTTCCAGCGCCTTTCCGATACCTGAGCGATAAATTTTTTATCAAAAAGAATTCTCCCCGTTTTCAATTCTCCCAAATGAATAGCCAGGTCCAAGTCTTCGTGGACAAGTTTATCATCAAGGCAAATATAATTTTTGACTTTTCGCCAAGCTTTTTTGGTAAGAGCCATATTTGAGCCGTATAAGATATCGTGTCCGAAAATTGTTTTCCAGGATGTGATCAGGGCTTTTTCGACAATTAAGAGGTGGTTAAATTTTGCGTCTTCAAAAGACGTCGGCCCCGACAGGGCAATTAGGTTGGGATTATTCCGAAAGTGTTTTTTTAGCTTTTTTATCCAATTCGGCGGGACTTCTGTGTCGGCATCGATCCTGGCAATTATATCTCCATAAGCCGTATCAAATCCCAAATTCCTCGCAAACGTAAGCCCCTGTTTTCTTTCGGAGATAATCTTTACAGGAAACCGTTGAGCAATTTTTACTGTCTTATCTTTTGAATTATTGTCGACAATGATAATCTCATCGGCTTTTTCGGTTTGGTCTTGTAAAGCCTCAAGACAGCGGGCGATAAATTTCTCTTCGTTATAAACTGGAATAATAACTGAAACTTTCATAAGTTAAACTTTTATTTGTTTTAGATACTGGTTAATAATACAGTTTAATTCATCTGGATTATTCAGCACTAGAATATGGTTAGCGTTTGGAAGAAGTACTAGCTTGGAGTTTTTAATGTATTTGTGTAGTTTGGGTGCAATTTTTGCTGGGAAAACAATATCTTTTCCCCCATGAATAATCAGTGTTGGGCAATTAATTTTGCTTAACAATTTTCTGCCATTGAAGTTAAAAAAATTGCTACATAGCGAAATGTAACTTTGCACAGTGGTATTAAAAATATCAGATAAAATTCTGCGTGGACTTAGATCATGCGTGCCCTTAAATTGTTTCATTGGCGAATGTCCAGGCTTGCCTAATAGAAAGGGGAGTTGGTTTAAAACATCTGAGGAGAAGTCCAAAATTTTTAAACGCTCCACAAAAGTTGCTAGGCTAGGCAATTGGTAGGTAGTAGCAATAAGCACTAGGGCCTTCGGTTTGACGTTGTGGGAGGCGGTCAAAACCAGCGCCACCATCCCGCCGATACAATGTCCGACCAAAACAAAGTTGTTGATTTTATAGTCATTGATTATGCATAAAACATCTTTAGCGATAATCTCAGGTGTGTATTTGGCTCGATCATTCGGCCGTTCGGACAACCCGTGTCCACGAAGATCAATAGCGATAGTGGTATAACCTAAGTTCTCAAAATATTTTCTTTGCGGATCCCAGGCGGTTAAGTTGCCGCCCAAGCCATGGAGGAAAAGCATAGTTTTATTAGAATTGCTTTTCCCGCTCATTTCATAGTAGATGCGTGTTCCGTCGAAAGAGGCAAATGAACCTGACTTAAAGTTTTTAATCGCTCGTTTCATTGCCTGTATTATACAGATTTCCAGTTGTAATCTCCAACTTAACTGCGACGAGAATGAGGAAGATGAAGCAAATCGTGCGAATGGAGCATCTTAAAAAGCCGGGTGGTGTATTCAATGTCCGAAGAAAGAGACTTCCAGCGTCTTGGAGAAGTTCTAACCCTTAAGTTTTTATCAAAATCTATGGTTGTGTATTTCCAAAGGTGAATTGCCAGGTCAAAATCTTCATGGACTTTGCTATCATCCATGCAAACGTCATTTTTAACTTTTTCCCATAAAGCTTTTTTAAGCGCCATGTTTAAGCCAAACAGCATATATTTTTTGTAAATCAGTTTCAAAAACTCAAAATAATAGAGCGAAACAGAATATGAAAACTGCAGCTTGGAAGTCTGGTCGGAGTAATAGGCCGGGCCGGAAACCGCGTCTTTGCCGTCGGTTTCAATATCTTTTCTGATCCTAGCCAGCCAACCTGCTGGTGCGGTAGTGTCGGCGTCGATTCTAGCGATAATCTCGCCTTTGCTGGCGTTAAAACCGGCGTTGCGGGCAAAACTAATGCCTTGCTGTCTTTCCGTAATCACTCTGGCGCCAAAGTCCTTTGCAATCTCGGTAGTCTTATCGGTGGAATTGTTGTCGACCACAATTGTCTCAAACGGTTTTTCGGTTTGCTCTTGTAAGCTCTTCAAGCATTCTCCGAGGAATTTTTCCTCATTGTAGGCGGGAATAACGACCGAGATGTTCATTTAGGCATATTATACAGTATAATAGGAAAGTGAAGAAGTTTTCCGTTGTCACCCCGACTTTAAACGAGGAAGTAAACCTGCCCCGCCTTTTATTGTCTCTCTCCAAACAGACGCAGAGAGGCTTTGAGGTAATCATTTCCGACGGGCAGTCGCAAGACAAAACCAAGGAGAAAGCGCTCGAATATCAAAAAACACTGGATTTAAAATTCGTCGAAAGCCCAAAAAGAAAACTGACTTTCCAAAGGAATTACGGTGCCAAGAACGCCGTGGGGGAGTATTTAATCTTTTTGGACGCCGATTACCAAGCGGAAGAGGAATTTTTGGAGATAGTCTCAAAGGTGATTGATGAGACGAAAGCAGAGATTGTTATTCCGATCTCAATTCCGATTACAACCAGTATTTTCTGGAAAATTTATTACGCAATTGCCAACAGGGGTTCTTTTTTAACCTTAATTCTAGGAAAGCCCTTCGTAGTGGCATCGGCGATTTGCGTCAAAAAGGACGTGTTTGACAAAGTTGGAGGATACGACGACGCAATCTATATTTATGAAGACCAGTCTCTTATCCAACAACTGTTTAAAATTGGGGCAAAAATTGTTTATGCAAAAGCCAAAGTTTATTTTTTGGGCAGAAGACAGGAGCGGGACGGAAAAGTAAAATTTATTTACGAGAATAGTATTTCAACGCTGCATTTAATTTTTAAAGGGCCGATTAAGACAGAAATCTTCAAATACCAAATGGGCGGCCAGGAGTTTAAATCTTCCAAAAAACCATAGTTTTTGCTATACTTAGCTTGAGTTTTTGGCGCGGTGGCGAAGCGGTAACGCAGCTGTTTGCAGAACAGATATACAAGGGTTCGATTCCCTTCCGCGCCTCAGAAAATCCTGCCCCACGGAAAAACTATGACAGGGAAAGGAAAAGAAATTCTAGCTGCAATACGTCGCTCCGAAACTATAGCAGTAGCGCTTCCGGAGCTAGCGATAGTGTTGGGAGCCGTAGTATGTGGGGTTGGACTCTGTTCTGATAGTCCAACTCTTACAAGAGTAGGTCTAAGCTTAATAGGGGGAAGTGTAATTCCGAGTTCTGTAGTAATATACGCAGCAACACATCCTGAAGTATCTCAACAAAAACTCCAGGGAAAACCATAGCTTGTCTTTAAACCGCATTGTTTGGTAAAATAAGGTGATTATGGGCCGTTAGTTCACTGGTAGAACGCTTCTCTGATAAAGAAGAGGCAGATGGTTCGATTCCATCACGACCCACACTGTTGGATTCTATCTTCAAATCTGCTACTATTTCTAAAATGTCGGAGAATACAGACTTTCCACAAAAAGGCGAACTACTCGGAGAGCAAGAAGTACTAGCGCAAGCACGCGATATCTTACGTATTGCACGAGATAGAATTTATGCCGCAAGTAAACACAGAAGAGGGAGGATTGACGTTGAGAAAATATACTCCATTTTAAATATTTATCCAGAGTCAACAAGTAGTAGCATAGATTTTGTTTTGGACAGGGAATTGGATTATTCATTGGAGAAACGGGATTTCACAGTAGATTATGTGGCAAATTGCATGGAAATCGCTATAACCAGATTCCCTCATCTTCGGATGGGGTCAAGCGTCGTTAGCGAAGGTGTAAGAATCAGGATCTATAAGCAGGGGAAAGGCGAAAGTTTTATTGAGTATCACAAAAAAGAAAAGAATAAGGATGGAAAGGGGATTGAGAGTTCGCCTATAAAAAATACAGTTGAAGCTGTCAATAAAGCCATCGCTTTTGTTTCGTCAATCTAGCCTTACGACCCCAATCTAAATGGTTCGCTCTAGAGGAAATTAGCAATATCTTCAAGTCTAATTTTGACTTTTAAGTTCGGTTTCGTTATATTTATTGCATGGCAGACCTAGGTGATAGTTTTTTCACATCGGTTGGTTGTATGGATGGTCGGGTGCAAAAGCCCATTGCCGAATACGGTCAGAACAAGCTGGACGCAGAATGCCCTGATACCATTACCGAAGCTGGTCTAGTCGGACAATTGGTTCATGAACCTACAGAAGAACTTTTAGCATCGGTAAGAAGTAAGATAACGATTTCCAGCGAAAAGCACCATTCAAAAGGAGTTGTGGTACATGGTCATCAGGAATGCGCTGGAAATCCCGTGGGTGACGAACAGCACAAGCAAGATGTTCGCGATGCGGCTGGAGTAATCCGGCCAATGGCGCCAGCCCTAAGAATAATACCGGTTTTTGTGGTCAAAACGGAAAGCGGTTGGAAAGTTGAGGAACTTTAATTGTGGTTTTATCGGATAGAGATTTAAAACAAGCCCTGAAATCCGGGAAAATTAAAATTACTCCAGCGCCAGATTTGGAGACACAACTGGGTTCTTGCTCGATTGATTTACGTTTAGGAGACACCTTCCGTATCTTTGAATCGGGAGTGCATGGTGTAATTGACCCGCAAAAAAACGCTGGACGCGAATTTACCAAAGAAGTTGTGGTTAAAGAGAGGACAGCTTTTATTATGCAGCCCGGAGATTTTGTCTTGGCGACAACAGTCGAAGAATTGGAGGTGCCCGACGATTTGTTAGGAAACCTTGAAGGTCGTTCGAGTATCGGAAGATTGGGGATTATTATCCATTCCACTGCCGCGTCAATCGATCCGGGGATGCGGGGACATATTACTTTGGAGTTGGCAAATATGGGTAAATTACCCGTAGCGCTTTATCCTGGAATGAGAATCTGTTCGATATCTTTTGAGCAACTTTCATCTCCGGCTGAAGTCCCGTATTATAAGAAAAAATCTGCCAAATATTTGGGGCAAGTCGGTCCGGGAGAATCAAAAATCGACCAAGAATTATGAAGTATCACGTTACGTTCGATCTGGATTTTAAGCGAAACAACTATTCAGGAAAATTTATTGTCTTGGAAGGAATTGAAGCCTCGGGGAAAACGACACAAGTAAAACGTTTGGGCGAAATGCTTTCCAAGACCCAAACAGTTTTTACCACCAAAAATCCTACCGACAATGAAATCGGCACTTACATCAGAAACGAAATCTTAACCGGCAATCAGAAACATATTCCGCCGGTTTCTTATCAATATCTCTTTGCCGCCGATCGGGTAATTCAACAATTTGATTTAATTGAAAAGTTAAAGAAAGGTGAAACGGTTGTCTCGGACCGTTATTTTTGGTCGTCGGTCGCTTACGGAATTGCCGATCGGGAAGGAACGGACTTTGAAAATTGGGAAGAGGTTTCGGTAACCGCTTTAAGTTTGCTTTCAATGTATTACCAGTTCATTTTGCCCGACCTGTCAATCTATCTCGACGTTTCTCTGGAGGAGTCCTTACGAAGAATTTCCGGTTCAGCTAAGCATACCGAAATTTATGATAACCACCGGATGAATATTAAAATTAAAAAAGGTTATGAGTGGTTATTAAGAACTTTCCCAAATGAAATAACGCTTCTAAATGGCGAAAAGCCACTGGACGAAATCACAGCCAAAATAGTAGAATTGGTAGGAAAAATACAGAAATGATTGTTCCGCCCAAAAAATTATTACAGTTGGTCAAAACGAAAAAGTTGGTCGAGGGGTTGTCGGAAAGAGAATTGACTAATCCCGAAGGCGCCGGTTTTGACTTGCGTTTGGGAGAGGTTTACAAGATTTCCGGCAAGGCGTTTTTGGGCGAAACGCACCGCCAGACTGCCGATATTGCTTTGGTAGCAGCATTTGGGAAGCATAAAAGCATCAAAATCAAGCCGGGAGACTTCTTTTTAGTCAAAACGATTGAAAAAATCAACCTGCCCATTAATTTGTCGGCGGTGATAATGCCCCGAACCACCACTTTCCGCTCTGGACTTTTCCTGCGAACCGGTCCGGTCCAGCCGGGATATCAAGGAGAACTTACTTTCGGATTAAAAAACGAAGGGCCGATTACGGTAGAAATCGAAATGGGCGCCCGCTTTGCCCACGTTTTATTCCATGAAATCAAAGGTGTCGGTTCAAAATATCGCGGACAATGGCAGGGCGGGCGGGTTTCGGCCACAAAAAGAGAGAAACAAGTATAATTGCTGATACCTTTT
>Ga0187889_10004944_pt1 | contig 10706 bp, 7 predicted proteins | sample June2016WEW_7_10_2_FD_132992 | JGI IMG/M metagenome (GOLD analysis project Ga0187889, IMG submission 132992) | Peatland microbial communities from SPRUCE experiment site at the Marcell Experimental Forest, Minnesota, USA - June2016WEW_7_100 | ecosystem: Environmental > Terrestrial > Soil >... | reverse complement strand
GCCCTTTGCTCAGGTTTTGCAGCGTCTCCGGCTCGCTGCCGGCGCAAGTATGAAACTCCACCACTTGCAGCTTTGTGATGCCCATCTCATCCGCCTGGATGAAGCAAACTTTAATTTCCTGAGGCCTCTTCATTTTGTTTCATGGCTCGGCTGTCGCAGGTTACCGCTGCCGAAGCGCAGTTGTTCAGTTTCTTGTTCGGCACTTTTATAGCCAGTTTGATTTATTATAGCGCTTGTTGAAGAGTATGCGCATCAATTCTGGTGAAAGAATTGCGAAAAACTATGCAATGGTTGTATGAGCGTTGAGGACAGAGTTATAGGAATGGTCGCCGAAGAGATGTGACTGCCGCTTTCCAAGGTTACTTCCGGTTCGCGTTTTCAGGAGGATTTTGGAATGGACTCGCTGGATGGAGCAGAATGCCGCATATGGCTCGAGGAAGAGTTCCCGGTCGAAATCCCAGGCGGGACTGCTGAACGGCTGTTGACCGTCCAGAATGTCGTGGGCTTCATCGAGTTGGAGATCAAAAGGCAGGCGGTACTCGTGGAGGCATAGCTCCGGGCGGCCCGGTGGCCTTTTGGATGCCGTCTTGCGCTATAAAGGTGGGAGTTTGGCTGCGGCAACCACCTCGGCCAGCTTGGCGCCAATTTTGCAGAGCGCCTCGTGATATTCGGAGCTGAGGTGATCCGTCTCATAGTGGTGCCCCCATTCGTGGATCAAGAGCCGGTTGATGCGGTCCCGGTTTTCCGGCTCTGGTCCCGCGAGGCTAAACCATTTGCGCCCCAGGCGCCCCACGTTGAGGATGAGATCGCGCGATGGCCCGTATACCGCCAACGGAAACCACTTCGGATCATCGGCAAAGATGACGCTGACCTCGCAGCCGAGTACCTCCCGTGCCAGGTTGACTGCGTACGCCTTGACCCTCAGCATCTCCGGGCTGGGATCATCCAGCAGCCTGTACGGAGGAGCGCCTGGAGTGAAAGGTTTTGGGGAGGGAGTGACCTTTCCCGCGGGGAGAATAGCCTCCACCTCCTTCACTCGCTCCCACGCCTGCTTGGACAACATGTTTCCATGGACAATCTCGAATCCTTTGGATACAGCCAGCTTGTTGGCTTCTCGATCTGATGGGTCGTAGGATACGCGTGCGGTGGAAAACCGCTTCTCCATGTAGTGCTGCACGGCCGCCGGATTGCTCTTCTTGCTCTCCACTGCTGCATGAACCCAAGGCTGGTTGCAGTCTTCGGCATCCAGCCGAGCGTAGGCAGCGTTGAAAACCGCAAGCCGGAGAGATGGCAGAAAACCTGGTTTTGTTAGTGCCTCGCGATCCATTGTCACAGGAATCTTTTGCCCGACGTCGCAGTCCCACTTGTCGCCGGTCGCCACGATCGGAATGCCCATCTCGTACACCCAGCCCCCTTCGTTCCCCTTTGGCGTGTATATGCTTACCTCCGTCCGGCGCTTTTGCGACTTCAGCTCGCCTGCTTCGTTGGCCGCTTCCGTCTTGAGGATGGCTGGGAATGTCTGCTCCGGAATTCTCGGCTGGAGCACGGTCCCGTTGACGACCGTCTTGATGCCCCGGGGCACTATCAGGCGCTCGGCCGTGCTCAGCATCTTCTTGTATTCTCTTCTGGAGGCGGGAATGCAGCAGGTGATCAGGCTGCCGGCCTCCAGCTTCTCTGGGAGCTCTGTGCGCCCGGAGGAGTCGAACACCAGGGTTCCGCTCGTAGTCTCCACGCGCGCGCTCCTGCAGATGGAAAAGACGAACTTCTCTCCGCTGTTGAACCGGCCCCTCGCGAGGAAGTCCTTCTCTTTTATGGATGGGGCAAAGAGCGTGTAAGCGTGCTCCAGCTTGTCAAATCCCTTGGGGGAATTATCCCGGATGGAGATGTTGACGAGGCCCCGCTCAAAGCCGCAATCGAAGATGACCTCCGTGACGCCTGGCGCGTCCCATGCGTTTTGCATGAGCTCCACGACCACGAACTGCTTGGGCTTCCGCGCGAGCTTCTTGGCAAGGCCTACGCGATCAACCGTAAACCAGTCGGATGTGGTGGTGGTCATCATTGTGGGATTATTATGCTTCAGTTTGGCGTCGTTACACCCCCGAATGTTATAATAAAGTGGTGAAGGTCGGCCCATTTATCGAAATGATCAAGCAAGGCAGGCGAGTCAAAGCAGGCACGCACTGGCTTTCCACACACAAATCGCTTCCCCTTTGCCAGGAGGCCGTGCCCTCGGCATGCCTTCCGCGGATAGCGGAGGTGCTGCACTGCCTCGCAGATGCCGAAAAGGCGAAGCCTTCTCCGCCGGGGCAGAGCGCCTTGATCAACATCAAGGGGAAGGCAGGGGCTGGGTTTTCCTACAAATGGCTGGGAAAAGATGAGATGGGCAAGCGCGTGGCTATTGTTGGCGTCCGAATCGACGACCAGCATCATCTCTCGGTTGAGCTAGGTGGCGCCCCCGCCGCCTACTTTCATCAGGACGGAAGAGTTTACCAGATGGAGGTCCCTCCAGAGCTGCGCGCGGCCTTCTCGGAAATACTATCCCGCACTCCCGGAAAATTCATTGGGGCAGAGGCCCTCCAGCCCTCCAGCGGTGTCTTAGACCAGGAGGCATTCAAGCAATGCAACTGCGTCTGCGGCCTGGATGAATCCGGAAGGGGCACGATTTCCGGGCCCCTGGTGGTCGGGGCCGTTCTAATCACTCCAGACAGCAAGCTGCCAGTAGTCTACGACAGCAAACAGTTGGATCGCGCTGCTCGTCAAAATCTGTTCTCTGAAATTGAGCAGTCAGGCATCGCCTTCGTGTATTCTGTGGTTGATGCTCAAACGATAGACCGCATCGGAATTACCGGGGCCAATGCGCTGGCGTTTGATCTCGCGGCGGAGGCCTGCGAAAAGAAAGCCGGCAAGCAGGCGGACCTGCTGCTGATCGATGGGGGTAAACTCCCCTTAAAGACCGCGCGCAAGGTCCAATTTGTGACAAAGGGCGAGTCGGTTTCCAGGGCCATTGCTGCAGCCTCCATCGTTGCGACTGCAATCCACGAGCGGCTCATGCTTGATTTGCACAAAAGGTATCCGCAATGGGGATTCGATAGAAACCTCGGGTACGGGCAGGCAGGCCATCTGGCGGCTTTGGAAGAGCACGGCATCTGCCCCGAGCACCGCAAGAGCTTCAATCCCATTAAGAAAATGGTGGAGCAAGATCTGGTAAGGCAGCGTGAGGCGGGGCAGATGGAGATCGCCGGCCTCTAATGGTGCAGCTCGGTCAGGAGATCGTCCTTCTCAGGGCACTCGCCCGAGCAAGTTGCGGCGGGAATTCAGCCCGGCTGCAGCCAGACGGAGCAGGACACTCAGCCAATGAATTATGCGGCAGAGGATTCCGGGAACCGTCATGGAAGCCCAGCGTTTTCGGACTGGATGAGGCTTTTGCCAGCGCCGCCTTCGGCATTTTCGGATCATCCAAACCAAGTTTGTCCAAATCGAGTTTGACAAACTCCAGTTGGATGACACAATGAACCCATGAATAAATGGCATTTCGTCGGCCGCGAGCGCGAGCTGGACGCGCTCGAAAAGCAGTATTTGCTGCCGGAATCCAACCTGATTCCCATTTACGGCCGCCGGCGGGTCGGGAAGAGCGAACTGATCCTCCACTTCAAAGGGGACCGCCCGGGCGTTTATTTTGTGGGGAAACAGGCCCCGACCTCACTGCAAATCCATGAGTTTCTGATCACCGCAGCCGACGCGCTGGAGATGCCGCTGCTGGGCAAGACAGCGATTGCCGACTGGAAGACCGCGTTTTCGGAAACCGTTCGAGCCTGGACCAAACCCCGGAAGTTGATCCTGGTGCTGGATGAATTCCAATGGAGCGTTGAGCAAGACCGCAGCCTTCCCTCCGTTCTCCAGGAATTGTGGGACCGGGAATGGCAGCACACCGGCAAGGTCATGTTGATTATTGCCGGCTCTTACGTCAGCTTCATGGAACGGGAGGTCCTGGGCAGCAAACAACCGCTGGGGGGGCGGCGCACCGCGCAGATCCAGCTGCAGCCCTTCAAATTCACGGAGTCCGCAAAATTCCACCCCGGGTATTCCCGCGAAGACCAGGCGCGCGTTTACTTCATAACGGGCGGGGTTCCGCTCTACCTTCTGGCCTTCCAGGAAAACCTTTCCGTGGCTCAAAACATCCGCGGCACGTTCCTGAATGAGTTCGCGCCCCTGTCTCGCGAACCCGAGTTCCTTCTCCGTGAGGAGTTGCAAGGGCTGCAAAAGTTTCAAGCGGTGCTGGATACGCTGGCGGCCGGCCGCCAAACGTTGCGGGACATCGGCAAAGCACTGGGGCTGGACCCGCGCGCCATCACCTATCAACTTGGAACACTCATGGACATCGGCTATGTGGAACGGGAATTCCCCCTGACCCAAAGAAAGCCGTCCCCGAAAGACGTGCGTTACAGTTTGAAGGATGCATTGCTCCGGTTCTGGTATAGATTCGTCTTTCCCAATCTCTCGCGCATTCGGGAAAACCCGAACGCGGCCTTCGCCACCTTGATCGCGCCCCAGCTGGAAGCGTTCTACGGGGCCTGTTTTGAGCGGCTGTGCCGGGAAGCTCTGGCCCAGCTTTATTTGAAAGAGGCAGCCCACGCCTCCACGCAGGTGGGAGAGTATTGGAATAATAAGGAATTGCAGATAGACGTCGTCGGCATCCGCAGCGACAACTGGATTGACCTGGGAGAATGCAAGTGGGGAGCAGTCACTTCGGCGCCGGCCTTGGTTTCAGAACTGGAAGCTAAAGTCGAAAAATACCCAAATCCCACCAATGCCACGCTGGGACGCATGCTGTTCACCCGTCGTCCCCTTCAAATGGAAAAGTCTGGCCTGCGCCATTTGTCATTGGAAGACATGTTTGGGCTTTTTGGCTGAGGGAGATTTCAGTTTGCAACCACGGCTGGCCTGCTTGCACTCCGGCGTCGAACGATACTGCTGGCGGCCTCGATTCCGGGGGGTCGGGCATAAACAACATCTTACAATGTGTTGGCCGGGGGTTCGCTCATCCGCCTCCCCTTCTGTTCAGCAGGTACAGGGTGTAGCTGGCGTTGATGAGCCATACCAGTGGGTTTAAGCTCAGCAGCGACAGCAGGGCGAAAACCATCACCTGCTTCTTGATGATTAGCCACCCCTGCAATATGAGGATGGCGGCGCCCGTGGCCACGCCGAGGGTACCCCAGCCAACCATGCCGGGAGGGTAATACGAGCCGGCATCGAGGAACCGACCGGGTACCACTTGGAGCAGGAGCAAAAACAGTCCCGCAAATGCGCTCCAAAAACCGATGAAGAAGGCCCAGCCGTAGCCGGGGTCGCTCTTCATGCAAGCGCACGCGCACAGGGCGCTTGCGAGCGTAAGGGCCGCCCATTCAGGCTGGGATAGCATGGCGAGTATGGTATCCACTTGCCCGATCTCTCCCAATTTCATCCAGTCGCTCGGGTCCATGATGCAAAAAGCCATTTCTGCATCATTATATGCAGGCTGAGGGGGAAAGGCCGATAAATGTGGCAACTGCCCGAGCTGCTCAGGTGCGGAGGTCGGAGACGTTGACCTTCCGGTTCCTGGTGAGAAGGTCGTAGATTGTATCGATGAGCGCGCGCTGCAGCTCCATGGACATATCCCCTCCTCCGGAGGTCATGTGCGCAAACTCCTCAATGAGCACCTTGGCGATCTCGGGGATATCCTGGTCCAGGAGGCTGTCCAGAACGAGGATTCGGTTGTTGGCTGCATCGGCCAGCGCCTGGCACTTGATGGTGTCGGAAGCCATGATCTTGGTCACTATCTCCACTTTGATGCCGGCAGGCTTTATCTTCCGAAGCAGGCGGAGCGCCAACTTCAGCTTTTCGTACTGCGGTACATCCACCCTCTTGATCTTCTTCAATCGCTGGGCGATGGTGGGCAAGCACGCTCCGACGGCCTTGATGGCGGTGTAGGCGCTGAGGATGTTGCTGAGCCTGTAGCTGACGGTGACGGGCAAGAAGCCGGCGGCCCGGGCGTAGTAGATGTTGGGGTCTGCTTCGGTGACCTCAGCGGAGGTGAAGGCCGCCATGCGGCCGTGGCGCTCGTGGAATGCTTCCTCCAGCCGGGACAGTTTGAATCCGCCAGGGCCTCCCCAAGATGTGTGGCTGTGGTCCATGATGTTGTAGACGGCGTCGTATATCCTGACAACATCCTCCCTCGGATTGACCTCCAGCGCCTTCTTGTAAAGCATGGGAGCTTCAAACTCGAAGTCCATGCGCTCGACGATTCGGTGAAAAATTCCGGACAGGTCCACGTTCCGCACCTGCCGGTCCTCCGATATTTCCGAGCGCTTCAGAACGTCTGTGACGTCGTAGGAGAAGTCCCAAGGCGCCGTGGCGCGATAAACCAGGAAGCCATGGAAGTAGAGCCCCTTGATCGCCGGGTGTCCGTTGCCAATCACGCCAGGGTAGCGGGGCTGCATCCAGACATCCCGCTCATCCCAAGCCTTGACCAGTTCGGGCAGAAGAGGGACCTGCACGGTGGTACCCTTTGTCGCCGGGAGGGTTTCCTCCTCGGTCAGCTCGTATTGGCCTCCCTCGTCCAGGGCGTTCTGCACCAGCTCGCGCAGCACAAACCACGGTTCGTTCCAGGTGTCGGCCCCGGCGTGCAGCGTCATGTGGGTCTCCCAAATTCGACCGTCTGCATCCCGGCTGCGGATCTGGATCAGCCGGTGGTCCTTGTCGCGGATGGTGACGGGCACTGTTTCGGATCGGATGTGGTAGTCCGGCCCGCGCGCATCCAGAAAGCCACCCAGCCTGTGCAGGTAAGCGAGAATAAACTTTAACCCGGTGCCCTTCGATCCTATCTTGCCGCCATCTGCCTTGGTCGTAAGTCCCAGAGTGACGATTTCACGTATATCTAGAACAGTTGGCGTCGTGATGCGAAAGTGTTTCATTTTACCCAAAACGTGTTTGGCGGCTTTCGAATGGAAAGCGGGCCGCCAACTTCCGCAGGCGGCCCGGGAATCAAGACAAATTGATAAGTGTTGCAAGTCGTTACGCTCAACAACTTGCAATAAAAGCATGCAGAAGTTGCTAACTGCACCCCAGGCTGGTACCACAGTTGGGGCACCGAAAGCAACTTCCTGACCTGACGAGTCGGGTCCCACATTCGCAGCAGAACGGGGCGTCCATCTGGAAGTGGGCGACGCTCTCGCTGATGGCAGAAACACCCGCACCGGCTGGAACGGTTGCAGACAGCGGAGCCACAGCGCGAACCGCAGTTTGTTCCGCGTGCAACGGCTTGATCGTGTGGCCGGCCGGTGTGCCGTCTCCGTTGCCTTTGGCATTGTCCCCGTAGCCGGGGATGAAGTTGATGCCCATCCAGCGGAAGATGTAATCCACCAGGCTGGTGGCCAGCCGGATCTGAGGATTCTTGGTGTAGCCGCTGGGCTCAAAGCGCTGGTTGGCGAATTTCCGGACGAGGTCCTGCAGCGGGACTCCGTACTGGAGCGAGACGCTGGTCAGCGTGGCGATCGTGTCCATCAGCCCACCGATGGTGGAGCCTTCCTTCGACATGGTGATGAACATCTCGCCCGGGGTGCCATCATCGTAGAGGCCGACGGTGAAGTATCCCTCGTGGCCGGCGATGTCGAACTTGTGCGTGATGGAAGTCCGCGTGTCAGCCATGCGACGGCGAACCGGCTGTCCAATCAGGGCGCGCAGACTATCGATCTCTGTCTGCAGCTTCGCGACGGTTTGCTTGAGGGTTTCAGCCTCCTCCGTAGCTTGCTTGGCGGTGTTGAGCGGCTGGGACATCTTGGATCCGTCGCGATAGATTGCAACGCACTTGAGGCCCATGCGCCAGGCTTCGATGTAGACGTTCCTGATCTCATCGGCGGTGCAGTTGTTAGGGACGTTGACGGTCTTGGAAATGGCGCCCGAAATGAAGGGCTGGGCTGCGCTCATCACCTTGAGGTGCGCGGTGTAGTGCAGGCTGCGCGTTCCGCGGGCTGCCTTGAAGGCGCAGTCGAACACGGGCAGGTGCTCCGGCTTGAGGCCGCTGGCGGCCACATCCCCCTTTTGCCGCGCGCTCGATTTGACGATGGCGTCGTCCGCGGTCAAGGCGACGTCCTCGATCGTGTCGTAGGCTTCGACGTGGTCGATGATGCGCCTTATTTCGTCTCCCTTGTAGCCGAGGCCGGTCAAGGCTTCAGGCACGGTTTGGTTGACGATCTTGAGGTTGCCTCCGCCGGCCAGGATTTTGTACTTCACGAGCGCGATGTCGGGCTCGATGCCGGTCGTGTCGCTGTCCATGAAGAAGGAGATGGTTCCTGTCGGCGCCAGCACAGTCACCTGAGCGTTGCGGTAGCCATGCTTCTTGCCGAGGGCAATGGCCTCGTCCCAGCACTCGCGGCTGGTGGCAAGCAGATATTCGAATTTGGGGTAGCGTTGGATCTTTTCAACCTCTTGGCGGTGCTGTGCAACGACTTGCTGCATGGGCTCCACGTTGTCCTTGGCTGCGGTCTTTTCAACCCCGGCGCAGCGGGCGTCCTTGTAGCCTTTGAAAGGCCCCTTGATCTGAGCCATCCGGGCAGACTGGGCATAGGCCTCGCCGGTCATAATGGCTGTGATCGCTCCGGTCAGAGAGCGGGCTTCATCCGAGTCGTAGGGGAGGCCGTAGCTCATAACCAGAGAGCCGAGGTTGGCGTAACCGAGGCCCAGCGTCCGGAAGACGTGCGAGTTCTCCGCGATCCTGGCAATCGGGTAGCTGGAGTTGTCCACCAGTATCTCCTGGGCGGTGAGGTAAACTCTCACGGCCGCGCGGAAGCGCTTGGAGTCGAAGAGGCCGTCAGCATTCTTGAACTTCACCAGGTTCAACGAGGCGAGATTGCAGGCGGTGTTGTTCAAAAAGACGTATTCGGAGCAGGGGTTGGTCGAGTGGATGGCTTCCGTGCCCTTGCAGGTGTGCCACTTCTGGATCGTGCCGTCGTATTGCAGCCCGGGATCGCCGCAGGTCCAGGCGCCCATGGCAATCTTCTGGAGGAGCTCGGAGGCATTCTTCTTCTCGAGCGGCTTTCCGGTGGTGACGGCCTTGGTCCACCATTCCCTGCCATCGACGGCGGCCTGCATGAACTCGTCGGAGACGCGGATCGAAAGGTTCTCGTTCTGGAACTTGACGCTGCCGTAGGCCTCCCCGTTGAAGGAGGAGTCGTAGCCTTGGGCGATGAGGGCTCCGGCCTTCTTTTCCTCCAGGGACTTGCAATCGATGAAATCTTCAATGTCCCCATGCCAGTCCCTGATCGTGTTCATCTTGGCGGCGCGGCGCGTTTTGCCCCCGGACTTCACGATGCCGGCGACCTGGTCATAGACCTTAAGGAATGAGAGCGGGCCGCTGGGGCGCCCCCCTCCTGAAAGCTTCTCGCGCCTGGAGCGCAAGGGCGTCAGGTCGGTGCCGGTTCCCGATCCAAACTTGAAGAGCATCGCCTCGCTGCTGGCCAGGTTCATGATGGATTCCATGTTGTCCTCGACGGACTGGATGAAGCACGCGCTGCACTGGGGGTAATCGTATTGCGTCGCCGGACGTTCGCACTGCCCGCTCTCCGGGTTGAAGCGCCAGTTGCCGCGGGTGGAATTCTTGCCTATTCCATACTGGTGGTAAAGTCCCACGTTGAACCAAACCGGCGAGTTGAAGGCGCCATACTGGTTGACGCTCAGGAAGACCAGCTCGTTGTAGAAGACCTCGCCGTCTTCCTTGGAAAAATAGCCATCCTTGACACCCCAGTCTGCAATGGTGCGGCAAACTCGATGGATCAGCTGGCGCACGGAGGACTCCCGCTCAGGCGTGTTCTGCTCGCCATAGAAGTACTTGGAGACGACCACCTTGGTGGCCAACTGGGACCAAAACTCCGGAACCTCGACGTCCTTTTGTTTGAAAACGACCTTGCCCCTGTCGTCGGTGATCTCGGCGGTGCGCTTTTCCCACTTGACCTGGTCGAATGGATTGATGCCTTCGGTACTGAATGTGCGCTCGATGATATTGGTCATAAGTTGTCGTTGCTGTGTTTGGCGTCCTTCTGACATAATATGGCTATATGTTGTATCTGACCCGCTTATTATACCCCTTATACAGGGGCGGGAAGGGCCAAAAATCTTGCAATAATTCTCCCTCGGCGGAGATGCGCTCTTGCAACCGCGCGACAAGTATGGGATCAGGGTTATGAAAGTCAACACCCTTTGTTAATATAATACTGATGCCTGTAACTAGATTCTGTCCCCACTGCCACGGCACAGGGCGTAGCCGTTGGGCGGGCCTAGCTTTAAAACACATGAATTGTGCCCAAGGTGGGTAAATCGTCGCGTTATGTTGGGGTGCTATGATTTCCGGGCGTTGGATTTGGCGGTCGTCGGGGTCGTCTTGACCCTCAGGAGATGAAGTTCGCTGCGATCCAGCAGTTTCCATTGCACCTCGTCGCCCGGCTCCAAGCCGATGGCGGCGGCCAGGGCCAGAGGAAAGCTCACATATCTGATCAAACACACCGCCGTTAACAGTCTGTGCGGCGCGATTCGGGAAGTCCACAAGGGGAACACATTTTTCGGGCCGTCAATTCCCTGCCATCTTCACAAATGGAATCCGAAAAAGTAGCTGGATTGGGCCGGATTGCCGAAGCCGCGCATGAGATCGCCGGCACGGAGCCGAAATGGAGAAAAGG
>Ga0187889_10004940_pt1 | contig 10709 bp, 5 predicted proteins | sample June2016WEW_7_10_2_FD_132992 | JGI IMG/M metagenome (GOLD analysis project Ga0187889, IMG submission 132992) | Peatland microbial communities from SPRUCE experiment site at the Marcell Experimental Forest, Minnesota, USA - June2016WEW_7_100 | ecosystem: Environmental > Terrestrial > Soil >... | reverse complement strand
CCACCGACAACTGGTTCGCCAGCCCTAGCGCGGTCGTCTGGTTCCCTTGCCACGCCGCCGGCAGTTGCTCCGGCGTCAGCCGGTTCACGTCAATCGGCTCCGGCGGCGGAAACAGCAACGCCGTAGCGCTCAGCACCCCGGTCGGTATCGGTTCGCCGCAGATGCTCGCCACCCCCGACACCAGCCACAGCTTGCCGGCCTCCACCGCCGCCTGCACCCCGGCCTGCACCGCCTCGCTCTTCGCCGAGGGAATCGGCACCGACTCGTCATACAGCGTGCCATCCGCGGCCACCCGCTTGGTCGTTACATACTTGCTTCCGGCGAAGTAGTTCACCGCGTCTGACACTGCAATCTGCTTGCTCGCCGGCCACAGCTCTGGCAGCCCCTCCGGCGTCAGCAACGATGCCGAGATTTCCTCGAGCTGCGCCGCTTCCGGCAACACCACTTCCCAGGTCGGGTCTTTCTCGATATCGCCCGCCGACACATCCTGCCGCCAAATCGTCCGGAAGGACTTGTCCGGCCTCATCTGCCGGAGCACAAAGAACCCCTGCCGCCCCCCCTCGACCAGCGTTTTGAGAATCTCCCCGCGCCGCAGCATTTTCGGCAGCTTCGGCACTTGTGCGAATGCTCCCACAAGGTCCTTGATCCGCCGCGCGGTTTCGCCGGGCCGCCAAAGGTCATAAGGCCCCCCCGGCAGCAGTGCGTCCGCGCTCACCGGGTTGTCCTCAATCCTCGACCGCGAATCACCCTTGATCGTCATGAACAGCGGCTCATCGCTCGGCGAAATCTTAAAAGCCTGGATGTCCCCTCCCGCGCTCTGCGTCACCACGATGCAATAGGCATTCTTGATGGCCTCCATGATGTCGCCCCGCGCCTTCTCGGTGTTCCCCTGCAAGCGCACCCGCCGCACTTCATCCAGTTCCTGCCCCTTCAGCATCTCCCGGACTTCTTCCCATCCGAGGTAACTCCGCACGGTGCCTCGTGCCGCGTCCAACCCGTCCCGCGACGGCACGCCCAGGACCACCGCGTTCTTGTTCACTCGCGGACGGTCCGAACCCGTCGTTTCCTCCAGATACCGCCTCGCTTCCGCGCTCGGATTCCCCGACATCGAGGCGCACTTCGGCCCCAGCACCGCAAAGTGAAACTCGCCGTCATCCTCGATGTCGCTCGGCTTCACCGGCAGGTTGTGGACCTTCGCCCCAGCCGCCGAGGCCCCGGCGGTCAAATCTTTGGCCTTGCCAATCAGCGTGTTCAGCAGCGATTCCACCGTCTCGTTCTTCACCCGGTCGGCGCAGGCCACGTCGTGCATCTGCTGAAGATTCGGGCGCGACCCCAGCCGCCAGGTCTTCGGCAGCACCTTGTCATCGGCTGGGAAGTTCGCCTCATCCAGGAACCATGAAACGTCCACCCAGCGCCGCAACGCCTTTTCCAGCGTGATGCGGTCCGGGTTTGTCGCGCCGGCCAGCACAAACAATTCGCTCAGGTCCGCCGTCTTCCCAATCGGCTGCGAATGCACGAACGTCGCAATCACCGCCTGCTGGACTTCCCGCCCCTTCAACGCCGCGAAGTCCTGCTCGATCTGCCGCGCCTTGGCCAGTTCCGTGTCCAGGATGAACGGCCAGTTGCTCTGGGCCCCTTCGTAGGTCTCCTTTCGCGCCACTTCCGCCAGTTCGCGCAACCCCTCCGGAATCTTCGTTTCACTCTCTTTGGGTAGGAACACGCTCGGCCCGATCAACGGCGACGGGTCCGACCCGGCCGCGTCGCGCAACGCCAGCGCAAACGTGCGCAGAATGCCGCGCGTCCTCTGGAAACCCGGCATCCCCGACCACTTCGCGTAAAACACCTCCGTCAACTCCGGGTGAAACGGAAAGCTCAGCAGATACTTCTGCTCGATCGCGCTCCCGCCCCTGTCGGCGGCTTCGTTCAGCTTCCGGATGCCCTGGAGCGCGGTGATGACTTGCGAGCGGAACTTTTCCGTGTCCTTGATGGATTCCAACTCGAACAACCGCCGCTTCAACACTTCCGCCGCCTCCTCTTTCGTCACCGGCTGAATCTCCTGTTCGCCCTCGCGCTGAAAAACCTTCGACAGTTCCGACTCGATTTCGCGCCCGGTCGGGTCGTTCTTCTCCACGTCCGAAGCCAGCAACGACGCTACCACGCAGCACCGGTCCGTCTTGGTCGCCGCCTGCGTCAGGTACTGGAAGAAGTTCTTCAGCGTCTCCAGCCAGCCCCGGTCCTTGCGGACCTTCTCATGCGCATACATCAGCACCTCGTCCAGCAGCACCAGCAGCGTTCCGCCCTCCTTGACGCCCAGTTCCAGCAGCGCCCGCATCAAGTTCTCTGCCGGCGCGGAGTCCCGTTCTTCCGCTTTGCCGTCCCCATGCAGAAGCTTGAGTCCGGCCTCGCCAGCAATCTGCCACGCCAGCAAGCTCCACGGCTGTTTCAGCCAGCGTTTCTTGCCGCTGGGGCCCACCATTTCCATGCCCTTCTCCACATCCAGCTTGTCAAAGGGCAGCACCACGATCCGCGCCTTCGGAATCGCCAACCCGCCCATCTCCGCCCTGAACTCCGCCACGGCCGGCACATGCGGCAGGTTCGCGGGGTCGTTGTGCAAGTGGTACTCCGTGATCAGCGTGTGCGTTTTGCCGCCGCCGTAGGTCAACGACAGTTGCCGCACCGCCTTGTCGCTCTTGCCGGCTAGGCGATATGCCACGTCCCGCGCCAGCGCCCGGATGCCGCTCGCCGGGAAGGTCAGGGTGAAAAACTCCTTGGGGTCGCGATACACGGACTTCGCCGTGCCCATCTTCACATCGTAAAGATCGGCGGCGAACATCGCCAGGGTCAGTTCGCCCGTCTTTACGTCCTCGCGCAGTTTGACGACCTCGTGCCAGGGTTTGATTCCGTTACTCATAAATGGGTCCTTTATCCGATGTCGCGTACCCGCTCTTCCAGGGCCAGAAGGTCCTCTTTGCAGAACACCCGGAGTTTCCTGGCATATTGTCTGGCCGCCTGTTCACCAAGCGGTTGGCGTCCGTTGCCAGGCTCTGCAAACACCCCCGGCTGCTTCGCTAAGGGCTCGAAATACGCCTCCTTCGGATTCCAGTCGGCGCGAATGCCGTGCCAGCTCCAACCTGGAAAAACGGCCTTCCAATCCAGCCCCGCCAGCACCCAGACCTCAATTTCTTCAATCGCGTTCTCCGCGAGGAATCTTGCATTAGGGAATTCCTGCCGAATGTGGCCCTCGATGAAATCCAACGCCCTGCGCCGGTTCTGTTGGGCTGCCGGGTTCCCCTCATGCTGGCAGTCGCGGTCAATGCACTCGATGAAAACGTCCACGTTATACCGACGCTCTTTCACGATTTGGCCGATCCGCTCCTTCCTGAGCGCCTGACCGAATCCTCCCGACCGCTCTTGGTGAACGGCAACCTTGGCCGTTGCCTTGCCCAAGTAACTGAGCATCGCCTCAATAATCGGCTTGAGCATGTGCTGGTCCTTGATCGGATCCTCCGCGATAATGAGGACGTTCATGGCTTGGTCCCCACCAAGGCCGTGAGGGGGCCGAATTCCAAGTCGGCTTTCTCAAAACTCTTGAAGTCCAACAGCTTCAGACACTTGATCATGATGCTTCACTTTCTCAGTTTATTCCCGCTGGGGGCAGTTCTTTCTCTTGTGTGTTTCGCGCGTCTCATAATCGCCCAAATTCGCGTTCATTCGCGTCATTCGCGGTTAAAGATCTCCGGCGTGTACGCCGCCCGCACACTGCGGCCCTGCACATGATTGCTTAGGCTCTCCAGGATAGACCGCTCTTCCGACCCGCCTCCCGCCATCTCAATAACCGCCTGGAGCACTGGCGGGAACAGCGCGTTCGTCCGCAGCCCCTTGCCGTTCAGGTAGTCATCCACCTTCACCACGTCGGCGGCCTTCCACAGGTGCATAAGCCGGTGAATCTGGTCTATCAAGGGAATGATCCGCGTCCGGGCCTTCTCCGGCGCCGCTCCCTCGAACACCTTGCCTTGGGCTGCATCCAGCCGCGCCTTCGGCTTGTCCACCACCGGGTCGAAGCCCATGCCTGGCCGTTTCCGCTTGTTCCACGGCTTCAGCTTGAAGGTGCTGCTGGAGCCTTCCGCCATTTCCTCGTCATCGTCGCGGCGCTCTTCGTCTTCCTCGTCCCCGTCGCTGGTCCCGCCGCTCGGCACCAGCAGGTCGAAGGCATCCACAAGGTCACGGTCAGACAGGTCACACGACACGCAGTAGAGGATGCACGCCCCCGCCGGAGCCTCGTCCATCTTGAAGTCGTTGCGATGCAGCAGGTAGTAAGTCGTCACGTTATCCAGTTCTTCTGTCGCCGCCGCCTCATCGCCTGTTGCCTTCGATAGCACGCGGCCAACCACGAAATCCAGCACCATGCGCCGAACATGACGCAGGAACTCCGACACACTCATCAACTCGTTGGGCTTGTTTGCCTTCTTCACCACGGGATAGAGGCTGTAGGCTTCCATCGCGGGCCCTGTTGCGGCCCATACAAAATCCGGGCCGCTTATCCCCGCATCCCAAAAGTCGCGCAGTTTCACCGCAATCTTCTCCCGCATCTGCTGAAGAACGATGTTGTCCCACCCTGGGCGGGCAATCGCAGGCCGCTTCTTCCCGACCAACCAGACCGAGGAGGCCAGAGCGGCTGACGATTGCCCCCGAGTCCTGCTTGGCTGTTCCGTTTGGATGGGCCAACTGCCCTCGACAACGAATCCAGCCTTGATGAACGAAGCCACCAACGTTTCCCAGGCGTCAGGCCGCTTGTTGGCGAACACCACGACGATGCGCCCGTTCGGCGCGAGTTGCTCAGCGCACCTCGCGAACACACGCGCCATTCCGTCTTCATAGGCCTTCTTCGAGACGGCAGCGTCGCCCCCGTGCCGGCTCGCATCATCAATCAACTCCCCATCTTGCTTGTCCTTGTCCCATTTCGGGCCGACAGACTGCGCCATCGCCTGGGCGAAAACCGGCGAGAAATCAGCCGCGCAGCGTCGGAGCCAAACATAAAACCAGTCCATCAGGTCGGAGTAGGGGATGGCGTCGTAATAGGGCGGATCAGTAACGATGATGTCCGCTTGCGTGCCGTGTGCCATTGCGGACTGACACAAAACCGAGGGCGCAGGAAGCCCCGGCGGGAAGGAGCGGAACGTGTCCACACTGGTCGCGATTCGGTCCAGGCAGAGAAGGTAGGAGCCAGCCAGTGTGCCGATCGGGTTGCCTTCCGCGAAATCCCATGTGATCTGAATCGCGAACCGAACCAGCGCGTGATTGATGGTCGGCACGTCAATCTTCCATTGCGTATTCACGTTGCAGAAGTCCACCAGCCGATCAAGGCCACAGACGAGGTAGGCAAATATGGCCTCCCGCCAATCCGCCGGAACCTCCGATTGCTTGAGTGCTTCGCTGGCCAAGCGCGTCGCCTTCACGAACTCAGCCAGGGCCAGCAGTTGCCGCCGGGTGTAAATCGCGTGCCATTCGTCAAGGCCATAGTTGACCAAAGAGAAAGCCCTGCTCGCACCGGTTCCTCCCTTCGGAGTGGGCTCGTGCGGGAGGCCATACGGAACTCCAGCATAAGCTCGCTCCAGGTCCCGCTCGGCTTCCACGGCCTTGGCGATCTCCAGTTCTGTCGGCAGCCGGAACTCCTTCCCGTCAATCCCATCGCATACCACCGTGGTCAACACCATTCCGAGTCGGCCCCTCTTCCCTTCGTCTCGAATGATGTCCATCTCCACGACATTCCCGTGAACTGGACATTTCACACCGTTACGAGCCATCGTCCCGGCACTGATTCGTTTGTCGTGCTCGCGTCGTTGGGCCGTGTTGCCCCCAACCTTCGGAACACCGTGCTGAATGCCGAAGGTGACACCGGCCCCATCCGGGCGCGGCTCGATCGTCAGCAACACCCGTCTGTTGTTCGTCTTGCACAGCCATCGAGTCTTGAGCAAAGGAACCACTGTTCCACGATGCTGGGGATTTTCCACCGTCCGCGCCCACAGGTATGCCATGGTCGGCTTGGGCACCCACCGTGGATTCTGGTGGTCGGCCAAATACTCGGCACTAAACTCACCGTTCAGCTTGGCGCCGTCCAGCTTCCCGTCCGGCGCAAGGAGGCACAGGCGTAGCCCCTTCGCCGCGACCTCCGTTGAGTTGTCCGTTTTCCATTGGGCTAACCACTCGTAGTCCACCTTCTTGGCTTTTTCAGGGAGCGTCGGTTCCCAACTCGCGTAGATTCTGTAAAACTCAGCGAGGCCCTTGCGAGCTTCATCCAAAACCCACCTGCCCCAAGCGCGGACGTGCCAAGCCAAATCGGCCTTCAACTCTCTGCCGCAGGTGGCTGGACCCTCCTTTAACTCGTGAAACTCCTGCTCATTGTCCGCGTCCCCGAATTGCTGGACCAAGCGACGCCTTAGAGCAGCGCCCTTCAACCCGAGCGACTTCTCAAAGTAATCCTCCATGAATTCGCGGTTCCGTAGCGCAAAATCCGGCAACCGTCGCTTCTCCCCCGCCAGCTTCTGCGGGTATTCCAGCGTGCATTTGAGGACGAACCAGGCCACCGGGTTGATATCCACAGCGGTCGCTTCGCATCCCAGCCGCATCGCTTCCAGCGGGATGGCCCCTCCCCCGGCAAATGGGTCGAGCACCTTCGGTGCTCGGCCATCGTATGCCTTCCGAATGGCCTCGCGGAACCAATCGAGGTCCAGGCCGTTTTCGCGGCCCCAGTGCAGAATCCCTCCCACGGTTTCGTGTGCCTTGATTTCCTCTATCTTGCCGCTAGGCATCTTCTTCTTCTTGACGGTCGGCACCACGTGTCCGCCCAGCTTCTCCAGAATCTTCGCTCGCTCCTCGGCGTGGCCAGGGTCCGGCAGCAGGGTGGCGATCAGCGCCGCCCGGCACGCCGCCAGCGGTCGCCGTGCCGGCCAGACGTGCAGTGAGGAAATGTGCCCGTGGCGCACCGTCTTCTCATGCACCGAATCCAGCGACGCCTGCTTGAGCGGAAACGCCACTTCAATCAATCGCGGTTTGTCGTTCATACGATTGTCCTGCCCGTGAAACAGGCGAAATGACTCGGGTGGTATCGGGTCACGTTTTTTCGTAACTGTTCAGGTGGGAGGGTGGGGCAGACCTCTGGTCTGCCGGTTAGCCGGGCCTCTGGCCCGGTGTTCCGGCCGCACGAGGTTCACGGAGCCGGAGGCTCCGTGAACTGGCAGACCGGAGGTCTGCCCCACACCTGAACAGTTACTTTTTTTCTCATTCCACAGCCGCACCATGAACCGCTCGCCATCCTCGATGAGGTCTGGTTCTGTTCCGTTGTGGTCACGCATCCCCTTAACGATCTTGCGCGGAACACCCATTCCCATGTGTTCGAGGTACCCGTAATCGCGCAGGCAGTTGCTGGCGGATCCGCCCAAAGTAATCCCGTAACCGGCGACGGTCCAAATCTTCCAAGCCGGAGCCGGAGACAGGCCGCAGCTCCAGCCGAAAAGCGCCGCGTTGCTGGTAAAGTTTCTCCCTTTCTTCCAGGCTCATTTCCCGACAGATGGAGCCAACCCGAATATAGGGCGTGTAATCCTGATCCTGCCAAACGTGGTGCGCTCCCCAGCCGCGATCCACCTGGACAATGGCGACATCCTTGCCCGGCTCCAGGTCATGAAAGACCTGGAAGTACGGGATGATTTCCGGGCGGATTTTGTCCCGGCAGGCCTGCATGACCCACTCCTCAAGCTGGCGGTAGTTGCGAGGCGAAGTTGGGTCGTGCCGGTCGGTCAGTTCATACCGGGTAAGCCCAGCGATGGTGCCGTCGTCTTCGACTCCCAGCAAAACGACGCCACCGCGAAGGTTCGCGAATGACACCAGTTCTTTGGCCAGCGCACGGTTGTCGATGGTGTCCCGCTTGAACTCCACCCCGGAGTTTTCACCATCCCTGACGATGTCCAACAGTTCGGTTTTGGTCATAGCTCAGAATCCATATTTCTTGCGCCGCGTTTCAAACGCCTCTTTGCCACCTTCAAGAACGTCCTCCACGAGATCCTGGACTGGGCCGCTGTCGATCGACCCCATATACTTGGCCGGCAATTCGGCATGCCCTTGGCCAGCTTCGCCCTTGGGGAACAAGCCGAGAATCAGTTCAGCATCTCCCAAAACGGGGATATTCGCGTTATGCGTCGCGAGAATAAACTGCCGCCGGCGTTTCTCTTCTCTCATCTTTGGAACTACCCCCCCGGTAATGAATCGGCTGCCGAGATCGTCTTCGGGCTGGTCAACAATCAAGGGCGCCTCAGATTCAAGGAGCAAGAGCAACAATACTGCTGTCGCCTTCTGGCCAGTGGATAGACCTTCCAGCGTGCGCCACTCCGCCGCTTGGCCTTCGGACGCGATGTTCAATTCGATGTGCATGATGGGCGGTAATTCAAGCTCCTCGATCTGCATGACAACTGGGTCGCCTGCCTGAGCAAGTCGCTCCGCCTGGGCAGGGGGAAGTGGGAACCTTTTCACTAACTCGTCACGTCCAGCCCTCAGAGATGCGGCGAATCTCGCCAGCGAAAAATCCGGCGCCGTCCGGAGCAAATCCAACACCTCGCTAAGCCTCCCGCCCACCTGCCTCAAGGCAGCCATGAGGGGTTCTCTGTTTCCCGAAAACTCGACCCGGACACGAACCAAATCACAGAGCTGGCGATTCACTTTTTTGGCGGCGCGCTCGAGTCTCTGAAACTCTTCGCCATCGATCTTTGACTTTTGAAGCTCGCGAAGGGTCTTTTCATAATCCCCCTGGACGCTTTTCTTCCGCTCCTCCCACTGAGCGCGAACGCCCTTCATGGCATTTTCCGCCGCCGCTACGGTGTTGTCTAAGGCTTCAGAAACCTCGGCCGCGTCCTTGTTGAACTTGGTGAGGACCGCATCCAGCGCACGGAGAATCTGTTTCCCCGGCAGGGCTTCGAGAGCTTGCTGGGAAACGAACGCTGTGTCAATCGGCAAAGCTTCGCGAAGCGAATCGCCGGTGCGCCGAAACGGTTCCAGAGTCTCTTGGGCCGACCTGAGCAATCGCTCCTCGCGCACCAGGAGGCTTTGCTCCTTGAGTTTCTCTTCCAAACCTAGTTCTCGGTAGCGCTTCAGCGTCTCCTCTAAGGCCGGTAATGTCGCCAACCTTTCTTCAATCTCCTGAAGCTCCTTTCGCGAGTCCAGGATACGCGTGCGCGACCGATCGAGTTCGCGCCTCAAGTCTGATTTTCGCTTCACGCGACCGGTGTCCGGCTCCATAAATCGATCCAGGAGTCGAGTTCTCTTATCCGGGCTCTTGGCCAGCTCGGATATTTCATGTTGCCCAAAAACTTCCACGCCCGGAATGACATCCGAGGGCGCCAGGGCCAGAACACTTCCAAGGTCGTCCCTTACCACAGGGGGGTTGGGAACGGTACGTTCGATAACGTATTCACGTTCGTCGGGTCTGCAGGAGCGCAACAGCAAGGATATCTTCGTTCCACTCCCCAAAACCTGCCGGGCAATGCCTTCGTGTACTCTCTTGGCTTCGTCGCCGACCGGTTCCAATTGCAGCACGTAGCGCGAGCTTTCTACGACGGTGGATTTCCCGGAGCCGCGTCCGCCGACTAAAACATTCAGGTTCTCATTAAAGTGAATTGCCGCTCCATCCAAGAATCCCCCTTCCCACGTGACCGCGACAAACTCCGAGTGGCTTTCCGGCACCGGGTCGGTCGCCAGGCGAACGCGAGAGTCGGGATCGAGAAAGGCTTGGCGCAAACCCTCAATGGACAGCGACGACATTTTTATCCAGCACGAGGCTCCGGTCTTTTTCAGATCCGAGGGGTCTGAAACGTCCTGGCTGTTGAGAACAGCGCTCGCTCGCTCGCGCTTGTAGTCAACGTTCTTATTCCGCAGTATCGGACGCAGCTCCTCGGGGGCATCATCTATCGAATGAGGCAGCGAGCACGCCAAAAGGTTTTCATCCCTCCAAGCTGAGATCCGAGGCTGGCCTTTAAGCACCCTCAACAACCCATCGTCCGCTGCCACGTGCGCAGCGATGCAGGCCGCCACCCTCCACTTCCTGCACTCGCTGAGAAGTTCCGCGCTATCGTACTTTCCTGCCGGCGATAGCTGCGATTCGTCGTGGATTCCGCAATCGTGAATCTTCGCTTGCACCAGGTCCGCTGTTACGGACGGACCGAACAAACAGAGAAAATGGACGCCGTCCTTTGCCTTCGCTTCGAATCCAGGAAAAACGAACAGCCCCGCTTGGCGTGCGGTATCTATGAGCGTCTGCGAGTCTTTGATGCGGTAATGGTCAGCGACACCAATGACCTCGATCTCTGCGGCCAGACAAGCGTCAACAATCGCCTTGTTGTACGACGCCTCGTCAACGAAGGACGTGGGCTTGTTGTGCCGCTTTAGATACGCAAACGGATTAACCTGCAGGGCGCATCGGTAGAACCTGGCGCCTCCCGGTTGCTTTAACGCATTCGTCAGCGGTATGGTGGTCTTCATTCGCAACTGCACCGTTGTTGTTGATCTGCTTCAGCCTGGCCGATTGTTTCTCCGATATTCAAGGTAAAAAATTGGTAACTGTTCAGGTGGGAGAGTGGGGCAGACCTCTGGTCTGCCGGTTAGCCGGGCCTCTGGCCCGGTGTTCCGACCGCACCAGGTTCACGGAGCCGGAGGCTCCGTGAACT
>Ga0187889_10004927_pt1 | contig 10727 bp, 13 predicted proteins | sample June2016WEW_7_10_2_FD_132992 | JGI IMG/M metagenome (GOLD analysis project Ga0187889, IMG submission 132992) | Peatland microbial communities from SPRUCE experiment site at the Marcell Experimental Forest, Minnesota, USA - June2016WEW_7_100 | ecosystem: Environmental > Terrestrial > Soil >... | reverse complement strand
TCGCCTTGATGCCGCCGTGATCGACTACGAATTTATCTGCAAGATTCATGGCTCCCGGCAAGTTCTGCGCTGAGAACTCCGCTACATGCTCGCCGATCCTGCCCCGTATCTGCCAGTCGCCTCGTAGGTCTTGAGCCACGGTCACCAGGTCGCTTTTGAAAGCCAACATGTAGCCCTCGGCAGACTTGCGCCACGCGAATTCCGACATACGGGCAATCTCTGGTGGGTAGTTTACTTTAAACAGTTCCAGCGACTTCGATACCGATTCGAGTTTGCTCAGACTCTTGATTTGAGACAGGTCGGCAGTCGGGTATTCCTTAGCCACCTGCTCATATTTCTTCTTCGCGTAGGTTACCGACTTGCCTTCTAGGTCCATCCCGGTCGGCAATCCGAACAGCGTAGGAACGTCAAACAGTTCGTGCTTCGTCGCGATGTCTTGGACGCTGAGAATGATGCATCGATCTTTGCTCAGGCGAACGCCATTTTTGATTGCTTCGAGGAGATTGTCGATTCCGGTCGGGAGCCGGGTACCACGGCCGATTTCCTGCTCGACCGGCAGAGCGGCCTTGTGAGGCATCCCGAGAATGATGCACTCAATATCGCGGTCGTCGTAGCCCTCCCGCGCGAGCTGGCAGTTGGTCAGCACTGTTGTTTCGCCACCTCGATGACGGGCGAACTTAGCCGCCCTTTCCGGATCAACTCCCCATATCGGCTCGGCACTAATGGAGTAGTGCCGGAACATTGCTGCGAGGTCTGCCGAGTGCTGAATATTCACGCAGAAGGCCAGCGTCCGCTTTCCGTATGCCCGCTTCATCCACTCTCGCACAATGGCCGCATTACGCTCTGGCGTGTTCACGGCATCGGCAAGTTCATCTTCCGCAAATTCGCCGGCGTGGGTATGAACCGAATCCAAGTTGCTCTTCGACTGCACCAGCCATGATTCCAGCGGAACCAGATAGCCCGATTCGATGCCCTCCCACAGTCCCATTGAGAACACGATGAGGTCGTAGAAGTCTCTGAGCGCATGGCCGTCACTGCGGTTTGGCGTGGCCGTTAGTCCAAGAGAAAGGATGTGGCTTTCTCCGGGGCGGAGAACGCCGAAGTACTCCAGCACGTTGGCCCACCGCGAACCCGGTGATATGTGATGCGCTTCATCCGACACCACCACATCGAACTCGTCAGGGTGGAACTTCAGAATGCGGCTGCTCTTCCGCCGACCGAGTGTCGGAACACTTCCGACAATCAACTGATCCATGGGCGCGGCGGAACTGTCGGCCATCTCTACGCCGATCATCAGGCCAGGATTCCAGTGCTGGAGTTGCCGGGCCGCCTGTGCTGCCAACTCCTCGCGGTGGACAAGCACGAGAATTTTGCGCTCGAAACCGAGTTGCTCCCGGAGCGTAGCAAATAGGATCGCTTTCCCGAGTCCTGTAGCCAAGACGCCAAGCTGTCGATTGCACTTGGCGTCCAGCGCGTCACGGACCTTGCTGAAAAACTCCTGCTGGTATGGCCTGAGTTTCATCGTTTACCTGTCCACCGGAACCTTGCGTTCCCACACTCGAATTGCCCCATTGCCGACGATCTGCTCTGCTGCCTTGTGACTTGAGCGCACGTTGGCTCCGATAGCCTTCTCGTTGGCAATCAGGAACTCGGGCTTGAGTCGTGTAATATCGCTCAATTCCCATTCCCACACTGAGCGGAAGGAAGTACCTGCCACAGTAGGCACCGTGGACGGAAGAATCACCGGAGGCGCTTCGACATGAGCAGCCTCTTCGAGAATCTGCTCTGCCGCCACAGAATCGCCCTCTACCTGCGCCGCCTGAGCCTCGGCAAGCAATCGGGCCTCCTCGGCTTTGCGGGCCTCCTCCTGAGCCTTTAACGCGGCTTCCCGGCGCTTACGCTCTTCCTCTGCCGCGAACTGCTCCCGCTCCCGCTTGAGTCGGGTAACTTCCCCGTCAATGGGATCGAGGTATTGTTTGCGGATCGCCGTCGCCGTCCGGTGCGCCTTGAAGAGCCTATCGATGAAGGGCTTCATCAAGTCCTCAATTTCCTCGCTCACCGACTTGAGCGCCTGGACCTGCTCGCTGGCCGAGACGAACGCCGTTGCATCAGATACGGTGATCTGGCCACGGTTGTCGCGTTGGAACACGGTGATGGCTTTCGACTGCGCCACCAAGGCCGTGCTCATCGCTACGTTTGTCTCCATCTCCGGCAGGCTAGCAAAGAACTCTTCGAGCGTGGTGCGGATGTCTGTCTGGAGGTTGGTTATCTGAGATTGAATCGTGAGTGCTGTCGTCGCCATGATTATTGTGTCCTTCCGAACTCACCGTGGAGTTCTGCTGATGCTGTGACGTAAAGCTGGTGTGCCTCTTCAGGGGTTTTACGATAGCCTAAGAAAGTCGATACTCCCTCTTTCTTAATTCGAGCCATGTAAAGTCCGCTTTTCTTATGCAACGTAACTCCCTTGAATCCACTTTGGTTGTCCGTGCGCCGCTTCTGGTTATAGCGATTCTGGTTAGGCGTTGCGATTCGCAAATTACCGCGTCGATTGTTCAGCGTATCTCGATTGGCATGTTCACCCTGCCGCCGATCTCCTCGATTTAACCCAAGGATGACGCGGTGCATTTGTAAAATGTGATGACTTCCCCCATCCCGCGGTTCGCCTTTCATGGCGTAATAGCTTTGGGTGTGATGATTCCACTGCGCATACCAACTACCCATTGATACGATCCAGTCATAATCCTTAGCATCAACTTTCGAGAATTGACCGCAAGTGAGTGGGATGAGACGATAATCTGTAGATGGAAGGGTCACAGGCGCTACCTCCAATAGCGTTTGGGCTTGTCCGGTGCTGATTACACCTGACTCTTCCATTATATTCCAGCCTTGAGCAAACCGTTGTTCAATCTCCAGTACACGGTCGCCAGCGAAGCTAAAAAAATCTTTTCATCCATGCGGTTTTCGTGAGGCTCTACCGAATAGTAGCGACCCGCCTGATTAGGCGTTTCGGAAAGATAAACAGCCATTCTTTTGATTGGCATATTTACGCTTTCCGCGTGATTCCTGAAGGCTATCGCCTGAGCTGCTGTTTGAATCGCGTGAGACGGTTCTTTGCTCACTGTCGTCTTGATTTCAACGACCGCCATTGCCAAACCGTCCCCCTCTCCGATGACTCCATAGCGATCAACCTTCATGGCGAACAGGCAACCATTAACTCGCAAGCCGATAGGCACTTCACACGAGGTTAGATCAGACTGGAAATGCATATCTTCACAGAACTGCTTCCAACCGAGAACCCGATTATGGTAGGCCGGATAATTGACCAAATCAGCCAAGTCGAGTTCGTTTTCTTCTAACCAAAGCGTATAGTCGTGTACCTTCGTGCCGAGCACAGCCTTGGCTGCCCACGCTTCGGCTTCCTTGGCGCTCTGCGGCTCCCGTGCCAGTCCAGCCAGTTGAAGCACCTGGGTCAGTGAGAATGGAACGCGCTCGCCCTTCAGCGTGTAGTAGTGGGCAGGATTGCCCTTGTCGTCCTTCTCGTGGAACTCCATGCCGTCTTGCGGGAAATAAACTTCCATCATGCGCTCACTTTCCGTGCTGCCAGCATCGCATCGGCTATCGCGTAGCAAAGTTTCGCCGTGTGCAGGTCGTGGTTCCCACCCACCTGCACCTGTGGATCGGCTAGCATCCCCGTCAGAGCCGCTATTGCTATGCGATCTCGCAGGTTGATGGGCTCCGATACTGGTTCCGTCTTGTACTCGAACATCTTCAACCTCAATCTTTCGGATGGTGAATTTCCCTTTGATTGCCTTGGTAAAGTACGAATCGGGGAATGGTACACGGAAGAGCGATATGAACTTATCTTCCGGCACTCCGCTGTATTCGTATTCCCCAGACTTATTGAATCGTGTGCGGAGCGTGCCGGTTACTGCATCGTAACCGGCAGCCACGATGTTCTTTCCGCGAGGCAAACTTCGCATCTGCACGGGCTACACCTTGACGAACGGGAACTGATCGGGGAACGGTTTCACGTTCACCTTGAACCAATGCCCCTTGCTCTCGGCTCCGAGAAACGCTGTGTGCATCTCCGGCGTAATGCCGCCATAGTGATATTCCAAGTACGGTACGCCTTCCGCAGCCGCACGCTTGCTGGGATGGAAGCGGATGCCCAACGGCTTCTCCGCATCGGCCTCCCAGCCAATTTCCTTGATCTGACTACTTGTTACAGGTGTCCATTCCATTCGCGGGTTCCTTCCTACTGCTTCTGTTGGTGAAAGCGGAATTCCGAGTCGATAGCATCCAACACATCTTGGAACCTCGACTTGGGGATGTTGTCACGATGGCAAGTCAGGCCGATCCGCTCCAGCTCGGCTTTCACTTCGTCATCGCTAAGGCCGACGGACTTCTGGATAGCGAAAAGCATCCGGCGCTGCTTCTCGGTGATGCTTGGCTCGGCCTGCACTTCGCCCTGCGGTGCCTCGTGCTGGAACGGGGAGGCGTTTACAGGCTCCGCTGGCGCTTGGGTGGTGGGTTGGGCGTTCCGCTGGCTACGGGGCCGTATATCGGGCTCTGCGGAGTGCGATATTACACTCGGAGCCGTATCCACTTGCCCTTGGACCACTACGCCGTCATCGCGGGTGATAGTCGTCTGCTCAACAGGGGCAGGATGACCAGGACGGTTCTGCGGTTCTTCCCACTGGTTTCCGCGTGGTTCGCTGGCTACGCCCTGGTCGCGGAACGTATCGACTTCCGTTTCGTCCAGCATCCCAAGGCCGCAGATGGAAAGCGTGACCCGGCGCTTGGCCTTAGTCTCACAGCGCATCATCAAATTTGCCAGATCGTCGCCCTTTTTCCCGGCTACGTTGACGGCTCCGGTAGCAGAGTCAGTGCGTCCATCCCGGTCCGCTGCATCGGCTACGACTACGATCAAGTCGCCTATCTGCTTCGGGTCAACTTTGGTGATGGAGACGCCATGAATCTTGCGAAGCTGCTCTGTACAGTCCTTCTTCGCATAGAGTTGCAGTTTGCCGTTCAGGACGATGTAGGAGAACGGCTGCGTAAGTGGATTGAGCTTGAGCGAAGTGCAGACGGCGTTGTAGTAGTTCAGCCGCTCCTGTGGGTTGAGTTTTGACAAGTCGCCACCGAGCAGCACTTGCTCAATGTTCGTTGTCACGGTTCCAGTCGTTGCCAGTTCTCCAGACATACTTCCTCTTTTCCTTGATTTGAATTCCCAGCCTGCCCGTTTCGTGGCGAGTCGCGTATGCTTGCAAACCTCAGTACGGACGCAGTTTCGATGCTCGTGTTAGGAGAGCCGGGAAACTTGCTAAAAAGCTCCGAGTGCTTCTTCCTCTTCGAGAGAGAGAAGTGGCGTGCATTCGTAGCGGGCCGGGCGAGCCGGTTCCACCAGCGTGCACACGGCTGACTTTTCGATGGATGCGTAAACTGTTAGGGCACCCGCGCGGTGAGTGAGCGTGATCTCGTCGTGTCCATACCCGTCGCCCTTCTCAATTGGGTGCGGGAACACTTTCACAAGTTCGATGAATTGGTCTTTGCGGGTGTAGTGGAAAAAATTCAATATCGGCTTGTCGATCTCGCTGTCCGGTGATTTGTCGAACAGGTCAGCAATCCGGCGTAGTTCTGATGCAACTGCATGTGCGGTGGGCATGTGCTTTTCTCCTTCTGTTTAGGGATGCTACTCCAGGGAAAAAGGAAAGTCAACACCTATTTCATTGACTTCGATGAATATTTTTCGTACTATCTAAGTATGGATAAACGGCGCAAACCAATTAAAGGTGAAGACGCGTTCCGGAAGTATCTCAGACGCGAGTGCGAGTCGTCTGAGAGCTACGCCGTATTTGCTAAAGAGCACGGCATCAGCCCTTCGCAGCTTAGCAACCTGCTCGGCGGTTATGGATGTATTGGAGCGAAGACGGCTGCAAAGTTTGGATATGTCCGCGTCGATTCTGTGACGTTCGTACCAAATGAAAAGGAGCCCGATTAAGGCTCCCTCTCATGCTCCGGCGATTGTCCGCGGTCTCCTTTCCTTAACCGATATTTTGCTGCGTTAAAACCTCATTTGCTTCCATTCCCGTCCATTTCACTACATCGGCAAGATAACTATTCACGTCGTTCTCAATCGGAGGAGCCCATTTATCGAGCGCCGCCGCCAGCGTCAGACCAAGATAGTCGTCGGTGAGCAGTGCCCGCATGGCCGCAAATCCGGCTTCAGACGTGGGCCACGCGGCAAACCTATTGCCATCGGGCGGGAGAGCGCCATGAGTTTGCGCGAATCTTCCTTCGTCAATGTTTCCTGGATTGCATCTGCGGTTGGCGAGTGTGCCGGAAACATAAAATCCCTCCTGCTTTGCTATCGCCTCTAGAAGTGTCAGCATAGATCCACCTGAAAAAAGGGCGCTCCCAGTTTCCCGCTAGAAAGCGCCCTGAGTGTTGGTTCAGTGAAAGCTATTGAAGGTTGGCCTGCGTCAGTCCGTGAGCGTTGGCAACGCTATTCCAGTTGGCCTTAAAGTCCCCAGCCGGCGTGCGCCCCCAGCGGTGAGTGATCTTGTACGCTCCAACGTGCGGATTTTGCGCGACCGTCGTCCGTACAGACACGGTATTGCCTGTGGCGGACAGCAGCGCCAACACGGCCTCCACAGCCGCCACCAGCACGTCGATCAGCGGAGAGTAGGCTGCCGTGACCGGAATGACCGCCGTGACCGCCACAAGGGTGTTCAGCGCGTCCACGACGATCTGTATATCTCCACCGCCATTCCATCCAGCCTCGGCCGTTTGGAGGGCTGCAATTGCGGCCTTGAAGTCGGGCAACCACGGCGCGTCGGATGCAACTACCGAGAGCACGTTCTCCGCCTCATTCAGCACTACGTTGATGTCTTGCACGACAGTCGAAGTCGAGCAGCCGTCAATCGAGAGCAGCGCAGGTCCCGCTACGCTCACAGCCAGTGCGGCCTTACCAAAGTCGCGTCTATTCATGGGTTCTCCTTAAACGATGGCCGCAAGATCGGCCAGTAATTGGGTTGTGTTGAATCCGGACGCTGCGAACCCCGTGCTTCCGATGAGATCGGGCGACATCAGCGCATGAGCTTCGTCGACGTAAGCTTTCCAATAAAAGAGCGTCATCTTGTAAATCTGGCCCCAGGAGATGAAGTAGATAAACGTCGCGTCGTAGCCGATCACGTATACCGCGTGGCCACCGGCAATAGTCTGATCTCCGCCAATGTCCCAAGCAACCGTGGGATCGTTGGCGGTGTCCATCACCTGGTTGGTCACATTGAGCCCGATGTAAAGGCCCAGGAAGAGATGAATCGCCTGCCTGATCTCCGTCAGGTTGCTCACCGCGGGATCGGCGTAGGCGGTCAGTAAGTGGCCGCTAAATCCGTTTTTCTTCCAGTCTGAAAGAACGTCCAGTTCCACGCCCCCGTTGTCGGTTGACGGATCGCCGGGCACGTATCCGTCCCACGTCGAGTAGTAGTTCTGAATGATCGCGTCGGGAATGGTGACTTCGGTTTGCGAGTTCGCGGTCCAGATTTGGATTGCATGGGCTACGCCAGCGATTGTGCAATCCCCAAGCGTATCGTTAAGAGCCATTCCAAACTGAGTGATGCCTTTCGCCCAGTTCACGGATGCTGGCGGCGGCGCGAGTGCCTGCGCATATTTGGCGAGACGCAGAGTTCGCGAGTCCGTCTTGACGGCCTTGCGGCCTAACCTGAATTTAGACATTGCGCCTCTTCGCTTCTTCCACCGGTGCATCGCCCTGCAAAAATCCCACCACGGCGCGCAGTACGCCCAGCGCGAGCGTAATCCACAAAGTTGCCGTCTGGCCGATCAGCGGCGAACCGCTGGCTAACAGAGCCGTGCCTACCACGATAAGCAGCGCAAGCACCCCGTTGATACTCGTCTTCGAGATTCCCCAGATCATACTTTCTCCTTTACCTTTCCGTACGCTCAGCGATCCACAGAATTACGAAGCCCAACACGAAGACTGCCAAGCTAATATCGAATACAATTTTCATGATACCTGCCTCTCGTTGTTGACTGCCAGAAAAATCGGCTGCTCCATCTCTTCGACTGCCTGAGCCTCGGCAACACGAATCAGCCTGCGCTGGACTTCGGGCTCTCTGTGTATGGCTCGGGCGAGAATCAGAATCATTCTGTCCCTATAACTTTGGTAATCAATGGCGAGAAAAAATCCATCGGCAAGCCTCAATAACTCCGCTTGAGGTAGCCAGCGCCATGGCCAGTTTCACGGCTCCCTTGGCCCGATTGCGCTCCTTGTCTATGTCTTCTACCGTCGCCTTCAACTGCGGCAGGTCCGAAGTATTGGAAAGCACCTGCTCCAGCACCTTCTGTTGCCGGTCCTGGTTCTTCTCGATCTGCTCGAACCGGCGCTGGCTCTCCTGGTGCAGTTGGTGCTGCAAGGTCGCAATCGTCGATTCCTGTGCACTCATCGGCCTCCCTCCCGCCATTCTATTTCCTCACTTGCCGCTCAGATTACCGCACTTCGTCAGTCGATCCCGTAGACGGCGATCATGCTTACGGGGTCGTGATTGTCCAAGACATTAGTGTATTGCCACCGTAAACCGCACCGTGCGTATCCATGCCGACGCCAAGGTAGTTATAGCCGGATGACCCAAGAAAACTGCTCGATTTCGTTTCGGAATAGGCAAACTGCCAAGCCACCCCATCGCCACTCATAAAAAGTGTAACTGTAGTGCCGTCGTCTTTCAGTTTCAGCCATATAAATGGTGTTACGTTGATAGATGTGTCAAACGCGTATACACTATATGTATTCGGATTGCTCCACCTAATACCGCACAATCCGTAGATGGATGCGTTCTTGTTCATGCCAAACGTCTCAACTGCCCCTGATGGGGAACTCGCGATTACAATATTTATCCACGGACCCGCACCTGAATCAGGTGTGAACATCGGATTAGACATAAGAGTTATTAGCGTGAATGGTGTTGATGGGTAGGCTTTTAGAACGCCCTCGTTAATATCACCGATAGGAGTAGCAGTCGTGTCATTGATAAGAATTCCGGTCGCAGCATTCGTCGCTGAGAAAGTTCCTGCCTGATTCCAGGCCGTCGTCAACCCTGTGCTGCTCAATGTCGGCGTGGCGCTCATGATCTGCGAGAACAATCCCGATCCGCCCCCGCCGCCGCCTGCCGTCGCCGTCCAGCAAGGATTCGGCGAACTTGCTGTCGTGTAAGTAAGTACCTGGCTGTTCGTGGGCGTAAAGCCCGTGCAAAGCGGAACACTGTTGACCCCAACCACTTTCTGTGACGAACTCGATCCGGAAAGATCACCCCCAGCGCTGAACGATCCGCTAGGAACATTCTGCGCAGTCCAGCACGGATTAGGGCTGCTCGATGTGGTGTAAGCGAGAAGCTGGCCAGCGGTAGGTGTAAAACCTGTGCACAAGGGCACACTGTGAATGCCGACAACCTCCTGAGAACTGGGTGAGCCCGAAAGGTCGCCCGATGCCGTAAATGATCCCCCGCCAACCGCCGTCCATGTCCCGCCGCCGCTCGGGCAGCGCGTCTGCGTGCCATCCGCGCCAAAGCTCCACTGACCGGCGAGGCCCGACGCGCATGTTCCGGTGTTCGCCGTCGAAAGTGTCGTATGTAACCAGCTGAATTTCAAGCCGCCCGTGGCGTCTCCCGCCGCTCCGCCCTGGCCCGCTGCGATCTCTCCCGCGGCACTGCGAGTAAAACAGGTATCCGGGGCTGTGGGTGGCGTGATTGCGCCCCAGCAGTAGCCGTTAGCCGTGCCCAACTCATGTGCGTAGCCGCCGCTGATGCCCTGATAAGAAAGCACTGGAGAAAGCGGCCCTCCGCCGCTCGATGTCGGACGGTATCCGAACACTGGATAGACATTTGTCCCACTCCACTGATGCAAAGCCCATCCCCATGCCGCATTCGATCCCGAACCCGATCCATCCGATACGCCCAAGATCGGGCCATCGCTGGCCACAAATGGCCCTTGCAGCATGAAGTCCGCCGCCGTATTGCTCTCAACCAATCCGCTCGGATTGCTGATGGCCTTGACGATCTTGTCCGCCGCGACTTGATTGCCGTTATCCGAAAGATGGCCGCTGCCGGACTGGATAAAGTAGTTCCCATCGTAGCCGTTAGCCAACACGTCGTCGAGTTGCACCACACGGTCGCAATAGGCCCCGGCTGCGATATTGGTGCTTGTCGGAACCATGGTGAGAATCCACTGGTTGACTGACTGCCACTCCTGGTACGGAGCGACAAAGAGCGGGGAGCCGCTGGCTCGCAGCGCAGGCATCGTCGTGCAGATAATCCCGGTCCAGCTATCGGCGCGCGCCGTGATCAGCAGTGTACTATAGTCCGCCTCGATCTGAGCCACTGTGCGACCATTCAAGATGTCCTGCGCCCAGTCCTCAAGGATCAGATAGCCAGGGTGGCTCGTCACCGCCGGGCTCTTCGTATGCCCCGTCGTGGCGTAGGCTGTATTCGCCTGAGCAAGCGTCTGGCTGCTGGTTGCGTAGTTGGTCACCGTACCGTGCCCGTTGATGTACTGCTCGCGGCCGAGATAGCCCGTCAGGTTGTAGGTGGTTCCTGCCTGCCCCGTGCCGGTCGAGCCAATTGCGCCACCGGTCACCGGGCATTGAAACGCCGATCCCGATAAGCCCGTCGCCGACACCACGCAAAGCTGCCCATTGAGCCCCGTCGCGCCTCCGG
>Ga0187889_10004926_pt1 | contig 10728 bp, 9 predicted proteins | sample June2016WEW_7_10_2_FD_132992 | JGI IMG/M metagenome (GOLD analysis project Ga0187889, IMG submission 132992) | Peatland microbial communities from SPRUCE experiment site at the Marcell Experimental Forest, Minnesota, USA - June2016WEW_7_100 | ecosystem: Environmental > Terrestrial > Soil >... | reverse complement strand
TATCTCCGCGAGTACATGTAGTTGGCATACGTTTTTCCTTGGAAGAATATGACACCATCCACGAGTTTTGTATTAAGAAGCGAGTACACACCATTGCTGAATTGGCGCGTCAAGCGATTAACGCTTATATGGCTGAATCCAACAAAAAAGATGCATTGGAAGAAGTCACAATTAAGCAAACAAAGTACGTAAAAAGGCTTGAGGAAAAGTTGAGCGCGTTGGGCGCTGAAATGGAAGCGTTGAAAGCCAACCAAGCCGCATCTACAACTTAAACGGAATCAATTAAGGAGTGTGCTTAAGCCAGTGGCTTTATTGGCGCTAAATCTGGAAACCGGCCTGGAACGGCCTTGGAATGTTTTGCACGTGGTTGCAAATCACGAAAAGAGCGTTGCTAAGCATTTGGCTATACGCTCGGTCGAGCATTATTTGCCGCTCTATACGGAACAATCGCAATGGTCAGATCGCGTTGTTCAGTTGGAGCGGCCTCTTTTTACTGGCTACGTCTTTGTGCGTTTTGCGCCACAGCGCCGCAGTGTGCTGCGTTCGATTCCAGGGGTGCTGCATCTGCTGGACGGCGGTACGGCGAGCGCTGAGGAGATCGAGCGTATCCGCGCCGGGCTGGACGGCGGCTACGTGATCCGTCCGCATCCCGATGTCGTGGTAGGCACGCGAGTTCGTATAAACAGCGGATTCTTTGCTGGAGCGGAAGGGCTCGTTAAGAAATTCTCCCAATACTGCAAAGTGGTGATTGCGCTTGGAACGACGCAACAGCGGTTTTCAGTAGAAACCGATTTGGCAAACATTAGTAGGTCTGACGGCAAAACGCTTTAGCTTGATTTTTCCCGAAGAAAGAGATCTGCACAATGCGGCTAAAATTACTTCAATTAATAAAACGATTAATCGACATTGTTTGGAGCGGGAGTTTGCTTATTTTGTTTTTGCCAGCATTCGTTATTCTGGCAATTTTGATTAAGCTGGATACGCGTGGCCCAGTCTTTTACCGTTCTCAGCGTGTTGGCCAAAGTGGTCGGCTATTCAATATGCTCAAATTTCGATCAATGGTTAAAAATGCAAGTAAAATGCGCGCGAAGTTGAATGATGACAATCAGCGCGACAAAATTCTCTTTAAGCTGCCTGATGATCCTCGTATTACACGTATGGGACGTTGGCTTCGCCGGTATTCGCTGGATGAATTACCGCAGCTTTGGAATGTTCTGTGCGGAGAGATGAGTTTAGTTGGTCCACGGCCACCGCTTCCTGCTGAAGTTGCGCAATATCCTGCAGAGGCTTTGGCTCGACTCAGTGTACCGCAAGGTATGACTGGACTCTGGCAAGTGTATAGCCGAGACCATCCGTCTTTCCGTTGCTATTTGCGATGGGATCTATTTTATGTGCATCATTGGTGCTTGTCGCTTGATTTTCACATTTTATCCCGGACCTTTACTGTAGTAGCGCGCGGAACAGGCGTTTAGAAAAACAATAATACCGCATAAAACTTAATTAGAAGGATGAATTCATCTTTCAGAACATGGAGCTTGATCTTTGGAAACCCTCCCAGAAAAAGAATTGACCCTACGGGATTTACTTGGCATTTACCGTCGGCGCAGTCGCATTATTTATGGAACGCTGCTGCTGTTTATAGTGCTAGGTGCGTTATATTGCATGATTTCTACACGTCGTTATGAAGCGAAGGGCACGATTCAGGTGCAAAAGCAGGGTTCCGATGCCATGGGCCTGGAAAGTATGATGAGCGGTGCCACCGATTCGGCTTCCGACGCGTTGGGCGCAAACATCAATCTACAGACGCAAGCAAACATCCTGCAGTCTGACACGCTAGCGCTGCGGACGATCGAAGATCTGCATCTCGAAGAGACGCGAGATTTTAAGCATCGTTGGAGCCCAATAGGAATGGTGTCAGGCTGGTTTTCCCCTGGTGGCCACGCCGATTCGCCTAATGCCAGCCTTGAGAATGCGCCGCAGCGTCGGCGCCGTGTGCTTCAGATCTTTGCCAAAAACCTAAAGGTTAAGCCGGTAGGCGGTACCCGCCTGATCGAGGTCACCTATTTGAACCCCGATCCGAATGTTGCAGCAGCGGTTGTCAACAAGCTAACGCAATCGCTGATTGACTACAGCTTTCGGACGCGGTACGACGCTACGCAACAAGCATCGCAGTGGTTGAGCGGGCAAATGGGCGATTTACGGCAGGAAAGCGAAAACCTGCAAGCCAAGGTCGTTGATCTGCAAAAAGCTACGGGTGTGTACAGCTTAGGAATGATGGATGGACAAGGGCACGAGCAAGCCTATTCCGGGGTACTCGATCAACTGCAGCAGACTACGACGGCGTTGAATGCGGCCAAGCAAAATCTGATCTTAAAGGGTGCCGTAGCCCGCGCTGCTGAGACGGGCAATGCGGAAATGCTTTCGGGGTTGGCTGGCAACCAGATTGTCGGCCAATCGCAAGCCGTGGCCAATTCACTTTCGTTGATCCAAAATCTGCGGCAGCAAGAAGCAACGCAACAGGCTAATTTGCAGGAAATGCAAGCCAAGTTTGGTTCGAGCTATCCTAAACTGGCCGAGGTGCGCGGTAATCTGGCTGGAATTGATCGATCTCTTCGTGAGGAAATTGCTCGCGTAAAAGGCCGCGCAGAGAGCGATTACCGAATTGCACAGCAGACTGAAGCTGGAACCCAGCAGCAATATGAACTGGCCAAGCAGCAAGCCGACAAGCTCAATGACAAAGCCGTTCAGTACGCCATCGTGCATCAGGAAGCGGAGGAAAGCCGAGGGCTATACGAGGATTTGACGAAGCGGCTGCGGGCGGCTGGAGTTCTGGAGGGGTTGAAGCCTTCGGACATTACGGTTGTAGACCCGGGGCGCGTGCCGGCAAAGCCGTCGAAACCCGATGTGCCGCTATATATGTCGATTGCGGTTGCGGGTGGGTTTTTCCTCGGTTGTTGCGGAGCCTTGCTGGTCGACACGCTTGACAACAAGATCAACAGCATTGAGGACGTAGAACAGCTAACGGGAAAAACCGTTTTAGGCGCATTGCCATTCGTGAAAGATGAAGAGGGGGAAAGCTTCGCTAAATCAATTGCGTCGTCCCAATCTCCCTATGCAGAATCCGTACGCGCGATTCGATCCGCCTTGTTGCTGTGGCAAAGCGATGCTCCGCCCAAAGTGATTCTTGTGACTAGTTCACTTGAAGGTGAAGGAAAGTCATCTTTCAGCACAAATCTGGCGGTCATGCTGGCGCAACAAGGGCATCGTGTTTTGCTGGTTGATGCTGATCTGCGGCGGGGAAGATTGTATAAGCGCTTTGCTTTGAAATCTCGGCCGGGATTAAGCGAGCTGCTTGCCGGCTTAGGAAAAGATATGGTCATTCCAGAGGTTCATGATGTTCCCGGACTTTCTGTTCTGCCAGCAGGAACGACGCCACCGAATCCGTCAGAATTGTTGGGCTCGAAGTCGATGAGCGCATGTATCGAGCAATGGCGGCAACAATACGACTTCGTCCTTCTTGATGGCGCTCCCCTTCTCCCGGTGACAGATGCCGTGAGTTTGCATGCGCTGGCCGATGCTTCAATTTTGTTGGTGCGCAGCGGACTGGCGGAAAAGCCGCAGGTGAGACGCAGCTACCAAATGTTGTCGCAACGTGCCGACCATCTAGTGGGTATCGTAATTAACGGCCTTCAATCAAATAGCGATAGCTACTACGGCTACTACGGTTATAAAAAATATGGCTACAACTACAAGGAGGGTGCTGATGCGTAAAGCGATATTGGCCTTTTTACTTATTGCAGGTTGGGCAGGAGCGCAACAGCCAGAAAGCCTTCTGATTGGGCCTGGAGATCTGCTGCATGTGCAGGTGTTTGACACGCCGGAACTGGAACAAAAAGATGTGCGTGTCACCGATGTGGGCGAGCTTCCGCTGATCCTGGGAGGGAACGTCAAGGTTGCTCACTTGACGCCAGCGGAAGCCGCCCGCGTTATAGAAAAGGCGTTGGTGGATGGACATTTTGTTTTGCGGCCGCGCGTGGCGGTAACGGTCGAGGAATACGCTACGCAAAAGGTTTCGGTGTTGGGTGAAGTCAAGACACCAGGGGCCTACGCGATTCAGACGCCGCGGTCGGTGCTGGACGTACTGACGCTGGCTGGTGGCCTCACGGAGCTGGCTGATCGTAAGATCCTGGTCGAGCGGCGCGGAACCGACGAGAAGGTGCCATATTTCGTCTCGAATGACGCAAAGGCCGCAATGGATGCTTCGGTGCGGATCAACCCTGGCGACACGCTCTACGTGCCCAAAGCGGGTATTGTGTACGTGCTGGGCGACGTAAAGCAGCCGGGCGGCTACACCATGACCAACAATGAGGCGCAGCTAAGCGTTTTGCAGCTCGTCGCGCGCGCCGGCGGAACTAATAATTCGGCCGTACCTTCCCATGCTCGGCTGGTGCGGAAGACTGGCGATAGCGGCTATACCGAAACTGCATTGCAATTGAGCGACATGCAAAAAGGTAAGCAGTCGGATCAGTTCTTACAGCCGGGGGACATCGTATATGTGCCTTTTAGCTATATGCGAAACTTCGCATTGCAAGGAAGTGGGCTCGTGGCGTCGGCTTCGTCGGCCGCAATCTATAAATTTTAGCTGATTTAAAATCGTGTTATGGATTGGGTGATATTGTCATGGGGAAAAATGCTCGATACGGGAAAGAATATATCGATTGGAAAGATTGGGATAAAGATTCATTTGCGACATTAAGCAAGCATGATGCAGCAATTTATACCGCTACAATACGCAAGGCTAGCGCAAGTTTTCCTCCAAATTGCAGCGTACTTGAAATCGGATTTGGCAATGGAGGGTTTCTTGCGTATGGAAATAAACAACGTTGGCAAATAAGTGGAACAGAGATGAATCCTATATTGCTAGAGCGCGCAAATGAGAAAGGCTATAAAGTAGTATCCGCATTAGATTTTGATTCCTTACCCGAAAACAAGTATGATTTAGTCGTTGCACTTGATGTTTTGGAACACATAGAACAAGACAATATATTTACTTTTCTTGAAAACGTGATAAGGCTATTGAAAGATGGAGGGACTTTTATAGCTAGATTTCCAAATGGGGATTCTCCATTTGGGAGATTTACGCAAAATGGTGATATATCTCATGTGACGACAATTGGAAGTATAAAGGCTAAGTCCTTTACAAAAAAATTTGGGGCCAAACTTATTTATATTGGTGCTGAAGCTCAACCGCTTTATGGTGGTCTATTATGTCTTGTACATCAATTATTTTCAATGCCTATACGATATTTTATGGATGTATTACTAAATCTGGTTTATAGCCCCAAAAAATGGATTAGTTTTTCCTCGCCAAACTTGTTGCTAATTTTTAAAGTAGAAAAGCATATTAGCAATTGATACAGAAAACAAGCGAAGATACTCTTGCTAAGTTGTCACTGTCAATATGTGCGGTGTAATAAGGTAAACAACCAGATTAACTTTTGCAAGCCAAAAAACATTATCTGTGTTTTGTTTAGCTATCTGCAAAACTTTGCGTTAAGTGGCAAAGATGTTGCAGCATCGATAGGACCAGTAGCAATTTATTAGTTCTGACGGTACGAAAAGGTGTAAGGAGATATGCCAACTATAACGGGGATAGTCTACTTTCTACTGAGTTTATTTTGCCTAGTTGTAAATCGCACGTGGCTTTTTGGCCTTCTTATTTTTGCGGCATTATTTGGAGCTGCGAGCGCCGTAAACTTTGGTCTTTATGGCATTCAGCCATACTATATAGTAGCTTGTGTTTTTGTGCTTTCGAGAATATGGAAACAAAGCTTTTGGCAAAGGAAATTTAAAGGGAAGCGTCTTGTGATTTTGTTTGGATGTGTAGGAATCATTTCTGCGTTAATTTACCCTGTTTTATATAAAGGAACCTTGGTTTATAATCCGCATATTGGCCTTGATGAAGGGTTTCTGTATAGATATCCGTTACAATTTGGAATTCAAAATATTACGCAAGCGACTTATCTATTTATTGATGTTTTAGTCGTTTTTTCGGTTGTGTCTATGCCTGAATGCAAGGGGTTTAAATATCTTTATAATTACGCATTTTATTTTCTTGCTGGAGTTGTCATCTTACAATTTATATGTCTGCAATGCGGAATATCGTTTCCGTATTTTATATTTCAAAGTAATCCTGGATATGCAATTGTTAAGATTAATGGAGCAGATACTGCAGCACGAGTAATGGGGACATTTGCTGAACCATCAATGGCTGGATTATCCCTTGTGGTTTTTTATGCTGGTTATTGTTATGATTTTTTTGCGGAAAAAATATCGATGCTTAAGTTTGCTATTTCCGCGTTTGCATTAATTTTCGTAAGATCTAGTTCCTCTCTGATTACAATGATCGTAATTACATTTTGCGTCATTGCCTATTTATTGTTCTTTCGTTCCAAAACAAAGGCAAAACTATTTTATTTGATAAGTATGACGGTGCTATTGCTTGGAACTTTAAACATTATGTCTTCTACGCTAAATACAATTGCAGGAAAATTTATTTTAAATAAGCGTAGTACGTTATCGTATATGTATCGTACTTCTGCTGATAGTTGTTCGCTTCAAATTGCGAAAGATACACATTGGATCGGCGTTGGGCTAGGTAGTAATCGATCATCTAGCCTTATTGCTACTCTGCTCAGTACAACCGGGGCACTTGGAATGATTGTGTTTATATTCTTAATAGTTAGACTTGTATCGAATTTAAAGGGAAATGATTCTTGGCTAAAATGGTCATTATGTGCAGGATTTTTAGATATGAGCATCGGTGTTTCTGATGTTACAATGCCTATACTTTGGGTTTTCTTAGCTTTGGCGTGTTATTACGTAAAAACAAAAAGAAAAATGCAAACAAATTTAATTAATAATAAATTATTGCAAGTGGGGGAAAATTTGTGAAAATTGCAATTTTACATCCGTGGTTTCTTGAATATGGAGGAGCTGAAAAGTTTGTAGATACCATTATTCAGATTTATCCTAATGCGGACATATTTACTTTGATTGCGGATAAGAACTGCATGTCAGATATTGTTAAGAGTAGGCCTATATATACAAGTGTACTAAATAAAATACAAGTATTTAAAAAAATGGGTATACGCGTGCGGCCAATGCTATTTTCTGATTTTTTCCAAAATTGTATTGAACTAATGAATATTCAAGAGTATGAGTTAGTTATTAGTTCATGTAATACGGCGTTTATGGGGGCGATACCTGGGCAAAATTCATGTCAAGTATGCTATTGCCATTCTCCTTCAAGGGTGTGGTGGGACATGTATGATGGTTACAAGTGCCAACTTCCACCTATATTACGTTATGCTTTTGCAAAATCATCGCGACGATCTCGCATGTGGGAGTATCAAGCTGCGCAAAGGATCGATAGCTTTTCTACCAATTCTAAGTATGTGCAGAAGCGTATTTGGCAATATTACAGACGTACATCAAAAGTATTGTATGGGCCCGTCGATACGTCAAAAAGCTATATTTCTGACAGACATGATGATTATTACTTGTCAATCGGGCGTTTAGTAGAATCTAAGCATATAGACATCCTAATTGAAGCGTGTAATCTACTTGGGAAAAGATTAATGGTTGTTGGCACGGGAAAAGAAGAAAAGCATTTAAGAAAAATAGCTGGGCCTACAATAGAATTTCGAGGTTATGTTTTTGATCAAGACTTGCCGGATGTGTATGCGAACTGTCGTGCGCTGTTATTTGCAGCAGATGAAGATTTAGGTCTTGTTCCGATTGAAGCACAGGCATATGGTCGCCCAGTAATTGCTTACGGGCACGGTGGTGCTCTCGAAACTATAATTTACGATGTAAACAATGCTTCAAAAAGTAGTGGAGTGTTTTTTAATAATCAGACGACGAAGGAAGTTATAAAAGCGTTGATCTATTTTGAGTCTATTGAAAAGAAATTTGTTCCTGAGATTATTAGAAAAAATGCTTTAAGGTTTGATACTACCATATTTAAGCATCGCTTTAAACAGTTTGTTGATAAAGCCATTGAGGAAAGCGAAAGAAGACAATAATGAAAATTGCAATTATTCATCCTTTTTTTCTTGCCATCGGTGGCGGAGAAAAGTTAGCAAGCGTTGTTGCTTCCATATATCCTGATGCTGATATTAAGTGTTTGCTGCATAGCCATGAGGTAGTATCAGATATATTGAAAGGTAGAAATATAACTGCAATGGGGATTAATCGCTTTCCCCTGAAATATAAATGGTATCGATATGGATTACCAATTTATCCAATTGCGGTAGAAAATATTGATCTTCGCAATTATGATTTAATTATTACAAGCGACTCTTCAATAATGAAAGGAGTGCTTGTTAATCAAGATGCAACTCATGTGTGCTACTGTCATAGTCCAATGCGGTGCTTATGGGACTTGTATCAAGAGTATTGTGAAAATATGAACTTTATAACTAGGCCAATTTTTAAACTTGGCTCGCACTATGTGAGGCAATTTGATTTTCAGGCTGCACAACGGGTTGACCGTTTTGCAGCAAATTCTGCATATATTCAACAAAGGATACAAAAATATTATGGCAGGAGTTCAACCGTTTTGTATGGACCAGTAGAAACAAGTAATGGGTACATAGCGAAAAATCATGATGATTACTATTTATCTGTTGGAAGATTGGTTTATCAAAAACGAATTGACTTATTAATTCAGGCTTGCAATGTTTTAAAAAGAAGATTAATTATTGCTGGCACTGGGAGGGAAATGCCATATTTAAGGTCAATATCTGGCCCAACAATTAAATTTATTGGTTATATACCTGATAATAAGCTGCCTAAATTATATGCGGAATGCAGAGCTTTACTTTTTGCGGCCGATGAGGATCTAGGACTTGTCCCTATAGAAGCACAATCATGTGGGCGACCAGTTGTTGCTTATGAACACGGAGGAGCCCTTGAAACAGTGCGCGTTAATAGCGGAAAGGGAAATGATACTGGCGTGTTTTTTAAGGATCGAACTGTCGATTCAATTGTAAATGCAATTAGGCAATTCGAATCTATTGAACAGCATTTTATTCCAGAAGAAATAAAGCTTTATGCGTCCCAATTCGATGTTTCGATTTTTAAGAACAGATTTAAAGATTTTATTGATGAAACTTTGGCAAATCGCAATCAAAGGTGGTATAGGAATAATTTTGAATTTAAATAAAAATTTTTCTTGTACTTAACGCACAAATATTGTTCTATTTTGTAATTGCGCGCAGGAGCAAAACATGGAAAACACAGCAAAATCAATTATTTGTCAGCAACTAAAGCAAGGACTTACCGTTTTTGCAGAAGTTGCCGCAAATGCCGCATTGCACGCCACATTGGCGGAAGCCGCTGAAATAACTGCAAACGCTATGAAACATGGCCGTAAGCTGATGGTTGCAGGTAATGGAGGAAGCGCAGCTGATGCACAACACCTTGTTGCCGAATTCGTCAGCCGACTTACGAAGGAACGACCTGCATTGCGCGCCGTTGCTCTCACCACCGACACTTCGATTCTAACAGCCATCGGAAACGACTATGGCTTTGAACACAGTTTTGAACGCCAAATTGAAGCTGTTGGTTGGGAAGGAGATGTATTTATTGGCATCTCGACTTCTGGCAACTCAGCCAATATTTTACGCGCTTTTGGAACTTGCCGGGATATGGGAATTTTTACCATTGGCCTAACTGGTCAGTCGGGTGGCAAAATGGCTCCGTTTTGTGACTACTTGGTCCGTGTACCTTCTTCGGTGACTATGTATATTCAACAAGTGCATCTAGCACTTGAACATATCTTCTGCTTGATAGTCGAACGCACTTATTTTGGCGAAAAGTTTGCTGCCGCAGCAATTGCCACGACCAAATTGTAAAATGTTCTATAAGAGATAATTAAAAATATTTTTTTAATGATAATTAATGATAATATTTGACAAAATAATTCAGGAGGCAAAATTAAGTTCCTTGGCTCATAACGCGGGCTGGATGTTTTTTGGCCAAGGGCTGTCTTACTTTTTTCAAGCGGCCTATTTTATTTTGCTTGGTCGGCTGTTAGGCAGTACTGAATATGGTATTTACATGGGCGTTGTTGCGCTAGCTGCGATCTTTAGCCAGTACAGTGCGTTCGGCTCTCAATTCGTATTTTTGCAATATGTGAGTTCAGATCATAGTCGGTTTTCACGCTACTGGGGAAACATCCTCATGGCTACGATTAGCTTGGGGGCTTTATTTACCATTTTTCTCACGCTTGTCGGGTCGCACATTGCTTGCTCATATTTTCCTTTGATGCTTTTTTGCGTAGCCGCAGGCGACTGTTTGTGTATGCAACTTGTTAGTGCTATTGCTTGCGTCTTTCAAGCATTTGAGAAGATGCGCATAACAGCAGCCATGAACATGCTAACAAGTCTTCTGCGCGTTGTTTTGGCCAGTGCCTTGCTTATCTGCATGCGCCATGCAAGCGCGTTTCAGTGGGCTGCTGCTGCGTTGGTTGTCTCGGTCTGCGCCGTGTCTGTGGCGCTAACACTCGTACAACGAAATTTTGGAAAGCCAACCTTTTCCCCAAGTTTGCTGAAAAAGAGATCGGGAGAGGGGCTGGTCTACGCACTGTCTTCCTCGGCCGGGAATGTCTACACCGACTTTGACAAGGTGCTGCTTGGCCATTTTGGCATGAACGCGGCCAAT
>Ga0187889_10004911_pt1 | contig 10754 bp, 7 predicted proteins | sample June2016WEW_7_10_2_FD_132992 | JGI IMG/M metagenome (GOLD analysis project Ga0187889, IMG submission 132992) | Peatland microbial communities from SPRUCE experiment site at the Marcell Experimental Forest, Minnesota, USA - June2016WEW_7_100 | ecosystem: Environmental > Terrestrial > Soil >... | reverse complement strand
GGCGGCGTCGGCGGCGAGCCCGAGCCGTGCCACGGGAGCGTGGGCAGGGCGAGCGGCGCCGGCCGCGTGTCGAAGCACGCGCGATCGGGGTTGTACCCCGGAGTCCGGCATTGGGCCGGCAGGGAAACGGCGTGCGCCGCCGTGGCGCCGGTCCGCACCGCGACCGTCACGGTGGCCCAGGCGTTCACGGGGCGCCCCGCCTTCGTCGCCGCCTGGTAGTCGGCCTGGCGGACCGCGGCCAGCGCAAAGGCATTGATGTCTTCGTGCGTGGAGGGCGTCCGGACGCGCACGTCCGACCCCTGGCCGGTGCTGTCCACCCACACGAAGAAGCTCGGCTGCGTCGGCGGCGATTCGCCGGGCTCGGGGACGTCGGTCACGGAGACCGGGCTCTTCACCCGCGCGGCCGTGTCGAAGCAGAGCTTCGCGGGATTGAACTCCGGCTGCGTGCACATCGCCGTCGCGACCTGCGCGGCGAGCTTGTCCACCAGGCCGAAGAGGTCGCCGCTGCTGCCCGTCTGGTCGCCGTGCACGAGGCGCGTCAGGTCGTGCGTGTCGTAGACGTCCACCGACAGCCGCAGGTTGCTCCCCGCGGCCACGGCGCTGCCCACGACCATCTGGTTCGCGCCGAGGCCGTAGGCGAACGCGGCGTTGTCGGCGAGCGGCGCCGCGGTCCGGCGCCGGTCCGCCGTCCAGCGCCCGAGCAGGTCGCGCCCGTCCACCGTGGGCACGCTGTAGCGCTGGCTGACGCCGTCGGTCAGCAGCTGCGCGACGCTGTGGGCGAGCGAGGTGTCCCCACCGGAGACCTCGAAGGGGAGCACGGCGAGGCGTGCCGCGTTCGAGTGCCCACCCTCTGCCGCCGCAGCCGCGGAACCTGAAGAGCGCGCGCCGAGGCCGCGCCACAGCAGCAGGCCGCCGGCCACGACGACCACCGCGGCCGCGCCCAGGAGCGCGGAGCGCGGGAGGCGCAGGCCGGCCCGCGCCGGCGCGCCGGCCGCCGCGGAGGCCGCGCACGCCCGGAGCGCGTCGGCCAGCTCGCCCGCCGTCTGGAAGCGGTCGTCCGGCTTCTTCTCGGTGCAGCGCGCCACCACCTTCGCCAGTTGCGCGCTGACCGTCGGCCGCTTGGTCCGGATCGCCGGCATCGTCTTCGTGAGGTGCTGGATCAGGATGCCCTGGGTCGAGGGCCCGTCGAACGGGACCTCGCCGGCGAGCATCTCCCACAGCACCACGCCGAGGGAGTAGATGTCGCTCCGCGCATCCACCTCGGGCGCGCCGCTCGCCTGCTCGGGGCTCATGTAGTGCGGCGAGCCGATGATCACCCCGGTGCCGGTGAGGCGCTCGCCGCTGCCGGACGCCGCCTTCGCGATGCCGAAGTCCGCCACGAGCACCCGCTGCTTCGCGCCCTGGAGCATCACGTTCTGCGGCTTGACGTCGCGGTGGACCAGCGCCTGCGCGTGCGCCTCCGCCAGCGCGTCGGCGATGTCGCAGCCGAGCCGGATCACTTCCGCTTCGGACAGCTGGCCCTCGCGCCGGAGCCGCGCGTCGAGCGACTCACCGTGCACCATCGGCATCCCGAAGTACACCAGCCCCTCGCCCTCGCCCACGAAGAAGATCGGCAGGATGTTGGGATGGTTGAGCTTCGCGGCCGACTCGGCCTCGCGGATGAAACGCTGGACGCTCTGGCGGCTGCCGGTGAACTCGGGCCGCAGCACTTTCACGGCGATCTCGCGGGAGAGCTTCCGGTCGGCGACCGAGAAGACGTGGGCGAAGCCACCCTCGCCGATCTCGTTCTCCACGAGGAAGGCGGGTCCCAGCGCCGCCTGGAGCTGCTTGGCCAGCGCGCTCTGCTCCAGGAGCTGCGTCGCCTCCCCGTCCGCCGCCAGCATCGTCGGCGCCTCGGGGTTCGGCGTGCCGCAGGCGGGGCAAGCGGCCGCCGAGGCGGGCACGTCCCGCCCGCACTTCCTGCAGGTCGACATGGCTCAAGCCTAGTGCTGGAACGGGCGCCGTGCCAGGGCCGCCCTCGCCTTGCGGCCGCTCCCGCGCAGGGACACTATTGGGGTTCGTAGTCGTCCGCCGAAGAGCGCTGGTTGCCCAGCACGGGAGGAACCGGTATGAGCTTCGAGTTCAGGAGCCAGCCGCGCTTGCGGGGGAATCGCCGCAGCTCCGCCGACCGCAGACTCCGGACTGATCGCCGCTCGAGCGAGCGGCGCGTCGCTCGGGTTCGGGTGGCGGTGGACCGCCGAACCGGGGCGGAGCGCAGGTCGGGCCTCGATCGGCGCAACAGCGTGGACCGGCGCGTGCTGGCGGACCGGCGCGCCCCGAGTGCCCCACTCCCCTAGCGCTCTCGCCCAGGCCCTCGAACACCGCCTCGTCCCGGCCGTCCCGGTTCCGCACCGGGCCGACGGCCGCTTCGATCCGGCTGCCCAGGACGCCTACGCGGCATGGATGGCCCGCCAGGAGATCGCAGGCGTCGCCGTCTGGGTCCACACCGGGCGCGGACTCCACCTCGGCGAGGAGACGGCGGCCGCCGTGCTTTCGTCCTGGCGCCGCGCGCTCCCCGGCAAGCTCCTCATCGCCGGAGCCGGCGCGCGCCCCAGGGGCCGGCCCTCGCACCCCTTCGCGCGCCTGACGCCGCCCGCCGATCCGCAGGGCCTCACCACCTTCGTCATCGAAGCCACGGTCGAGATGGCTGTGCGGGCCCGCGACCTCGGGGCCGACGCCATCCTCGTCTATCCTCCGGTCCTGCTCGCCGACCTCACGGATCACGAGCGTCGCTTCGTCGAGGTGCATGCGGCGCTGGAGCAGCTGGGACTCCCCATCATCGCCTTCTGGCTCTACGAGGCCGCGGGCGGCTGCCGCTACAGCCATCGCGTCCTCGAACGGATCCTCGCGCTCCCGCACGTGGCCGGGATCAAGGTCGCCACCCTCGACAGCAGGGAGACCTTCCAGGACATCGCCTCGCTCATGCCGCCCGGCAAGCTCCTGATCACCGGGGAGGATCGCTTCCTCGGCTACTCCCTGCGGTTGGGCGCCCGGAGCGCGCTGATCGGCATGGGCGCCGTGGAGACGCGGCTCCAGGCGGCGCTGCTCACGGCGCACCTGCGCGGCGAGCCCGATCGCTTCCTCCGGCTGTCCGAGGCCTGCGACCGTCTCGGGGCCGTGCTGTTCCGGGAGCCGGTGGACGGCTATCCCCGCCGCATGCTGCACCTCCTCGGCGCCCAGGGCGTCATCCCGCGCGACGCGACCTTCGATCCGTTCGGCCCCGACGTTCCCGCGCAGCAGCTGGATGAAGTGGAGACGGTCGCGCGCGACCTGCAGGCGCCGTGAGCGCGCCGGACGAGCGCCGAACCGGGCACGACACTTCCGATGCGCCGCCCGCAGGATCTCGCCCTGATGCGAGTGCCACCGCGCCGGACGAGCGCCGAACCGGGCACGACACTTCCGATGCGCCGCCCACAGGATCTCGCCCTGATGCGAGTGCCACCACGCATACCCACGAGCGCCCCGTCGCATACCGGCTGCCCGCGAAGCCCGACGTGCCCGCGCGGCTGCGTGCGCGTCTCGCGGCGGACTTCGAGCGCTTCAAGGCCGGCCTGCCTCCCGACGTCGCTGCGGTCGTGCGCGAGACGTATGGCGTGGACCTGTCGGGCGAGTACGCGGGCCGCAGCATCCGGGTCCCTTTCGGGAAGGCGTCGGGCCAGCTCTCGATGACGGAGGACGCCGTCGAGGCGGACGCGGAGGCGGGGCTCGGCTTCGTGGTCCTCAAGACGGTGATCGGCGAAGACGCCTCGGGGCGCCGCACGATGGAGTCGTGGGCGGTGCGGGCATCGGCGATGAAGGTGGAGCCGATCGTCTCCGCCGCCGGGCGGCAGGGTTGGACCGTCACGTGGAAAGGGCGGGGCTGGGACAAGTCGTTCGACGCGTACCTGGATCTCTACCGCGCCGCGCTCCGGATCGGCGCCGCGGCCGGCATCCCCGTCGCCGCCTCGATCAAGTGCCACCTCCCGCCGGTGGGCGAGCCCTTCGCCGAGGGCGAGTACGCCAACACGCTGGCGCGCCTGGCCGCGGTGGGCGGGAAGGAGCTGATCGTCGAGAAGGACTTCTCGCCGACGCTCGCCGGCGACGCGCGCGCCGCGAGCCTGGAGGCGATTGACCGCTGGCTCGCGGAGGTCCCGAAGCTGATCCGGGCGCAGGCGCCGCTCACCCTCGGGCTCAAGCTCATGAACGCGCTGCGGGGCGACGGACTCCAGGTCGAGATGGTGCGGGCCGCGCTCGCGGCGGGCGCGGACTTCCTCGTGCTCTTCAACCGGCTGTTCGATCCCCGGCGCGGCGTGGCGTACGGCGGCTGGGACCTCTCGGATCGCAATCTGCGCGTACTGGACGTGTGTAGGGGTTTGTCCCGACCGCCGCTCTTCTCGGCGACGGGCAACATCTGCTCGGGCCGGGTGATGGCCGAGTATGCGCTGCGCGGCGCGACGTCGGGACAGCTCCACACCTATTTTCAGCTGCCGCTGTCGGCCTATCCGGCGACGGCTGGAAGCCGTAGCGCCCGGGCCCTCCACGCCCTACTCTTTCATCCGGAAGAGGGGCTCGTCGCCTGGCTGCTCTCGCTGGGCGCGGCCGGGGTCGTGCAACCCCGGGACGGGCTGCTCCACTTTCTGGACGTCGCCCATGGTGCCGCTCGACACACCGCTTGAGATAACCGCCTGCCGGCTGTACGAGGTGGCCGTGCCGCTGATGGAGCCGTACCGGCTGAGCAGCGGCACGCTGCGAACCCGGCGCTCGCTGATCGTCGAGCTCACCGACAAGTCGGGCGCGGTGGGGTACGGCGAGAGCGCGCCGTTCGAGCGGCCGTTCTACTCCGAAGAGACGCTCTACTCGGCGAAGGCCTGCATCGTCCAGCACCTCGTCCCGCGGATGACCGGGCAGACGTTCCCGGGGCTCGAGGCGGCGGTGCACGCGCTGGAGCGTGGCGTGCGCGGGAACCGGATGGCGCGCGCCGGCGTCGAGACGGCGCTCTGGGACCTGCTGTGCGCGAAGGCCGGCGTCTCGCTGCGCTCGTTGATCGGCCTGGCGATGCAGCGGGTCGGCGTGCTCGAGGAGAACGCGACCAGCCAGCCGTTCGTGGAGGTGGGCGCGGCGCTGGGGATCCCCGAGGACGGTCAGCCCGACACCCTCGCCGACCAGGCGTGCCTCGCCATCCACCAGGGATACAAGCGGGTGAAGATCAAGGTGCTGCCCGGATGGGACGTGGCGGCGGTGCAGGCGGTGCGGCATGCCGCGCACGAGATGGGGCAGATGGTGCGCATCTGGGCGGACGCGAACGGCGCGTACTCGCGCGAGGACGACTTCGAGGCGCTGCAGGCGCTCGACCGGGAGCACCTGGTGATGCTCGAGCAGCCCCTGCCGCCCGACGACGTGCTCGGGATGATCCGGCTCGCCCACGAGCTGATGACGCCGATCTGTCTCGACGAGTCGCTCACCGACGACCGGGCGGGTCAGCTCTTCCTCGAGAGCGACGGTCCGCGGGTCTGGAACATCAAGGTCCAGCGGGTCGGCGGGCTGTGGGAGAGCGTGAAGATCTACAAGCGGGCGGTGGACGGCGACGTGCGGCTCTGGGCGGGCTCCATGCCGGAGACCGGGGTGGGGCTGCACGCGGTGCTCTGCCTCGCCGCGTTCAGGGGGTTCGTCTACCCGTCGGACGCCGAGCCGAGCGCGCGCTGGTTCACGCCGGGAACGGATCTGGTGGAATGGCGGATGGAAGACGGCCGGATCGCCGTGAGCGACGCGCCGGGGCTGGTGACGCTGGGGGTGAAGGAGAAGCTGGAGAAGATCGGGCAGCTGGTCACGTAGAGAATGGGTGTAGGGTGTAGACGGCGATCGGACAGGCTTCTTGTGAGCGACCCCAGCATCCGGCCCAGCTCATCGGCGATCTCAGAGAGCTCCCTCGATTGCGCCCGAGTGACAAACCCCAATCGAGCGGCGATCAGCAGCTCCGTTTCAAGCTCCTTCAATGAGCCGTTGGCGACCGAGAGATATCGAAGGTAGTCCCCGCGATGGGAGCGCCCGTAGCCCTCTGCAACGTTTGCGGGGATGGAGACAGCTGAGCGCCGCATCTGGCTGGTCAGTCCGTACAGCTCGCACTTGGGAAACTGTCGGGTTGTGCGGTAGGTCAAGACGACCAGGCGCATCCCAGCTTGCCACACCTTGAGGTCGCGGTAGCTGCGCAGCACAGGCGGCATGGCTGGAATCTCAATGGGCCAGCGGAGCCATGAGGGTCCTTTTTCTGCAACTGGAGGCGTTTGTCTGCGGGCCAGGCAGTGGCGCGGCAGGCTCATGCGTCTCTCTACACCCTACACCCAACACCCTACACCCTGCTGCCTCTACTCGAAGATCCTCCCGATCCTCCCCAGCAGCCCGCGGCGCTCAACATCCGGCGTCGCCCCCGACGTCCGCGCCGCCCGTTTCAACGCGTTCCTGAACGTCGTCGCCGAGGCGTAGCGCCCCATCGGGTCCATCGCGGCCGCCTTCTTCAGCACGTTCTCCAGCTGGATCGGCACATCGTCGCGCACGGCCTTGAGCGCGGGGAGCTTCCCGCCCACCTGCCCGCGCAACACCGCTTCGGTGGTCCGTTCCTCCAGCGGCGGCTTGCCCAGCAGCGCGAAGTAGCCGACCAGCCCGAGCGAGAAGAGGTCGGTCCGCACGTCCACCTGTCCGCCCACCAGCTGCTCCGGCGCCGCGAACTGCGGCGTGCCGCTGCGCGACGTGGCTCCGCCGAACATGCGGCCGCGGGGAAGCGCGAGTGCCAGGCCGAAATCCGTCACGCGCACGCGCCCGTCGGGCCCCAGGAGCAGGTTCTCCGGCTTGATGTCGCGGTGGATGAGCCGCCGCTCGTGCGAGTGCTCGAGCGCGGCGAGCGTGTCGTCCAGGATCCCCACGGTGCTCTCGGGGTCCAGCGGGCCCAGCGCCTCAACGAGCTGGCCCACGTTGTCCCCCTTGATCAGCTCCATCGTGTACCAGAACAGGCCGTAGCGCTCGTCGATGTCGTAGATGCTGACGATGTTCGGGTGCTGGAGGCTCGCGGCGAGCTGCGCCTCGCGCCGGAACCGCTCGACCACCGCCGGGTCGGCGGTGAGGGCGGGGTCGAGCACCTTGAGCGCGACTTCGCGCTCCAGCCGGAGGTCCCGGACGCGGTAGACGCTGCCGAAGCTGCCGGCTCCGACCTCGCCGAGCAGCTCGTAGTCGTCGCCGAGCGCCCGCCGCAGCCGGCGCTCCCACCGCTCCGAGCCGGGCGCGATCTGCACCGGTGGCGGGCCGGACTCCGTGCGGGCGAAGTCGCTGGTGTCCGCCAGCAGATCTTCCAGCATTTCGCCGGTCGTGAGGTAGCGGTCCCCCGGCTCGCGGCCCAGCGCCCGAAGCAGGACGCGCTCCACGGCCGCGGGGCAGGTCGGGCGGATCGCGCGCGGGGCCTTGAGCGGCTCGCCGGGCGCCGTGCCGGTCACGGCGTAATAGAGAACGGCCCCGGCGGTGTAGACGTCGGCCCCCGGATCCCCGCGCTCGCCGGCACGCACCTCGGGGGCGAGGAACGGGAAGTTCGCCGGTGAATCCGGGATCGCGACGGCGGACAGCACGCTCCGCGCGTAGCGCAGGTCCGTGATGACCGCGCGGCCGGAGACGTCGAGCATCAGGGTCGAAGGAAGGATGCGGCGCACCACTTCGCCGCGTACGTGCGCGTGCTCGAGCCCGTCGAGCAGGTCGCGGGCGATCCCCATCACCGAGGGAATGGGACGTGGACCGCGCGCGCACGCCTCTTCGAGGCTCTCGCCCTCGATCCAGTTCCCCGTGCGCCACGCGAGATCGCCGAGCACGCCGGCCGCGTAGGCGTGCCGGATGGCCGGGTGATCGAGGGAGGCCACGACTTCCGCTTCCTTGAGGAACCACGCGCGGCCCGGGGCGTTGGGGTCCACGTGCACCCGCAACGCCACCCGGCGCTTCAGGACGGGGTCCCGGGCGAGGAAGAGCAGCCGCTCGTCCGACCGGCCGACCAGCCGCTCGATCTCGAAGAGCCCCTTGAACCTGGCGACGTAGGCGGCAATGTCGTCCATGCGCGGCCAAAGCTAACCGGCCGTCGAGGCACGCCGGTAGCGCGGCGGCGGATCTTGACAGAACCGTGACCACGTATCACTGTATCGGTACAGTGATACACCTAGCGCTGGAGGGCCGAGCCGCATGGAGTTGAGGGACTTCCGGTACGCGTTCCGCTCGCTGAAGAAGAGCCCCGGCTTCGTCGCCGTGGCCGTGCTCTCGCTCGGCCTGGGCCTGGGGCTGGTGACGACGATGTTCGCGCTGCTGGATGCGGTGAAGAACCCGTACGTGCCCTACCGCGACGCGGACCGCCTCTACCAGGTCTCCTGGCGCTGGCACCCCAGTCTCCACATCGACCCCTTCGACGTCTACACGCAGGTTCGGGATCGCACGCACTCATTCGAGGCGATCCTGCCGGTGGTCTCGTTCCTGAGCGCCTCCGTCGACACCGCCGACAACCAGGACGCGTTGCGCGGCGCGACGGTCTCCGGACGGTTCTTCTCGGTCCTCGGTGTGCGGACGCGGCTGGGCCGGATCCTCACGGATGCGGACGCCGGCCGGCCGGTCGCGGTCGTGAGCGACGCGCTGTGGCGGAAGGCCTTCAGCGGGCGGCATTCGCTCTCGGGCGCCACGGTCACCGTCGGGCGGGAGCTGTTCTCGATCGTCGGCGTCATGCCCCGCGGGATGAGCTTCCCGTACGATGCGTCCGTCTGGGCGGCGATGTCCGACGAGGCGGAGCGCACCGGCACCGGGCTCCGGAACCTCAGCGCCCTCGTCAAGCTCAAGGCCGGCGTGTCCCTCGCGCAGGCGGACACGGAGCTGGCTGCCCTCGCCCGCCAGCTCACGGTGCGGTACAACGCGGCCGGCGCGCCGTTCTACATCGTGCTGCTCCCGGTCCGCGACGATCCGATGCACCTGGGCGACGTGCACTACGCGATGCTCGGCGCGTCGCTGGCCGTGCTCCTGATCGCTTGCGCGAACCTCGCGAACTTGATGCTGGCCCGTGGCCTGGCGAAGCGCCGCGAGGTCGCGCTCCGGCTGGCGGTCGGAGCGAGCCGCTCCGCCGTCGCCTGGCAGATGTTCGCCGAGAGCGCGGTGCTGACGGTGGGCGGATTGGCCCTGGGCGTCCTCCTGAGTCTCTGGGGCGCCAGTCTCGTGACGAGCCGCGTGCCCGAGCAGGTCTGGTACCTCGGCATCGTGGAGCCGCAGCTCAGCTGGCGCGTCTTCGCCTTGTCCGGGCTCGCGGCCGGAGCCGCGGCGATCGTTTTCGGACTGATTCCCGCGATGCGCGTCGCCAACGCGGTGAGCCTGGATGAGCCGCTCAAGGACGGCGCCGGAACCACCGGGCGACTGCATCAGCGTTACAGCGCGTTGGCGGTCTCCGAGGTCGCGCTCGCTCTCGCCCTCCTGATGGGCGCTGGCCTGATGCTCAAGGTCGTGCATCGCCTCGCCACGTATGACTACAACTTCCCCGCCCGGAAGCTGCTACAGGGGTGGGTGTGGAACCCGGGGCTGGACTCGGCGACGCCGGTGCAGCGGGTGGCGTTCCAGCTCTCGGTCGTCGCGGGCCTCAGGCGCCTCGCAGGCGTCGCCGACGCGGCAGCCGCGAGCGGCGCCTGGGCTCCGGGGGGGGCCGTTACCGCGGAGCTGACGGCCGATTCCAACCGCATCCTGAGCATGCTCAACTATCCGGTGGTGACGCCCGGTTTCGTGCAAGCCATGGGGCTGCCGATCCTCCAGGGCCGTGACTTTGCCGATGGCGATCTCGCCGGAGATGGTGCCGCGATCCTCAACACGGTTGCGGCCGCGCGCCTCTATCCGCGGCAGGACGCCGTCGGGCACATGGTGAAGCTGGGTGGCGCGGCGTCGAAGGCGCCGTGGGTGCGCATCATCGGGGTCTGTCGCACCGGGCTCCGTCTGATGGACACGCGGGACCTCTCGACCGAAGCGAGCCCCGAGATCTACGTCGTCCGCGCGGCGAGCGTGGGGCCCCAGACACGGCTCGTCATTCGGACCGTCGGCGATCCCGCCCAGGTCTCGGTCGCCGTGAGCCGCGCCCTGCGCTCCCTCGCGCCGCGGGGCAACATGGGCGTGTTCCCGTATCTCTACGGCTACGACGCCGCGCTGCAATCGCGCGCCTTCCTCGCGCAGCTCTTCGCGTCCATGGGGTCCTTCGCGCTCGTCCTCGCGGCCATCGGCATCTACGGCGTTCTGGCCTACGCCGTCAGCCGGCGCCTCCGCGAGTTCGCGGTCCGCATCGCGCTCGGCGCTCAGCGCTCCGACCTCCTGAAGAGCGTCCTCCACGACGGCATCGTCATGACGCTCGCGGGCACCGGCCTCGGCGCGTTCATCGCCCTCTGGTCCGCGTTCCTGCTCGAGAACTTCCTCGAGGACGTCTATCCCACCGACGTCGTCACGCTGGTGCTCGCCGAGGCCGTCCTCATCGCCGTGACCATCATCGCCTGCCTGGCGCCGGCCTTCCGCGCGGCGCGAGCCGACCCGGTCGAAGTCCTCCGCGCCACATAAGGGAATGGGGGACGGTGTTCGCATGCGGGATGTCCTGTCCCATAACCGCACACCCTAACCCCTAACCCCTAACCCCTAACCAACCTAAGTCGCCCAGTGACAAGCGGTTGCCCATTGTGAATCCCGGTCCGCCTCTTGCTCGTCTG